>Ga0065165_1000060_pt1 | contig 180226 bp, 136 predicted proteins | sample AraplaMF_Cvi_mMF_FD_63813 | JGI IMG/M metagenome (GOLD analysis project Ga0065165, IMG submission 63813) | Arabidopsis root microbial communities from the University of North Carolina, USA - plate scrape MF_Cvi_mMF (version 2) (version 3) | ecosystem: Host-associated > Plants > Roots >...
CGAGTTTGCCGAAATCGGCAATCACGTCGGTTACGAGCTGGTCTGCCGCCTGGAAGTCGGATGCATCCGAGCGATAGCCTTTCGCTTTCACGCCGAATGCTTCCAGTTCTTTGGCCAAAGCCTCGCCTTTTTCGACGCTGGACAGATATGTAAATGCGACATCAGCTCCTTCCTGAGCCAGGCGCAGCGCGATCGAACGTCCGATACCCCGCGAAGCTCCTGTTACCAATGCAACTTTATTTGCTACTAACTTCATAAATAGGATTGAAATCTGTCAAAATGTATACTGCCGGCAAAAATAGGATATTGGGGAGAGACCGGCAAATAAACGACCTATGGTACTTTATTACAAAATGATGTAATATTCAGGCAAAAAACCTTCTCCAACAATTTAACTTACACTAACATGAACACTACAAATGTGCAGAAAACATCAGGAGCCTTCATTGCCGCGTCGTGGATCGCATTGGGCGTGGGCATGGCCGGCTTCATCATCGGTCTCTGGCGCTCGGAAATGCTGCTGAGCGAAAAGGGATATTATTTTACGGTATTAATGTACGGCCTTTTCGCCGCCGTGTCGGTCCAGAAGAGCGTTCGCGACCGCTTGGAAGGTGTTCCGGTGACGGGCATTTATTATGGCATTGCCTGGTTTTCGACCATCCTCGCCATCGTGTTGCTCGTGGTAGGCCTGTGGAATGCGACGTTGCTGCCGAGTGAAAAAGGCTTCTACGCATTCGCCTTCCTGCTGGGTATCTTCGGCGCTATTGCGGTTCAGAAAAACACCCGTGATTCGCAGATTTTCGAAACCGGTAGCTCATTTTCCAAACCTTCTGATCATTGATGCTGTTAAGCCGTTACGTATCATTTTTTGAAACTAAACTCAGGTAATGGCAGAAATAACGAAAACAGCCCTGATCACAGGCGGTTCCAAAGGAATCGGATATGGTATTGCCGAAGCGCTCATCCGCGACGGCATCCGTGTCGCAATTACAAGCCGGTCGCAGCAGAATGCCGACGAAGCGGCCAATGCATTGAACAAAATCCGGGAAGGCTACGCATTGGCTATCGAATCGGATGTGCGGAACCTGGCATCGCAGGAAAAAGCGGTGCAGACCGTGCTCAGCCGGTGGGGCCGGCTCGACTATTTTATAGCTAATGCCGGCGTCGGCCATTTCGCGCCGATCCAGGAGCTGAGCGCCGAGTTGTGGCAAGAAACCATCGATATCAACCTCACCGGCGTATTTTTCAGCGCGAAAGCATCTATCGCAGCATTGACGGAGTCGAAAGGGTATTTTATCAACATCGCGAGTCTGGCCGGTACCAACTTCTTTGCGAATGGTACTGCTTACAATGCCAGCAAATTCGGTTTGGTTGGCTTTTCACAGGCCATGATGCTCGACGTGCGCAATGCGGGCGTGAAAGTGACGACCATCATGCCAGGCTCCGTAGCTACGGAGTTCAACAACCACGAGCCATCGGATAAGGATGCCTGGAAAATCCAGCCGGAAGACATCGGTCAAATCGTATCCGACCTCATCAAAATGCCGGCACGGACGCTGCCTAGCAAAATTGAGGTACGGCCTACTACGCCCAAGTAAGCTTCGTTTGGGAAATTTTTGGTCAGGTGTGGTCAAGTATTGTCAGGTGTAGTCAAGTATAGTCATGTATTGTCAAGTATAGTCAAGTGTAGTCATAACTATCAATGACAATTCCTGACAACACCTGACCAAAAATGACAACTCCTGACCACACTTGACAATCCCTGACCACCAATGACCATACCTGGCTACTTCCGAGTACTTCCGCCCTTGGGCCAAGATGTATAAAGCGAGAACAACAGTCCGCAACCGGCAAGCAGCAGCAACGGAACTTTGTATAAAATCAACAAAGTAAGGCCTATAAACCCGAACAGGAAGACTTGCATTGCATTCTCCGGCAGGCCAGATCTTTTATAAAAATATAGGTGGGAGACTATGAGGATCGTTAGGCCCAGCAGGTACAACTGCGCCACTTCGGCAAAGCCGAGGGTGCCACTACGAAGTACCACTATCGTTTCGGGGACGATCAGCATCAAATGCAACACAACTATCCTACCCCAACGCTTCCAGACCGGTACCGGCAGCGACCTCCCCCAAAGCCAGATTTCCGCTTCCCATTGGTACAACTCCAACGAAAGTCCCAGATTGAGCAGATAAGCGAGCGACATACCCACAGCCGGCATGCGAATGTCATATTCACCAGTGCTGTAATAGAGCATTGTTCCCGCCGCCGCCAGCATTGCACCCAATTTACCTACTAATAAGGTAATGCCTCGCTCCCGCACGAGCCATTCCATCGACCAGTAGAGCCATGACGCCGGGCGCCGGAGCACCGGCCACCGGAGCGCCGGCCGCCGGAACGGCCATTTGACAATGCTTTTACTTTGAACAGCCATATACAAAACCGGCTTCCGAATGCGCCATTCAGCGGCAAGAGCAAGCATTAGCATTAATACAATGTAGAAGGGGATGGCTGGCCAGAGCCGCGCCAGCAGCTTGTCCTGAATAGCAATGATCAGCAGGTAAACACCGTAATAAAAGATGGGCTGCAGAAAACCCAATGCCTGCATTGAAAACCTTCGTACACGCGTGAGCGCGGGCCAAGTACGGGCGTGATAGATGAAGGTATATTCCGGCAACTTCCAGGTATTCACTAAAAACTGGACACACAGCAAACTATAAACCAGCCATATTACGAAAAGACTGAGCATTCCATAAGTGCCCGTCAGGAAAAATACTGCGAATGCGTGGTGTTCATTGGCACTCAAAAAACCGAAAAGCACAGCGAGCAATACCAAAAACGTCCCGGCCCGCTGCCTGAAAAACGCCGAAACCGTAGAAAGAAGCAGCATTTTCATAGTGCATCCGTCGCAACGAGCGTCTTATTTTTCAATCGGAAACTCTGGGAGACGTGCAGCCCTTCCTGCTCGAACAGCTGGTGCGAAGACAGCAGAAATGTGACGCCGTTGCGATGGTATTCTTTGATCAGTTCGAAAAGCACTTCCCGCGCCTCGCGGTCGATGGTAATGAGTGGCTCGTCGAGGATAATAAGCGAAGGATCGCCCAGGAATGCGAGTAGCAGGGATACTTTTTTCACCATGCCGCTCGAACAGCTGCCGAACGGATTTGGCAGATAGTTGATCCCAAATGCCTCTATGAGCCTCCCGCTCTGTTCCCGGGGTGCTCTCTGCGCCTCCGCCACAAAGGCAATGAGATCGGCAGGTGTTAAAAAAGAGGGATAAAGCGGCTCCGCCTCACCGAGGTTTAAACGCAGACGGTATTCTACCGGGTGTTTTTTCAGGTCATATTGCCCGTCAAGCCTGACATTCCCTTCAAATGGCAACATACCCGCCAGCGTCCGGAAAAGTGTCGATTTCCCCGCACCGTTCTCTCCTTGTATCCAGTAAATACCCTTTTCAATTGCAAAAGACGGGATCGAAAGGATTTCCCGCTCGCCATACCGCTGGGTAAGCTGACTGATTTCCAATACCATACCGCGGAATGGCCGTTATATTAAGGAACTATATTAAACTCGTCTTTCAGCACTTGCAATGCTACCGATTCTTCGTGACGGTAAAGATCTTTGTCGAAAAGCGCATTGTGCCCGGCGTTCTGCAAGCTGATCCAGCTGTGCGTCGCGTACGGGTCGTAATTGAAATGTTTGAAACGATGGCCTGCATTGTTCATATCTGCAAACCATTTCACTCCCACATCCAGGCGGTCGTAAGCCCCGAATGCTGCGCCTTTGCCAACAGGCATCGTATCATTGCGCGTTTTTTCCAGGTCGATCATCGCCACATATTCGTTCAGCCGGCATTCGGGTAGCGGCCATGGCGCAGCGCGGTCGACCACGAGCTTGTACTCGCCCGTGCGGGCTTGCGGGTGCTTGGCAGCCAGTTGCATCAGCTCCTGATAGTCCGGCTTGTATTCGGTATATCTTTCAGAATCACAGAGCCCTGCTTCCCGCGCAGGGCACACCCAGCACTGCCCGATACTGCCGATGCCCGACGCATCGCCAATGCCATTCACATATTCTCCTACCAGATCGCTTTTGAAATACACGTCATTATGGATCACCAGCAGGTATTTCTGGTCCGACTTCTCCCACGCATACTGGTAACGCACCGCATGCCGGTACCGCTTGAAATTCAACAGAAAATCGAACTTTACGTTTTTAGTCCAAAGCCAGACATTCGGCTTATAATAGACGATCTTATCACCGAAATGATCAAAAATGAATTTGAAGTTCGGTGGCTCCGGCTGCTTGGCTTCTTCTACGAAATAGATTTTATTAATCCATTGATGTGAATGCTTCATGAGCGTCAGCAGTGTAATGGCCGTCTGGTACGGCTTGCCGTAGGCGTTGATCGCCACATCCACACATGCTTTTGGAGAGTTCATCATCGTGTATGTCTTTCTTTTTTCCTAAACAAGTAGCCAAAGGTTGCCATTTAATCAGAAACCACCTGTTTTTCGTTTGAAAAAATTAGTAAGTGTATCAAAGTCGCTTTCCCGGCCGCTTTTCAATCTACTCCTCACAAATATTTCAAAATAAGATACTTCGACCAACAGATCATATGAAATTTCATATTTTCATTGATCACAAATTTCGCGGCATGTATATTTGAAAAAATTTTAATTAATCCGCGGATTCATTTTTAAAATTTTACAAAACTACTCATACCATCCCATAAACCCGGACACCCATGGACACCAACCGCCGCTCTTTCCTCCGCTTGTCGGCCTTCGCATTGCCTTTTACACGCGTCAATCAGTTGTTTGCCAAAACGCCGGCGCCCCGAGCTGCGGCGGCCGGCCCGGTAGTCATTTCCACCTGGGACAGCGGGCAAATTTCAAATGCAGCGGCATGGCCTGTGCTCGAAAAGGGCGGTCGTGCCCTCGATGCCGTAGAGCAAGCCGCTATTGCCATCGAAAATGACATCAATTGCTGCGTAGGCCTCGGCGGCAACCCCGACCGCGACGGGCATGTGACACTGGATGCGTGCATTATGGATGAAAAGTCGAACTGCGGTGCGGTGGCATTCCTCGAAAGGATCAAACACCCCGTGTCCGTAGCGCGCAAGCTCATGGAAACGACCCCGCACGTATTTTTGGTAGGCGCCGGCGCGCAGCAGTTTGCATTGGCGAATGGTTTCAAACTGGAATCCGGTAAACTTTCACCCGACGCAGCCAAGGAATACAAGAAATGGCTCAAAAAAGCAGAGTACAAGCCCGTTATTAATATAGAACATAAGCAATCGAAAGGCCACGGCCCCTTCGCACCGGCGCGGCTGGACAACGGTGATTTCAACCACGATACCATGGGTACCCTCGCGTTGGACGCGCAAGGTAATCTCTCCGGTATGTGCACCACCAGCGGTATGGGCTTCAAAATGCGTGGCCGTGTGGGCGACTCCCCGGTTATCGGCGCCGGTCTTTTTGTCGACAATGAAATCGGCGCGGCTACCTCGTCGGGACAAGGCGAGGAAGTGATCCGCGTAGCCGGTACCCATTTGGTGGTCGAGTTCATGCGCAATGGCTCCTCACCGGAAGAGGCTTGTAAAAAAGCGGTGGAAAGGATCGTAAAACGGGATCCCGAGCGTGCAAAGACTTTCCAGGTAGGCTTTCTGGCCATCAACAAGCAGGGAGAGGTCGGTGCCTATTCCGTCCAGCCCGGATTTGCCTACACCATTACCACGGGCGATGGCAAAGGCAAGGTGGTTGCATCCAAAAGCTATCTCTCGTAAACCCTCACATAGAAGTATTTACCAAACACTTAACCATTACAATGAACCTTAAATCGACAGCGGCGCTCCTGGCAGGGCTGCTATTGGCATCCGGATCGTATGCCCAGCAACATTCGGAGCAAAATCACTCCAAATACGTTGCACCTACCGACCCGCTCGTGCAGCAGAAGCTTTCCAAATGGCAGGATATCAAATTCGGACTACTGATGCACTGGGGAACATACAGCCAGTGGGGCATTGTAGAATCATGGTCGCTTTGCCCGGAAGACGAAGGCTGGTGCGAGCGCCGCGGGCCGCATTCACACGATTGGTTCGAATATAAGAAGGCTTACGAGGACATCGCTAAAACCTTCAACCCTGTCAAATTCAACCCGGACCGCTGGGCGAAGGCTGCCAAGGGCGCGGGTATGAAATATGTGGTATTCACCACCAAGCACCACGACGGCTTTTCGATGTTCGATTCGAAATACACCGATTATAAGATTACTAACACGCCATTCAAAACCAATCCGAAGGCGAACGTTACCAAAGAAGTACTCGCCGCATTCCGCAACGAGGGCTTCATGACGGGCACCTATTTCTCAAAACCCGACTGGCATACCGACTCCTACTGGTGGCCTTATTTCCCACCTAAGGACCGAAATGTATCCTACGACCCGAAGAAACGTCCCGAAATCTGGAACAAGTTCAAAGACTTCACCTACAACCAGATCGAAGAGCTGATGTCGGACTACGGCTCGGTGGACATTCTGTGGCTTGACGGCGGCTGGGTACGCCCGGCCAGCACCATCGATACGACCATCAGCTGGCAGAAAACGATTCCTTACGACCAGGATATCGATATGGCGCGCATCGCTAAAATGGCCCGCTCGCATCAGCCCGGCCTGCTCGTAGTGGACCGCACTGTTACCGGTGAATTCGAAAACTACGTAACACCCGAGCAATCGATCCCTGATCATTATATGTCCATTCCATGGGAGTCCTGCATGACAATGGGCGACTCGTGGTCTTATATCCCGAAAGAAAATTTCAAGTCGACCCAGAAACTGGTTCACACCCTGGTTGACATTGTTGCAAAAGGAGGCAACCTCCTCCTCAACGTGGCTCCCGGCCCTGACGGCGAATGGCACGAAGAAGCCTACACGCGACTCGAAGAAATGGGTAAATGGATGAATGTCAATGGTGTGGGTATCTACGAAACCAAACCGCTGGCCCCCTACCGCGCCGGCAAATGGGCTTATACTAAAAAAGGCACCACCACGTATGCATTTTACCTCGCCGAGGCAGGCGAAAAGCTGCCGGCGAGCCTGAAACCGGAAGGGTTGGACATTCCTGCGAAAGCGAAAATCACATTTGCCGGTAATAAAAAGGTATTGAAAGTGAAGAATGGTGCGATTGAGCTGCCTACGAAGACAGCCGCCGAGGTTGGCACACAGCCAGCTTACTTATTTGTGATTAATTAGGATCTGATAGGAAAACAGCGATAGATTTGGTGAACTCGCCTAAAAAAAACGATCTTCACTTCCGATTTGCATCACCCCTATCTGTATCATCAGAAACACCTTTTCAAATGATCAAAAAAATATCCGGTCTCCTCTGCCTAACGGCGTCGATCGCTTTTGCACAAACTCCTCCAAAACCTTACGGCGCATTGCCGGCAGCGCGTCAGATCGCATGGCACGAAACCGAAGTTTACGGTATCATGCACTTCACGCCTACCACCTTCGAAAACAAGGAATGGGGCTATGGCGATGCAGATCCCAAAACTTTCAATCCAAGCGATTTCAATGCCGACCAGATCGTGCAAGCCGCCAAAGCCGGCGGGCTCCGCGGTATTGTCCTTGTGGCGAAACACCACGACGGCTTCTGCCTCTGGCCGACCAAAACGACCGACTATAATATTACCAAAAGCCCGTTCCGCGGCGGCAAAGGCGACCTCGTACGTGAGGTGGCGGATGCAGCGCGCAAGCATGGGTTGAAATTCGGGGTGTATTGCTCTCCCTGGGACCGCAATAATGTCAAGTACGGCACGCCGGAATACATTAAGATTTACCGCGAGCAGCTCCGTGAGTTGTACACCAACTACGGCGACCTGTTTATGTCGTGGCACGACGGCGCAAATGGCGGCGACGGCTACTATGGCGGCGCGAGGGAGAAGCGTTCGATCGATAACACGACCTATTACCAGTGGGATTCGACCTGGACCAATTACACCCGCAAACTGCAACCGAACGCGAATATTTTCAGCGATATCGGCTGGGACGTGCGCTGGGCAGGTAACGAGGACGGCAGCGTGAACCCCACTTCATGGGCGACATTGACGCCGAAGCCATCCGAAGGCCAGAACGTAGCGGTACCAGGCCAGGCGAATGCGACCGAAAACCCCGGCGGAACCCGCGGCGGGAAATTCTGGATCCCGGCAGAATGCGATGTACCATTGCGTAAAGGCTGGTTCTATCACGCCAACGAAAAGCCTAAAACGCCCGAGAAGCTGTTTGATCTGTATCTGAAAAGTGTAGGACGCGGCGCAGCCCTGGATCTAGGTCTTGCCCCCGACACCCGCGGCCAGCTGCATAACGACGACGTTGTGGCGCTCAAAACCTTCGGCGACCACGTTAAAAACACTTTCGCGACAAACCTCATTGGTCGTGCGTCTTCGAAAGCGGTAAATGTACGCGGTTATAACTCCGTTTACAGCGCCAAAAACCTCCTCGACGGCAAACCAGACACCTACTGGGCAACCGACGACGATTTCAAAACGCCGGAAGTAGTAATCGAAATGAACCAGCCGATCGTGTTTGACATCATCAGTTTACAGGAATACATTAAACTGGGCCAGCGTATCGAAGAATTCGCCGTGGATGCCTGGATCGGAAACGAATGGAAAGAAGTATACAAAGGAACCAGCGTAGGCGCAAAACGCATCGCTAAACTCGATGTGCCTATCACTTCCAGCAAAGTGCGTCTCCGTATCACCAAATCGCCTGTCAGCATCGCGATCAGCGAGTTTGGGGTTTATAAGGACACTGAATAGGATAATTGAATAACCATTAACACAAAAGGGCCGAAACTATCAAGTTCCGGCCCTTTTTGCTTTTAAAGCCTTATATTACTTCGCGGCCAGCCGTTCCAACCTTGCGTACATTTCCAGCATCGCGCCCTGGTCGATGAGCGTTTTTACCGGTTTGCGGCCCAGTAGGTTTTTGCCGTCGCGCTCGTCTTTCCAGATTCGCTCGGCATCGGCGATGAAGATTTGATAATCGCCGGCTTGCGGGTCGATTTTGTGCAGTTCTTCAAAACCGCGCAGCAGCACCACATTGAACCAATAGTTATCCGGCAGCCTGTTATTCTTGTAAAAATACTTTTTGGAGCCTTCGGCAAGCGCCTTTGCCTCGTCGAGGTATTCCTTTTTGCCGGTGATATTATGCAGTAAAACGGCCGATTGCAGCATGGTGCCGGTATTATAAGAGTATTTGGCTGAATCAATTTTCAGCGACGGCACTTTGATCGCGTCATAGTAGGTACCGTCGCTTGCGCGCAGGTTCTTTTTGGTCCAATCGTAAAGGCTGATCGCCGTTTTGAGGTATTCGGGCTCTTTTTTGATCTGGTATAATTGCAGCGCGACGAGTATTCCGGGGCCATTCGAGCAGGTATTTTTCGTATTCTTCTCGTCCTCCTTCCAGTAGAGTCCTCCGCCCGCCTTGTCGTCATAGCCGGTCATCATGAACCGGTAAATCTCCTCGGCGATGCTCAGGTAATCCTTCTCGCCCGTGCGGTTGTACGCATCCAGACACGCAATCGCGATCCATTGGTTGTCGTCGTAGAAACGTGAGTCCTTTTGCTCGCTCGTTACATACGCCTGGTAACCGGGAGCGGGTGCGCTCGTATTGTAGTATTGCTTGATGGCGCCCAAAACCGGCTTCATGTATTGCTTGCCCGGGCTTACTGCCTCCGATTCGGTCGCGGCTTGGAGCAGTGCGCAAAGCGGCCACAGATAGGAATGCGGCTTTTCATTCTTGCCATTTGTTTCAACAAAAAGGCCCGTCGACGATTCATAAAATACGCCTTCGATGTTGTAGAGAATCTGCCCGCGGCGCGATTTGTAATCGGGTGTGGCCGACTGGGATACAGCGGGGTCGAAGCGGGCAATGCCGAGCAAAACCAGCGCTGTTGTGTACATACATTTCATAAAGAGTTTCGATTTTTTTGAGTAGAAGGAGCCCCTGCGAGGTTCTCTACTTGAAAGATCCTCCATAAATCGCCGGCCCCAAAAATCATCACTATCGGCATTTAGTAAAATAGAATAATAAAATTTGGTTATTCTAATAATATACAAAACACTATTTCATATACAGTTCACATCCCCTACTTTTGATTAAATCCCCCCATTAACCTGGCTAAGCTTGTTGACTGCATTTGGCAAACATACCGACGATGCCGTGCTCTGGAATTCGTTCCGTGGTGGGGACGAGCACGCATATACGGAGCTCGCTAGGCGCTATTACCGGACGCTATTCCAGTATGGCCAGCGGTTCACGCCTAATATGCAGTTGATCGAAGATGTGATCCAGGACCTACTGATACATTTATGGCTGCATCGCGCTACGATCAATGAGACTCCTTCGGTAAAGTTTTACCTTATCAAGGCATTCCGCCACCGGATGCTGAAAACCATGAAACCGCTGTCCGAGGAAACCGGACTGACGGACGAATGCGATCACCTGCTGTCCGAATTTTCGAGCGAAGAGCGCTGGATTGGCCACGAAAACGACCTGGCGTTAAAAAAACAAGTCCATACGGCGATCCACCAATTGCCGGCGCGGCAGCAAGAAGTCATTTACCTGCGTTTTTTTCAAAACCTGATGCCCGAGGAAATCGCCGGACTCCTGGCAATCAATGCGCAGTCGGTGAGCAACATCATCCAGCGGGCATTATCCAATCTGCGTGGGCTCTGGCGCACGCCCCCTTCCATTTCTGTCATTCTTTGCTCATTCTGCCAAATTTCCTCCTGGCTCTGATTTAATTTTAAAAATTTTTCGCCTCAACCGAGTATTCCGGCAAAATGAACGGATAATGTATAAAAAGCACATTATACCATGCTTCACGACCAATCCGGCCATTTACTGCAATCCCTCCTCGAAAATCCCGCATTCAGATGCTGGGCGGAGGGCAGATGTGCCGAAGACGAAGCCGTGTGGCAGGAATGGGCGACGGAGCATGAAGACGGGCATGCTATTCTCCGCCAAGCCGTGGAGATTGTACGTGCCGTACCTGTGCGCGACGAACATCTGACAGAGGAATACATCCAGCGCAAAGTGAGCGACGCACTGCAAGCCGCGAAACGGCAGGAGCAAATGGAGACCAGCCAGAAAAAGGAATCCTTTTTTCCTGTCTTCCTGTCCGGATGGAACGTCGCGGCGAGCCTGCTCATCGTCGCCGGGCTTGGCTTTGCATTGTTCCGCATTTACCATCATACGCATCCGGCCCCGAAGACGGCACAGACAAGCGCGCCCACAAATGCATTGAAAGAAGTAGCCAATATAGAACGACCGTTCAAATATGTGCAGCTTCCCGATGGCAGCTCCGTGGTGCTGCACCGCAACAGCACCCTCAAATATCCCCGGGCATTCACAGGTAAAAAGCGCGAAGTGTACCTGACGGGCGAGGCGTTTTTTGAAGTAACCAAGAATCCTGAACAGCCGTTTTTGGTGTACGCAGAAGAACTGGTCGCCAAAGTGCACGGTACCAGCTTCAGTATCAAGGCCATTGCCGATGAAAAGGAGATTACCGTTGCCGTCAAAACCGGTAAGGTATCCGTTTTCAGCGAGCGGGCCTCCCCAACCCTCCTGCTCACCTGCAACCAGCAAGCTACGTTCGAGCGTTCCCATGCGAAGTTCGTCCGATCGGCGCTCAAAAGTCCCGTCTTGCTGAACATTCCTATTGAAAATCAAGAATTTACTTATTCAGAAACACCTGCGACAGCAGTTTTCGACGCACTTGCGAAAGCCTATGGCGTGAACATGGTATTCGACCGGAACAGCCTGGCGCATTGCAGCATTACCGCGACGCTCGGCGACGAGCCGCTTGAAAACAAGCTGAAATGGCTCTGTACCATTCTTGAAGCAAAATATACCATTAACGAAGACAGTATTACCATTACAGGAAACCCATGCAACTGATTATTCACTTCAAAACCCGACTATTTGGATAAAAACAACAAAAGGTGAACGATGCTACCAACATCATTCACCCGAATGAAATCCCCTCTTTCTGTGCTGGCGCTAAGAAGGTCCCTGTATGGGGACACGGGAATTATTTTGCCGATTTTTTTAAACCTACAAAACAGACAAAAGTATGAAAAAAACCTTTTACCGGCAGAGTTACCTGCTCAAAATTATGAGAATCAGCCTCATACAATTGTTCATCATCATCGGGTTCTCCGAGTTCGCCGTGGCATTCGACGGCTTCGGGCAGGAGGTACTCAACCGTCGCCTGACGATCAACATCCGCGAGCAGAAAATCGGTGCGGCACTGGAACAGATCGGCAAGCTCTCCGGCGTGCATTTCATGTATAGTCCGGAGCTCATCCGCTCGCAGCGCAAGGTCACTTTCAGCGCCCGCGAGGAGAAGCTGGAATCCATTCTCGATAACTTCCTGACACCCTTGCAGGTTTCCTATGAAGTTTCGGGTAAGCAGATTTTATTGAAAAGAGCACCGTCCAAACCGGCCTCCAACCTGCCCGAAGGCGCGGGGACGTCCGTCAAAACGATCCAGTCCATTGATTTTCAGGTTAAGGGTACTGTAAAAGATGCGACGGGCGGCACCATTCCCGGCGCCACGATCGTCCTCAAAGGCAGCTCATCCGTAGGCACCACCACCGATGCCGACGGCGGATTTTCCCTGAATGTTCCCGACGGCAGCACCACACTGGTGGTTTCGTCCATCGGCTTCCTCACGCAGGAGATTGATATAGCCAACAAAACCATGGTGGAGGTTACGCTTCAATCCGACATCAAGTCGCTGAGCGAGGTGGTGGTAACGGGTTATTCGTCTCAATCGAAACGTGATATTACTGGCGCGGTTTCGACCGTTGACGCTACCGAGCTCACCAAAGTTGCGGCTCCGAACGTGGCGCAGCAATTGCAGGGACGCGTGGCGGGGGTAACCGTTACCTCCAACAACACACCGGGAGGCGAGGCAACCGTCCGTATCCGCGGCTTTGGTACCATCAATAATAACGACCCGCTTTACGTCATCGACGGCGTGCCTACCAAAGGCGGCCTGAACAGCATTAACCCCAACAATATCGAGTCGATGCAGGTGTTGAAAGACGCCTCTTCCGCTTCGATTTATGGTTCGCGCGCTGCCAACGGGGTGATTATCATTACTACCAAAAAAGGAAAAGTAGGTGCTCCCAGATTTACATTCAACTCGCGGGCAGGTTTCCAGACCGGCAAAGTGGACCTTGGCCTGATCAAAGACCCGCAGCAATTCGGCGACCTGTTGTGGACGCAGCGGAAAAATGCCGGTGTATTGACCAACGGCAACCCGTCGCACCAGCAATACGGCAATGGCCCTACCGCGGTAGTACCCGACTACATTCTGGCAGGTTCCAGTTACGGCCTTTTTGAGGGGGATCCCAAGACAGACCCTTCGCTTTACAACTACAACCGCACCGGATTTTACCAGATCGTAAAGGCTAACAAGGAAGGTACCGACTGGCACAAGGAAATCCTGCGCCCGGCTGCCATTCAGGAATACAATATCGGTGCCAATGGCGGTACCGAAAATGGCCGCTACGCCATTGCGCTCAACTATTTCAAACAGGACGGTGTATTGATCCACACCTCGTTCGATCGTTACTCGATCCGCTCAAATACCGAGTTTACTTTCAAAAAACGTATTCGCCTCGGGGAAAACCTCGAATTGAGCTATACTGAAAACAAAGGCTATTACAACGCGAACGGCACAGCCAGCAGTACCAACAACCAGGACGGCAACCCGATCGGTAATGGGTACCGCATTCCCTCGATCATTCCGGTGTACGACATTATGGGCAATTTCGCGGCTACCCGCGCTGCCGGTCTGGGGCCGGCCACCAACCCTGTTGCCCAGCTATGGAGAAGCCGCAACAACCAGACCAACACATTGCGTGCATTCGGTAATGCGTACCTCGAAGTGGACGTCCTGAAAGATCTCACAGCCAAATCGAGCATTGGTATTGACTTCATCAATGCCAACCGCGTGAGCTATACCCTGCTCGACCTCGAAGAAGCGGAAATCGAAGCAGCGAATGCGATGACTAATGGCAATGCGTACGACGTCAACTGGACGTGGTCGAATACATTGAATTATACCAAAAACCTGGGCACCTCGCACAAAATCAGCGTACTGGCGGGCACTGAGGCTATTAAAGGCACAGGCCGCGACTTCTCCGGGACGCGTACAACCTTCTTCTCCGAAGATCCCTTATATATGTACCTCAACTCTGGAACCGCGGGCATCGCCAACACCGGCGCGGGTTACGAGTAGGCTTTGTTCTCGGTTTTCGGAAAGGTTAACTACGCATTCAAGGATCGCTACCTGCTGGAAGCTACCGTACGCCGCGATGGCTCGTCACGCTTCGGACAAAACAACCGTTACGGTACATTTCCGGCGTTCAGCGCGGGATGGCGTTTGTCGGAGGAGAGTTTTATGAAAAATATCTCCTGGCTGGATGACCTGAAACTGCGCGCGGGCTGGGGACAGACCGGTAACCAGGAAATTGGAAACTACAATGGTTTCAGCACTTACCGTTCGAGCCTGAGCCAGTCATCGTACGCGATCGACGGATCGAACAATGCGGTACAGCCGGGCTTCGACACCGAGGCATTCGGTAACCAGAATGCGAAATGGGAAACCACCACGCAGACTAACGTGGGTATCGATGCGACTTTCCTGAAAGGGATGTTCGGCCTGAACCTCGATTTGTACAACCGTACCACTTCCGATATGCTTTATCAGGTTGCATTGCCGGCAACGCAGGGTGTGGCTACCATTCCTTTCGTGAACGTGGGCGAAATGAACAACAAGGGTATCGACCTCGGCATCGACTTCCACAACAAAGCATTGAACGGAGATCTTACTTACTCCGTGGGCGTCAATTTCTCTACCTATAAAAACGAAGTCAAAAAGCTGAACAGCAGTTCTACCGCTGTGCTCCTGGGGCCTGCGATCCGCAGCTATACCTGGACGCGCTCGGTGGCCGGCATGCCGCTCTACTCATTCTACGGCCTGCAAATCGACGGCATTTACCAGAACCAGGGCGAAGTGGACAACGGGCCGAAATATCCGGGTTATGCGGCTGTGGGTAAATACAAATACCACGATACCGATGGAAACGGCACTATTACCGACAACGACCGCAAGTTCCTGGGCAATCCGCACCCGGATTTCACTTACGGTATTAACCTGAATGTGGGTTACAAGAATTTCGACCTCTCGGCATTCTTCCAGGGCGTAAAGGGTAACCAGATCATCAACATGGTGAAACGCTGGGTGGATTTCAACAACCAGGCCGGTAACCGCAGCCTCCGCATGCTCAACGACTCGTGGACGCCCGAAAACCCGGATGCCGTATTGCCGATCCTCGATGCCAACGACAGCCGCAGCCAGCAGCCTTCGAGCTATTTCATTGAAGACGGTTCTTACCTCCGCATGAAAAACCTTACCCTGGGCTATACATTGCCTGCCGGCGTGTTGTCCAAAATCGGTTTCGAGAGCGCACGCGTGTATTTGCAGGCGCAAAACCTCTTCACGATCACCAAATACAGCGGCATCGATCCGGAGGTGACCTCGGTAGGCTCGACGCCGGGCAGCACGGTTCTGGGTGTGGATCAGGGTAATTATCCCAATTCCAAGATGTACCAGATCGGTATCAACTTCGGGTTCTAGTTTGGTTTAATCAAAATCATTAACACGGCATCATTCTCATCATCAATATGAAAAAGAACGTATTAGCATTAACAGCAATGGTCTGCGTGGGGGTACTCACCTCCTGCGGGGACAGTTTTCTCGAAACCACGCCGCTGGGCGTGGGCAACGAAGCCATGCTTGCGAATAAAACCGGCGTCAACGCAGTACTGATTGGCGCATACAGCCTGCTCGACGGCGTCGGCGCCGGGCCGGTCAATACGTCGTCGGTCAGTAACTGGATTTACGGCTCCGTCGCATCCGACGACGCCTACAAAGGCAGCGACGTGGGCGACCAGGCGCAGATCACGACCATCGAACGCTACATTGCCCAGGCCGACATTGGTGCCTACAACGACAAATGGGTGGCCGTTTACGACGGCGTTTCGCGTTCCAACAACGTGATTAACCTCATTGCCAAGGCTACCGATATGACCGCCGCCGAAAAAGCGCAAGCCCTCGGCGAAGCCCGCTTTCTGCGCGCCTGGTACCATTTCGAAGCCAAAAAACTCTGGAATATGGTGCCTTACGTGGACGAAACGGTCACCGATTACATCAACCTGCCCAACGACAAGGATATCTGGCCGAACATCGAAGCGGATATCCAATTCGCGATCGATAACGTGTCGGCTACCAAAGCACAGGTAGGCCGTGCGAGCAAGTGGACGGCGAAGGCGTTCCTCGCCAAAGTGCACCTGTACCAGCAGGATTACCTCGCTGCTAAACCTTTGCTGGACGACGTGATCAACAATGGACCGTTCTCGCTCGTGAACAGCTTTCACGACAACTTCCGCATTGCCACGGAAAATAACTCGGAATCCATTTTCGAAGTGCAAATGTCTGTTGCAGACGGCGGCGCAGGCCAGAATGGAAGCTGGGGAGATAACTACAATTTCCCTTACGGCTCGGCCCCCGGCGGTTGCTGCGGGTTCTTCCAGCCTACCCAAAACCTCGTGAATGCATTCAAGACGGACGCCAGCGGGCTCCCACTGCTGGACACTTTTAATGATACGGATGTAAAGAATGACGAAGGACTTTCCTCTACCGATGCATTTACACCCTACGAAGGCACCCTGGATCCACGCCTGGACTGGACCGTGGGCCGTCGCGGATTACCGTTCCTGAACTGGGGTGTTCACCCGGGTAAAAACTGGATCCGCGACCAGAGCTTCGGCGGACCTTATACTTTCAAAAAGTTCTTCGCTTATAGTGGCGAAAACGCCGGCGCCGAATCGCCCCGCGCCAATGCGAACAACTATCGCGCCATTCGCCTGGCCGACGTCCTGCTGATGCGCGCCGAAATAGCTGTGGAAGATAATGACCTTGCCACCGCATTGAAACTCGTAAACCAGGTACGCACCCGTGCCGCCAATGTGGTGGTACTCGATGCCGCAAACAAACCTGCCGCGAACTACCTTGTGAAGCCCTATCCCGCATTTGCCAGCCAGGAATATGCGCGCAAAGCGGTACGTTTCGAGCGTCGCATCGAACTCGCCATGGAAGGTCACCGGCACTTCGACCTCGTACGCTGGGGCAATGCCGATGTGGTGCTGAATGCATACCTGACCAAGGAAAGCAAGAAACGTACTTACCTAGCCGGCGCCACTTTCGTGAAGGGCAAAAGCGAGTATTTCCCCATCCCTCAGGCGCAGATAGACATTATGGGGGCAAACGTTTTGAAGCAAAATCCATAAATGTGACAAATTTTTAATATTATTATCCAAAATTATCATTCAATGATGCCTCACGAACAGGATAATACTTCACGGCGCGATTGGCTAAAAACCATCGCCCTCGGTGGTGCGGCGGCTATGACCGGCCACGTTGCACAAGCGGAAACAGCCCCCGCGCCCACGGCACGCAGGATTCCCATTGCCGTCTCAACCTACTCCTACTGGCATTTCCAGGAGCAGAAGTACCCTATCGACAAAGTGATCGAGGACGCGGCCAGGCTTGGCTTCGATGGCGTGGAAATCCTCCACCGGCAAATGGATAATGAGACCATCCCCTACATGAACAAGCTGAAAAGGCTCGCATTCGACAACGGATTGGCACTTCCGCTTCTCTCTATCCATCAGAGCTTTGTGCAGCCGAAGCCGGAAGATCGAAAAAAGGACATTGAACATACCTTAAAATGTATTAACCTTGCGACCCAAATGGGGATTCCGGCGATCCGGATGAACACCGGGAGCTGGCGGACGGTGAAGCGTGATGCCAACTATTACAAGGACGGCAAAGAGCCGCCGATTCAGGGTTTCACCGATCAGGACGCTATTAAATGGTGTATCGAGTCGATGCAGGAATGCCTGGTGGCTGCTGAGAAAGCGGGAGTTGTGCTCGCGATTGAAAACCACTGGGGGCTGTCGTCGAACATCGATTACCTGCTCGAAATTTACAAGCCGTTGGCATCGTCGCCGGCGATGGGCATGAATGTCGACACAGGTAATTTCGTAGGCGATCCCTACCCCCAGTTCGAACGACTGGCGCCCTACGCGACGATCGTTCAGGCCAAGACCTATTACGGCGGAGGTCACTATTACGACCTCGATCTGGATTACAAACGGATCGCGGGCATTTTGAGGAAAGCGAATTTCAAAGGTTATGTATCGCTGGAAATGGAAGGAAAAGAAGACCCGGCCACAGCGGTGCCCAAAAGCCTGAAAGTATTAAGAGAGGCGCTGAGTTAGCCTTTTCAAGATTTTCATAATTATATTCTGTAGTTAATAAAGTGCAGCTTCTCTGGGGCGGCACTTTTTGTTTTTAATGCCTTCACGGCCGTCGCGGTGGCTAACTACACCGCCTTGACGACCCTCTGACCACCAGCTCCGTGCTCAAAACCCGCTTCTCATTGACGATAATTTCCTCTGCATCCACCAACTGTAAAATCCATTCCGCCGTGGTGCGGCCGATCTGCATCGTGGGCTGGCGAACGGTGGTGAGGCCGGGACCGATGTAGGCAGATTCCGCATTGTCGCTGAAACCGACCACTCCGAGTTCATCGGGGATCGAAATGCCTTTTTCCATGGCCATCAGCATGATTTCAATGGCCGACGAATCGTTAACGGCGAAGATTGCATCGGGGCGGTCGGCGAGGTCGAGGAGGTACTGGCCGTAAATGCGGGCTTTCTGCTGCGTGAGCATGCCCTGGATAATCATATGATCCTGAATGGGCTTACCGTATTTTTCCATCGCCGCCCGATAGCCGCGCAAGCGCTCCTGGCTGACCTGCAATGTCAGCGGCCCGCCGAGGTGGGCAATGCGTTCGTAGCCATTCAGGATAAGATGCTCCACGGCTTTAAACGACGCCTCAAAATCGTTTACAACCACTTTCGGTACGTCGATCTGATCACATACGCGGTTGAACTGGATGAGCGGGATCCCGCGCTTGGCGAACAGGCTAAGGTGATCGAAGTTGTTGGTTTCCTGCGTGAGCGAAATGAGCAGCCCGTCGATCCGGTTCGCCAGCATTGCCTTGGTATTCGAGATCTCCACCTGGTACGATTCATTACTCTGCATGATGGTCAGGTTATACCCGGCTTCGGTCAGCACCTCGTGGGCTCCGATGATCACATTCGGAAAAAACTGGTTCTGAAATTCCGGAACGATCATTCCAATTGTGTTTGTCCGGCTCTTCACCAAACTGTATGCCAGTCGGTTAGGCTGATAATCGAGCTGAGCGGCTTTGTCGAGCACGGCCTGGCGCGTCTCCGGGCTGATGTCCGCGTGCCCATGCAATGCGCGCGAGACAGTCGAGTTGGACACGCCCAGCGATTTGGCAATGTCTATAATGGTCGTCTGGTGCCGTTTGCGTTTGACGAGCGATTCAATCGAATCATCCTTTTCCGAATGCGTGAAATAGTAGTTACACCATTTGCACAGGTACCGCTGCTTACCTCTCACGTAGCCTGCCTTCATGATGCCATCCACCTGCCCGCACTTCACACACTGAATCATAAACCTTGTACTTTTTAAATATTACCCACTTCAAACATGCATACACGTCTTCAATTCAATCCACACCACAAAAATATAAAAATCTCCTATTAATCATCAGCAAAACCATATATCGGTATCGTTTCCGCAAACGTTACCGATACTTTTTGTTCAATTCCTGGAAATTTATGCCCTAAAACCACATGCTTATCGCCTCTTCACGCGGCTATATTTAGGTAAAAACCGCCATTCAGCCCGGTTATTCAAAAGTTCAGCTGGCCGTCGCTCATGCTGTTTGAATGCAAGAAAATTGTACTATTTCAATTTTATCGTTTTGAATCAAACCCTAATTATTACCTACATGAAGAAAAAAATACGTGACTTGTTCCTGCTCAGCTTCCTGTGCCTGGGCATTACGCAGTCGCTGCTCGCACAGAACGTGACAGTGAAAGGCAAAGTGACCGACGAAAAGGGCGAAATGATTCCCGGTGCTAGTGTGACGGTAAAAGGCTCTCAACAAGGAACACTGACAGACGCGGAAGGTGTGTACAACATCGATGTGGCGGGTAATGCGACGCTCGTATTCTCATTCCTTGGATATCTGAAAGAAGAAGTGGCCGTATCGAACCGCTCGACCATCGATGTTTCGCTGAAAACCGATACCAAGGCCCTGGAAGAGGTAGTGGTGGTGGGTTACGGAACCCAGCGTAAGATCGAAACGACCGGCTCCATTGCCTCGGTGAAGGCGGCCGACCTCGTACAGACGCCCGTTGCGAATATTGCACAGGGTTTGCAGGCACGTGTTGCGGGGGTGCAGATCAACCAGAACTCCGGTTCACCCGGCGGGAATGTAAGCGTGCGCATACGTGGTACCAACTCTATCAACGGTTCGTCGGAACCGCTTTACGTGGTGGACGGCATCCAGATTTCCAACGGTGGCGGCATCAACGACGTGAGCCCGCTTTCGACCATTAACCCTAATGATATTGAGTCTGTTGAAGTATTGAAAGACGCTTCCGCCTCAGCCATTTACGGCGCCCGCGCGGCCAATGGCGTGGTTTTGATCACTACCAAACGTGGTAAAAGCGGCAACACACGGGTTACCTACGACGGCTATTACGGCTCTCAGAAAGTCAATAAAATGTTGAAAACGCTCAATGCTTCGGAGTTTGCGCAGCTTGAAAACGAAGTATTTAAGAATAGCTACTACCCTAACCCCGCTTCGCTCGGCGAGGGCGTAAACTGGCAGAAGGTGATATTCCGAAAAGCACCGATCCAGAACCACCAATTGTCGATCAACGGAGGTAATGAAAAGACCCAGCTGGCATTGTCGCTCAATTATTTCGATCAGGAAGGTACGTTGCGCGGTTCCGCTTTTACACGCTATTCGTTCCGCCTCAACCTGGACCATCAGATCAGTAAGCACATCAAAGTCGGGACCAGCATCCTGAGCAGCTACTCCATTGCGGATGGTATCCAGACGGGCAGTACCGACATCGGTAATGCGGGCGTGGTGACGACCTCGGTACTTGGTGCAGCCATAGGCGCTCCTCCAACTTTGCAGCCGTATCGCGCCGAAGGTACTTTGTTCCCATTTGGCGAACAGGCCGGCGGCCAGTACCGCGAGGTGGTAAACCCGCTCAACTTCACCGAAATCCTCAACAAAAGAGCAATCAAACGCACATTGGCCAATGTGTACGGCGATTTCAGCCTGTTTAAAGGTCTTACCTACCGTGCTTCTTTCAACATCGATCAGAAAAGCGAGCTTTACAATTTCTATTCGCCCCGCTCGATCGTGAACAAAAGCGACCTCACCGACGCCTCGGGCAGCGGTACGAAACAGAATGTGAACGGCCTCGCATTGCTCCACGAAAGTATCCTTACCTATGCCACCAACTTTGGCAAAAACCATAGTTTCAAGGCCACCGCGGTATTCGGGACACAATTGGACCAATACAACGAAAACCTAATGAACGCCGCGGGCTTCCCGAACGACGCCACGCAGAATGAAGCTATGCAACTGGCCCTCACCTACACAGTGACCAGTTTCAGAAGCAGCCAGCGGCTCGACTCCTACCTGGCCCGAGTCAACTACGGTTTCAAGGATAAATTCTTCCTCGACCTGACGGCCCGCGTCGACGGTTCCAGCAAGTTTGGAGCGAACCACAAATACGGAATGTTCCCGGCGATTTCGGCGGCCTATCGCCTCATCGAAGAGCCCTTCATGAAAGATATTACCTGGATTTCCGACCTGAAAATACGTGGTAGCTTCGGTATCACAGGTAATGCAGGCGGTATTGATCCGTACCAGTCGCTGCCGACGGTGGCTGCCAATGGAAGCAATTACATGATCAACCATGGTTATGTAACAGGTATCGACCCCACCCGCATTGCTAATCCGGACCTCCGCTGGGAACGTTCGAAGCAGGCTAATTTCGGGATCGACCTGAGCTTACTCAATAACCGCATCAGCGTGATCGCCGACGTTTACCACAAGAAAACCGACGACCTGCTGTACGTCAAAACCCTGCCGCTAAGCTCAGGTTATGGAACCATTACCGGTAACTATGCCGGACTTCAGAACAAGGGTCTCGAACTGGCCGTGAATGCGCGCATCCTCGATGGTCCGTTGAAATGGGACGTTTCGGCCAACACGACGGTCAACCGCAACAAAGTGCTGGGCCTTGACGGCGGTGTGACCAGCGAACGCTTCATCACCACTTACACACTCCTGAAAGTGGGTGAACCGCTCGGCGTATTCAAAACGTATGTTTTCGACGGCGTTAACCAGACCGGCGAAACTATTCTGCCTGGCTATGACGGACGCCTCGGCGGGCATAAGGTGAAGGATATCAACGGTGATGGACAAATCACCTCGGCCGATCAGGTCATCACCGGAAACCCGAACCCAAAATTCATTTACGGCTTCTCGACAAACCTGTCCTACAAAGGTTTCGACCTGGCGGCATTCCTGTCAGGATCACAGGGTAACGACATTTACAATGCAAGCCGACTGTCATTCGAAAACCCGCTCGGCCAACGCAACCTGCTTGCTGGAGTGGTAGACCGCTGGTCGCCAACGAACGCCAGCAACCAGTACGTGAGCGGATTCCAGGGCGGTCGTTTGCCGATTACCAACTATGTAGTCGAAGACGGTTCCTACCTGCGCTGCAAGAACATCACGCTCGGCTACACCATCCCGCGCTTCAAGGGTGTGCAGGGCATCCGCGTGTATGTGAGCACGAACAACCTGTTCACGATCACGAATTACAGCGGATTTGATCCCGAGGTCAACACCTATGCGGGCTCAAACACCGCCATTGGTATCGACAACCTCGTGTACCCGCAAGCCAAATCGTTCCTGGGCGGAATCCAGGTTACTTTCTAACTATTCCTGAATCCTCTTGCCTGAACAGGGCTAAAAATGATATGAAAAAGCTACTGAAACTGACCACATACCTGGGCATGGCCGGTACTGCGCTCATCGCTCCCTCCTGCCAGCTCGACGAGACGATCTACTCGTCTATTTATACTGACGCATTTTACAAAACGGCGGCTGATGCCGAAAAGGGACTGATCTCCGTTTACGGTGCTTTGGGCGGCCTGGGTGGTGCCCCGGCCTTGACGCTCGTCGCGGATTTCAGCGACGACCAGAGCTACCCCCGCGGCGTAGTGGGCCGCAACACCCTGACGCAGTTTACCTACGACGTCAATTACACCACGCAACGCAGCAACTCCCGGCTCAACGAATCGCCGCAGCAAATCTGGACTTCCTGCTACGCCGGTATTGAAAAGGCCAACTGGGTGATCACCAAGGTACCCGGCGCCACGATGGACGAAACGCGCAAGAAGCAGATTGTGGGCGAAGCGTACTTCCTTCGGGCGTTCTACCATTGGTTTTTAAGTAAAAACTTCGGGGATATTCCGGTTAAAATATTTCCCAGCTACACGGAAGCAGATGCCCTAACCGCCAAAAGCCCTAAGGCCGATGTTTACAAGCAGATCTACGCCGACCTCGACCAGGCGCTCAATGCCGGGCTGGTTTCCTATCCCGCCATTGAGAAGGGCCGTGTAGCCAAGGAGGTTGTAAATGCATTGTATGCCAAAGCCGCTTTGTACAACGAAGACTGGGCCAAAGCGCTGGAACAGGCTAAAATCGTGATCAACTCGGGCAAATACGCGCTCATGAGCGACGTGCGCGATGTGTACAAATATGACAAGGAGGATGCTGCGCGTATCGAGAACATGTGGGCATTCGAGGTGGATCCCGTTTTTCCGGGCCTTGGCCACCAGCTGACAGGCCTCTGCGGCCCTCCGGGAAGCGCCGGGCCTGAATATGCCCGTACTTCCTACGGATCGATGTTCGCCTACCAGGCATTCTTTGATTCATTCGACCCGGCCGACAAGCGCCGTACCTTGCTGGATACCAATTACGTCGACAAAAATGGCAAAGTGGTACCGCAAAAAAGCATTACGCCGATTACCACCAAGGGTGTCCTGATCAAGAAATACCAGGATCCGGTATCAACAGTAGGCCTGATCCCAAATATTCCGATCTTCCGCCTGCCCGACGTGTACCTCATCGCGGCCGAAGCTGAGGCACGTCTAAACGGGGCAACTGCCGCTGCTTATGACTTCGTCAACCCGATTAGAAAACGTGCGGGCCTGGCCGATCTGAAAACGGGCCTGACCAAAGACGCATTGATTGAAGCCATTTTGCAGGAACGTGCCTGGGAGTTTTTCGCGGAAGGCGACCGCTGGTATGACCTCACGCGCACAGGCAAGTTCCTGACCGTGATCCCGAAAGCGGTGAACGACGTGTATCCTACCCGCAACGTGACGGCCAAAAACAAATATTTCCCGATCCCGCTCGACGAGATCAATGCCAATGTGAAACTGGAACAGAATCCCGACTGGAAATAGTGAAAGGAGGCTCCTCCCGGAGGGGCTTCCTTCTGATAGCAAAAGGAATGTAAAACGATGATTCAACTAATGCTTTTGTTCTCACTATGCTGCACCTCCCCTAACCGGGAAGGCCGCATTCGTGAATACAAAATCACCGAAAACGATACGCTCAGCTACACCCTGAAACTGGCGCTTGATGAAAGAGGCCAGCCCCAATACTTTTTCAGGAACATCTTCACACCGGTTTGCTACACCAATGAGTGCAAGCCGGTGTATATCAATTTCTATTGGGATCTGCTCGGCAACTACGAGCGCTACGACCTGCCGGAAGGCAAAGTGCTCACGAAGGTAGACCACGAGGAATTCAGAGAGGAGGATTACCAGAAATTGCAGGATATCCTTGCCCAGAACAGCTCCATTTTCGCAGATCTTAAAATGGAAGACCTCATCGCAAAAGGCACCGATAACCTCACAGATTCCGTCGATGCGAAGGCCGGCGCAACTTTGAAGACCATTAAAAACCAGGTGATCGACGGGGCGGTTTATACCTGCTACACACTCTGGCACATTGCTTATGGCAAAGCGGTGCCCGAAATGCAGAAAATCATCGAAACCTATTCGAGCGACGCATTGCTCCACCGGTTTCTTGAAAGCAAAAATCACCATTATCAATACTGGGCGATGGCGAAAGTGATGGATGAAAGCGGCACCATTAAGAAGCCTTTCGAAAAGGATATTGAAACGATTATCGCCGGAAAGAATGGCTTCATCGCCAAATATGCCTTGCAGCATGTGGGAAATGATTTTTTCAAAACGGAGCAAAGGCAGACCTGGCTTTGGGAGACCTATCAGAAAACAGGTTATGCAATGCAGATAGCCATTCTAAAAAAGCTTATTACAGGCACAACAAAAATCTCCAACGCTTTGGCATCAAGCCTGCAATCCAGCTTACCCAATGCCAATGAAGAACAAACTCTACTAATCCAAAAAATCTTACAGAAACCATGAACATATTTTTAAAAATCAGGAAGTTGTTAGGGATTTTTGTTTTGATGTTTTTGATGTTTCCAGTCCTGGCCCAGAATCATGTGTTTGTGGAAACAGAATCTTTTGAGGACAAGGGCGGCTGGGTGATTGACCAGCAATCTTTTGTGGTTATGAATTCCTCGTACATCATGGCGCATGGTATGGGCCGGCCTGTGAAGGATGCTGCTACCACGGTGAGTTTTCCGAAAACAGGGAAATACCGCTTATGGGTGCGTACCAAGGACTGGGCGCCGTTTCCGAAAGGGCCGGGCAAGTTCCAGGTGCTGGTGGATGGCAAATCCGTCGGCCAGACTTTCGGCGAAAGCGGGTCGGATACCTGGAAATGGTATGACGGCGGCGTGATCGACATTAAGAATGCCACCACAAAGCTCGCATTGAAAGACCTTACCGGCTTCAACGGCCGCTGCGATGCATTGCTTTTCACCGACGACCTGAAATTCACCCCGCCTAATGAGCTGGAAGCATTAACCGCCTTCCGCAGAAAACTCCTCAATCTCACTGATAAACCCCAGGACGCCGGCCGGTACGACCTCGTGGTAGTAGGCGGCGGCATTGCAGGCACTTGTGCAGCCATTTCGGCCGCCCGGATGGGCCTTACCGTGGCGTTGATCCAGGACCGCCCGGTACTCGGTGGCAACAACAGCTCGGAAGTACGCGTGCATTTGATGGGCGATGTGGATAAAAACCATTATCCTAAACTCGGCCGCATTGTACGTGAAATGGACAACGGCGACCCCGGCAACGGTAACCCGGACGCGAAAGAATATGGCGATGCACGCAAAATCTCTATTGTGAAAGCCGAAAAGAACATTTCGCTATTCCTGAACACCCACGTTTTTAAAGTAGAAAAAGAGCATGACATTATCACGGCGGTAGTTGGCCGCGACATTGCCACCAACCAGGAGCGCCGCTTTTCCGGCTCGTTCTTCTCGGATTGCACGGGCGATGGCACGGTCGGTTTCCTCGCGGGCGCGGAGTTCCGCATGGGCCGCGAGAGCAAAGCCGAAACCGGCGAGTCGCTGGCGGCGGACAAGAGCGATGATTTTACATTAGGTACCTCCAATCTGTGGGCTTCCGTGGACCGCGACACCGTGTCGTCCTTCCCCGAAACGCCCTGGGCAATGCAGTTTTCGGATGAATACCATATTGATGAGCCGAAGTCAGACTGGCAATGGGAAACCGGCTTTGGCAACTTCAATACCATTACACAGGCAGAACAGATCCGCGACCATAACCTCCGAGCCATTTACGGTAACTGGTCATATTTGAAAAAGAGCAAAGGGGCTAAATACGGTAAGAAAGAGCTCGCCTGGGTAGCCTACATCGGCGGCAAACGCGAATCGCGCCGCATTATCGGTGATTATGTTTTAAATCAAATGGATATCCAGGAAGGGAAATTCTACCCTGACGGCTCGGTAACCGCTACCTGGACCATCGACCTGCATTTCCCCGATGCCAAAAACAGCAAGTATTTCGAAGGCCAGGAGTTTTTTGCGGGTACCAAGCACATCAAAGTGGCGCCCTACACGATTCCCTACCGCTGTCTTTATTCAAAAAACATTCAAAACCTGTTCATGGCGGGCCGCAATATCAGCACCACGCACGTGGCGTTCGGGAGCACCCGCGTGATGCGTACGTGTGGAATGATGGGCGAGGTCGTAGGGTTTGCATCCTACATCGCCGCCAAGTATAAAACCAGCCCGCGCGGCGTGTACAAAGACCATTTGCCCGAGCTAACCGGCATTCTCAAAGGTGAAACATTAGCCCCGCAACCTTGATTTTGCATTGAACAACCTTGTGATACATATTGCCGGAGTAATATCCACACTTCTCCTGACGCTGCCGTTGGTAACAATGGCAGCTCCGGTGAAGGATACTGCTATGATCTCCATTCAGGGGGAGGCGCAGGGCACGACGTATCACATCCGCTATTTCGATCCGCAAAACCGCAATTTCAAGCATTCCATCGACTCCGTTCTGACTGAATTCGACAAATGCCTGTCACTCTACCGCTCCGATTCCGAGCTTTCCGCATTCAATCGTACTTCACGTCATACTTTCCGTTCACAGTGGTTTTATGATGTTTTGGTTAAATCAAAGGAAATCCATGCAGCGACAGGCGGGGCTTTTGATCCTACGATCATGCCACTTTCGGAGGCGTATGGTTTTGGGAATAAAAAGAATGTGGATCCGGAAAACGTGAACATAGATTCATTGCTGCAATTTGTTGGTTTTAAACACATTGAATTTAACCAAAAGGAAGTGAGCAGCCAGCCGGGCGTGCGGCTGGATTTCAATGGTATTGCGCAGGGCTATTCCGTGGACATTGTCGGGGCGTTTCTGAAAAGCCGCGGCATTCATCGCTTTATGGTCGAAATCGGTGGGGAAGTGATTTGTTCAGGTGCCAAAAACGGCGGCATTGCCTGGGTAACCGGCATTGAAAACCCGCTAAAACCTGCTGCACTGGCAGCCACCGTAGCACTCACCAACCGTGCCATGACCACCGCAGGCAACTACCATAACCATTTTACCCGCAACGGCACTACCTACAACCACATTATCGACCCACGTACGGGCGACCCACGCTCCGGCGGCCGGCGCTCCGGCGGCCGGCGCTCCGGCGGCCGGCGTTCCCCGATGGATCAAACCCCGCTGCTGAGCGTTACCGTATTCGCGAAGGATGCTATCACCGCCGATGGCTACGACACCGCCTTCTTCGTGATGGGCCCCGAGGCGACCAAAACCTTTTTGAAAAACCGAAAAGATATCGACGTGTACATGCTTTACACCAATGAAGAAGGGCATTTAATGTCCTATGCGACCGACGGTATCAAAGAACTTATCCAGGAAAAATGAAACGAATAACCCTATTACTGCCGATTTTACTCAGCGTTCTGACCGCGCTGAACGCCCGCGCCCAGCGGACCGTCGTGAAGTCACTGGCTAACAATGCGATCCGTATCCAATGGCGCCAAATCGACGGTGCATTGAAGCTCGAAGAAGTTTCCTTGAAGCAAAACGACCGCTGGACGAAGACCATTCCTCCTTCCGGCGAATACACATTGCTCTATTCCGAAACCAAACCTTCGACCGAATCTGCCGAAACTTTCGAGAAAATTACCGGCGGCAAATTCCCCGAAGACGCCTACCATTACCAGCAAACCCAATGGAAGGAGAGCACCACCGGTGTGGCGCTGAACACGGCCGGGCAGGCCTTTCATTTCTACCCGCAAACAGGTGAAGCGAAAAATCAGGGATTGGAATTTAAATCCGAAACCGATGTAGCTACTGTTACTTCGCATTGGAAAACCGATCCCCGCTTCCCGAACGACATCCTGGTGACGATGACCCTGAGTGCCAAGAAGAAGGGCTTTTTCTCACTCGCGACGCCAACGTTGGCCGCATTACCAGTCGAGCAAATGAGCTGGGTGTCGGTGCCGGGGTATTTCCAGGGTAATTTTATGCAAAAGAACTTTGCGCTGGCTTATGCCTACGGCCACGGTATCCCCGACCGCCCGGTCGTTTACCGCGAGCGGTGCGCTTCCACGTTGAGCCCGCTGATGAGCAGCAAAGATGGATTTACGTTGTCGGTCGTTCCCGAGCCCGGTCTCGCGCGTGACCCGTGGGCGAAAGGCCAGATCACGCAAATCGATTGGCATTTGGGAATTTCACACATGAACCGCAAGGCGCAGCTCTCGCCTACCCTGTATTATCCGGTGCTAGGTGAGGAAAAATCGGAAATGGAGGCGGGGCAGTCGGTTTCCTTTTCGTTCCGTTACAGCCTCATCGCGGGCGACTGGTTCCAGGCGACCAAACATGCCGCTATCGATATTTACAAATTTCGCGAGACGCTGGCGCTGCGCCAGAGCAAGCAGGCTCTAACAGACCGCATCGAAAAGATGCACCATTACCTCACCGACCCAAAGACCTCGCTCTGGAACATCGAGGAATTCAAAGGCAAGCAAATCGGCGCGCAGTCATACCTCGGCGGTGTGGTAGGCTCGGATAAGGACGCGATGAAGAACTCGGATTACGGCGCCATGTGGATGCTCGCCAACGCCACCAAAGACCCCGAATTGACCCAAAAAGTGCTTCCGCCTGCCGAAAACTTCAAACTCGTACAGCAGCAAACCGACGAAGGATTCTTCAAAGGGGCCGTTGAAGGCCAGTATTATTTAGCCAAAAAGAAGAAGTTCGTCGAAGAATGGGGCGAAGTGGTGGAGCCCATCGCATTGACCTACTATGTGATGCTCGACGTAGGCAATATGCTCCTTTTCGAACCGGATAATGCGGAACTGAAAGAACGCCTGCGCATCGGCGCAGAAAAACTGCTGAGCTGGCAACGCAAAGACGGCAGCTTCGCCGTGGCTTACGACCGCAAAACCGAGGAGGAGATTTTTAAGGATATTCAGGATGTGCGGCCTACATTTTATGGTCTCATCGTGGCACACCGCATTCTTAAAGATGAGAAATACCTCAAAGCCGCCGAAAAAGGGGCCGATTGGTTTCTCAAAAACGCTGTGCAAACAGGTGCCTTCCTGGGTGTATGCGGGGACGCACGCTACGCACCCGACTTCGCCACCGGCCAATCGGCACAGGCATTGCTGGATTTGTTTGATTTAACTCAAAACAAAAAGTACCAGGACGCCGCCGTCACCTGCGCGAAAATCTACACCTCGTCCATTTACACCCATCCTATTGCCGATCATAAGCCCAAAACTGTGAACGGCACCGCCCGCGAGGATTGGGAAATCAGTCAAACCGGACTCAGCTTCGAGCATGGCGGCATTTTCGGTTCCGCCACACGGCATGGGCCTATCCAGCTGGCGAGTCACGCGGGGATGTTTATCCGCATTTACCAGCTTACGGGAGAGCAGTTTTTTGCAGATATGGCGCGCGCGGCGGCCATTGGCCGGGATGCATTTGTGGACAGCAAAACCAGCGTCGCCTCCTATTACTGGAATGCCATGAACCGAGGCGCCGGGCCATACCCGCACCACGCCTGGTGGCAGATCGGCTGGATCACCGACTACCTGCTTTCGGAAGCCGCGTTGCGCTCCAACGGCAAAGTCACTTTCCCCCGCGGTTTTGTAACTCCGAAAGTAGGCCCGCACCAGACTTACGGTTTCGCACCGGGCGATGTTTTTGGCGACAAGGCCAATCTGATTATTAAAGAAGGCTTTGCTGTGGCCGACAGCCCGTCCATTGACCCTATTATTTCAAAATCCACCACCAAAAACACTTACTATGTGACGCTGCTGAACAACAGCCCGCAGCCGACGGCCTTCAACCTGAAAATCGATTATAGCAAGGTATCCGGAACTAATGCATCGGCAACCCTAAAATGGGCCGAAACGAATCAGAAAGCGGCTATCAGTAATATCAAACTGCCTGCATTCGGAACGAGGACGTTGGTATTAAGCTATAAGCAATAAGCAATAGGCTTTAAGCTGTAAGCAATAGGCTTTAAGTTGTAAGCCACAAGCATTAGACAATCAGACATAACAATCATCAAGCATATAGCCTAAAGCTTACAGCTTATAGCATATAGCATTTTATGAACAATACCGCCGACACCGTTGTCATTCTTGTATTCTCCGCATTCGTGATGGGCATTGGGATGCTTTTTGCCCGGACGGGCCGTAACCTTAAATCGTTTTTCGCGGGTGGCGAGGCTGTGCCCTGGTTTATCGGCGGACTCTCGCTGTTCATGAGCTTTTTCTCGGCCGGTACCTTCGTGGCCTGGGGTTCCATTGCCTACAAGCATGGCTGGGTGGCCATTACCATTCAGTGGACGATGTGCATCGGCGCGCTCATTACCGCCGTTTACCTCGCCCCGCGCTGGAAACGTACCGGTGCATTGACCGCCGCCGAGTTCATCCGTGAGCGGTTGGGACCAACGGTCCAGAAGACCTACATATTCATTTTTACGCTGGTCTCGGTGTTTATCAAAGGTTCGGTGCTGTATCCGGTGGCTAAGCTGGTGAGTGCCTCGCTGGATTTGCCACTGGTGCCTTGTACAGTGGGCCTGGGACTATTCATGATCGCCTACACGGCTGTCGGCGGGCTTTGGGCGGTGATGGTGACCGACATCCTGCAATTTGTCGTGCTATCTGCCGCGGTATTCATTCTGTTGCCGCTTTCATTCGACAAAGTCGGCGGCTGGGAAGGGTTTACCAACAACATCCCCGATGATTTTTTCAACCTGCTTAATGGCGAATATACCCTTGGCTTCGTGGCCGCATTCGTGATTTACCACATTTGCTACATCGGCGGCAACTGGACCATGGTGCAACGCTACACGAGTGTCGACAGCGAGAAGTCGGCCAAAAAGGTAGCATTCCTTTTTGCGGGCTTGTACCTCATCAGCCCTGTCATATGGATGTTCCCGCCGATGATTTACAAGGCTATTAACCCGGCATTGACCGGCCTCGACACTGAAAATGCGTATCTGATGATCTGCAAGCTGGTGTTACCTCCCGGCTTGCTCGGACTGATGCTCACCGGCATGTACTTCTCCACCTCCGCCAGCGCCAACACGGCATTGAACGTGGTATCGGCCGTTTTCACCAATGACATTTATAAAGGGATGATCCACCCGGCGGCTTCAGATAAGCAGCTCATCCGTGTAGCGCGTGGCTCGTCGTGGTTCTTCGGGTTGGGGATGATCGGCATTGCATTGCTCGTACCCGCTGCGGGAGGCATTGTGGAAGTCGTGCTCAGTATTTCGGCCATTTCCGGCGGCCCATTACTAGCCCCGCCGCTTTGGGCATTGTTTTCCAAGAGGCTGAATGGCAGGACTACGCTATGGATTACCGGTATCGGACTGTGCGTCAACCTGTTTTTTAAAACCCTTGCCCCGCTCCTGCTGAACTTCAAGCTCTCGCGCGGCATGGAAACGATCGTGGGTGTAGGCCTTCCGCTGCTGCTGTTGCTTGGCTACGAATTGTGGGCCCGTTCAAGAAATGTGATTGCTGACGAATACAACATTTATATGCACTCCAAAGATCAGCACAAGCAGAAAGCCGCTGCTGCCGATCCGGAAGAGGCACTGGAAATCAAAAAGCAAAACCGCTTTGGCTTGCAGGTGATCGCCGGGGCGCTGCTGTTTACGGCCGTGATGCTGTTCATTCTGAGTGTTTTGACCACGGATGGAACGTTAGTGACGGCGGGTGTGGCTACGGTGGTGTTGATTTCGGCGGCGATACCGTTTTCAGCGGCGCGGAAGGTGGTGCTGGTAGAGCGGGATGAGCCGCGCGTCGCAGCTTAGTTTTGGTTGTCACATGCCTAACCGCATTTTGGGGCAAATGCGATCGGTATGATGCTACCAATATTACATCCCTGACGGGATTAGCGCGATAGAAAATTGAAGCTTAAAGGCAGTGTAAAGCAAAAGCAAGTCCCGCTAGGGACGCAATATTGGTAGCAATGTGAAATTTGAAATGATGATTGAAATGCCGTCAGGTATGAAACAGCAAAGCGAACGGAAAGCAATGGTGGCTAAATGGACTGCCGAAGGGATAAGAACCGCATATGCTCCGATTTCCATGACTCGATGGTTTGCTCGTCCCAATTATTGGCTTCCCAAAGTTGGTCCATTTCCGCGTCAATCTTCTGAGCAAAATAATCGGCCAGCATTTTCCGAATATCCCGCAATTGATCATCGGAGACATTATAGGCATACAGTCTCAGCAATTCATTTTGAAGATTGCTCAAACGCGTCGGGACGGTGTGTGAAGTGGCCATAGTCGCAAAAGCTTTTTTACAAATTAAACAAAATTCAACCTCCAATAAAACGAAAACCTTAACTGAACGACATCCACAGAATGAAACAATTAACCCTGATAACCTTCTCGATATTCCTCTCATTAACCAGCGCACAGATAGCGGCCCAGCCTATTGCGGCCCAGCCGGGTGCGGCCCGATACCATATCCGGCAGCCGAATGCGATTCCACTGCATGGCGAATGGTGGTTCCTGCTCGATCCGGCGGGGGCGGGCATCGCCGGCCAGTGGTACGGGGAAGATTTTGCGAAAGAGAACCGCCAGGACAAGGTTACCGTCCCGCATTGTTTTTCGACAGATCCCCGCTATGAATTTTACACCGGTACGGCCTGGTACCGCAAGACTTTCGCGTGGAAAAAAAGTGCAGGCAAGCGCGTAATCCTGCATTTCGATGCAGTTTTTTACAAAACCGATTTATGGTTAAACGGCCAGAAAATCGGGCAACATGAGGGTGGATACACCCCGTTCTGCTTCGATGTGACCGAGCAGTTAAAGGACGGCAACAACCTCCTGGTGGTGGCTGTGAACAACGATACCTGGAAAACAAATACGATTCCCGGCCTCAAAGACGGTGGTAATATCAACGACGGCTACCCTGCCTGGGTGAATTATGGCGGCATTGTCCGGCCGGTTTACCTGACGATCGAGCCGGAGGTTTACGCCGAAAATGTGAAAATCGAGACAACACCCGATCTGGCGAAAGGGACTGCGATTGTCAAGACTAAAATCAGGGTACGGAATGCATCTTCCGCAGCAGCGGCCCCGAAGGTCGATTTGACGGTTTTGCAGGACAAAAAACCATTGGCGCTCCGCTGGAAAACGAAAACGGAGAGCATTCCTGCCGGACAAACGGCCCTACTCGAAGCAGAAGTCGCATTGACAGCTGCACAAGTGAAGCTCTGGGATTTGGATCAACCCAATTTGTATGAACTGAGAACGGTGGTTGGAACAGACACGCTGGCTTCGAATTTCGGGATCAGGAAAATTGAAGTGAGCGGCGCTCAGATTCTCTTGAATGGGAAGCCTGTCAAAGTCGGCGGCGGCAACCGGGTAATCGATTATCCCGCCATGGGCTCGCTGGAACCGGACTGGCTGGTTGAAAAGGACTTCCGCCTGATGAAAGAGGCTGGAATGGAGTTCCAGCGCCTTACGCATTACACGCCATCGGAGTACTTCTACGACCTCGCCGACCGTTATGGCATGCTCATTATCACCGAGGCGGGCAACTGGCAGCTCACACCGAAGCAAATGGACAACGATTCTATGCGCGTGAAATTCCGGTCGCAGTTCCGCGAAATGGCAGAGCGCGACTGGAACCACCCGAGCGTGATCGCATACAGCGTCGGTAACGAATATGGATCCACAACTGCTTCCGGCCAGCGCTGGACCAAAGACATGATCGCCTACGCACGCGAGCTCGATCCCACGCGCCTGTACACATTCGCGAGCATGCTGTTGAACACGCTGCCCGAGAAACCGGAGGACGAAGCCAGTCAGTATGTCGATTTTGTTTCTACCAATACCTACGGCGGCCATGCCAAATCGCTGGACCATATTCACAAGTTGTACCCCGACAAGCCGGTCTTCATCAGCGAATGGGGCACGCGGTCTGACGGGAAGGGTGGCGAAGCGGGCCAGGCACAGCATTTGAGCGATGTGATGGTCGAAATACGGAAGCGGCCATATGTGGTGGGTGCCTCCTGGTGGACTTACAACGACTACCGCAGTAAGCTGTTCGGTACCAACGTAAATGGCTTCCGGCCGTGGGGGATCGTCGGGCCCGACCGCTCACCGCGGCTGGCTTACCCGGTTCACCAGAAGGAATTTTCGCCGGTTATCGTTGAAAAAACAGATTTCAAAACAGGCGACCAGGGCATTCACCAGTTAACCCTCAAAATTAGCTCCCGCGGCGACTTCCCGACCCGGGCACTCAAAGGCTATACCTTAAAAGCAGGTGACGACAGCATCGCATTACCGGACCTGAACCCGGGAGAAAGCAAGGACCTCGTAATCCCTATCCGCGGGTTTGACAAACAAATCCGCATCACCGTGATCAAACCGACCGGTTTTATCACTACCCAAACTGACATAGACCTTAAATAACTAGCTGCGGGCCGCGACGCTCCGCGCAAACCATGACATTTAAAGACTTGACAAGATGATAATCGGAGAATCAACACACAAAAGAGAACCAAAAACCATTGCGCTGGCAGCAGACCTTGTGATTACAGGAGGCGGACTGACAGGCACCTGCGCAGCCGTTACCGCTGCAAGGGCCGGGTTGAAAGTAATATTGGTACAGGACCGGCCTGTACTGGGCGGTAACTGCTCCAGCGAGGTGCGGCTATGGATCCTGGGCGCCACCTCGCACATGGGAAACAACAATCGCTGGGCCCGCGAAGGCGGCGTAATTGACGAAATCATGCTCGAAAACGCCTATCGCAACCCCGATGGCAACCCGCTGATATTCGACACCGTTTTACTGGAAAAGGTTACCCAAGAAGCCAATATTACCCTGCTACTAAATACGGCAGTGTACGATCTTGATAAAACGCAAAACGGCGCTAAGATCGATTTGTTACACGCTTTTTGCAGCCAGAACAGTACCAAATACGCGTTGAGCGCGCCGCTGTTCTGCGACTCGTCGGGGGACGGGATCGTCGGGTTCCTCGCGGGCGCGGCGTTCCGGATGGGCGCCGAGTCCATGGAGGAATTTGGAGAGAAATTCGCCCCGAACAAGGGGTATGGAGAGCTTTTGGGGCATTCTATGTATTTCTATTCCAAAGACATGGGCCGTTCGGTGAAGTTTATACCGCCTTCGTTTGCTTTGCAGGATATTACGGAAATTCCGCGTTACAAGACTTTCAACCCTAAGGACTTTGGCTGCCGGTTGTGGTGGCTGGAATATGGCGGCAGACTGGACACCGTGCACGATACCGAGCAAATCAAATGGGAGCTTTGGAAAGTGGTTTACGGAGCCTGGAATTACATTAAAAACTCCGGTGAATTTCCGGAAGCAGAAAATATGACACTTGAATGGGTGGGTACGATACCCGGCAAGCGCGAAAGCCGCCGTTTCGAGGGGGATTACCTTTTGAAACAACAGGATGTGGTCGAACAAAGGGCATTTCGAGATACGGTGGCATTCGGCGGTTGGAGCCTCGACCTCCACCCTGCCGACGGCGTATACTCCGACCAGGCCGGCTGCAACCAATGGCACAGCAAAGGCGTTTACAGCATTCCCTACCGCTGTTTTTACAGTAAAAACATTGAAAATCTCTTCATTGCCGGACGCATTATCAGCGCTACGCACGTCGCTTTCGCTTCTACGCGTGTGATGGCTACAAGCGCAACAGGCGGACAGGCCGTCGCGATTGCTGCGGCTGTGGCCAAAAGGCACAGTTGCTCGCCGAGGGAAGTAGGCGAAAAGTATTTGGAGGAGTTGCAGCTCGAACTGTGGCGCTCGGGTCAGTATTTGCCGCAGACACCGATTTCCGATCCCGATAACCTTGTGAATAATGCGCAGATCACGGCTTCTTCGGCATTTGAATTGCAGGAGCTTACCGGCTCCGACCAATGGAAAACGATCGCGCATTCGGTGGCGCAAATGCTGCCGGTGAAGGGTGAAATGCCTTCCATGACGGTTTGGGTGGAAGCCGCGCGGGACACAGAGCTGCTGGTGCAACTCCGCAAGAGCAGCAAGTCGTTCAACCACACGCCGGATGTAACTTTGGAAGCTAAAAGTTACCGCCTGATAGCCGGTAAGTACGAACTGACACTGGATTGGAACAGCTACTTTCCCGAAGAATGCTATGCATTTGTGTGCTTTCTAAAAAACGAGCACGTTCAAATTCAGTACAGCGAGCAGCGCGTTACCGGACTGGTTACCGTTTTCAACGCGACCAACCCTGCCGTTTCAAACTACGGAAAACAGGAGCCGACCGAAGACATCGGGGTGGATACCTTCGAGTTCTGGTGCCCGCAGCGCCGCCCGGCCGGTTTGAACCTGGCATTTACATTGAGCAAGCCCATTTCGCTTTTTGGAACAAAAAACCTGAAAAACGGCTGGCACCGCCCTATCGCCGGGCCTAATGCGTGGGTGGCTGCCAGCGACGACCGTACTCCGGAGTTGCAACTGCAATGGAATGATCATCAAACTATTTCAAAAATCGATTTTGTATTCGATACTGATTTCGACCACCCGATGGAAAACGTAATTTACGTCCATCCGGAAACGGTAATGCCCTTTTGCACACAGGACATTGAAGTACTGGATGATACAAACCAGGTAATCGGAACAATAAATGACAACCACCTCACCAAAAGAACTTTGGCACTTACCAAACCGGCCACAACGCGTTCCCTGAAAATCAGGCTGCAAAACAGTCATACACACGTGCCGGTATCTCTCATGGAAGTACGCGTTTATTAACGTGGCTTCCGTTTATTCTTTGAAAACTAATAAATTGATCTTAAATTTGCCGTCCTGAAATAGCAAACGTTTGTTTGCTATTTTCTTGAAAGTTTACTCTATAATTATAGTATACTACATAGACTTTGAAGGAAGCGGCGGATTTTACACCCTCAACTGAAAACACCGAGAAGAATTGGGAATCGTTACACGTTGCCTATATCGCAAGTGGTGATCCTGAGGAAGATCGGCGTTTGGCCGCGCTTGCACGTGAGCAGGGAAAGGCCGTTTTTCTCCGCGATTTGCCCGGCGAATCCGACGATATTTTCCAGACGACGCCTGCCGAGGGCGGAAATGACACTCTCGCCGACCCGGTTTCCAGAAATAATACAAAAACACCTCTTACCTGGGAGACCATCCAGCAAAAGCTTTGGGCGGCTACAGTACGCAAAAGAAGCCGTACCGAGATTGCGGTTAACATCTTCTCCGCCATCGCATTGATGGTGATCGGGCATTTGCTTTTCACCTTTTTTACTTACGACCGATTGACCCTCCTCTGGAACGAACTGGAAGTAAGCGAAGGCTTCTTTTATTATGTTCTCGGCGGTTTTGTGGCCCAGATGATCGACGGCGCATTAGGCATGGCCTACGGCGTAACAGCGTCCACATTCCTGCTCACCGTGGGGGTACCACCTTCGGCCGTGAGCGCGAGTGTCCACACTTCGGAGATCTTTACGAGCGGTGTTTCGGGTTACATGCACCTGAAATTCGGAAATGTAAACAGCAAATTATTCAAGAAGATACTCTTTCCCGGGGTGCTGGGAGCGATTGTGGGTGCCTACGCATTGTCGTCCCTCGAAAAATACATTTATATCATCAAGCCATTAGTGGCAATTTATACGCTGATCCTGGGAATCCTTATTATCCAGAAAGCGTTAAAGAAACGAGTTGAAAAAAGGCCGATCAGGAAGATTGGCTGGCTGGCGATGGCAGGCGGAACGCTGGATTCCATCGGTGGTGGGGGCTGGGGACCTATTGTTACTTCTACGCTTATTGCACGTGGAAGGCATCCCAAGTACACCATCGGGTCCGTGAACCTCGCAGAGTTCTTCGTGTCGCTGGCAAGCTCGGTTACCTTCATCAGCATTATCGGATTTTCACACTGGCAGGTGGTGCTGGGCCTTATCCTCGGTGGTATGGTTTCCGCGCCCATCGCCGCCACACTATCCCGCCGCTTGCCGATCAAAACCATGATGATCATGGTAGGGACTATCGTCATTATCGTAAGCGTGCGGATTATTTATATGGTTTTAAGCGCGCTGTAAGCAATAAGCTTTAAGCAATAGCCTGGGCGCTTAAATAAAAACCGTGTTATTGAATGATATTAATTTGATTAACAATAGATTAACCAAAAAGCTTAAAGCCTAAAGCTTACAGCTTACAGCCTTTTATGAAAAAACAGACCAAAGCGATACGCACCCAGACCAGTAAAACCAAGTATCGCGAACATTCGACTCCCCTCTTCCTGACCAGCAGCTTCACATTCGAAAGCGCAGAGCAGGGAAAGGCACTTTTTGAGGAAACCGAAGAAGGTAACATTTACAGCCGCTTCTCTAACCCGAGCGTACAGGAGTTTGTGGATAAGGTTTGCATGCTGGAAGGTCTGGAAGATGGCGTGGCAACGGCAACCGGTATGGCGGCGGTTTTTGCGAGCATGGCGGCATTGCTGAAAAGCGGCGACCACATTCTGGCCTGTCGCGCATTGTTCGGCTCCGCCCACCAGATTATCACGCAGATATTGCCGAAATGGGGCATTACCTATACGTACCTGGATGCAGATGCGAGCGAGGCGGAATGGGAAGCGGCGGTACAGCCCAATACCCGCATGATCTACCTCGAAACGCCATCTAACCCTGGTCTGGACCTGGTAGACCTGGCGATGATCGGGCGCATTACCAAGAAACACAACATTATTTTCAACGTAGATAACTGCTTTGCCTCACCTGCATTGCAAACCCCGGCCGATTTTGGCGCCGACCTCGTGCTGCATTCCGCGACGAAGTTCATGGACGGACAAGGCCGTGTGCTGGGCGGTGTGGTTGTAGGCAAAAAAGAGTATATCAAGGATTTGCGCTTTTTCTGCCGCCAGACAGGGCCATCGATGTCGCCATTCAACGCCTGGGTGCTAAGTAAAAGCCTTGAAACGCTGAACCTGAGAATGGAAAAGCATTCTTCCAATGCACTGGCACTTGCGACTGCTTTGGAAAAGCATCCGGATGTGAAATCGGTGAAATACCCGTTCCTGGAATCGCATTCACAGTACAATCTGGCCAAACAGCAGATGAAAGCCGGCGGCGCCGTGGTGACCATCGAACTTGAAGGCGGTTTCGAACGTGTAGCGGCATTTATGGATGCTTTGGAGATCGCATCGTTGTCATCCAACCTGGGTGATACGCGCACGATCGTCACGAACCCGAACACGACCACTCATGCGAAATTGAAGCCGGAAGAGAAAGCCGCCCTCGGCATTACCGAAGGTCTGATCCGTATTTCGGTCGGTTTGGAAGACATTGAAGACCTTATCGAGGACTTCACCCGCGCCGTGGAAGTGTCGGTGAAAAGTGATATATTGGAGTAGTATTATTCACTTAAATTAAACTATACATATGCACACTGTAACAATTGAAATACCGGATGAATTGAGCAAGGAGGAAGTTTCACTTTCTATTGCCAAGCATCTTTATGAGAAAGAGCTTATTTCTGCCGAGCAGGCCGCGGAAGTGGCTGGGGTTGAGGGGAAAGAGGTTATTGAGAATGAATTAGCCAAAGATCGGGCGGAGGCTTGGGTCAGGTTTCAAAATAGGACGGCGCGGGAAGCATTAGACGAGCAGATCAAAAGGCAGGGCTACACCGGTTTGAATAAGGAAGAAATGGATCGACTGAGGGACGAATTGGACGTTCAAGAGCCAATTGAGCTGCTACTCTCACAGTTGACAAAATGACATATGTACTTGATACAAACATCATTTTGACCTATTTCAGAAAGAGTTCAACCTGGTACAGGATAGAGGAGACTTTCAGCATTTTTGAGTCGGGAACCGAGGTAATGATTCCGGCCATTGTAATAGGTGAACTACGATCCCTTGCCATTCGGAATGGCTGGGGAGGCGAAAAATTGCTCAGTTGGAAGAATTGATTAAACGATTCGTTCCACTTTTTGACTTGACCGAAGACATCGTGGACCGCTACGCCGAGATCGACGCATTCAGTCAGGGAAGGTTACCAGGGCGCAGGCTAGATTGTTCAGCTAGGAATATGGGAAAGAATGATTTATGGATTGCAGCGGTGGCGAGTACGCTGAATGCGACACTGATTACCACCGACAGTGATTTCGACCATTTGAACAACCGGTTCCTGAATGTGGCCCGATTTGAATTGAAATAATTTACACCATGAACGAAACATTAGCATCTTTAAACGCTGCCATCGAGGGCAAAAGTGAAATCGAGTCGCTCGCGATTCTGGCGGATCTTTTTCCCGGGGAAGTCGTTTTTTCTACCAGCCTCGGATATGAAGACCAGGTGATTAGCGACCTCATTTTAAAGAATAATATCAATATCGGCATCTTCACATTGGATACCGGCCGGCTTTTCGCAGAGACTTACATGACTTTGCAAAAGACCAACAACCGCTATGACACCAAAATTAAGGTGTACTACCCGCAAACAGACGCGGTGGAAAACCTGGTGAGCACGAAAGGACCGCTGAGTTTCTACGAATCGATCGAAAACCGGAAGGAGTGCTGCTTCATCCGCAAGGTAGAGCCGCTGAACCGCGCATTGAAAGGTGCGAAAATCTGGGTGACGGGTATCCGGGCAGAACAGTCGGGGAACCGTCATGATATGCCGAGACTTGAATGGGACGAAGCACACCAGCTTTTCAAGTTCCACCCGATTTTGCATTGGTCGTTCGAAGAGGTGAAACAATATGTAAAATCCAACGGCATTCCGTATAACCCATTGCACGACAAAGGCTTCGTGAGCATTGGCTGCGCGCCTTGTACCCGTGCGATCCAGGAAGGCGAGGATTTCCGCGCCGGAAGATGGTGGTGGGAAGACGAGTCGAAGAAAGAGTGCGGATTGCACGCGAAGTAGACTTCGGCCATCGGCTGTCGGCTGTTAAACTGTCGCGAGGTAGACTTCGGCCGTCGGCTATCGGCTGTCGAACTTTTACAAATACTAAAAAGCCGATTGCCGAAAGCCGACCGCCGAAGTAAAAATTAAAATACAAAAGCCGACGGCCGAAAGCCGAAAGCCGACGTCCTTAAATTAAAATCAATAACCAAAAATATGTCAATTTCAGTGAACGAGGCCTCCGACATCCAACGGGAGATTAGTGAACGCAGCGCTCCGGATTACCTGGATCAGCTGGAAGCAGAGGCCATTTACATTATGCGTGAAGTAGCCGGCCAGTTTGAGCGCCCTGCCCTGTTGTTTTCAGGAGGTAAGGATTCGATCACATTGGTTCATTTGGCGAAAAAAGCATTCGCACCCGGTAAAATCCCCTTCCCGCTGGTGCACGTCGATACCGGCCATAACTTCATCGAGGCGATCGAGTACCGCGACGAGCTGGCCGAAAAAATCAATGCGAAACTGATCGTTCGCTATGTGGAGGATACTATCAAGGCGAAAGGATTGAAGGAGCAAACCGGCAAGAATGCAAGCCGTAACTGGTTGCAGACTTTCACTTTGCTGGATACCATCGAAGAATTTGAATTTGACGCATGTATTGGCGGCGCGCGCCGCGACGAGGAAAAGGCACGTGCAAAAGAACGTATTTTCTCGTTCCGCGACGAGTTTGGTCAATGGGATCCGAAACGCCAGCGCCCCGAGCTTTGGAATTTGTTCAACGGCCGCATTCAGAAAGGCGAAAACGTACGCGTGTTCCCGATCTCGAACTGGACCGAGCTGGATGTTTGGGCTTACCTCAAAAGAGAAGGTATCGCATTGCCTTCGATCTACTTCGCACACGAACGCGAGCTGATCCTCCGCGACGGCAAACTGCTGAACAATACACCGGTGATCGAACCCGATCCGGAAGACCAGATCGTAACCCGTCAGGTACGTTTCCGTACCGTGGGCGATATGACCTGTACCGCGGCAGTGGAATCATCCGCAGCAACCCTGGACGAAGTAATCGCTGAAATCACCATTTCAAGAATCAGCGAACGCGGCGAAACCCGCATCGACGACCAGCAAACGGAAGCCGCGATGGAAGACCGGAAGAAGGGCGGGTATTTTTAAGAATGGGAGAAAGGAGGATGGAGGATAGGGATGAAGGAGCGAAAAACATTCACTCATCGCTCCGGCGACCCGGTCACTCATGCAATCATTCAATCATTCGGTCATTCAAAATTGAACAAACACAGTGGATTTACTAAGATTTATAACAGCAGGCTCCGTAGATGATGGCAAGAGCACATTGATCGGTCGCTTGCTTTACGATACAAAAAATATCCTGGCCGATCAGATGGAAGCCATCGAGCGCGCCAGCAAAACCCGTAATGCCGGGGAAATCGACCTTGCATTGCTCACGGACGGCCTTCGTTCGGAGCGCGAGCAGGGCATTACCATCGATGTGGCTTACAAATATTTCCAGACGCCGAATCGCAAGTTCATCAGCATCGACGCGCCGGGGCACATTCAGTATACCCGTAACATGGTGACTGGTGCTTCTAACGCCGACCTCGCCATTATCCTCGTTGACGCACGCCATGGCGTGGTGGAACAAACCCGTCGTCACTCGCTGATCGCTTCCATGCTGGGTATTCCCCACGTGATTGTGGCTGTGAACAAAATGGATTTGGTAGGAAATTCGGAGGATGCATTCCTTCAAATTGCCAAAAGCTATAAAGAACTGGCTGAGAAACTTTCCATCAAAGACCTGACTATTATTCCGGTGAGCGCTTTGAATGGCGACAATATCGTGGAGCGTTCCGAAAGCATGAGCTGGTATACAGGTGAAACACTGCTTTCAGTACTGGAAAATGTGAATGTGCTCAAAGACCAGAACCAGGAAGACGGCCGTTTCGCGGTACAATACGTGATCCGCCCTCAAACTGAGGAGCTGCACGATTATCGTGGCTATGCCGGTCGCGTGCAAAGTGGTACTTTCAAAAAAGGCGACGCCATTAAAGTATTGCCTTCTGAAAGAGAGTCTAAAATCGCTAAAATCGAATTCGGCGGAAACGAAATAGCGCAAGCCTCTGTTCTTGAATCTGTAACGATATTACTCGAAGACGATATCGATATCAGCCGCGGCGACACGATCGTAACCGTGGACAACTCACCGATCGTGAGCCAGGATATCGAAGCACTGGTGTGTTGGATGGATGATAAGAAGACGTTGAAACCAGGTAACAAATACGTTTTGCAGCACGGTACCGCACGTTCACGCTGCTCGATCCGTGACATCGAATACCAGATCGACATCAACTCTTATGAAAAACTGGATGAGGTGGAGGCCCTGAAACTGAACGACGTAGCAAGAATCGTTCTGCGGACAGCCCAGCCCATCGCATACGACCCCTATCAGAAGAACCGCGCAAACGGCGCAGCGATCCTGATCGACGAAACGTCCAATGTGACGGTTGGGGCTTGTATGATCGAGTAACGTTGGGCTTCTATCCCCAACGTTTTCACACTATTGAATAAAAATATACTATCCCGATAGACGATTAGAATATCATCATGAGCGATTTAATCATTTCTGACAAAGTATCCGCCGTTGCGAAGCGCGATATCATTGACCTGCAACAAAAGATCGGTGCATTCAACTCCGGCGAAACCCCGGAAGAGGCGTTCCGTAAATTCCGTCTGACACGCGGTGTGTATGGTCAGCGTCAGCCCGGCGTGCAGATGATCCGCATCAAATTGCCTTATGGCCGCATTACAGCTGATCAGCTCGTCCGTATTGCAGATACTTCCGACAAATATGCAACCGGTAACCTGCACGCGACTACGCGCCAGGATATCCAGCTGCACTTTGTAAAACTTTCGGACTCGCCGCAATTGTGGGCCGACCTGGAAGATGCGGGCATTACGTTGAAAGAAGCTTGTGGTAATACCATCCGTAATGTTACGGCGTCGTCTGTCGCGGGTATCGATCCGGATGAGCCGTTCGACGTAACGCCGATCACCCATTCGATCTTCTCTTATTTCCTCCGCAACCCGATCAATCAGGATATGGGACGGAAGTTTAAAATCGCCGTTTCTTCTTCTGAAAAAGACTCCGCATTGGCATTCATCCACGACGTGGGTCTGATCGCCAAAATGGGACAAAATGAGGCGGGCGAAACCGTTCGCGGTTTCAAAGTGCTCATCGGCGGCGGCCTTGGCGCGCAGCCGTTCTCCGCACAAACCGCATTTGAGTTCCTCGAAGAAGAGAAGGTTATCCCATTCATCGAAGCAATGCTTCGCGTGTTCGACCGTTACGGCGAACGCGTACGCCGTCATAAGGCGCGTATGAAGTTCCTTTTGAACGACCTCGGCCTGGAAGGCATGATGGAGAAAGTGGAGGAGGAACGCAAAGCGGTTAGAAACAAGATATTCCAGATTCCGGAAGATCTTTTCGGCACCAATGAATACGAGGCAATCAACCACGCGCCGCGTCCAGCATTGTCAGAAGCGGAAATTCTGAAAATCGCAGCGGAAAGCATCGACGCCGACAAGCTCGATATTTTCACCAAATGGCTGCGTACCAACACATTTGAGCAAAAACAAAAAGGCTGGTATGCCGTGCAGCTGCGCGTGTTGCTGGGTGATATGAACTCAGACACTGCCCGCAGCCTGGCTGATGTGGTACGTCAATATGCCGCCGACGATATTCGCGTGACCGTAAACCAGGGTTATATCCTACGTTTCGTGAAAGGCGAAGACCTCGTAGCCATTTACCACGAGCTCGCGAAGCTGGGCCTCGCAGCCCCAGGCTTCGACAGCACGATGGACATTACCACCTGCCCCGGAACCGATACTTGTAACCTCGCGATTTCGAGCAGCTACGGTATTACCCGCGTGCTCGAAGATGTAATGCGCGACGAATATCCAGAAATGATTTATAATCAGGATATTAAAATTAAAATCAGCGGTTGTATGAACGGTTGCGGCCAGCACAATGCGGCCAATATCGGTTTCCACGGCAGCTCGATCAAGAATGGTAAGCTGGTATTACCGGCATTGCAAGTGCTGCTCGGCGGTGGTTTCTCCGGAGACGGCATTGGTCTGATAGGCGACAAGGTGATCAAAGTTCCTACCAAACGCGGACCGGAAGTATTGCGCCTGCTTTTCAATGATTATGAAGCAAATGCAATGGATGGAGAGTATTTCAACCAATACTATCTCCGTCAGACTAAAAACTACTTCTTCCAATTGCTGAAACCACTTGCGGACCTGACAACCGTACAGGACGACGATTACCGCGACTGGGATCACGATGAGTTGTTCAAAACGGAAATCGGGGTTGGTGAATGTGCTTCGGTACTCGTTGACCTCGTGGCGACAACCATCATCGAAGGCCAGGAGAAGCTGAACCTTGCGAAAGAATCCTTCCAATCGGGTGTTTGGGCCGATGCGATTTACCACGCATACAACGTGTTCATCACCGGCGCGAAAGGCTTGCTGATGTCGAAAGACGTAACTACCAACACGCAATACGGCATTATCAACGATTTCGAAACGCATTTCGGGCAGGATTTCAAATATGATGTTCCTGCTGAATTCGCAGTAGAAAATCAGGCTGAGACTCCGTTCAAGGCATTGGTATTCAGCATTAATAAATTTGAACCAAGCGAAGCATTCGCACAATATTTCATCAGCACCTCCGAGCGCTTCCTCAACTTCGTTCGGGACACCCGCGAGGCGCAATTGGTCGAAACCGGGGAGCCTGCATTGCAAGAGCTTTCATTCGGAAAAGACAGTTAATAAAACGGCGGCCGGCGGTCAGCGGTCGGTGGTCAGATTGACCGCCGACGGCCGACCGCCGATTACGCTCTCTCACCATGAAACTGACACTCATCGGTGCAGGCCCGGGCGATCCCGACCTGATCACCCTCAAAGGAATCAAGGCCCTGCAAAAAGCGCGGGTCGTATTGTACGATTCCCTTGCTCACCCCTCATTACTGGACTACTGCCCGGAAGATTGCGTCAAAATCCTCGTCGGCAAGCGCTTCGGCAAAACCAGCTGCGGCCAGGACGAGATCAACGACCTGATCGTCGAAAAGGCACGCCAATATGGCGAGGTAGTGCGTTTGAAAGGCGGCGATTCGTTCATATTCGGTCGCGGGTATGAGGAAATCCTCTTCGCAACCGAGCACGGCATCGAATCCGAAGTAATTCCCGGCATTTCGAGCAGCTATGCAGCACCTGCATTGGCGGGCATTCCGCTGACTTCCCGCGGCATGAGCGAGAGTTTCTGGGTGATTACCGGTACTACCAAGCAGCACGCGCTTTCCAATGACGTGCGGCTAGCCGCGCAATCGACTGCTACGGTCGTCATTTTAATGGGTCTTCACAAATTGCAGGAGATAGTAAGCATCTACTCCGAGCTCGGCAAATTCGACGAATCCATTTCCATTATTCAGAACGGAACGCTCGAAAACCAGAAAGTGGTTACGGGCAAAATCGGGAATATCGTACCGCTTTCGCAAGTGGCAGAAATGGCTTCGCCGGCGATCATCGTGATCGGCAAAGTAGCGGCATTGCCGGATCTTTCCTATGATAAAGTAAGAGAAATGATGCAGAATTCGCAGTCGGTTGCGGATTAGAGGAGCCCCAGCAGCCAGTCGAGGTTGATACTGTTCTCGTGGCCTCTGAACTCGACAAAGTAGATTATCCCGGCAAGAATTACATAGCTGATGAACAGCCACTTTTTCTTCACTTCGTACTGGTCGCGGTGGTGGAAATAGTCATACACCATCGACGCGCTGAAACCAAAAATCATCAATACAAAACAGAGCATACCGCAATCCTGACGGTAATGTTTGTACACGTGCAGCGCGGGAGCGCCCAGCACGAGGTACATCAGCCACATACCAAAACCAGCGCGATACAGATAGACGCTTAGTCTGCGATCATTCTTGATATCAAATAATCCTTCCAGCATAGCATTAGTTCTACTGTTTGAAAGAGTGAATATAAACAAAACGAAAGTCCGATCCTAAGTTCGGCGAATAGTTATGTGCCGCAACCGTCTAATTTACAATACTTCTAAGGCTGCAAAGACTGCCGTTCAGCGGGTAATTTCAGGTAAAATACAATCAAAGTGTTAACTTTGCAGCCTAATTACCGTTTTAGTACAAGATGTTCCTTCCATGAAAGCGTTCACTACCCATTTGTTTCTGATGCTGCTCAATGCGGCTTCGAAGCTGTCGTGGAGAACACTCTACAAGCTTTCCGACATCGTTCGTTTCCTGATTTTCGACATTGCCCAGTATCGCAAAAAAGTAGTGCTGCAAAATATGCGTAACAGCTTTCCTGAATTCAGTGAGAAGCAGCTGCATGACATTGCCGCGAAATTTTACCGCAATTTCACCGATATTATCTTCGAAACGATTAAACTCAAATCAATAACCAGGGAGGAGCTGTTGGCCCGGATCGACCTCGACGTATCTATTCTGGACCGATATTATGAGAAAAACCAAAACCTGGTCGTCGTTGCCGGACACCTCGGAAATTGGGAAATGATGAACCTCTTCGGCTCCGCGCGACTCAGGCACCAGATGGTTGTCGTTTATCACGAGCTTCAAAACGACGCATTCGAAAATTGGTTTAAAGATGTGAGGACACGCTTCGGCACCGAAATGGTAACGATGAAGGAAGCCATTTCCAAAGCCATGCAGCCGCGCGACCGGCCATTTATATTTATACTCATCAACGACCAGTCTCCCGTACCGGAAAAGGCTTTCTGGACGAGGTTCCTTCACCAGGATACCGGCGTATTCCGGGGTGTGGAAACGATCGCGAGGCGGCTCAATTCCCCGGTTTTATATATGGCCGTGTTGAAAAACGAAGCAAAAAGAGGGTTTTACAGAGGCTATTTCAAACTGATCACAGAAAATCCCAAACAGGCTCCCAACAACAGCATTTTACAGGCACAGATCGGTTTTATGGAAAAGGACATCATCCAGCAGCCCGATAACTGGCTATGGTCGCATAAGCGGTGGAAACACAAAAAGCCGAAAAATCTTCCGCAATCACAGCTATTACAGGAAATCCAAAGTGAATAAACCGGTCAAGTTCCTCATCCTGCGTTTTTCCTCCATTGGCGACATCGTACTCACGACGCCCGTGGTGCGCTGCCTGAAAAAGCAGATGCCGGAGGCCGAAATCCACTATTTTACCAAAAGCAAATTCGAATTTCTCCTCCGCGACAATCCTTACATCGATAAGGTGTGGCTGCTTGAAAAAGGCAATGCAAAGGAATTGCTGGCATTGCTCAAAAAAGAAAAGTTCGACTATATCATCGATCTCCACCGCAACATCCGGACGCTCCGCATCAAATGGACGCTCAGCGTACCGGCTTTCAGTTTCGAGAAGCTGAATGTGCAGAAGTGGCTCATGACGCAGTTTAAGATCAACCGCCTGCCGCCAGTTCACATTGTGGACAGATGTTTGGATACGCTTAAAACATTCAACATCCAAAACGACGGCGAAGGACTTGACTATTTCATTCCTTCTAAAGACCTGGTTGAACTGGAATGGCTGCCGGAAACACACCGCAAAAGCTATGTCGCCTACGCCATCGGCGGGCAGCATTTCACGAAGAAAATGCCTGCGCCACGGATGATCGAGCTTTGCAGGAAGATCAACCATCCTGTCATTCTGCTAGGCGGCCCGGAAGATTTTGAAGCTGGCGAGGCGATCCGCAATGCATTAGGCGACGTGCAGATTCTGAATGCCTGCGGTAAATACAATTTCAATCAATCCGCTTCCTTAATTCAAAAGGCATTGATCGTTTTCTCGCACGATACCGGCTTAATGCACGTAGCGGCCGCTTTCAGGAAAAAGGTCTATTCCATCTGGGGTAATACCATTCCCGAATTCGGGATGTATCCTTACAGGACTGCATTTGAAAAGCTGGAAGTAAAAGGCCTCGATTGCCGCCCGTGTTCGAAGATCGGTTACAGCAAATGTCCGAAAGGCCATTTCAAATGCATGAACGATATTTCGTTCGATTTTCCGATCCCAGAACTCCCACAGTCAAATTAGTGTTGCATTTCAGTCCGTTATTCATCCACACAAACATCCAAAATGGCAAAAAAAGTAAACATTGGTCTGGTGCAAATGAGCTGCACTTCGGACGTTGATGCTAACTTTCAGAAGGCTACCGAGAAAATCCGCGAAGCTGCGCAAAAAGGCGCGAATATTATCTGTCTGCAAGAGCTTTTCAAATCGCTGTATTTTTGCGATGTCGAAGACCATGGCAATTTCAGCCTGGCCGAAGCCATTCCCGGCCCGTCGACAGAGTCGCTGGGCGCATTGGCGAAAGAACTGGGCGTGGTGATTATCGCCTCGCTGTTCGAGAAACGCGCGCACGGTTTGTACCACAACACCACCGCCGTACTCGATGCCGACGGTGCTTACCTGGGCAAATACCGCAAAATGCACATCCCCGACGACCCCGGTTACTACGAAAAATTCTATTTCACGCCGGGCGACGCCTCGCCGGGCGACGCCCCGGTAACCGAGCAGGATACCGACGGCTACCGGATTTTCAATACCAGATTTGCCAAAATCGGCGTGCTCATTTGCTGGGATCAGTGGTACCCCGAAGCGGCGCGCATTACCAGCCTCATGGGCGCGGAAATCCTCTTCTACCCTACCGCCATCGGCTGGGATGTGAATGAGAAGGATCCTATTATTAATGAAGAACAGTATGGAGCCTGGCAAACGGTACAGCGCGGGCATGCCGTCGCAAACGGCGTATACGTAGTTTCCGTGAACCGTGTGGGCCGGGAAGCGGATCAGCAGTTCTGGGGAGGCTCGTTCATCGCTAACCCGCAGGGAAGGCTGCTATACCTCGCGCCGCACGAAGGCGAAGTAACCCACGTGGAAGAATTGGACCTCGAAAAACTCGATTTTTACCGCACTACCTGGCCCTTCCTCCGCGACCGCCGGGTGGATTCCTACCGCCCTATTTTAAAGCGGTTCATCGACCAACCGTAGTATAGAAATATAACTATTTTAATACACTCTGAAAGAGCGCCTTTTAACCGGGGCGCTCTTTTTTATTGTTTCAGGTTCTAACGGGTCTAAGCGCCATAAAAATCAAGGAGTAACCCAATGTTACAATTTTATAAGAATCGAATTTCAGTAAACACCTATATTTTAGACAATTACGGATGGAAAATCAACATATTAATCTACAAAACCGATAGGAAGCGCTAAAAACCAGATTAGTAAAATTTATTATCAAATTATTACAATAATAGTCTGTATTGATTTTAAATGACCAATTTTTATTGCAAAAAACTTCAATTTTTAAATCTAATCTCTTGCATTATTTGACATTGTCAGTATATTTGAAAAGTCATTAAACGAATGACAGAACTTCTAAACCGAGGATATATTCCAGCCGCACATGAATATATCTGACCGTGTTGAGAGGGGCTTGCTGAAAGCCGGAGGTTCCGAAACACGGACACCGGGCAGGTTACGCTCCAACACAATATAATTTTTTTAATACAGGTTTCTTGACACCGTGGACAAACACCGCTTGTCGACGTCTGGCTCTTTTATGGCCTCACTGAAACGATCTTACCTGTTTGTCCTCGATTAAAGAGGGTATTGCTTTCCGGAAAAGCAGTGTTGCAAGCTTATGGCTGTGTTGTTCTGTCCACATGAAAGTGTGTGCGGCGCACGGAAATGTGGACGCCTCACAGCCATAACTTTTTTCTCCTCCTACTACTACACCTAACAATTTTAACCCCTGATTCCCATGCGTAAAGTTCTACTCTTATTTATATGGGTTTGTCTGTGTTCCCCGGTGGCTTTCGCACAAGTGCGCCAGCTCACCGGAAAGGTAACAGCGGCCGAAGATGGTCTCGGACTTGCAGGCGCGTCAATCATTTACAAAGGCACCAATGTGGGTACAAATGCCGATGCTGACGGTAATTTCAGTTTTTCGGTTCCGGGTGACGGCGTGCTCGTCATCTCATATGTGGGTTTTCTGATCAAAGAAATGCCGATCGGCAACCAAACCAAATTTGACATCAAGCTGGACGCCGACACGCGACAGCTGGCCGAGGTGGTGGTAACCGCATTCGGTATCGAGCGTGAGAAAAAGGCGTTGGGATATACAGTACAGGAAGTGAAAGGAAGCGCACTCACCGAATCGCGTTCAACGAACGTGGCGAATGCCCTTTCCGGTAAAATAGCAGGTGTCCGCGTGCAATCGAATGGCGGACCAGGCAGCGGATCGACGATCCAGATTCGCGGTTCATCGTCTGTTTCCGGCAATAACCAGCCATTGATCGTGATCGACGGTGTGCCGATGGAGCAAACCGCCAATAAAACCTGGGGTGGCGGTATTTCGGAGATCAACCCCGACAATATCAAGGAAATGTCCGTGCTGAAAGGCCCTAACGCAGCTGCATTGTACGGCTCGCGCGCAGCCAACGGCGTTATCCTCATTACAACCAAAAACGGCCAGGGCACGAAAGGGCTCGGTGTGGATATCAACTCCAACATCAGCTTCGAACGCCCGTGGATCAAACCGAATTTTCAGAACACCTATGGCGGCGGTAATGGCTACCGCACCTGGTATAACGACGGATGGAGTGGTAACATCACCGATCCGGCAGAAATTGCGCAATATCGCGCCGTTTACGACGCAAGATATCCTCTTGTAGGATCGGAAGGTACGGATGAAAGCTGGGGAGCTCCCATGGACGGGCGTCTGGTGAGACAGTGGTGGACTGGTGACGATGTTGCACCACTGACTCCTCAGCCCAACAACTGGGACGAGTACTGGAATACCGGCCGCACTACCACAAACAGCATTGCACTCAACGGTGGTAACGACAAGGGTTATTTCCGCCTCGGCCTGAGCCGTGTGGATCAGACGGGCATCATGTACTACAATGATTTCCACCGGAACAACTTCCGCATTAACTCCGGCTATAACCTGACCAAAAACCTGAGCATTACGCTTTCAGGCGAGTACATCAAATCGGGCTCCGACAACAAGAGCTACGGCAGCGGACAAGAGTTCATCTGGTCGCACCGCCACGTATCGTGGGCGCAGCTGCGGGATTATGAGAGCTATATGGATGTGCACAACCAGCGCGGCAATGACACCGACCCGCCTAACTGGCAGCACACGTTCTTCACCAACCCGTATTTCTCTCAAAAGAAGCTTCCGCAAAGCAATGAGAAAGACCGCTTGCTGGGCAACATCGCATTGAACTACAAGATATTACCGTCGCTAAGCCTGATGATTCGCAGCGGGACTGACTACTGGACCGACACGCGCATTAACGTATCCAACTTCCTGCGGGTCCGCAACGGCGTACGTACACCGGGACGCTTTTCCGAAGAAGTATTGCGCAGCCAGGAAACCAACTCGGATTTCATGCTGACTTACAACAAGAATATCAATGCGGATTTTGGATTGAATGTACAGGTCGGCGGCATTAAACGCACCAATTATTATAAAAGAAACTACTTCTATGTAGGTGAAATGGTAGTGGATGGCCTGTACAATGCAGGAAACTCCGTTCCAAGCCAAAATACCATTGAAAGTGAGATCCGCAAATCGGAAACACAAAGCTTGTTCGGAACAGCCAACCTTTCATGGAGAGACGCATTGTTCCTCGATCTGACCGCCCGCAACGACTGGTCGAGTACGCTGCCTGCCAACGCACGCTCGTACTTCTATCCTTCGGCATCGTTGAGCGCAGTACTTACCGAGCTGTTCGATGTGAAGAGCAACGTGTTCACGTTCGGGAAGGTGCGTGCAAGCTACGCCCAGGTGGGTAATGACGCTACACCTTACCAATTGGCACAAACTTACCTGGCCAGTGGCTCGTGGAATGGCGCAGTTCCGAAATTCTCCGAGAACACCCAGATCGCCAACAGCGGCCTGAAACCGGAAATCACCACCGGCCTCGAATTGGGCGCAGACCTGCGGTTCTTGAAAGGCAAAATCGGCCTCGACGTAACCTACTACAACCAGACGACCAAAGACCAGATCCTCGGCGTGGAGATTTCCAAAGCGAGCGGTTACAACACCCGCATCCTGAATGCCGGAAAGATCACCAACAAAGGGATTGAAATCTCGATCTCGGGAACGCCGGTGAAACTGCCAGGCGGTTTCAGCTGGGATGTATCGGTCAACTGGGCGCGCAACCGCAACAAAGTGGTGGAACTGGCCGAAGGTTTGACAACCTACACACTCGCAACACAGCGCGGTATGTCGTCGGAAGCACGCGTAGGCCAGCCTTATGGTACATTCTATGGTGTGGGTTTCCAGAAATACAACGGGCAGGTTGTGTATGGTTCAAATGGCCTGCCGTTCACCGCTGCCGGACAAAAACTGGGCAACATCCAACCCGACTGGATCGGCGGTATGCTGAACACGTTCAACTACAAAGGCTGGTCGCTGAGCGCATTGGTGGACGTTCGCATGGGTGGCGACATTTATGACGAAGGCACCGGAACAGCCCGCTGGACAGGCCAGTATGCCGAGACCGCACTAGGCCGTGAAGAAGGTGTGATCGGCCAGGGTGTACGCGAAGTGACGGCAGCTGATGGTTCGAAATCTTATGTTCCAAACGATATTATCGTAACTGCCAACCAGCTTTATGGCTATTCCAACCCTCGTAACTACCATGAGTCGGCGATTTTTGACGCGAGCTATGTAAAACTACGCGAAGTGTCGCTCGGCTACTCTTTCAGCCCTGCATTGCTGAAAAAGGTAAAAATCCAGTCGGCCAAGATCTCGCTCGTGGGCCGGAACGTATGGATGATCTTCAAAAACACCCCGCATATCGACCCGGAGATCGACGCGAAAGGTGGTAACCAGCAAGGATTCGGTTATGGCGAGCTTCCGAGCTCCCGCAGCATCGGTGCTAACCTCTCGCTGTCATTCTGATCCTCTTTCAATCATTTGAAGACCTAAAAGCATTACGAGATGAAAAGCATTTTGACCCATAAAAACATCTGGATGACGGCCCTAGCAGGTGCTATGAGCATCACCAGCTGCACCAAGGATTTCGACAGCATGAACGTGAGCCCGAACAGCCCTACGGCTATCGGCCCGCAATACCTGCTCCCTACCGGTATCGAAACGTCGGTTGACCGCTACTGGGGCCACCGCGACCGCTTTGAGCGCATCAACATCGATGCCGCTGAATTGTACGTGCAGCACTTGACCCGGAATATTTACAGCAACGAAGGCGACGATTACACTGTTTCGCCCGCATTGCTATCCAACAACTGGAAAGGCTTTTTCAACGACGGCCTGCTAAACTTCCAGCGCATTATTAACCAAACCAATGCACAATCCGCTTCACCTAACGCTAATTATGAGGGAGTTGCACTGGTAATGCGCACCTGGGTATTCTCCCTCCTTACCGACATGTACGGATCGATCCCGTACACCGACGCCATTAAAGGCACGGGTACCGACCCGATTTACACGCCCAAGTACGATTCGATGGAGACCATTTACGCAGGTTTGCTGAACGATTTGAAAACGGCCAATGAAAAGCTGTCGGTAAGCGGTCCGGCCATTGCGGGGGACATTTTGTATGCAGGTGATATTTTGAAATGGAAGAAATTCGCCAACTCGCTCCGTTTGCGCCTGGCAAACCGCCAGGCTGCTAAAAAGCCGGCCGAGTCGAAAGCGATATTTGCCGAAATCCTGGGGGACGCTACCAAGTTCCCGATTTTCACCAGCAATGCGGATAATGCCTCATTGAAATGCACCACTGTGCTGCCGAGCAACAACGAATGGAACCAGATCCTGATCCAGGGCGGCCGTACCGACTGGAACATCAGCAAAACGCTGGCCGATAAGATGAATGCATTGGGCGATACCCGCATTACCGTGTATGCCAACCCTAACAAGGACGGCCTCTACCAGGGCCACGCCAACGGCCTGCCCGATGCGATCGCGACCGGCTACCTCGCTACCAGCTCCACCATCGGCAAGGCATTTACCGATGCCGCTGCGCCCGAGGTAATCATGACCTTCGCCGACTTGAACTTCATCCTGGCCGAGGCCGCCATTGACGGCGACATTACCGGCGATGCCAAAAAGTATTTCGAAGCCGGCATTACCGCCTCATTCGCGCAGTACGGCCTCACGCCGCCTGCCGATTACATGACCAAAGCCGGCCCGGTAAGCAAGGAAAAAGTAATCGAACAGAAATGGATCTCGCTGTTCGGGCAGGGGGTAGAAGCATGGATCGAATGGCGCAGAACAGGCTTCCCGGTTTTCCCCGCCCCCGACCCGCGAGCAGTGCTGAACAATGGCGGCGTCCTCCCTACCCGCTTCAACTATCCAGCCTCTGAATACTCGCTGAATGCGACCGCAGTAGGCGACGGTGTGAAGCTCAACGGCGGTGCCGACGACATGAAAACCAAGCTGTGGTGGGCTGAGAAATAACGGTTTATTCCCAATTCCAAGACTTTGAAGATGATGAAAAATATCCAATCGCTTTTCCCTTCCGCGCTGGTCATGCTGGCAATCACGTTTGGTTTTGTGTCATGCAAAGAAGAGGACCCGTTCCTCGACCGTGACGTAGCTCCGGTGCTGGTTGACATCGTTGGCGCCCCGTTCGGTGCTCCTATTGCCAGCGAACCGACTGTCACCTATTCCGCCACCGCCGAAAAACTAACGCTTTCGGCCCGACTGCTGGAACTCGACAAGACCAACATTCTCGACCATACCAAAGGCATCGACTCCATCCCGGTACCGAACCTGGCCATTAAAATCACCCTGCGTACAGGCGCGGTCCTGGGCGAAGTTACTTCCGATGCACAAGGGTTGGTGAAGCTGGAAAAAACCTGGGCCGACCTGGGTGTAACAGCACCGAAAGCAGGCAGTATTACCAAAATATCCTGGTCGGGCAGCCATAAGGGAATCGCATTTACGCGATTCTCGCAAGTACAGGCTAACTAACTGAAAAACAACCCATATACGCATCAAAACTGGCTTGTTTATTGGTAACTTGATTAAAGATTTTTACTCCTTAACATTAATCGTCACGTACTTAAACAATTGAACAATGAATCAAAAAATCGACCGTCGTAACCTGTTAAAGTCCGGTTTAATGGCATTAGGCGGCATCGCCGTGGCACCACACCTTACTGCCGGCGCATTCGAAAACGCGCCGTTGTCGCTGGATCCCGAAAGCCGCATTTACCGTAGCCCGATGGTGAGGGAACACTTCTTGCCCAATGATTTTAAGGCACCAAAAATCATTGCCAAACTAAGCTCGAACGAAAATCCTTACGGCCCGCCGATGTCGGCGCAGAAAGCGGTGGCGGATTCCGTGAAAAACGGTAACCGTTACGCCTGGAAGGAAATGTACGACCTCGTTGATAAAATCGCCAAGAAAGAGGGCGTTACTTCCGAGTACATTATGATGGGCCCCGGCTCTTCCGATTTGCTTGAAAAAGTAGCACTGGTAACTTTTATGAATGGCGGCAATATCGTTTCAGCCGACCCTTGTTACATGTCGCTCGTGAGCGTGGCCAAATCCGTGGGAGCTACCTGGAAAGCGGTTCCTTGTACTGCCGACTGGTCGCACGACCTGAAAGCGATGGAAGCGGCGATCGACAAGGATACCAAGCTGGTTTATGTTTGTAATCCAAACAACCCCACAGGAGCCATTACCAAAGGTCAGGACCTGCTCGACTTCTGCTCGCGCGTTTCCGAAAAAGTACCGGTGTTCGTGGATGAAGCTTACATCGAGCTCGCAGTAGGCGCCGATACGCAAAGCATGGTCTCGCTTTTAGCCCAAAAGAAAAACGTGATCATCGCCCGTACCTTCTCCAAAATCATGGGTATGGCCGGTATCCGCGTGGGTTACATTGCCGCGCAGCCTGAATTCCTCGCCGGTATCAACAAAATCACCCGCGGCGGAATGGGCATTTCCTACACGTCGATCTTCGCGGCATCCGCCAGCCTCGACGACAAGGATTTCCAGGGCAACACCCGTAAATTGAACCATGAGGCCAAGACATACCTCTACGAAAACCTCGACAAGATGGGTTACAAGTACATCCCGTCATACACCAACTTCGTGCTCTTCCCGATTTCGATTCCGGGCAAGGAGCTGCTCTCCAAAATGACCGCCAAAGGCATCGCCGTCCGCTCTTTCGACGTCCAGAACAAACCATGGTGCCGGGTTAGTATCGGTACAATGGATGAGATGAAGGCGTTTGTGGGCGCCTTGGGGGCGCTGAGCTGAGGTGGTGTGATGTTATCGTCAGATGTTTGTCAGGTGTAGTCATTTCTAGTCATGTGTTGTCACAAATAGTCAATTATTGAGGGGAGAAAAACACCCTTTCATCGCTATTCCTGACCACACCTGACTATAAATGACAATACCTGACCACCACCTGACAAATCGTTACCGAATTTTTCACTCCCGTTACTTTACCTCGTTACAACACTCCGCGAAAGCAACACTCCTCTTTAATCTTCGATACACTCCTATTACTTAAATATGCCTGACCATGAGTGACGCATTACAAAAAACCATTACGCTATTATTATTAATTGCTTTGGGACTGTTGCTCAAAAGCAAATTCAAGAACAAGGACCAAACCAACGGCATCAAGGAGATCATCCTCTCCGTAGCGCTACCCTCAACGATATTTATCTCTTTAATGAAAATAGACATCGATTCGTCGATGTTCGTGATTCCGCTCGTTACGCTGATCTTCAACTTCCTGATGTTCTTTTCCGCACCGCTTGCATTCGCATTGTTTGGAATAGAAAAGAACAGCCCTACCGGCCGCACGCTGATGATGCTTATTCCTTCACTAGCGCCGGGCTTGTCATGCTTTCCGTTCATTGCTGAGTTTTTGGGAGAAAAAAGCCTCGCTATCGCCGCATTGGCCGACGTAGGTAACAAATTCTTCGTGCTCATTTCGCTTTACATCCTGGCGATGAATATGTTCCTGAAAAACAGCGATGACAAGGAGACGAAAATGGGCGGAAAGTTGAAAAGCCTCTTCGCCAGCATGTTCCAGGAGCCTATTAACCTGCTGATTTTCATTGCGATCATCCTGCTTAGCCTGGGAATCAATTACAGCAAGCTGCCGCCATTGGTTGTGGATATTTTTGATAAGACCAGCGCGATGATGACGCCGCTCGTGCTGCTCTTTATCGGCCTGGCCGTGCAACTAAAAGAGGGCAAGAAGCGTATCGTTGCAAGTATACTGTTCTTCCGCGCGGGCATTACGATGCTCATCAGCGCGGGGATGATCTACGTCCTGAACATTTCCGACCAGAATATGGTATTGCTGTCGATTGTGATCCCATTGAGTGCCGCCAGTTTCTGGCCGCTCGCCCACATTTCCGCATTCAACCTGCGGGAAGACGCCAAGGGCATGGCCAAGGAGAAAAGAACATTTGATCTGGAACTGGCTGTGTTGTTACTTGCATTTTCTTTACCATTCTCAACGATATTAATTTTAGCGATTTTGTCTTCCGGTTCATTCTTTGCGCATACCTCTACACTCATTACAGCAGGGCTGGTATTAATCTGCCTGGGTGCCGTACCGAATGTGCTCAGCAAGGTATTTGTCAAAGTGTCGAAGGCATCTTCATAATCCAACACCGCATGAAATTTCTGACCACCAGTATTTTTTCACTCCTGTCACTCACCATCTTTGCCCAAACCGAAATAGCGGCCGTCAGCAGCATCCAGTCGCAGGCGACGATCCGAATTTCGAAAACTACCAAGCGGTGCAAGTATTTCTCGGCCAATGCGCCGGTGACGATGGCCGACGGCAGCGTCAAATCCATCGCGGAGGTGCGCGTGGGTGAGCATGTGAAGACGTGCAAAGACGGCAAGACGACGATCACGCAGGTAAAACAGATTGATGTTTTCAACCAGCCTACTTCGCCTTTGACGGCAGTGTACCTTCGACCGGCAGAAGACAACACTTCCGGGTCGCCGATCGTACCCGCATTGTTGCTCGAAGCTACGCCACATCATTACGTGCAGACGAACCATGGAAGAAAACGAATGAAAAGGCTTTCAAAAAAGGATATTCTCTATCATTATGAGCCTTCCACCGGCATTGTATCATCGTGGAAAGTGGGGGCGGTACAGGAAAATGCCCGGCGCGTGAGCAAGGCTTACAACCTGGAAACTGTGGACGGAACTTACCTGGTCGACAATGTGATGGTCGCCAACAACTGAATTCATTATCTGCTCAACGATATAAAAAGCCTCGCTCGCGGGGCTTTATTTTTTTGGCCAGCTTCAAAACCTTTTACGACCTTTGCACTTCATTTTTGAGCAGAACAAATACATTTCATATACTTTGGCAACCAATACCACTTCATCCACACCCCGCGAACTGGGTTTTACTTTCCCCGCCGAATGGGCCCCGCACCGTGCTACCTGGCTTACTTTCCCACATAACGACGCCTCCTGGCAAGGCGACAAACTGGCCCAAATGCGGCCACAATACCTGGCATTCATCAAGGCGATCAGCGAGGGAGAGAACGTCGGCATTATCGCCAACGACGAAGCATTGAAGCAGTTCATCATCGGCGAGCTCACGAGAACGGGCATCGATTTGGCGAAAATCGAATTTATAGTAAAACCCACCAACGACGCCTGGTGCCGCGACCATGGTCCTTCTTTTGTGGTAAATCCCAAAACCGGGGAGAAAATGATCGTCGACTGGGGCCATAATGCCTGGGGCGGCAAATACCCTCCTTATGACGACGATAACCGCACGCCGCGCGCCGTAGCCGAATACCTGAACCTGCCGGTCGTTAATCCGGGGATCATTATGGAAGGCGGCTCAGTGGAATTTAACGGCGCCGGCAGTCTACTGACCAGCAAATCATGCCTGCTGAACCCAAACCGTAACCCGCATTTGAACCAAGGCCAGATCGAGCAGATATTGTGTGATTACTACGGCATCGAGCAGGTTTTGTGGGTAGAAGACGGCATTGTGGGCGACGATACCGATGGCCATATCGACGATACCACGCGTTTCGTGAATGAAGATACCATCGTTGCCTGCGTCGAAACCGATCGTTCCGATGAGAACTTCGCGGTGCTGAATACCAACCTGCAAATGCTGAAAGAAATGCGCTTGGTGAACGGAAAGCAGCCGAATATCATCGAATTGCCCATGCCGAAAGCGGTCATCATCGACGATTTCCGCACGCCGGGTTCCTATGCCAATTTTTTGATCTGCAATGCGGGCGTGATTGTGCCGGTATTCAACAATCCGCACGACCAGATCGCGATCGATATCCTGGAAAAAGCATTTAACAACCGGAAGATCATTCCGCTTTTAGCTACGGAGATTATCTGGGGGCAAGGCAGCTTCCATTGTCTGAGCCAGCAGGAGCCGGTTTGATAGCCATTGGGATAGTAGGGGTCAGATGTGGTCAGGTATTGTCATGTATTGTCACGTATTGTCATGTATTGTCATGCATTGTCATGTATTGTCATGCATTGTCATGTATTGTCATGAGTGGTCAGGTATGGTCAGCTATTGTCAGGAATAGTTAAATGATACTTGACAACACTTGACCACCCATGACCTATCACTTGCCCCCCCATGACCTATTCACTGACCACACCCGAGCTATTCAGCGGTCCGCCAGATTTTCCCAGTCGGTACGCTCGTGGAGGAATACATTGTAATCCACGAAGCCGCGGATGCCGTCTACCCAGCCTTTTTCACTGTGCTGCCAGAACAACACGTGCGCATCGGATGCGAGGTCGTTCAGGTGCGTGCGTGAGTAGCCTGCGAGCCAAAGGGGATATTCGTCGAAGTTACCTGCGATGTATTTTTTGTAGTAATGCTCGTTGACGTAAATGATCGGCTTCACACCATAATGCGCCTCGATGAGCGTAAGCCAATTGCGGACACCTTTAATAATGATGTCGTCGGGCTTACCGCCATTCACTTCCAGGTCGAGCACAGGCGGTAAGTCACCCGCTTCCATTCTTACCTGACCAATGAAGTTATCGACCTGGCGATCGGACATTACCCGCGGATTGTAGAAATGATAAGCGCCGCGCTTCATCCCTACCCTTTTGGCCTCGGCCCAGTTACGTTTGAATTGCCTGTCGAGGTGCGTTGCGCCTTCGGTAGCTTTGATGTAGACGAAATCGATGCTCACATTTTCGGAACGGGCGCTTTTGAGCTTATCCCAATTGATTTTGGCATTGTGATGCGAAACGTCGATCCCGTGGACCGCGTAACGCAGCGGCAGCTTGATCCCGAACTTACTGATAAACTCCCATTGGTTTTCGTCGGTCCGGTCGTTCCACCAGATCAGCCCGCCGATCACCACCACAATGGCCCCGATAATGGCCCAGCCTTTTGCCGGTAGCGGTTTCAGGTATTTTACTTTACTAATGGAGGTGCGGGTCTTCTTCTTTGCCATACCGTGCAAAATTAAGAAAGATCGTTATTCCCGGCATATCGCCATTCATTTTCCATAACTACCATTCGTGTACTATGTAATGCATAGTACCTGATATAGCACATATATTTGAATCAACAAAACGGAATTATTAGCCATCATTTAAAAGAACATAGCCATGAAACCTTCAATCAAAACAATCGCAATGACAATGGTAATCGCTGCCACCTTCGCATTCAATTCTTTTGCAGAAGATAAAGAAAGCAAAAAAGCAGCAGCGTTCGGAACCGGTATTTTCGCTTCCAACAGCGGCAAGATCCACGTCAACGTCGACAAATACGCCGACAGCAAAGCGGTGGTGTTGATCACCAACAAAAGCGGGCAGGTCATGTATCGCGAAACGATAGACCGTGACACCAACAAGTTCAGAAAGACCTTTAATGTGAATGAGTTGCCTGCCGGCACTTACACCATCGAAGTTTCTGCCAATGGTCAGAAAACCGAAAAGGACTTCGAAGTGTCCGAGATCCGCACCGAACGCCAGGTTTCCATCAAGTAACCAGCCCTATCCTGTAAACAAAATGGCCAGCTCCGACACGGGCTGGCCATTTTGCATTCCTATTTCAATCGCGGGATCAGATCACCACGTTCACGATGCGCTTCGGTACCACGACTACTTTCTTGGCCGGCTTGCCTTCCATCCATTTCTGAACGGTAGCGTCCGCCAGCACTTCCTTCTCGATTTCGGCTGGTGGCGTGTCCAGCGGGAATGTCAGCGAAGCGCGGACCTTTCCATTGATCTGTACCGGATATTCGAATACCGATTCCTGCACATATTTGGCCTCAAATACCGGGAATGCAGCTTTTGAAACGCCACCTGCTTCATTGCCCAATGCAGCCCACAGTTCTTCCGAAATGTGCGGCGCGTAAGGCGAAAGCAGGATTACCAGTTGTTCCAAAACTTCCTTGCTCTGGCACTTCTGGCTGCCCAGCTCATTCACGCATACCATGAATGCACTCACGGCCGTGTTGAACGAGAAGCTTTCAATATCCTCCCCGATCTTTTTAATGGTTTTATGTAAACTCTTCAACTCTTCTGGCTTCGCCGGAACGTCCTTCACCTGCCACTGGCCGGTTTCGGTATAGAATAGCCTCCACAGCTTGCGAATGAAGCGGTAAGTTCCGTCGATACCGTTTGTGTTCCACGGTTTCGCCTGATCCAATGGCCCCAGGAACATTTCGTACAAACGCAGCGTATCAGCCCCGTAGCGCTCCACGATATCATCGGGGTTCACGACGTTGAATTTGGATTTCGACATTTTCTCCACTTCCACACCGCAAATGTATTTGCCGTCTTCGAGGATAAACTCCGCATTATCGCCGGCAATGTCGTGACGGGTAGCTTTGAATTTCTCCACATCCAGCACGTCGTTTTCGACGATATTCACATCCACATGCAATGCCGAAACCTCATATTGTGATTTCAAACCGGCGCTAACAAATACAGGCTTGCTGTAATCCTCACCTTTAACCCGGTATACAAAATTGCTGCGTCCCTGGATCATCCCCTGGTTAATCAGCTTTTTGAACGGCTCTTCTTCCTGTACAAACCCGCGGTCTTTCATGAATTTGTTCCAAAAACGGCTGTACAGCAAGTGCCCCGTTGCGTGCTCGGTGCCGCCGATGTACAAATCCACGTCTTTCCAGTAGCTGATCGCCTCTTTCGACGCAAATTCGTTTTCGTTTTTCGGGTCCATGTAGCGGTACCAGTACCAGCTGCTACCCGCCCAGCCCGGCATCGTGCTCAGCTCGTAGCCATTGCCCGAGCCGTGTTCCCAGCCTTGCGCACGGCCCAGCGGCGGCTCGCCGTTTTCAGTCGGCAGGTATTTGTCAACTTCGGGCAGGTTCAACGGCAGTTCGTTCAGGTCAAGCAGGTATGGTACGGGCTGGCCTTCGCTGTCATTTTTGTAATAAACAGGCACGGGCTCTCCCCAGTAACGCTGGCGGCTAAACACCGCATCACGCAGGCGGTAGTTGATCTTGCCTTTACCTAATCCTTTTTCTTCGAGCCAGTTGATCAGCTTATCGGTGGCTTCCTTGTAATTCAGCCCGTCGATAATGCCTGAATTAATGTATTTCCCTTCCTTCGTCGCGTCGGCTTGCGTTTCGACATCCTTTTGCGCGTCGAGGATCGGGATAATGGGTAAATTGAAATGCTTCGCGAAATTCCAGTCGCGCTGGTCGCCGGATGGCACAGCCATTACCGCGCCTGTTCCGTAGCCTGCCAATACATAATCGGCAATGTAAACCGGCACTTTCTCCCCGCTGAACGGATTGAGCACGTACGCGCCCGTGAATGCGCCCGAGACGGTTTTCACATCCGACATCCGGTCGCGCTCCGATTTCTTCTGCGTCATGGCAATGTACGCATCGATTTCCGCACGTTGCTCCGGCGTCGTGATCACATCCACCAGCTCATGCTCCGGCGCGATCACCATGAACGTTACCCCGTAAATCGTATCGACGCGGGTTGTGAACACCTCTATTTTGGGAGGAACGGAGGAAAGGGAGGAAGGGGAAGAAAGGGAGGCTGCAATATTACTTTCTCCCTTTCCTCCATCCTCCCTTTCCTCCCAAACTTGAAATTTTACCAACGCTCCAACCGACCGTCCGATCCAGTTGCGTTGTTGTTCTTTCAAAGATTCAGTCCAGTCAACCGTGTCCAGACCATCGATCAAACGCTGTGCATATGCGGTAATGCGCATCATCCACTGGCGCATCAGTTTCTGGATCACGGGAAAACCGCCGCGTTCCGAAACGCCGTCTTTTACTTCGTCATTCGACAATACCGAACCCAATCCCGGGCACCAGTTCACTGTGGCGTCGGCGACGTAGGTCAGGCGGTATTTCAATGTCATCTTATATTGTGCCTCTTCGGACCATGCATTCCACTCTTCGGCGGTGAATGCGGGGGTATCCTCGTCGGCAGGCGCATTTACTTTGGCATTACCTTCCTGCGCAAACTTCGCGGTCAGCGTTTCGATAGGCTCTGCTTTATCGGTATCGTTATTGTACCAGCTGTTGAACAGCTCGGAGAAAATCCATTGCGTCCATTTGTAATAGCCAGGATCGGAAGTCCGGACTTCGCGGTTCCAGTCGTAGCTCAATCCCAGGTTTTTCAACTGCTCGATGTAGCGGGTAATATTCTGCTCCGTCGTAATCGCCGGGTGCTGGCCGGTCTGGATCGCATATTGCTCGGCAGGCAAGCCAAAGCTGTCGAAACCCATCGGGTGCAGCACATTAAAGCCTTTCAGCCTTTTGTAGCGGGAATAGATATCCGAGGCAATGTACCCCAGCGGATGGCCCACATGCAAGCCCGCTCCCGAAGGATAGGGAAACATGTCCAACACATAATACTTGGGCAGTTCCGACGTGTTCGACACGCTGAAAGTGCCGTTTTGCTGCCAGTAGTCCTGCCATTTTTTTTCTATTTCCCGATGACTGTACTCACTCATATCCTGTTAGTTGTTATGCTTTTCCCGGGTTCTCGGTGTGTATATCCGCCCAAAATACTGATTATCAGAAGGTAAAGCTTTTGTTTGTTTTCTATTTCCTCAAATAAACCGCAAAAATAGCGTTTTTTGATCGGATTCAGGTTGTTCTGTCTATTATTAGGTCGTGATCATGCAGTTAGGCGCTACGGCAACGTAGGAGGCTCCTCCGGAGCCGCAAATCATCCAGACTTTCATCTGCTACAAACAGGGTGCCCCTCCGGGGCTCTTACGATGCATTTTACCTGCAACACCGCTGCCGCTCCGGAGGAGCTTCCTGTTTATAGCAATCATCGCCATCCATACCCTCGGGCTCCGGAGGAGCCTCCTGCTAACGCACAATCCGGCACAAGATTTTACCGTTATGCAGCAGTTATTCATCTTACCTCAATTTTCAAATGCTATGAGAAACGTGACGATTGCGCTGTTTGCATTATTGATCAGCTACTCCGCCTCCGCTCAGTACGACCCCGGTTTCCGCTTCGGTATCAAGGCAGGAGCCAATTTATCGAACATCAATGGCAGCAACGACCTCACCCTCGCGCCCGGCGGGAGTGCATTCAACTTCAAAGACAATTCGAACCGCTCGCTGGGGTTTGCCGGCGGCGTCTTCTTCCGTTTCGGAAAAACATTCTACATACAACCCGAGCTCCTGTTGTCCCAGAAAGGCGGAAAATTCAACGTTTACAAAGATGGCCTCACCAACTCGCAGGGAAAGGTCGACGTACGGTTCAGTAATTTGGATGTGCCGGTACTCTTCGGGTTCCGTGTCGCGAAGTTTTTCCGGGTTAACGTAGGACCAATGGCTTCGCTGCGATTATCCAGCAACGGCAAGCTCGGCGACTCATTTGATGATTTCACCGGCGACAATTCGGATATAACTTTCAAAAACCGGTTGGCTTATGGCTACCAAGCCGGTGTCGGCTTCGACTTCGGGCGGATGAGCCTGGATGTGCGTTACGAAGGCAACTTCACGGAGATCGTGAAAGTGAATTTCAACAATGCCACTACCGCCTCTCAATTTGGCAAAAAGGGCAACCTGTTCCAGGCGACGCTCGGTTTCGCCATTTTTTAGAAGTCGGGTTATTCAATGCAAAAACGGGAAACGGAATCTGTGTAAACGGTTCCGTTTTTTTTATTCCTCATGAATGCCGAATGCGGGGCTATTTCTACTTTTGTGTTTCATTCGTTAAATTGCCTGTAAGCGAAATCGCACAAAATCAGGCCCATATATCAGCATAGTGGCTATTAATCAAGATAATGTAAGACTGGTTTTCGGACTCAAACTCAAACAACTCCGGCTCGACAAGGGAATGTCGCTCAGCGAACTTTCCCAGAAATCGGGGTTGTCGATTTCCTATATCAATGAAATTGAAAAAGGGAAAAAGTATCCGAAATCCGATAAGATCCTTGCATTGGCAAGCGCCATTGAGGTCGATTACGACACCCTGGTTTCATTAAAACTGAGCAAACGGCTGGAACCGATTTCGGACCTGCTCAGCTCGAATATCCTTACAGAACTTCCTCTCGAACTGTTCGGCATCGACCCCGCCAACCTGCTCGAAATCCTTTCCGACGCGCCTACCAAGATCAGCGCATTTGTAGGAACGCTCATTGAAATCGCCCGGAATTACAACATGTCGATCGAGAAATTTTATTTCTCGGCATTGCGGACTTATCAGGAAATGCACGACAATTATTTCGAGGATATCGAAGAGGAAGCCGAGCGCTTCTTGGCGGAGCAAAATGTGGAGGCATCGCAGCTCCTCGGCGAACAGCAGCTCGAAAGCATCCTGAAAGATCAGTATGGCTACGCGATCGAGCCCATTAACGAGCGCAATAATCCCGAGTTTGCAACGGTGCGCTCGCTTACCATTACCAACGCAGCCGGCACGCGCCTTTTGATCAATGCGCATTTATCGTCGGTACAGCGGGCGTTTATCTACGGACGGGAAATCGGGTATTTGTATCTAAACCTGAAAAACCGCTTGCATACGACTGCATTGGTCGAAGCGGAGTCGTTCGAGCAATTGCTGAACAACTTCAAGGCATCTTATTTCGGCAGCGCCATTATTATTAAAAGAAGCCTGCTGGTACCCGCCATTGCCGATTTTTTTGCGCAAAAAACCTGGCAGCCCGATAAGCTCATCCAGCTCATTCACGATTTCAATACCACTCCGGAATCGTTCTGTTACCGGCTCAGTAATATCCTGCCGCGGTATTTCGGCATTAACCAGATCTTCTTTTCGCGTTTCAACAACTTCGTCGGGCAGAACCTGTTCCATATGACAAAGGAAATGCACATTTCCAGAAAGCATTACCCGCATACCGTTCGCGACGAGCATTATTGCCGACGCTGGGTAGCGCTTACCATCCTGAACGACCTCGGCGACATTATCCAGGCCAAACAGCCGCCGCGCATTCTCTGCAAAGCGCAAAAATCGACCTATATCGATACGCAGGACCAATATCTGGTCGTGAGTTTCGCCCAGCCCATGTCGCCCACCCCCAACCTGAATGTGAGCGTATCGATGGGTATTTACCTCGACGAGCAAACGCGGGAGAAACTGGCGTTCCTCGACGATCCTTCCCTGGCGGCCAGGGACGTAAACCAGACCTGCGAGCGCTGTTCGCTGTTCGATTGCCGGGAGCGCATTGCAGCGCCGGTAATCCTGCAAAAACGGCACAAAAACGAGGAGCTCAGAAAAGCTTTGAAACGGATGATTAACTAATCGTTTCCGGTTACTTAGTATATTTAAAACGTAAACCCGGGAAATTTCGAACCTTTCATGGGGGTTTCCCGTCACATAAATGTCTGATAAGTACCCTGCCGGTTGCTATTAAAAAAATCTTAGAAATAGGCAGGCGGAAACTTACAGTTCTCTTCTCAACTATCTTTGTTTATTATTTGAAGAAATTGCTATGCCCGGCACTTATGATTTTGAGGATCTCATTCTGAAACTGTCGACCCCATTTTATATATGTCTGATCGGTCTTGAGATCTTTTTAACATACAAAACACCACACGAGGAACTGGTCAAACGTCCGGCCTATTCTCTGAAAGATACATTAATGAACGCGGTGCTGATGCTGCTCAATGGCGGCATCGATTTGCTGTTCCGCGCCGCTTATGTGAGCGTGCTGATCTGGTTTTACAATTTCTCCTTCTTTGAACCGATCGCCAATCCTTACTGGTACTGGCTCGCATTGTTCCTCGCCGAGGACCTGGCGTTCTACACACTACATTATGTAGATCACCACTGCCGGCTGTTCTGGGCTGTGCATGTGACACACCATTCTTCGGAGCATTTCAACCTCACTACCGGCTTTCGTTCATCGGTATTCCAACCGCTCTACCGGTTCATTTACTTCATTCCATTGGCATTGGTGGGATTCAATCCGGCTGACATCATCGTCATGTACTCCATCACGCAGATTTACGGCATTATCGTCCACACCGAATATGTGGGCAAGCTGGGTTGGCTGGAATACATTTTTGTAACGCCTTCGCACCACCGCGTGCACCACGCCAGCAACGTCCAGTATCTCGACAAGAACATGGGCATGTGCCTGATCATCTGGGACCGCCTTTTTGGTACTTTCCAGGAAGAACTACCCAGCGAGCCCCCTCGTTACGGTCTCACCAAATCTCTGGAACAGCAAGGCCTCGGGCAAACCGTTTTTCACGAATGGAAGGCTATCGGAGAAGATTTCTCTCAGCCTGTGGATCTTAAAACGAAGTTGAAATACCTCTTCAAAGCGCCGGGATGGTCGCCCGACGGCTCGCGGGAGACGAGTAAGGATTTGCAGCGGAAGCTGGCGGCTGCGCCGCCGACCATGGACCATCGACCATCGACTATGGATAAGGTATCCTAATCAACGTCACGGTACTTGAAAGAGACCGAAACAACAAAGCCATGGTCCATGGTCTGCGGTCCATGGTCAAAGAAGCGCTACTTAAATGCACCAATCCCTGTGATCCCCGCTCCCAAAATAAGCAAATGAATATCGTGCGTTCCCTCGTACGTAATCACCGATTCGAGGTTCATCATGTGACGCATAATGGGATATTCGCCGGTAATGCCCATGGCTCCGAGTATCTGCCGTGCTTCGCGGGCGATGTTCAGGGCCGTCGCTACATTATTCCTTTTCGCCATGGAAATCTGCACGGTAGTCGCTACACCGGCATCCATGAGCTGGCCTAGCCGCCATGCGAGCAGCTGGGCTTTCGTAATTTCCGTCAGCATTTCAGCGAGTTTTTTCTGTGTGAGTTGAAATGCTCCTATCGGTTTATCGAACTGAATGCGCTCCGCAGCGTACTTCACAGCGGTTTCATAGCAATCGATCGCCGCGCCGATAGCGCCCCAGGCGATGCCGTACCGCGCTTTATCGAGGCATTGCAAGGGAGCTTTCAGCCCCTCAGCGCCTGGAAGAATATGTGTTTCAGGAATCAATACATTGTCAAAAACCAGTTCGCCCGTCGCACTCGCGCGCAACGACCATTTGTGATGAATTTCAGGCGTTGAAAAACCTTCCATGCCGCGCTCGACGATCACACCTTGCACCCGGCCCGCTTCGTTCCTCGCCCACACTACGCATACATGCGCGTACGGAGCATTGGAAATCCACATTTTGGAGCCATTGAGCAGATAACCGCCTTCGGTTTTGGTCATATGGGTCTTCATGCCGCCGGGATTCGAACCATGATCCGGCTCGGTAAGTCCGAAGCATCCCAGCCATTCGCCGGTCGCGAGTTTAGGCAAATATTTACGCTTTTGCTCTTCTGAACCAAATGCGTAAATGGGCCACATCACGAGCGAGCTCTGTACGGAAATCGTCGACCGCATACCCGAGTCGCCCTTCTCGATCTCCTGGCACATCAGTCCGTAGCTGGTATAATCCAACCCGCCACCGCCGTATTCAGCCGGGATCGTCGGCCCGAAAACACCCAGCTCTCCAAATTTGGGGATTAAGTGCAAAGGGAACTCCGCCTTTTGGGCATAATCTTCGATAATCGGCTTGATTTCGCGATCAGAAAAGTCGCGCACAGCCTGCTGAATGAGGCGCTGCTCTTCGGTCAGCAGGTCGGAGATATTGAAGAAGTCTGTTTGAGTCATCTCGATTCAAGGCAAAGATTTCCTCAAAGTTTAAACACCTTCTTCACATAAACCAAATCCTCCTTGTGTGCCTGAACGCCATCCATCGTTTTCGGCGACGTTTTTTCAAGACATTGTTCCAAAACCAAATGCGGCTTTACACCCAGGTTATCCAACGCATGAGCTAGTCTCGGATAATCGATATCTCCTTCCGTAAACGTCTCCTGCCATATCCCCCCTTTCGATTGCCGCAAATGCAGTTCGGCAATGCGTTTGCCATACAATTTCACGATATCAAACAACGCTACCTGCGAGTTACCCGAACCGCGGTAAACCCAATGGACATCGAGGCAGAGCGACACGTTTTTCGGATCGGTGGCGAGCAGCATGTGATGGAACTCCCGCGCAGCCGCGCGCAACTCCACATCATGCGTGTGGTATGCGAGGGTCATGCCCCGTTTTTTAAGCTCTGCTCCAAGCTTATCGAGGTTTTGAGCCTGCCGGGTCAGTTGTTCGTCGGATTTATTTTTGTCGCTTCCCCATTGAAGAGGACTGGGATTTGTAACAATGATTTTGGTATCCGCAGCTTTGAGCGCGTCGGCAATAGCCAGCACGGATTCAATGGATTTAGCACCTTCCTCCGCCTCATGCAATGCGGTATTGACGTAAACGGACGGCATTGCCAGCCGGTATTTTTTAAGTACCGGAAGAAGTTTCGATACCTCGCCGGCATTGTTGAATGCCGGTTCGTAGGCTTTCAACCCCGTGGAAGCAAACTCTGCCAGCGAGGCGTCCGGATCCTTCGCCCAATCTTTTCCGTCGCGGGCGTAAAAGGTGATCCACGAGTACTGATTGCACGACAGCGGCAGGGCTGCGGCATGCTGCTCGGCACGGGCGGCTTCCGAAAACACTGCGGCCCCGGCCGAAACAGCCAAGGTGTTCAGGAATTGGCGACGGTTTTGCGACATGGTTTTAGGAGTTTGAATGGTGTTTGAAGATCGTTATGCATTAAAGTAGCAACGTGCAGTTTGCTACCCGACCTCTTCATGCCGATCGATCTTCAACCGAGTCTATGGTCCGCGGTCGGCGGTCGGCGGTCGGAGTTGATCGCTTCGAAAGTATCCGTACCTTTGTAGCATTAAAGGATAAATCCCTTTCCGGAATATGCACCATACGCTCCAATTAACCCTGGCGCCCGAGATCGCGCTGGACGACGACAATTTCCGTCGCTTTGTAATCCAGAAGCTGCGCCTGCGCGAAAGCGACAATCCATTCATCCGCAAGACACGCCAATCCATCGATGCCCGCAGCCGGCAGGTAAAAATCAATGTGCAAGCCGAAGTTTACGTAGGCGAAGCGCCGCCCGCACTGGCAGGCACGCGCATCGTGTACCCGGATGTGAGCAAGCGCCCGCAGGCATTGATCGTCGGTTGCGGACCAGCCGGGATGTTTGCCGCTTTGCGATTGATCGAACTGGGGATCAAGCCGGTTTTGTTTGAAAGAGGTAAGGATGTTCGCGCCAGGAGGCGTGATCTGGCGGCTATTAATAAGGACCACCACGTCAACCCGGAATCCAACTATTGCTTCGGCGAGGGCGGTGCCGGGACGTACTCGGACGGTAAACTCTACACACGCTCCAACAAGCGGGGGGATATTCGCAGGGTACTCGAAATATTCGTCGCACACAGCGCCAGCGAACAGATCCTGATCGACACCCACCCGCATATCGGTACCAACAAACTGCCGGTAGTCGTTGCCGAAATGCGCGAGAGCATTCTGAAGGCCGGCGGAGAAATTCATTTTGATACCAAAGTCACCGACCTGATCGTCCGCGATAACCGCATTACTGGCGTGATCACCAACGACAAGGATGAGCATACTGGAATCGGCGTCATACTCGCGACGGGCCATTCGGCGAGGGATATTTACGAATTGCTGCATGCCAAAAATATCCTGATCGAAAGCAAATCCTTCGCGATGGGTGTTCGGATCGAGCATCCGCAGAATACGATTGACAAGATTCAATATCACTGCGAGGTGGACCGCGGGCCCTATTTGCCCGCCGCTTCTTATAGCCTGGTCACCCAAACCCGCTACAAAGGGGTGCAGCGCGGCGTTTTCTCCTTTTGCATGTGCCCGGGCGGCTTTATCGTTCCGGCGGCAACGGCTTCGGGTGAGGTGGTCGTCAACGGCATGTCGCCTTCGCGCCGGGATTCTCCGTATGCTAATTCCGGCATGGTCGTGGCGATCGAAGATGCGGACCTTGCACCTTACAAGGAGTTCGGCCCGATGGCAGGCCTGCAATTGCAACGTGAACTCGAACAGGCCGCTTGCAAGCTCGCAGGAGCCACCCAAACAGCGCCGGCCCAGCTCGCGGTGGATTTTGTCAAAGGCCGTACCTCCGCCCATTTGCGGGATACCTCCTATCAGCCTGGTTTGCAATCCGTTGACCTGTACGACGTGCTTCCGGGCCACATTGCATTCCCCTTACGCGATGCATTGTCGGATTTCGGCCGCAAAATGCGCGGTTATCTCTCCAACGACGCCCAGCTGATCGGCGTAGAAAGCCGTACCTCGTCGCCCGTACGTATCCCCCGCGAGCGCGAGACGTGCGAGCACCCGGAAATCAAAGGTTTGTTCCCCTGCGGCGAAGGCGCCGGTTATGCGGGAGGTATTATGTCTGCTGCCATGGATGGGGAGCGCTGCGCGGAACAGTTAGCCAAACTGTACGCAGGAACGCTCGCTTAGCGCATTTACGATCGAGATAAGTAATTGTTATATTTATCCACAGCCTGGCACGAATTTCATGGTGAATGATCCTAGATTTTAGGTTTCCTACATTAACTTAGGCGTAATGTTCTGCCACCTAACTCTTCAACAACTCAGCCAACATGGCCGCACTGGAATCATTTTCCGCTTTTACCGAACAACTGACTCATAAACTGAAATTCCCGCTCCCCGGCGAGACGGCCCACCGGGTAATGCAGGCCTCTTCCCGGCTCCGCCTGACTTTCAAGCCCAACCATCGCACGCGTCGGAGCGCGGTACTAATCCTGTTTTATCCCCACCAGAACGAAATCTACTTCCCGTTGATCCTCCGGCCAGCTTACGACGGTGTGCACAGCGGACAGGTTGCGTTTCCGGGCGGGCGATACGAGCTAAGCGATGAAAACCTGATCCGCACCGCATTACGCGAAGCGCAGGAGGAAATCGGGTTGCGGCTGACAGACGTCCGCATTTTGGGTGCGTTGACCGAACTCTTTATTCCCGCCAGTAACTTTCACGTACTTCCCGTGGTAGCTGCCATACCCTACCGACCCGGCTTTTATCCCGACCCGCGCGAAGTGGAGGATATTTTTGAGATCAAACTCGAAGAAATTTCTGATGTTGATATTATCGGTTCGAGCGACATCCAAGTACGTGGCGAACAGGTACATGCGCCGCATTACATGGTGCAGGGCTATAAAATATGGGGCGCCACGGCCATGATGATCAGCGAGCTGCTGGCAGTGCTGAATGCACCGGATCCCGCACTTGAAAACTAAGTTTTATCGCTTATTTTGCTATATTAGCAGTTAATTCAACCTGATCTTCCGGTAAACTTCACCCTGTTTCTTTCTTTTTGAATGAGCCAGTCCCCCATGAAGACCGGGAAGCGGATGGCTGATCAACTATTTCTGAATACTTAAAACCTGGTTCCTCCTGCATTTATGGACGAAAACGGAGCTGCGCCCGACGTAGAAGATAGCGGATTGCATGATAAACTGCCCATTTCGGGCTTATACGAAAACTGGTTTCTTGATTATGCCTCTTATGTAATTCTGGAACGTGCCGTTCCGGCGATCGAAGACGGTCTGAAACCCGTTCAGCGGCGCATTATGCATGCGCTCAACGAAATGGACGACGGCCGCTTCAATAAGGTGGCCAACGTGGTCGGCTCTTCCATGCAGTACCACCCGCATGGCGACGCTTCGATCTACGATGCGATCGTCAATATCGGTCAAAAGGAACTGCTGTTCGATACACAGGGTAACTGGGGCGATATCCGCACAGGCGACGGCGCGGCTGCGGCACGTTACATCGAGGTGCGGCTGTCGCGGTTTGGAAAAGATGTCGTTTTCAACGACGACACCACTGAGTGGCAGCTATCCTACGACGGCAGGAAACGCGAACCGATCACCTTGCCCGTCAAATTCCCCCTGTTGCTCACGCTGGGTGTGGAAGGTATCGCGGTAGGTTTGTCGACCAAAATACTCCCGCACAACTTCTGCGAGCTCATCGAGGCGTCGATCACAATCCTGCAAGGCAAAGAGGTGACGATTTACCCCGATTTTCTCACAGGCGGCCTGGTAGACGTCTCCAACTACAACGACGGCCAGCGCGGCGGAAAAGTACGGGTACGTGCCAAAATCGAGGAAGAGGATAAAAAGATGCTTGTCATCCGCGACATCCCTTTTGGTACCACCACTACTTCCCTCATCGAATCGATCATCAAAGCGAACGACGCGGGTAAGATCAAGATCAAAAAAGTAGTGGATAATACCGCGGCGGATGTGGAAATCCAGGTGCACCTGGCACCCGGCGTTTCACCCGACATTACGATGGACGCCCTGTACGCGTTTACGGAATGCGAGGTGTCCATTTCGCCGAACGCGTGTATCATCATTGCAGAAAAACCGCATTTTGTCGGCGTAACCGACATTTTGAAATACAATACCCAGCAGACCGTCCACCTCTTGCAGCGCGAGTTGGAAATTAAGCGGCTGGCATTGCTGGAAAAAATCCTCTACGGCTCGCTCGAAAAGATATTCATCGAAAACCGCATTTACCGCGACATCGAGGAATGCGAGACTTTCGAGGCTGTGATCCGTACGATCGACAAAGGTCTGGAACCTTACAAGCCACAGTTTTACCGCGAAATCACCGACGACGACATCGTAGAACTGACTGAAATCCGCATTAAGCGTATCTCGAAATACGACGGCTTCAAAGCCGACGAACTGATGCGCAAATGGCAGGAGGACCTAGCCGAAACCGAGGATAACCTGGCACACATTACCCGGTTCGCGATCGAGTATTTCCGAGAGCTATTGAAAAAATACGGTAAAGGAAGAGGCAGAAGAACCGAAATCCGCGCATTCAACCAGATTGCGGCGAATGTAGTGGCGGCCAATAACCAGAAACTGTACGTCAACCGGGCGGAAGGCTTTATTGGTTATGGGTTGAAAAAGGATGAGTACGTGATGGATTGCTCGGATATCGACGACATTATCGTGTTCCGGGCCGATGGTCGATGTGTGGTTACCAAAGTGCAGGATAAGGTGTTTGTAGGCAAAGACATTATCCATTGCGCCGTCTTCCTTAAAAATGATGAAAGGAAGGTATATAACATGGTATATGTCGATGGCAAAACAGGCGTTTCGTATGCGAAGCGCTTCCAGGTGACGGCCATCACGCGCGACCGCGAGTACGAGCTCACGCAAGGCACACCGAAGTCGAAGATTACCTATTTCACGGCGAACGATAATGGTGAAGCCGAGATCATTACGGTGAACCTTCAAGCGCAAAGCAAGGCCAAGGTCAAGCAGTTTGACTACAATTTTGCGGAGCTATTGATCAAAAACCGGAGCGCGATGGGTAACATTCTGACGAAATACCCGGTGCGGAAACTCACATTGAAATCAGCCGGCCGCTCTACACTGGGCGGCGTGGATATGTGGTTCGATCCGATAATCGGTCGCCTCAACCGCGACGAGCGCGGTGAATACCTTGGCAACTTCGGCCCGAGCGACAATATCGTGGTCATTTACAAAGATGGCAGCTACGAGCTCACCAACTTCGACCTCACGAACCATTACGAGCCGCACGAGGTATTGCTGGTCAAAAAATTCGATACCAAGCTTCCTATTACCGCCATTTACTTTGATGGCGGCCAGAAACAGCATTTTATCAAAAGGTTTAATATCGAGACTTCTTCGCTCGACAAGAAATTCCTTTTCATCAGCGATGCCAAAAACAGCAAGCTGATCCTCGCCAGCACGGATATCCGTCCGAAACTGGAAATCGTTTATCCTAAAACGGCACAGAAAGAGCAGACCGTCGAGGAATACCTCGTAGAAGATATGGTCGATATCCGCGGCTGGCGTGCGCAAGGGAACCGCATCCCGAACGACAAGTTCAAGGACATCCGCTGGCTCGAACCGCTCGCTGTGCCCGTAGAAGGGCCTGCCGAACCATCGGGCTCAGAACCGGTAACTGATGATGCAGACGACAACGGTCCCGAAACTTCCGAAGACACTACCACCGAAGAAGCCGCGACAGATGGACTTGCGAATGCTTTGACCGAAAATACTGTTATTCCGGAGGATGCGGAGGATACCGGAAGCGCGGAAGAAGAGGATAGCGGCGAAGTGTCGAAAGGCGAGTCAAAACCTAAAAAAGAGAGTAAGAAAGGCTCGGATCCCAAAAGTCAGCTCGGATTGTTCGAATAGGCCCGGCAACAAAAATACCCACCGAATGCGTATATCTGCTTTGAACGCCGATATGCGCATTCCAGCAGAATTTCCAGGAACTGAAAATTCAACAGGCAACGCGTGCACAGGTGAAAAAATTGGTCAAAATCATATTAGCCTTATTATTTGCCTGCATGGTTTTCATCTTGCTTTGTAATTTCTGGGTAGTTTACTGTACGCGCCAGTACTCCTATTTCTCCATTGAAAGCCTCCCGCCCAACGACGTGGCGCTGGTGCTCGGCACCAGTAAAAAGTCGGAAAAAGGGACCGAAAACCTTTTTTTCAAATACCGGATGGAAGCCACTGCCCGGCTTTTCAAGGAGGGAAAAATCAAATATATCATCCTCAGCGGCAACAACGATTCGCAATACTATAATGAACCGTTGGATATGCAGCGGGCGCTGCTGAACCTGGGCATCCCCGAAAACGTGATGACGCTCGATTATGCCGGCTTCCGCACGTTCGATTCGATCGTGCGTTGCAAAAAGGTTTTCAATCAGGACAATTTCACGATCATATCCCAAAATTTCCACAATGCCAGGGCATTATACATTGCTCACAATGAAGGCATTAATGCAATCTCATTCGCAGCCCAGGATGTTCCCGACGGCTACTCTTTCCGTACGCTCGTGCGCGAGTACCTGGCCCGCCCGAAGGCCGTACTCGACGTCCACATCCTGCGCCCGGCAGCGGACGTGACTTCCAATATTCAAATTGGTAAAAATGAGCATGACGAATGAGGCTGCGCCGGAACATTACCGCCCTGCTTCTGCTCGTTAGCCTCATTGGTACAAAAGGCTTTTCGCAAACCGGTTATATTGTCAAAGGTCGCATTACCGACGCTTCCACGGGCGATCCCATACCTTTTGCCAACATCGGCATCCGTGGACAACTCGGCGGCACCACGACCAATTTCGATGGTGTCTACCAACTCCAATTCAATCCACCCGCTGATTCCGTCACAGTAACGTACGTCGGCTATACGAGCCGGAGTAAGGCCATTGTGCCGAATCAGAGCGAACAGGTGATCGACGTCCAGCTTTCGCCCGGTACTACCCAGCTTCGCGAGGTCAAAATCCTGGCCGGTGAAAACCCTGCCTATGCGGTCATACGTAAGATTGTGGCGCATAAAAAGGCCAATAACGCCGATGAGCTCACGGCCTATGAATATGAGGCCTACAACAAAATCCAGATCGACATTGATAATCTTTCGAAAGGGTTCCGAGACCGCAAACCGGTTAAGAAGATGACCCGCGTGCTCGAAAAATTCGATGAAGTAAAAGGTGAAAATGGCGAAACGATCATCCCGATCTTCATTTCCGAATCGGTTTCGGATGTTTTCTACCGCCGCGATCCGCAGAAAAAGAAGGAGGTTATTAACAAAACAAAAGTCTCGGGGGTAGGACTGACCGACGGAAGTGTCGTCTCGCAGCTCATCGGCTCCACATTTCAGCAGTATAATTTTTACAACAACTGGTTGAATATCCTGCAAAAGGACTTCGTATCGCCCATCTCCGATAGCTGGAAGCTCTATTACGAGTATTACCTGGCCGATAGCGTCTTCAACGGAACCAGTTACGATTATCACATCGATTTTGAGCCCAGGCAAAAACAGGACCTGGCATTCACGGGAACAATGTGGATCGACGGTGAGACATTTGCATTGACGCAAATTGACGTGAGCGTGGACAAGCAGGCGAACCTCAACTACATCGACCGCATTAAAATCCAGCAATCGTATGAGTTGTCGGACGATGAAAAGAACTGGCTCCCACGCAAGACGCGCGTATTGATCGACGTCGACGAACCAACCCCTCAGGCCGCGGGCATGCTCTTGAAATTTTATTCAGCCCAATCCAAATACAAACTGAATGCACCCCGCGCGAGCCGATTTTACGACACCGCGATTGAGCTGGCAGAAAATTATCGCGACTATGATTCGACTTTCTGGGCCAGAAGCCGTCCGGAGGGCCTCAGCCCAACAGAGAAACTGACTTTCGAGCTGATTGACTCGCTGAAAGCCCTGCCGGTGGTGAAAACCTACACCGAGCTGCTCAATATCTTTGTGAACGGCTACAAAAGAGTCGATAAATGGAACATCGACCTGGGGCCTTACCTGTTTTTGTATGCCAATAACAAGGTGGAGGGTCACCGCTTCCGCCTCGGCTTCCGGACCGATCCGGGATTCAGCAAAAAGTGGATTTTCAGCGGTTACGGCGCATATGGCACCCGCGACCGTGAGTTCAAATACGGCGGCGGGCTCGATTACATCATCAGCCGGAAACCCTGGACAATGGCCGGTATCTCCTATTCGAAAGACCTCGAAAGACTGGGCCTTTCGCCCGAGGCCATCGGCCCGAGCACTATTTTCGGCGCATTGTCACGGTTCGGGGCATTCCGGCGGCCCTATTGGCAACAGGACGTTTCGGCCTATTTCAAAAGGGAGGTCGTGAAAGGCCTTACAGGCAGTGTGCAGCTCCGCCACCGCACTTTCGATCCGCTGTTTGATTTTACTTACCGTACCAACCCTGCGGCAGGCGACAATTCACCTGTAAAAAGCGCATTCGACATTACGGAAGTCAATTTTGAGGCGCGGCTGGCGCAAAAAGAAACCTTCCTCCTGAACGACAATGAGCGTATCAGCATGGGTAATGGTAATTCTCCCGCATTTACGCTCCGCTACACACATGGCTTCAAGCATTTGCTCGGCGGGGATTTCAACTACAACAAATTTTCTTTCAACATCCGGCAGAGCTTCCGCGCAGGAGTGATCGGACGCACCTATTATAATGTCACGCTCGGCTATATTCCTTCCACCCTGCCCTACCCGCTGCTTTACACACCGCTGGGCAACGAGTCGTTCTTTTATGTGGAGAATGCATTTAACCTTATGCGCTATTTCGAGTTTATCAGCGACCGGTATTTTGCATTGCGCATGGAGCACAATTTTGAAGGATTTATATTAAACCGCATTCCAGCGATAAGGCGGCTGAAACTGCGGATGCTGGCTACGGGGAGGCTGTTTTATGGCAATATCAGCGAAGCCAACGAGAAGCTTACCACCACTACCGACGAATCGGGCAAACAGGTGCTGGCATTCAGCCGGCTCAATTCAAAACCTTACATCGAACTCGGCTACGGGATCGACAACATCTTCCGCACAGGCCGCGTCGATTTCATCCACCGGCTTACCTACCTGGATAACCCGAATGTGACGCCGTTTGCGGTAAAGATTTCCTTCTGGTTTAAATTGTAGGGATTACTAAATGCTTTTGAGGTCTTTGGAAGTATAAGTCAAATGCACTTCCTGTCCGATTTCGAGGTCGGGTTTGTTTCGGTAAAAGGATAGTTGCTCCTTTCCTTTCACACAACGGATTTCCCAATGGTTACCGTGAAAGCGCATGGCTTCTACCTTGCCTATCCAACGGCTTTTCTCCGGGTTACGCGTCGGTTTGATCTTTTCCGGGCGAATGTAAAACTGCTTTTTGCTCCGTTCGCCGGCAATCCAGTTAATATCACCCGTCAGTTCGGCTACATAGCTGTTGACGGGATTGTTATACACCTCCTGCGGCGATCCGATCTGGATAATCCGGCCATCACGCAGCACCGCAATCCTGTCCGACCAGGCCAATGCGTCAGCGGCTTCGTGCGTGACGAATATGCAGCTCATTTTCTGTTGCTTGCGCAGGCGTTCGATCGCATCCGCGAGTACGCGACGATTATGGTTGTCTAAATGTGCAAAAGGTTCGTCGAGCAAAAGTACATCCGGGAGTTCGGCAATCGCTTTGGCAATGGCCGTGCGCTGTTTTTCGCCGCCGGAAAGCAATTTGGCCTTGCGGTCTTTGACATTTTTCAATGCGGTGGTTTCCAGCAACTCCGCTACTTTTTCGAGCCGGTAATCGGGCTCGTAGAAGCGTAGGGAATAGGCGATATTTTCTTCGACCGTCTGACTAGGAAACAACTCGAACTCCTGGTGAATGAGTCGTATCGCCTCGTGGCCGGGCATGAGCTCGCTCGCGACTGGTTTGAGTAACTGCCCTTTGAAAAAAACATCACCCTGCTCCGCATCCAGGAAACGTCCCAGAATGCGTAGCAAGGTACTTTTTCCCGACCCGCTTTCGCCCAGTATACCCAGCCACTCGCCCGGTGCGAGGTCAATATCAACGCCGGCAAGTACTGTGTCGGTACCAAATATTTTGGTGATCTGCTGTGCGCGCAGGGTCGGTCGGGACTGTTTCATGCTCAGGCCCAGGTGATTTTTTCTTCGATGGTGCTGTTGCGGCGTACCGGCGTTTCAGGCGCATTGTGGTAGCCTAGGTAGTAAAGGCCGAGGCATTTCTGTCCTTCGGGCAGGTCGAGGTACTCGCCCAGCTCCTTCAATACCGCGGGGCTGCTCCAATACGAGCCTATTCCGTAAGCGGTAGCGGTAAGCCACATATTTTGTACTGCGCAAGCCACCGCTGCGGTTTCCTCCCATTCGGGCAGGTCGTTCGGGTGGAGTTGCGCATTGATCGCGATCACGCAAGCCGATTTCAGTATCTTCTCACCCGCAGCCTCGTAGCGCGCCTGTGAGAAGGATTCAGCAGGAGTATTGTTGCGGTAACGCTCCATGAAAAAGCTCGCCAGATGCTGCAATTTCTCCTGTCCTCTGAATACGATGAAGCGCCAGGGCTCGGTACGCTTGTGGGTGGGCGCGTAGTTGGCGTTTTCTAGAATATTTTCGATGACCTCCTGCGGGATCTCTTTCTGAATGTAGTTCGGTGGGAAAATAGCCCGGCGTGTGCGGATGATATGGTTAATAGTTTCTACTGTCTGTTCCATTACTGATTGTTTTACTACTCGGATTTGGTCAAGGAGCAAAACTAACGATTATACCCAAAATTTACCCAGAACTCGTGCTACTTTGCCGCTAAACCATTATTTTCAGCCTCCTCTTCGGCAAAACCTGTAATTTGGCCGGCCAAAATCAACACCAATCAAACCTGAAATCGCATGCTTGTTACTACTACCCCGAATATCGAAGGGAAAAGAATCACTAAGTATATCGGACTGGTGAATGGTGAAGCCATTATCGGGGCCAACTTCGTCAAAGATTTCCTGGCAGGCATACGCGACGTCGTAGGCGGGCGCTCGGGCTCATACGAGCAAGGCCTCCGCGAGGCCAAAAGCATTGCTATCCGTGAAATGATGGAGCAGGCGCAGCGCCTGGGAGCCAATGCGGTGATCGGTGTGGATATCGACCTCGAAACGATTGGGAACGGCAGCTCGATGCTCATGGTGAGCGCCAACGGCACTGCGGTGTGCTATGAGTAATAGCTGAGGCCGCTTGCCGCACCCGGTGCACGGCAAGCGGCAAGCGGTTATTAGAATACGCCGCGGGCGATCTGCGACACGTTGTCGGATTTTCCCATTGTATAAAAATGCAGCACAGGCACGCCGTAAGCCAGCAGCTCCTTGCATTGCTGAATGCCCCATTCAATTCCTACCTGACGCACTTCCTTATCGTTCGCACGTTTTTCAACTTCTTTGACCAGATCCTGCGGGAATTCCAGGTGGAAAATGTCCGCCAGGACAGTCAACTGTTTCCTGGTCGATATAGGTTTCAGGCCCGGTATGATCGGCACGGTAATACCCTCCGCGCGGCAGCGCTCCACGAAGCTGAAATATTTTTGGTTATCAAAAAACATCTGCGTCACAATATAATTCGCGCCGAGGTCTATTTTCTTCTTTAAAGCCGCATAATCCGAGTCGAACGACGCCGCCTCGAAATGCATCTCAGGGTAACCGGCCACGCCAATACAGAAGTCGGTCGGCGAAGTTTCGGTTTCCGCATTGAGCAGAATGCCCTTGTTCATGTTATCCACCTGCGTCACCAGTTCGGATGCATACGAATGCCCACCCGGTTTCGGCCTGAAAACGCCGGCGGAACGTTCGGCATCGCCGCGCAGCACCAGCACATTATCGATACCGAGGTAATGCAGATCGATGAGCACATCTTCGGTTTCATCTTTCGTGAAGCCGCCGCAAATCACGTGAGGCACTGCATCCACCTTGAAACGTTCCATCAGGCGCGCGCAAATGCCGACGGTACCCGGGCGCTTGCGGATCGGGATGCGTTCGATACTGCCATCCGGTCCGACCCTGTCGATCAGCTCTTCGCGGTGGTACGTCACGTCTACAAAAGGGGGATTGAACTCCATCAAAGGCTCAATAGAATTCAGCAGCTCATTGATATTCTGACCTTTCAGTGGGGGAATGATCTCGATAGAGAATAAGGTCTTTCCCTCCGCGCGGCGAATGTACTCGGTAACTTTGGTCATGTGGGAATGATGTGGTGTGTTGTAAAGGAGTACAAAGAAAGCAAAAAAATGGCCTACCGCATTACAGTAGGCCATTCCACGTAAACCCTCCTCTATCAGTGTTCGTCAAAAATGTTAATTGGGTTGCTGACAGGGCGTCAGTCCCAAAGCAACAATTTGCTTGACTGAATACTAATAACTAAAATTCTGTGCCAAATTAGGAAAGAAAGCGTTTACGAGCAATTTATATCAAACTTTTTTTATCGAAATGTAGATTAGTTACTACAATTTTCCCCTAAGATCCTGTTTCAACCCCGTTTTAACACATTTTGCGGTTAGATGCAGTGTTTACTATTTCAACACTTTTGGGAAACGATTCCCCAAAAGGTTACACATTTTGTAGTTTCTACTGATTTGGCCTCGTCATTTCAATATGTTTGATGTCATCTTCGAGGTAAACATCACCTGACTGCCTGAAACCGAACGACTCATAAAACCTTTTGAGGTACAGCTGCGCACCGATCCGGATCGGGACATTGCCATACAACGCTTCTAGTTTTTGAATGGAAACGTTGAGCAGTTCGATGCCGTACCCTGCCCCGCGGCCCTTCGGCGAAACGACGATCCGCCCGATCGCCGGATATTCGTACGACAAACCCGGCGGAACAATGCGCGAGAAGGCCATGAGCTCGCCGTCGCGGTAACCTGAAACGTGGTGGCTGTGCTGATCTTTGTTATCCGCATCGAGATAACAGCACCGTTGTTCGAGTACGAAAACCTCGCTGCGTAACCGTAGTATTGCGTAGAGTTCGGTTGTAGTCAATTCGTCGAATGTTTGAAAACGCCAGTCGAGTTGATAATCCATGAAAATTGGGGTAAAAGAATTTATTTTATCTGATATTGACCGTTTTTATAAATTTGCGGCACAATTGACAATACCAAGGTACCAACATTAAAATAACTAATTATACATTATAAGTATGGGAAGGGCTTTTGAATACAGAAAGGCGCGGATGTTCAAGCGGTGGGACAAGATGGCCAAAACTTTCACCAGGATTGGCAAGGAGATCGTTCTTGCCGTGAAAAACGGTACTGCCGACCCCGCCACCAACTCCAAACTCCGGGTACTGCTCCAAAATGCCAAAGCGGTGAACATGCCCAAAGAGACCGTGGAAAGGGCTATTAAGCGTGCAACTTCCAAGGATCAGGAGGATTACAAGGAAATGGTGTACGAAGGTTACGGCCCGCACGGGATCGCCATCCTCGTTGAAAGTACTACCGACAATCCTACCCGCACCGTGGCAAACGTGAGAAGCTACTTCAACAAGCTGGGTGGAAGCCTTGGAACAATGGGCATGCTCGACTTTATCTTCGACCGCAAATGCATTTTCAAAATCAAAAATACCGGCAAGGATATCGAAGAGCTGGAATTTGAATTGATCGATGCGGGTGGTGAAGAGGTATTCCTCGATGAAGAAACCGGCCTCATCAACATTTATGGTGAGTTCCCTGCATTTGGTGCGTTACAGCATTATTTCGAAGAGAACGGTTACGAGATCGTGGAAGCGGATTTCGAACGTATTCCGAACGATACCAAGACATTGAACGATGAGCAGATTGCCGAAGTCGAGAAACTGATCGAGAAAATCGAGGAGGACGACGATGTGGTGCGTGTGTTCCACAATATGGCTTAATGCAGCGCCAAGATCCGGTGTTGTTTTTTCATAAATTCAAAAAAAGTCCCGGGCTCTTTTCCTAACAGCGAAGCACCCACGGGCGACGAAGATGAGACTGCTATGACGGTCTCATTTTCTATTTTAACGGCCCCCAGGCTTACCGCGATCAGGAACCAACCGGCTGTGGTTTCCAGCAGCGATCCCACGGCGCTGCGGGTGGGCGCGTCACCTTCGCCGATCTTTTCGAGTATAAGCCGTTCCTGGCGCGCCTGCTCGTACTGGCGTGCGTGCATATTGCGGTCGAGCTGGCCCATCGAGCGCGAGGTTTCATATTTATCCCCCATCGAGCTTTTCCCCTGATCGTTCGCCGATTCCTGTGCTGCTTCCATAGCAGCCCACGCTACCTGCATACGCTCATCGAGAAGCGATTTTACGTGGGCGATCACCTTTGCTTTATCCATTTTTCAGAAGAGTATTTGCTGCCTTCCGCCCAAAGTGGCCGGAGGGTTGCAAATATAATGAGGTAGCGGGCAATATCTTACCTGCTGTGATGGCAACCTGCCATTCTACAAATGAACCAAACTATATCTATTTCAAACAACAAATACTTCTATTAAGAAATCTCGGAAAAACAGAATTAATGCAACCTCTATAAAACTATTTCTTACCGTTTCCAGAGTTGTATTTAACGGGTACTCCGCCGTCATTAAACATGCTGAATATCAGCCAATATACACTAAAATAACTGCCAGTTTATTGGCATTTCCCCCGCAATAATTTTAATTTCTATCAGAAAAATCCCCCTCTATTATCATGAAATATTTATACTACACATTATCGCTGGCGGTATGGGTTTCATGTACCGTCAGCCTGGGCCAGTCTATCAAAATCAATGAGTTAATGGCCTCCAATTCTTCTTCGTATCTCGATGAAACCGGTTCCGATGAAGACTGGATCGAACTTTACAATGCGGGTGCCGTGGCCGTCGACCTGGGCGGCTATTACGTTACCGACGATGCGGGTGAGCTGAAAAAATTTCAATTACCGACTGGCACGGGGAGCCTCGTGATCCAGCCGGGTTCCTTCCTGATCCTCTGGGCGAGCGGCGTGCCGTCACGCGGGCCCAAACACCTGGGCTTCGGCCTCAGCGGCGATGGCGAGCAGTTTCTGCTGGTAGCGCCCGATGAAACGATTATCGATCAAATCGACTTTCCGAAACAGCGAACGGACATTTCCTATGGCCGGAAAACCAATGGTGCTTCCGAGATCGTGTATTTCTCCCCTTCTTCGCCCAATGCAAGCAATGTAGCGGCCAATTCTTACACAGGTTTTGCGTCTCCGCCGGTGATGAGTGTCGAGAGCGGCTTTTTCCAAAGCAATTTTACACTGACAATTTCCACGGCAGTACCGGGCGCGGAAGTATATTATACAACCGATGGCTCGCAGCCCGATAAAGACAACATTACGGCTCCCGGCAAAGCATATCAATACAAAAACCAATATCCGAAAGATCCCGGCCAGCCGACAGGCCCTACCTTCACCAACTATTTCCTGACGCTGAAACAGAATTCGCCCGTCAACATCCCGATTTCCGACAAATCATCGCAGCCGGACGTGTATGCAGCCATTTCGGCGACGAACGATAACACACCTACCTACACATTCGTACCCATCAAGCCGGTGTACAAGGGCACAGTTATCCGCGCGAAGGTTTACGAAGCCGGGAAGCTGCCCAGTGAGACCGAATCGCGCACGTACCTGTTCACGCCCGACGGTCAGCCGAAATCGCAGCTTACCGTATTCTCGATCAAAACCGACCCTGACGATATGTTCGACTACGAGGACGGCATTGGCGTGGCGGGGAAGGATTTTGTGGACTGGCGCAACGCCAATCCCGGCGCGGGGTCGTTCGGCATGCCGGTGGGTAACTATTACCGCCAAACGGAAATTCCGTCGAATGTGGAAGTGCTGGTCAACGGCAATGTCGTGATTAACCAGGATCTGGGCCTGCGCATTCACGGACAGGGGTCGAGAACGCACGACAAAAAAAGTTTCCGGTTGTACTCCACCGGCCCCAATGCCTCGCAGAGCAATATCGATTACCCGCTTTTTCCCGCATTACCATTTCACACTTTCAAGAGAGTTATTCTTCGGAATTCAGGAAATGATTACGAGCGGACGCTCATGAAAGACTCCTACATCCATCAGATCGCCAAGGGACTGGATATGGAATTGCAGGAATACCTGCCCGTTACCACCTACCTGAACGGCGAATACTGGGGCATTCACGATTTGCGGGAGCGTGAGGATGAATACTATTTTGCCAGCCATTATGCCCTGGAACCTGAAAACATCGAGTTTTTCGCGGACCCCGACATTGAAAACGACTCGGGGCATTATGGCGACTTGTCCAGCTTCCTTAAAACCCACAACATGGCCGACGCCGCCAATTATGATTATGCGCTGGCGCGGATGGATATCGATAATTTTATCGACTACTGCATTCTCGAACTCTATTGCGCCAACTGGGACTGGCCGTACGGCAACGTCAACTACTGGCGCCACAAAGTAACCTACGACCCGTCGGCAGGAAAAGGCAAGGATGGCCGCTGGCGCTGGGCGTTGTTCGACGTGGACCTGAGCTTCGAGGATGTAGATGCAAACCAGTTTTCCAAAGCATTGGGCGCACCGGATTTTCTACTGCAATATCTGCTGCCCAACCTAACTTTCCGGAACAAGTTCATCAACCGCTACGCCGACCTGATCAACTCCCATTTCCAGCCTGCGCGGCTTCTTGCCAAGATAGACGTCTGCAAAAACCTGATCGCGAACGAAATGCCGAGAAATATCGAACGATGGAACCGTCCTTCCAGCTATGCGACCTGGGAATCGAACGTGAATCTGATGGTGAACTTTGCCACGAACCGGCCCGGCGTTGCGCGGAGCCATATTCAAAGCCAGTTCAATCTCAGCGACGGCCAACGGTCGGTTACCGTCAACGTTTCTAATCCGGATCACGGCTACGTGCGCGTCAATACGATCGATATTCTGCCGACCACCCTGGGCGTTGCGGCCAACCCGTATCCGTGGACCGGCACTTATTTCAAAAACGTGAACATTGCATTGACCGCCATACCCAAGCCCGGCTATAAATTCCTGCAATGGGAGAACTCCTCCAACCAGGTCGTTTCCAATACTGCAACGATCGGCTTTGCCCCCTCCTCCACCGCGCCCTATTTCCGGGCCGTATTTACCGTGGATGTGGCACCCGTGCAGGTACCTGCACCCCTCGACGCGGGCGCTTGCGTGTACAACTTCAACGCCTGGCTTGCCACGGCCGCCTTGGGTACCTTTCCCGACAATATGCGGTTTGTGTACATGGAAAATGACGACCCGGGCCTGACCTCCAACGTCGTCGGCTTTACCAATGGCGCATACAATCTCGCCAGCCGCACGCGGATCAATGGCTTGGGAGATGCCGGTATTTCATTTATCAACACGGGGAATGCCGCCGGTAACCCAGGCTATCCGGGAATGAAACTCGGCGGTGCGATTCTGGCATTGAATACCATTGGGAAGAAACAAGTAAGCGTAAAATGGACCGGCGGTACGATAACTCCCAACACCAGACCGTACGCGATCCGGCTCCAATACCGTATTTCCGATACGGGGCCATTCACGGACGTGCTGAATGCCAGCAATCAGCCGGTAGAATACGTGAGGTCCGCCACGGCAGGCCATGAGCAGGTACTCAATTGGGTGGCGCTCCCGGCAGCGGTATTGGAACAGCCCTACGTTCAGCTGCTATGGCGCTATTACTGTACCGATCCCATCGCCACCGGGGCCAGGGATGAGCTACGACTCGACGACATTACCGTGCAAACTTGCTCCAACCCGCTGCCGGTTACCCTGGTGAGTTTCAATGCAAATGTGATCGAAGAGAAGGTATTGCTGACCTGGACTACTACCGAGGAGAAAAACAGCGACTACTTCGAGGTTGAGCGTTCCCATGATGCAAGCACATGGAGCAGCATCGGCCGTATTGTGGGAAAAGGGACGGTAAGAGCCATTAATGCTTACCGCCTGGAAGATGCTCAGCCACTTCCAGGAACAAGCTATTACCGGCTCAAACAGACAGATACCGACCGCTCCTACACATACTCGCATATGGTATCGGTACGGCGCCCGGATTTTGCAGCAAGCGTATTCCCGAGCCCGGCCGACAATATCCTTTACATCAAACTGCCCAATCAAAAAGACCGGTTCAGCTACATCATATCCGATGTTTCCGGAAAAATCCGGTTACGCAGTTATGCCGCGCAAGGGCGATCGTCGATACCTGTGGGAAGCCTTACATCCGGGCTATACCTCATCCGGATTCAGAATAACGACGGAACGTCTACCGCACTCAAGTTCATCAAGAAGTAAACGCCGCGTGAACCTCTGGCCTTGTCCGCCAAGGTCAGAGTTTCGCTATTTCGCTGATCGTTGCGCCGGAAATGATTTTGAGTTCGACAAAATTTCGCCCGAATTTTCGCATTGACCGCTTCCTTATTATCTTTGCCAAACTTTCTTGAATACAACCAATGACACAACTTTCGGTCCGGCACTTACTTGGAATCAAAAACCTGAACGAGAACGACATTCAAACTATCTTAGATACAGCGACTCAGTTCAAAGAAGTCATTAACCGGCCCATCAAGAAAGTCCCCTCCCTTCGCGACATTACCATTGCCAACGTCTTTTTCGAAAACTCCACCCGTACCAGGCTTTCTTTTGAGCTGGCGGAAAAAAGGCTATCTGCCGATGTGGTTAACTTTTCGGCTTCCGGCAGTTCGGTCAAAAAGGGAGAAACATTGCTCGACACGGTCAATAATATCCTGGCCATGAAAGTGGACATGATCGTGATGCGTCACAGCAGTCCGGGCGCACCGCATTACCTCTCGACGCGCATCCCTGCGAACGTCGTGAATGCGGGCGATGGCACACACGAGCACCCGACGCAGGCGCTGCTCGACGCGTTTTCGATGCGCGAAAAACTGGGCGACCTGGCTGGTAAAAGAATCGCGATCATCGGAGACATTACCCACTCTCGGGTGGCATTGTCAAACATATTCTGCCTGCAAAAACTCGGTGCAGAAGTGATGGTATGCGGCCCTTCCACATTGATCCCTAAGCATTTGGGAGAACTCGGTGTGAAAATCGGGCATAATGTAAAAGAGGCGCTGCAATGGTGCGACGTGGCCAACGTGCTGCGTATACAGTTGGAACGGCAGCAGATCAAATACTTCCCGTCGCTGCGTGAGTATTCGTTGTATTACGGCATCAACAAAGCCATGCTCGATGAACTGGACAAAGAAATCGTGCTCATGCACCCGGGCCCTATCAACCGCGGCGTGGAGCTTTCTTCCGACGCGGCCGATTCCCATCATTCCATTATTCTGAACCAGGTAGAAAACGGGGTGGCCGTGAGAATGGCCGTGCTTTACCTGCTGGCGCAGCAATAGTCAGCACCTTACTTCTTTTCGCTTTCTTCCCAGAAGGCCTTTGTCCCATACTTTCTGAATGTAATCGGGTGAGTAAGGCACTTTGCATTCGGTGTTCCCCATATTGACTTTCACCTTCCCGATCCTTTTGCCGACCTCCATCGCTTTCTCCGCCAGAGGCGCATAATACGAGCCCACGGCGATCACGAAGCCATTCATGACATACCTGACCTGGTTTGGCGCCGAATGTACCTCACGCTCGACGCGGTTTAGCAGCCCGTCAATTTCCTGCTTATCGAGCTGATCGTCGGATGTCAATGCCAGAATGCATCCCCAGGTTGCCCATCCGGCATCCGCCGTCAGTTCCTCGTCGGATTCGATCCATTTCCGGGCCATTTCAAATTTGTAGGGGCTCTCTGCAGCATTCCAGGCGACCGTGTACTGGCTGATCATATGCCAGGAAGCGCCTTCAATCCATTCGTCGAGTACTTCGGGCGTCATCAATGCAGGCTTCGATATCAGTCCGGCGAGGTACATCGCATCCGAGTTACCTGTCTTGAACAATTCGAGCGCTAGCTGGTGGTTGTTTCTATGCCTTTTCAAAATCGGCTTCATATCCCCGATCCTCACGCCGTAAATCGGTTCTACGGCACCGTGGTTCTTCATCGTTTTAAGCGTCTGCTCCGTCGCCAGCATCGCCAGCTCGTTCATGATTTCCTTCACCTGCTCCATTTCCGGCCGATTTGTTTTTCATTCAAAATATAATGTTTTTAAAGAAAAATTTACTTTTCATCCCATTCTAAAAATACACTCATCATGGCTTACAACGAAGGCATGCTCCGCGACGGCGCGCTCGAAAACCGGACGATCATCGTCACCGGAGGCGGCACCGGGCTCGGCAAATCGATGGCCGCCTATTTCCTCCGTCTCGGCGCGAATGTGGTCATTTGCAGTAGAAAAGAAGATGTCCTCCAAAAAACCGCATCAGAACTCAGCCAGATTACCGAAGGGAAAATCATTTACGTAACATGCGATGTGCGGAAAACCGAGCAGATCGAAAATGTGATCGCGAAAGCCGTTGAAGCATTCGGACAGGTTGATGGATTGGTTAATAACTCCGCAGGGAACTTTATCAGTCCTACGGAGCGGCTTTCCTATAAAGCGGTTGATACGGTCGTCGATATTGTGCTGCGTGGCACCTACTATTTCACCCTGGCTTTGGGCAAATACTGGATTGAGAACCATATCAAAGGCTCTGTACTCAACATCGTGACCACCTACGCCACGACCGGCTCGGGCTGGGTGGTACCGTCGGCCATGGCCAAGGCCGGAGTGCTCACGATGACCAAATCGCTCGCATTCGAATGGGGACGGCATGGCATACGCCTCAATGCGATCGCGCCCGGCCCATTTCCGACAAAAGGAGCCTGGGACCGCCTGTTTCCCGAAGAACTCGCCGCCAAATTTGCATTCGAAAACCGCATTCCCCTTGCGCGGACGGGCGAGCACCAGGAACTGGCCAATCTGGCCGCCTATCTGATTTCGGATTTTTCGGCCTATATGACCGGTGAAGTGATTACACTCGACGGCGGTGAAGTACTAACCGGAGGCCAATTCAATTTCTTGAAAGAAATAACTGACAATCAATGGGATGCCATCGAAGAGCAGATCAAATCGGCTACCCGTGGCGGTAAGAGTCCGGAATAAAAATTTTATTACCGTTTTATTGGGTAATTTTGCCCGTTCGTTCGTTATTTGACAAACGATGAATACACGTACATGAGAACAAATCTTCGCTTTTGTATCCATATAATGTCTGTTTTGGTGATGGCCGGATGCGCATCATCCAATAAGTCTATGAAGCAGATTCCCGAGGCGCAAGTACGGCCGACGGAGCAACAGCAGGCGCCAGCGCCGGTGAATGAAGAACTCTCCCTGGTGGCCATTCAAAGCAAGTATTTGTTGAAAGACACGACGCAGACATCGGTCTTTCTGTACGTGGATGCCTTCAAAGGAAAAAATCCGATCGGCGTCGCAGATTTTGTGAAGCTGTATAATCTCAACTACGTCATCTATTCCGACTACGGAACACGTGAACGACTAGGCTACGGCAATGTGAAGCTCGATTCGACAAACGTTTCCCGCATGGGCGACAAGATCGTGATCTCCTATGAGCTTAAAAGCCCTAACCGCGACTACGGCGTGCTTTTGAGTGAAATCAGCCAGACCGGCACACTGAAAAAGGTATTGAACGATCTCACGATCCGGTTCAAAAAACTGGCCGTAAACCAAACGTATGGTGTCTACGCGGGCAATTCTACCCAACCTTTGCAAAGACATTATATCAGTTCCACTGAGCAGTTTACGGTCAAAAAAGCAGGGGAAAATGCCGACCAGCTGCACGTTTATTATTACAATCACGACTTCGAGCCGGCAGGATCGCCGATGAATATCGCTCCGAAGAACGTGGGCAAATCGCTAGAGGTAGATAGTACTTTCATGGTCAGCGCCAACCAGCCGCTGCAATTCACGAAGGAAGGTCTTTACAATATTTTCGCAGACACTACCCAATCGGAAGGCCTTGGCATTTTGGTGGTGAATGAGCGCTTCCCCAAGGTTACCCGCCCGCAATTGTTGCTTGGTCCGTTGCTGTACATGAGTACCAACAATGAGATCAACGAGATCAAGAAGGCCGAGGACTATAAAAAGGCTTTGGATAAATACTGGCTGACGCTCATGAACGGTAATGCACCGCTTGCGCAGCAATCGATCCGCTCGTTCTATGGACGCGTCGAAGAAGCCAACCAGCTTTTCACGACCTACAAAGAAGGCTGGAAAACTGACAAAGGAATGATTTACATCGTATTGGGCCCGCCGGACAAAGTACAGCGCAGCAAAGACCGCGAGGTTTGGACGTACGATCACAGAGGCAACGCCCAAAACGTCAATTTTACATTTAACAGAAGAAACAATCAATTTGTGGATGATCATTATGAACTGGTTCGCTATGCCGAGTACCAGCCGATTTGGTATCCAGTAGTAGAAGCATGGAGAAACGGAAGTATACGGTAAGAAAACCAGCCCCCAGACAGTCCCAGGCCGACATGGTTTTTGGTACGCAGTCGGTACTTGAAACCCTTCGTTCGGGCAAAGAAATCGAACGGTTATTTATTCAGCGCGAGTTCGGGCTTGCGGAGATTGAAAAACTTGCCAAAGAACTTGGCGTCCCCTATCAGCGTGTACCGGTGGAGAAATTGAACCGGGTAACCCGCAAGAACCACCAGGGTGTAATCGCATTTGTATCGCCCATTCAGTACATGCCTTTGCACAACGTGCTTACGCAGGTGTATGAGGATGGCAAAACCCCGCTCCTGCTCCTGCTCGACCGCGTTACCGACGTTCGTAACTTCGGTGCGATCGCGCGTACGGCCGAGTGCGCAGGCGTACAGGCGATCATCGTCCCCACCAAAGGCGGCGCTCAAATTAATGCGGATGCGATGAAAACTTCTTCGGGCGCATTGAACTTCCTGCCCATTTGCCGCGAACCGAACCTTTACGAAACGCTGACCTACCTGCGGAACAGCGGCTTGCAGATCGTTGCGTGTACAGAAAAAACGGATAAATCACTCTACGACATCGATTTCACCATTCCTACGGTAATCATCATGGGTTCGGAAGAAGATGGTATTTCCAAAGAATTCATCGATCTGGCCGACAGCGGCGCGAGAATCCCGCTCGCCGGGCAAGTGGAATCGCTGAACGTGTCCGTTGCAAGTTCTATTATTCTATATGAGGCTGTGAGGCAGCGGATAAAATGATATAGTAAAAAGGCAAGTCTCGCGACTTGCCTTTTTTTAATGCTCCTGCTTAAAACTCTTCATAATCCAGCCGCCGCCCACCACATCATCGCCCTCATAAAAGACTGCGGCCTGGCCCGGCGCAATGCCGTTTACGCCGTCGTGGAAGCGGGCTACGATTTGATCCGGGCCGGTTTGTTCGATGATCGCCGGGGTCCCGTCGTGTTTGTACCGCACTTTGGTGACGGTTTCGAGCGGTTTTTCGATGGATTCGTATTTTTGAAGATTCAATTTGCTGACATTCATGCCGTCGCGGAAAAGATCGGGCATATCGCCAAGTACTACTTCGTTGGTATCTTTCCGGATTTCGGTCACGAAAACGGGGCGGCCTAATGCGATGCCGAGCCCTTTGCGCTGACCGACGGTGTAGAATGGGTAACCTTCATGCTTACCTACTACGGTACCATCCGCGTAAATGAAATTACCACCCGCCACTTCGGCTTCGAGCCCCGGAATACGCCTTTTCAGGAAGCCACGGTAATCGTTATCAGGCACAAAGCAGATTTCATAACTTTCAGATTTATTGACCAGATCGATAAACCCTCTTTCGCGCGCCATTTCCCGAATTTCGGTTTTATGCAAATAACCTAACGGCAGCTTGGTACGGGCAAGGCTTTCCTGCGACACGCCCCAAAGCACATAGCTCTGATCTTTCCAGGCATCGATGCCTTTGGAAACATAGTGGCGGCCATTATTGAACTGCATATTGGCATAGTGCCCGGTCGCTATGAACTCGCAATCGAGGCGGTCGGCACGACGTAGCAGTGCGTCCCATTTGATGTGGGTATTGCAAAGCACGCACGGATTAGGCGTGCGGCCTTCGAGGTATTCACCCGTGAAATGGTCGATCACATAATCGCCGAACTCGGCCCGGATATCGAGAATATAATGCGGGAAACCCAGTTCCACCGCGATATTCCGCGCATCGTTAATGGAATCCAGCGAACAACAGCCGGTCTCTTTTTTGGTACCGCCACTGCTGGCGTAATCCCAGGTTTTCATGGTCATACCAATGACCTCATAACCTTGTTCGTGGAGAAGGACAGCTGCTAGCGAGCTGTCGATGCCGCCGCTCATAGCGACAAGAATACGTCCGTGTTTACTCATGGTAGTAATCTGGCGAAGGTTGAATGCCTTCCGATTTTAATAGTTTTGAAAAGGGAGCAACAGCGCTATCCGGCAATTGTTCCAAAATACAAAGATAAGACATAAAACGGATCGTCCCGATCTATTTGTTCTTTACAACGACTTTAAAGGATTCCTCGCCAACTTTCAGCATATAAAGGTCGTCGGGCAGATGACTTACATCCAACTTCCCCGATGGCAAAACTGCCGATTCCATTACCACAAATCCTTGCCTGTTTATCAAAGCAAAAGTCCTGTTGAGACCTTTCTGGTCGATATGCAAATATCCCCGGGCAGGATTCGGATAGACCCTCGTCAAGCTGGAAGCAGACTTAACTACGATTATTTTGGAATAATGAGAAGTACCATCCCAGTCGATCTGTTTCAGGCGGTAGTAGGCCGTTCCTTGGGTGCCCATGTCCGTAAAGAAGTAATCCCTATTACTCTTCGAATCTCCCGAGCCAGCCACGAAACCAATTTCCTCGAATGCAACTGCATTGCTGCTGCGTTCTATGGCAAAACCCTTATTACCGGTTTCCCAGCTTGTGCGCCACAGCAGCTTGTTCCCCTCCGGCGAAGCCATCCCGCTGAAAGAAATTAACTCTACCGGAAACACAACCAAACACCCGGGTGACGACAAAATAGCCTGCTGGCTATTACATGCCGTTGAATTGTCTTGCAGATTAGCAACGCCATTATCACTCAGCCACATACAGACGCTTCTCACGCCGCAATTTTGCAGCGCGCCGGAACCTTTGATGGCTATTCCCTTCGAAAACTTCACATTTTCGAGCCCCTCGAGACTCGTCATGATCGTCATGTTCAGCAAAGAGAGGGTACCAAGCTTCTTGAGGTTCTCCAAACCTTTGAAATTTTCCACCGAGGGAGTATTGAGTTCTATGGTGCCGATACTATCCAGCGAATCGAACCCATCGAACGAAGCGTTGTACGCATACGGATTCGGATAGTTACCTTGCATAAAGATTTTGCCGATCACTTTGACGGCCCCCAAGCCTTTGAAATCGTGCAGGGGCGTTCTGATGTACAACGTGTGCCCGATTGTATCGAGGGCCGTCAATCCTTGCAGGCTTTTTACACCTCCATCCGTCACCTGCAGGGTTTCGACTTTTTTCAGGGCACTTAAACCCGTAAGATCCTGCAACAGCGGATTATTGCTTAACGCTATCCGGCCGATGTAAGTAATATGCGAAAGCCCATTCAGGTTGGTAATGTTCGTACCATGGATTTCGATTCCGTTCCATTCGGTGCATGCCGGGTAATTGGTCGCTAGATTATCAACATCAGCCTGGCTGTACAAACTTATACCCGGATACCCGCATGGCTGGGAAAATAGCGCACGGACTGGCAGAAGCGCCAATATGACAAAGAGCAAAGGTGTTTTCATCAGCCATGGGGTTTAGGTTCCAAAACTACCACTCTAAGTTACCAAATTATCTTAAAGCAAGAAGCATTTGTAACTTTCAGGCAATCACCATCCGTATCACATTCTTGATGTTCAATTCAATGATCTCGGGCATCGTTTCGCATTTGTGGTAATGCTCGTCCAAGTAATGCAGGGCAAGGCTTTCCCGAAGTTGACGGACGTTCTCAGCGGTCGATATTTTGTCTTTGATGCAAACATCCCGCAGGTCGCGGAGACGGTAACGCTCGGCTTTGGCCTGGTACATGATCGACGACTGCTCTTCCTGCTGATATTGCACCACGGTCTTGTCGGTCAGGTGTTCCATCGCGAGTTGCACATAAGGCAGGTTTTCCTTGAAAAACTGCGGCATATATACTTTCAGATTGCCCTCGTAAAACTGCTGGTCGAAGTCGATGGCGCGGAGACGGAACTGGAAATCGTCGAAATCCGGAGTAATCTGCATCACGAAGTTGTACGAACGCATATCGCCCAGCAGCGTGATCTTGCACCGCTCATTGAACTTCACAAATTCCTTGGCGATCCGGATCGGGTTGTAGTCGGGGTCGCGCATGCGCGTGCGGGCAAACTCGTCACCCGGAATGCCTGCAATATGTTCCTCGATCAGCGTCTCGCCGTCGACAATGTAGTTAACCTGGTTAGGCGAGAAGATTTCTTCCAGTTCCAGCCCATAAATGCGGGATGAATCAGCCTTTTTGACGTAGAAATAATCATAAATATCATTCAGCCGGTTTACGATCTTAATACGGAACGGGTTGGAATTACCGAACTTGCAATAATCGATGCGATCGATGTATTTGTGCTCTACAATGCGCAGGTTACCCGAAGCTTTGAGCATTGCATACACCTTTTTCAGGCCTGCATGCAAGCGTTCCAGTTCGTGCGGCGGATAAAGCGGGCTTTCCCAAAGTGTATCCTTCCCGTTTTTATCAATGACCGGAAACGACTCGTAGAAATTCAGTAAATCGTGGTAAGCCACCGGCAGCCGGGCGTCGCGCTGATAAAAACGCAGGTATTTGCGCAGCTCGGAGCTCACCGGATAAATCGGTTTTTTCCTTAATATTTTAACATCACCCATTTCCATACAAGGAAGTTACGCATATTTGACCGATTAAAACGATTGACCTGCCATTATGAGCTTATACGGATTGGTGATTTGCGGCGGCGAAAGCACGAGAATGGGAACCGACAAAAGTCTGCTGGTATACTATCAAAAACCTCAGCACGAACACGTTGCCGACCTGCTCGCACCCCTGTGCGAGCGCGTGATCCTCTGCTGCAATGCGGAACAATACCAAACATTCCGTACCGTCTACCCGAAACTGGCCGACCTCCCGAAATATAGTGGAGCCGGCCCCATGAGCGGATTGCTCACCGCATTTGAGACCTTTCCCGGGAATGACTTCCTCGTAGCAGGATGCGATTATCCCTACCTCACAACCAACGAGCTGGCCAATTTTCTGCATAATACCGATAAGGATTCACCTGCCGCCGCCTTTTATAATGCAAGCGGATTCTACGAGCCGCTGCTCGGATGGTATTCGCAATCGACGGGCAATGCATTATGGAAGGCTTTCGAAAACGGCTCACGCTCTTTGCAGCGTTTTCTAATAGCGGAACATGCAGGAAAATATCGGCCATTGTCGGAAAAAACAATGCTGAGCGTGGACACGACGGCTGATTTTCAAGCCATAAAACGGGCACTCGAAGCAGAAAATGACTTTTTAAATGGAGACCAGTTCAATTACCAGCCATAAAATCGTCCGCATAAACGGATACGACGCCGAAGAGCTCGACGACCAGCTCGCCGTGGAAGAGCCGCTTGAAATACAGATTGCATTTCATTCGGAAGGGCGAAAAGAGCGGAAAAACATTTCGGTAACGATGCGAACGCCGGGAAACGATCGCGAGCTCGCCGCGGGGTTTCTGTTCACCGAGGGCATTATCCATTCCAAAAGTCAGATCGATAGCATCGCAAATTCGCCTTTCGATGAAAACAGGGTGATAGTAACCTTTTCTGCCGGTTTCGAGCCGAAACTAGGTTCGCTGGAACGCAACTTCTACACGACGTCCAGCTGCGGCGTTTGCGGCAAGGCGAGCATTGATGCGATCAAAACCAGGTCGGTGTATGCCAATGCGCCGGAAGAATGGATTTTGAAAAAAGAAGTGTTATACCGACTGGTAGCACAGATTGTGCGGCACCAGAACACATTCGAAACTACCGGCGGGCTGCATGCTTCTGCGCTTTTCGACATTTCGGGGCAATTTTTGATGTTGCGCGAGGACGTGGGGAGGCATAATGCGCTCGACAAGGTCATTGGTGCTGCATTACTGGCTGGCCAACTGCCACTCGACAAGCATATTCTTCTTCTCAGCGGCCGGGCGAGTTTTGAACTCATTCAAAAAGCAGCCATGGCGGGGATAGGGATGGTGGCAGCGATAGGCGCCCCGTCGAGCCTGGCCGTCCAGTTGGCGGAAGAGAGCGGCATGACACTGGTAGGATTTCTGAAAAACGACAAATTCAACATTTACACCGGCCACCACCGGATCCAATAACTATGAAAATCCGCATTCACGGCAACTCCGTACGTTTCAGGCTTTCGAAAACGGAGGTGGGCCAACTTGAAAATGAAGGATACCTGGAAGAAACGACCGATTTCGGCCCGGCGCAGTTTGCTTATGCTGTACAAAAATCGCCCGTCAACGAGCTGCAAGCCCGGTTTGAGCATAACAAAATCACCCTAGAAGTGCCTAAAACGCTGCTTACCGGTTGGGCTGCGAACAGTACCGTGGGGTTTCAGGGAAATATGCCGCTGGGCGATGGTAATGCGTTATTGATGCTGATTGAAAAAGATTTCAAATGCCTGGACAACGTCGATGAAGACCAGTCCGACAACTACGACAATCCTAAAACCTGCTGAACCATGTCTGAAAACCCGCTACCGATACCGGGGGCTGAAAACCCCGAAAAACTGACCGGCTTGAAACAAGGTCCGATCAAAAAAGTGGCCGCGGGCATTCCCGCGGTAGTTTCTGCATTGGAAATGACCGTGAGCGAGGCAGGTTTGCAGCGCGGGATGAAGGCATTGTTTAACCTCAACCAAAAAGGCGGCTTCGACTGCCCGAGCTGCGCCTGGCCCGACCCGGACGACGAGCGATCCGGCATTGCCGAGTATTGCGAGAATGGCGCCAGGGCTGTTGCCGAGGAAGCTACCACAAAGAAGCTGACCGCGGAGTTCTTCTCCCAGCATTCCGTGCGGGAATTGGGCAAACTTTCGGATTACGAAATAGGCGGCAAAGGCCGCATCGCGGAGCCGATGTTCCTGCCCGCAGGCGGCACACATTACCAGCCCATCACCTGGAATGCCGCTTTTGAAAAAATAGGAGCAGAACTGAACCGCCTCGCTTCGCCCGACGAAGCCGTATTTTACACCTCGGGCCGCACCAGCAATGAAGCCGCATTCCTCTACCAGCTTTTTGTGCGCGAGTACGGCACCAACAACCTGCCCGATTGCAGCAATATGTGCCACGAAAGCAGCGGCACGGCATTAGGCGAGTCGCTGGGCATTGGCAAAGGCTCTGTAACGCTGAACGACTTTTACCAGGCCGAGGTGATCATGATCCTCGGGCAGAACCCGGGCACCAATCACCCGCGGATGCTCACCGCATTGCAAAAGGCCAAAGCCAACGGCGCGACGATCATCTCCATTAACCCATTACCCGAAACCGGCCTGATGGGGTTCAACAACCCGCAAACAGTGGTGGGTGTGCTGGGTTACAAACCAGGACTGACCGATATTTTTCTGCCGGTAAAGATCAATGGTGACATGGCGTTACTGAAAGCCATTGAGGTACTCTTGCTGGAAGCGGAACAAAAAGCTCCGGGTAGCGTTTTTGACGAGCATTTTATCAACCAAAACACACAAGGCTACACCGATTTCCTGCAAGATCTGAAACAGTACGACGCCGTAGAACTCGCGGCGCAAGCGGGCGTCCCCTACGCGCAGGTGCAGGAGATTGCACACGTGCTCGCGGGGAAAAGCAAGATCATCGCTTGCTGGGCTATGGGGTTAACGCAGCATAAGAATGCGGTGGCGACCATTAAGGAAGTCGTGAATTTGCTGTTGCTGAAAGGCAGTATCGGCAAGCCCGGCGCGGGGACGTGCCCCGTGCGCGGGCATAGCAACGTGCAGGGCGACCGTACGATGGGCATTTTCGAGCGCCCCGGCGCCAAGCTGCTGGACGCCATCGAGAACAACTTCCATTTCGCACCGCCGCGGAAACATGGTTATGATGTCGTGGAATGCATTAAAGCCATGCACGCCGGTGAAGCGAAAGTGTTTTTTGCCATGGGCGGCAACTTTCTTTCTGCCACGCCCGACACCCGTTTTACGGCCGAAGCCTTGCAGAAATGCAGACTGACTGTCCACGTATCCACCAAACTGAACCGCAGCCACCTCGTGCACGGGCAGGAGGCATTGATATTGCCCTGCCTCGGCCGGAGCGACAAGGACATGCGCGATGGCGAAAACCGCTTTGTGTCGTGCGAAAATTCGATGGGTGTGATCCAGTCGTCGCGCGGTGTGCTTCAACCTGTTTCGGAACACCTTTTGAGCGAGCCGGAAATCGTGTGCAGGCTTGCGAAAGCCACGCTGGGCGAGCGCAGCAAAGTGAGTTGGGATAAGTACGCGGCAGATTATGACCTCATCCGCACGGACATCGAGCGTACGATTCCCGGTTTTGCGGACTATAATGAGCGGGTAAGGCAACCGGGCGGCTTCTATTTGCCGAATTGCAACCGGTCGGGTGACTTCGACACACCTACCCGCAAGGCGCATTTCCATATTGCAGCGCCGGAAAAGCAATATTTGAAAGAAGGCGAACTAATGATGATGACCATTCGCAGCCACGATCAGTTCAACACCACCGTGTATGGCCTGAACGACCGCTACCGGGGCATCTACAACGAACGGCGCGTGATTCTCATGAATGCGAAGGATATGCAGGACCGGAACCTGAAAAACGGCGATCTGGTGGATTTGCACAACGATCACGGCGGCGTAGCGCGCGTGGCTCATAAATTTGTAGTCGTGGAATACCCTATTCCCGAACAATGTACAGCCACTTACTTTCCCGAAACAAACGTGCTGGTACCCATCACAAGCGTCGCGGAGAAGAGCAATACGCCTACGTCCAAAATGGTGGTTCTAACGGTTACACCGCACCAGGGTTTTTAGGATAACTTAATATTGACCTAACAGACCCGAGCCCAAGTTGCCGTAATTTCGCCGCATTGGGGGTAAAATGTGCCGAAAAATGTCTTTTTAAGGAAGTTTAAATTGAATACAATGAAAAAAGGATTTTTAATGCTTGCAATCGGGCTGATGAGCCTGGTGTCGATGGATGGTATGTCTCAAAAGAAAAACAAGGTGATCGCGCACCGCGGTGCCTGGAAAAATACCGGCGCTACCGAAAACTCGATCGGCGCATTGGAACACGCGATCAAACTGGGTTGCTACGGCAGCGAATTCGATGTGCATATGTCGGCCGACTCGGTTCTGTACGTGCTGCACGACCATTCCATTCAGGGAACAAATATCGAAACGACCAATTCGGCCGAGCTTTCCAAGATTAAACTGGCTAACGGCGAATCGCTGCCGACTTTGGAGGCCTATTTGAAAGCGGGTGCGAAGCAAAAGAAAACACGTTTGATCCTGGAAATTAAAACTTCCAAAATCAGCAAAGAGCGCTCACTGGCACTGGCTACGAAATGCGTGGATTTGGTGAAGAAAATGAAAGTGGAGAAAATCACCGATTACATCGCATTCGACTGGGATGTGTGCCTGAAAGTGAAACAACTCGCCCCGAAAGCGCACGTAGAATACCTAAACGGCGACAAAACACCTGACGAAATCCAGGCTGCCGGCCTCGACGGTATCGACTACCATTTCAGCGTTTTGAAGAAACACGAGGATTACATTCCCGCAATGCGTCAGAAAAAGCTCACTACCAACGTTTGGACCGTCAATAGTGAAGCGGATCTGAAATACTTCCTCGAACAGGATGCGGATTATATTACTACCAACGAGCCTGAGCTGCTTCTGAGCCTTTCGAAGTAATTTTTAGACTACATTATAAAAAGCGAAACTCCCGATCGGCTGCCGGTCGGGAGTTTCGCTTTTGTATTAATAGAATGCTTTAAAATCCTGAACACTTTAACGAATGCGCGCCATCTGTAACTGCCCGTTCGTCTCCTGCCACGCGCGGATCACCTGCGTAAGCTGCTTGTATTCGATCAGGAAGCCGTCGTGGCCGTAAAGCGAATCGATTTCCTGAAATGCGGCATCGGGAATATGCCGGGCCAGGAATTGTTGTTCGGAAAGCGGGAAGAGCAAATCGGACTTGATACCCAGCACCAGCGTTTTCGCCTTCACGAGCCCGAGCGCATGTACGATCCCCCCGCGGTTGCGGCCCACGTTATGCGAGTCCATGATCTTGGACAGCGCCCAGTAGGAGAATGCATTGAAGCGCTTCACGAACTTATCGCCCTGATATTGCTGGTATGACGACGCGCGGAAATCATCGATCTGATCGGGATTGTCGCGGGCTTGTGTAAAGTTGTAAGTATCGTAGTTGCGGTAAGAAAGCAATGCGATCGACCGCGCCGCACGCATACCCATGGCACCAGCCTCCGGGCTATCGTCGGTATAAGTAGGGTCTGCCTGGATCGCCATCCGCTGCGATTCGTTGAACGCGATACCCCATGGCGAATGCAATGCATTGGAAGCGATCAGAATCAGCTCTTCGAACAGATCAGGCTTTTCAACCGCCCATTCCAGTGCCTGCTGGCCACCCAGGGACCCGCCAATGCAGATTTTGATTTTGCTGATAGCGAGCTCCTGCCGCAAAAGATCCAGCGTTCCTACCACATCCCGCACGGTAAGGGTCGGGAAACTGTGATAATAAGGTTCGTTTGTCCTGGGATTCACAGAAAGCGGCCCCGTCGACCCGTAGGCCGAGCCGAGCACGTTCACACAGATGATGAAATGCTGGTCCGAATTAAAATATTTACCATCCCCTACCAGGCCGTCCCACCAGTCGTGGGCGTTGGAGCTTCCGGTGAGCGCATGGCAAATCCAGACGATATTGGTGTCGTTGGCATTTCTTTTTCCGTAGGTAGTGTATGCGAGTTCAAATCCTGGCAGTTCGCCCCCCATTTCGAGCGCGTAAGGATATGGATACTTAAATGTCTTCTGGTCCGCTTGCATAAGAGCCACAGCACGTGGTTAAATTCAACACATGGTAAAATTGACAGCCGGAATAATTCATTTCGGTTGTAGCTGCGAGACTAAAGCCAATCGGCTTACGGAAATTTCTAACTGTAAGAGCACACGAATTGATTTTATATCTCCTAATAAACTTAGGTGGGAATTAGCACCTTTCTCCGTCGCGGTAGTAGGTTGCCAGAGGTTCATAGAGCCCATTCTCTCGCCTCTTCTTTATAAATCAACCGCCGCATAAGGGAAGCAATTGATTGATGGTGCAATATTAAGCCCGGATGCCTGAAAATACAAGCAAATGCAAAAATTCTGTCCTTCCACGAGGCCCGCTCGTGCCGCGGCAGCTTATCTTTGCCCGTCAACCATTTTTAGTAGAATGAGAATCTTTTTTCACAGTCTGCTGCTCGTTTTCGGCGCTGCGCAGGCATTTGGACAATCCGTTTCACCCTCCCCGGAAAACATCCGCAAACACATTTCATACCTGGCTTCCGATAAGATGAAAGGCCGCGGCACGGGGAGCAAGGAAAATGAGAAAGCTGCGAAGTATGTGGCGAAACAATTCAAAAAGTACCACCTCTTACCCAAAGGAACCGAAGGCTACTACCAGCCTTTTACAGCCAAAATCAGGCGCGTGGTAGTGCCCGACAGCATCCGTGAAGCAAGGAATGTGATCGGGTTTCTCGACAACGGGGCGCTATATACCATCGTCATTGGCGCTCATTTCGACCACCTTGGACTGGGCCGCCAGGGAAGCTCCAAGGCCGAAAAGCCGGAAGGGCAGATCCACAACGGGGCCGATGATAATGCGTCGGGTGTGGCCGGGTTGCTCGAACTGGCGCGGTATTTTTCGGAAAATGGCAAAAAGGAACCTTATAACTTCCTTTTTATCGCATTCGGGGCGGAAGAACTGGGACTCGTAGGATCCCGGTACTTTGTGAACAACCCGACATTGCCATTGGCCGATATCAATTTCATGTCGAACATGGATATGATCGGACGATACGATGCGAAAAGGGGCGTAGGCATTGGCGGCTACGGCACCAGCGCCGAATGGCCTGCGATTTTCAAGGACGTAAAAAGCGATACGAAGTTTTTTACGGATAATGCTGGAAGCGGCGGTTCGGACCACGGTTCGTTTTATGCCAAGCAAATCCCCGTACTGTTTTTCCATACCGGCGGCCACGACGATTACCACAAGCCGACCGACGATGCGGAGAAGATCGATACCAATGCCGAGGCGGGGATTCTGGGTATTCAAATTAAACTCATTGAGAATGCGATGTTATTACCAAAACTCAAATTCACAGAAGTCAAATAAGTCATTAACCATGCGGGTGAACCCCTAAAATCAGTTTGTTTTGTACGGTTTTGTTGCTCCATCATTCACTTACGGCCAGGCTCACATCTCTCCCGAAGAGCTGTACGGAACGCTATTTCGTGACGTGCAATGCAGCCACATTTTCTCCGATTCCAAAACATTCGCCGACGCAATCCCGCTGGAAGACCCGGTACTGATCATCGAGCGGTACCACCAGGAAAAAGACCAGCCGGACTTCGACATGGAAACATTCGTCCGGACGCATTTCAGGATGCCGGCTCAGATTGCCTCGGAATTTATTTCCGACAAGAATGAGTCGGTCTCCGAACATGCCGGCAAGCTCTGGTCGGTACTCACCCGCCAACCCGAAAACCAGGAACGGGGTGGATCGCTCATTCCCCTGCCCCACCCCTATGTAGTGCCGGGCGGGCGTTTCCGGGAAATATATTATTGGGACAGCTACTTTACAATGCTGGGACTCAAGGAGTCGGGGCGTGTGGAGTTGATCAGGAATATGCTCAACAACTTCGCCTATCTGATAGACACCCTCGGGTTCATACCAACCGCCAACCGGACCTATTACCTAAGCCGCTCCCAGCCACCATTCTTTTCGCTGATGGTGAGGCTGTTCAGTGAAATGGAGGGCAAAAAGGTCTTGAAAAAATACTTGCCGCAGCTTCAAAAAGAATACGATTACTGGATGGATGGCTGCCAGGAGCCATGCGAACCTTTTACTGCTCACCGGCGCCTTGTATACCTTCCCGACGGCGCGCTGCTGAACCGCTATTGGGACGACAAAGCTACCCCGCGCCCGGAGTCATACAGCGAGGACACAGAGCTCGCCCGGGAAGCCAACGAGAAATACGGCACCGCCCCCGAAGACCTCTACCGTCACCTCCGTGCGGCGGCGGAATCGGGCTGGGATTTCAGCAGCCGGTGGTTTGCCGATGAAACCGATTTTGCCTCGATCCACACGACCGACATCCTGCCGCTGGACTTGAACTGCCTGCTTTACCACCTGGAAAAAACCATTGCGGAAGCGTATCTGCTCTGTGATAACCGGCGCATGCATTTGCTTTATGAAGAAAAGGCGCGGCGGCGGAACATCGCCATTCAGACCTATTTCTGGGATGAGTCCAGAAATTATTATATGGATTACGATTTCCAGAAAAGGGATTTCACCAAGGCGATCACCATTGCGGGTGCTTTTCCCTTGTTTTTCAAGCTCGCGCCCAAGCCGCACTCGCATTATGTGCGTGCGTACATCAGGCTCAACTTCCTTAAATCGGGCGGACTGCTCACGACCATGGTACGCACGGGACAGCAATGGGACGCCCCCAACGGCTGGGCTCCGCTGCAATGGATCGTTTACAAAGGACTGCGTAATTACAATTTCCACAGGACAGCCAACGAACTCAGCGACGAATGGCTGGGACTGATCGAGAAGGAGTTCAGGCATTCAGGAAAGATGCTTGAAAAGTATAATGTATCGGATACCAATCTGATCGCCGGAGGTGGCGAGTACGAAATCCAGGAAGGATTCGGCTGGACGAACGGAGTCTACCTCCGAATGAAAAACCGCAAGCACTAGTCTGATTTCGACGAAATGCGCTTTGATTTCTTATCTATTTCCAATAAATTATATTAAAAATTGGCAGGAAAATCTTCCCATAGCGGATATTTTTAATACCTTGCTGTTATCAAGCCCATTTGACTTCATGAAACTTCCTATATACCAAATCGATGCTTTTACTGATAAGTTGTTTGGTGGAAACCCTGCCGCAGTAGTTCCTTTGGAGCAGTGGCTGCCGGAAGAAACGATGCTCGCCATCGCTGCCGAAAACAACCTCGCCGAAACCGCATTCTACGTCCCGACGGAAAATGGCTTCCATATCCGGTGGTTTACGCCTACGGTAGAAGTAGACCTCTGCGGACATGCGACGCTCGCCGCAGCGTATGTGATTTTCAATATTCAGCATTACGAAGGGCAATCCATCAGCTTTGATTCGCGGAGCGGCGTGCTCACCGTCGATTGCAAGGAAGACTGGCTTACATTGAACTTCCCTGTGGATCAATACCACATTGCCGTACCGCCTCCCGGGCTTATAGAAAGCTTGAAAAACACGACGCTGCTGGAAGTTTACAAAGGCAAAACCGACTATCTGGTCGTGCTCGAATCGGAAGAAGTGGTGAGAGACCTTGATTTTGACATCATTATCCTGTCTACCATTCCGGCGCGCGGTGTGATCGTAACAGCCGCCGGCGACGAGGTGGATTTCGTCTCTCGTTTCTTCGCACCGCAATCGGGCATTGACGAGGATCCGGTAACTGGCTCCGCGCACACGACTTTGATCCCCTACTGGGCCGATAAGCTTTCCAAAACGCAATTGAATGCGCGCCAGCTCTCACATCGTGGCGGTTTTCTGAAATGCGAATTGCAAGGCGACCGTGTTTACATCGGCGGTCAGGCGAAGTTGTATCTCAAAGGCGAAATCCTGGTAGACTAGGCGTCCCCGACTAGGCGTCCCCGACTAGCTCCTTTTGTTTCCCGCAAATTTAGTGCGTTGCCCGGCATATAAGCCTGCAACCACGAGTACCGTTCCTCCGACGGTGTACATCGTCACGGGCTCACCCATAAGCCACCATGCGAAGAAAAATCCGAAAAGCGGGCACAGAAATAGCCAGAGCGACGCTTTGACAGTATCGATACGAAGTAGGTAAAACCAGCATATCAACCCCACCATTGAAACTGCAAGGCTAAGCCATAGCACCGAGCCCCAAAAGACGGTATCTAATTTAGTAGTGTTAAAATCGGCCATGAACAATGTCACCGGCAACAGAAAAACACCGCCGAGGAAAACCTGCCAGCCATTGATGAGCAAATTAGGTAACTCCCATTTCACGGTAGCGTAGTAAACGCTCGCCGCCGAAACCGCCACCATGCTGATGAGCAATAATGTAATGCCGCCTACCGTGGTATAGCTGTCGGCCAGCAGCGGATAAGTGGCCACAGCCACGCCGCCCATTCCCAAAATAATACCCGTCCATTCTTCGGCTTTGGGCTTTCTGCTCAGCCACCACGACGACAACAGCACAATAATCAGCGGATTGGTAGACACCGCCAGGCTGCCAATACCGGCAGCAGTATACTTCATCGCGTACACGTACAGGCCCAGGTAGAGCGTTGTATTGAGAAACCCAAACAGCGCGAGTTGCTGCCATTCTTTTTTCGCAGGCAGCCGGTAGGCTTTATCTTTGACAAACAGGTAGGAAAATGATAGCAGCAAGATACCAGCTATAAAGAACCGAACGTTTGCCAGTATCAAAGGAGCCGCAGATTGCACGCCAAATTTCGTTGCCACGGAGGCCGACGACCAGAGAATGGAAAAGAGAAGACCGATACCGATGTTTTTCACACGCAAGAATAATAACGATCCAAAATTACAAGTTGTACTTCGGCTTCCGCCCCCACTTTTTATATTTTTGGGTATGATTAACAAAAAAAATGCGCTGCGGGCGGTGCTGATGGCCCTGCTTTGCGCCCCGGCGTTGGATGTGCATGCCCAGAACCAGTGGACTTACGACTTCAACAACGGCTTCCTGCCTATTGAAAGCGGCGGTCCGGCACTGAAACCGCTCGGACGCCCTGGGCAAATAGTCAAAGAACAAATTCCCGGCTCCGATTACCTTTCCCGATCGATTTATGTTTTTGAAAAAAACAGCGGACTCCAATTCAACAGTGGGGAAGCAAAGGGATTTCTGAACAAATCATTCACGGTCGAGGTCTATTTTAAGCTCGATTCGCTCGATATCTGGAAACGTGTGCTCGATTTCAAGAATCGCAAGAGCGATTACGGGACCTATATTTATCATGGCAAACTCAATTTTTTCAATTTTGCCATGAGTGAAAAGGTCGCAGTGCGCGCGAAGCAGTGGGTGCATTACGTGTACTCGCGCGACCATGAGACGAAAGTCATTCGAATGTACATCAATGGAGTCCTGAAACTGGATTTCAAGGATCCGGGTACGGAAGGTGTACTAGACGCCGACCAGGTGCTGAATATCTTCCAGGACGACCTCATAGCCGGCAACGAATCCAGCTCGGGAACCGTGGCGCTCGTCCGCATTTACGACCGGGTAATGACGCCCGTATTTGTGCGCCGGAGCTATCAGTCGATCGCGAAGACTTTCAAAGAACCCGTCGCTCAAAAAGAAGAACCGAAAGAAGAACCGAAACCGGTAGAAGAAAAGCCCGAGCCAGCCCGGAACAAGAACCTGGCGGTGGTAACAGGACGCGTTTACGACGGGCGCAACCTGAAACCCGTCAACGACGCAGAGGTGCATGTGCGCAAATCGGCCAATGACTCACTGGTGGCGCATACCAAGACCGTCGACGGTGTGTATAATGTGGAATTGCCCCCGCACGAAACTTACCGCATTACCGCGCAGGCCGATGGTTTCCAATCCAAAAGCGTGACCGTTCGCACCAACAACCGTTTCGAGGAAGTGAAGGCGCTCATGAATATGGCACCCGAGACACATTCCATACCGCTTTCTACGCTCTATTTCAGTCAGGGAACCGAAGTATTAGAGGATAGCGCACTCGCCGATCTGGACTCGATCGTAAACTATTTCCAAAAGCGCCAGGATTTGCGGCTGATCCTGAAAGGCCACACAGACAATACAGGAAGTTTTGAAAAGAACCTGGAACTCTCCAACAAGCGTGTGGAAACAGTAAAGGCCTACCTCATCGGCAAAGGCATTATCGCCAACAGGATCGAGGGATCGGGCTACGGCTCTGCGCAACCGAACCAGGTGAACCGGACCGAAGCGACGAAAAAGTCGAACAGAAGAGTGGAAGTTTGGGCGGAGCCGGTAAAAAGATAAAGCCATCTCATGGAGATGGCTTTATACTGACTATTCCTAAACCCTTAACCTTTTCTTATCTTTTATATCTTTTAGCTTTTCAGCTGTTTTTCCTTTTCTTGTTAACGTATCGGACTGCCCGATCGTTTCATTGTCTTTGTAAAGTAAGAATACTATCAATAATACTCCAATTTTTCTTCTTTACAAAATTCAGAGAACTTAACCAATATACGGTGTTAATTATTCTCCAGATCTGACGAAATCTTGCTTCTTCGTCCTTTTTATTCGTTTGCGGCACACTTCATTTTGCCGCATTGCAACCCCGAAATTCCATTATAAAGTAAAGATAATAGTATTTCAATTTGACTTCCTCGATTTATTCTATTTCGCTTCCGTCTTATTGCATTACAAATGTCGGAATTAATTTTGAAATTACAAATTGCATAAAAATTGATATTCAAAATATTCTTTGGAATTTTATCGCAATCACGCCACTTCAAAACTTATTTTATACTAACAATCAGCAATTAACTTTTATTTAATTTCGAAAAATTAACCAAAAACCAAATAAATACAATTCTTGAAATATTTATATTTTCTTTAAAAAGTACAATCATTGGTTATAATTATTCATTGTCGATTGTATTCCCAAAGTACAAAACGATGTAACCATATCACCGGCTTTGTCCAAAATGATGGGTAGCTCCGCCATTTCCTCATTGGAAAAAGGCTTTAACACGTAATCTACTTGCCTGCCGCGTGGAAAATTATTTCCTATCCCGAAACGCAGCTTGGGGTATTCTGTGGTGCCCAATAATTCCTCAATATTCTTCAAACCGTTGTGTCCGCCATGGCTGCCTTTGGGCTTGATCCGCAAAGTACCGAAAGGCAGTTGCAGCTCATCCACAATGGTTAACGTATTTTCAGCAGTCACTTTGTACTGGTCCATATAATACCGGATCGCCTTTCCGCTCAGATTCATGTAAGTAGTAGGCTTTATAAAATAAATATGCCTGCCCTTATACTTCCATTCAGCGACGAAAGCCAGTTTTTCAAAAGAAAACTTAAAATCGTGCTGCGCTGCGAGGCGGTCGAGCACCATAAAGCCCGCATTGTGCCGGGTGAAAGCGTACTCCGGACCGATATTCCCCAGCCCGGCAATCAGATATTTCATTGAATAAAAGTTTTAATTTCGTCTAAGAGCACTTTAATTTAGGCTAAAATTCAGGGAAATTTCATGATACCCCAAAAACGATTAGTACTTAGCAGCCCCCTTCTGGAAATAATGATCAGCCGGCTTTGCCAGCAACTGATTGAAAATCACCAGGATTTTTCGAACACGGTTGTCATGGGTTTGCAGCCCAGGGGCATCCACTTTGCCGAACGCATTGTAAAAGAGCTTCGCGAAGTCACCAGGCAAGATATCCTCCTGGGACATCTGGATGCTACGTTTTATCGTGACGACTTCCGCCGCCGTGAGTCTCCGCTCGTGCCGAACAAAACCAACGTACCTTTCCTGATCGAAGGTAAAAAAGTAATCCTGATCGACGACGTCCTCGCCAGCGGGCGTATGGTACGCGCCGCACTCGACGCCATGACCGCATTCGGCCGTCCAAAAGTAGTGGAATTGCTCGTACTGATCGACCGCCGCTATAACCGCGAACTGCCCATCGATCCCGATTACGTGGGAATGCAGGTAAGTACAGTGGAAACACAACGCGTACAGGTGGAATGGACCGAGCAGGGCTTCGACGCCGACCATATATGGCTTGTCGACTAGGTGTGCGCTCAATATTGCATTATGGCTGGTGACCGGGTCGGGAAGCTTCTTCTTTGGCCTCCATTTTACCTATATCGTCGGTTTTATAAGTAAGCTTATTGACGTAAAACACTTCACGTCCCTGCACAATGGACGAGGTACCGATCCGCTGCATGCCATAAGCGAGGAAATATTGGCCGTACCACGGCGAAAGGTAGCCATCCTCATTGTTCAGCACCTTTTCCTTTTCCGATTTCGGATTGATCTTGAATTTCTCTGTTTCTACCACCACTTTATTACGACTGATTACTTCAGTGTGGATTTCTCCTTCCTGCGGATAAGCCAGCACAAAATAGTCGTCGACTGGTGTTACCTGCACCATTTCCTGCAAATCGAAGCTTGTCAGATCTTTAATGGTGATAGTATTGTCCCACATGAGCTTGCCGCTGCGATCGAAACCGCACACGATCGCGTGCGTGTACCGGTACCCTTCGAGCGCACGTGCAACGTAAGGGCGCGACATCCCGCCGGAAATGATCGGGCTCGTGGATCGCTGATTGGGATAATACACTTCCGCCACCAGTACAATCTCCTTCTCCGTCTGGATCAGCTGATGTACCAGGAGCCGGTAGCGAAACCGGTTTTCCTTGCCCAGGCTCTTCCGTTTGCCGATCTTCTCGAGCACCCGGGCGCGCCGTTTGGGCTTCATATAGTTGAAGAAGTTCTGCAATTCCGAAAACTCAATAAACTGTGGCTCTTCGGGCGTGTCGTCGGAAACATGTGTCACGTAAAGCCCTTGTGAATATTGAGTGCAACCCACCGAATAATTACCGATCAGATAAGAGTCGTCGGCATTCAGCGGCACTATCTGACCCGAAATGAAGCTGTAACGCGGATCACTCAAACTGGTCCTTTTTAGTAGCTTACCATCGTAATTATATGTTTTTATTTCAAAAACACAGTTTTTCTTCCGGTAAGCGTAAGTGATCACATTAATGTATCCGTCGATCTCGTTGATATCGACATTATTCAGCTCGGTATTCTTTTCAAAAAGGCCGGGCAGCACGCGGGTCGTGTGATCGAAAAAAGAATGTACGATCACGATCGGCCGTGACCGGTAGTAGCCCGAAACCAATGCCTTGCTGCCAATCACCTTGAAATGCTGCACATCGACACCCGAGAGCAGGTTCCCTTTATAAGTATCAATGGAACCGTCCTGGAAATTCAGTTGCAGAAACAGGAATTTGTCGGTATCAGGCTCCGCAAACAGCCAGTAACCGCTTTCCTCTGCCTTATAAGCCATAACCGGAATATACCGGAAATCGAGTTTATAGGAAGTCCGCCAGAGCGCTTTCAGGGTTGTGTCATATTTAACAAACTCCCATTGCTCGTTGCGGTTTGAAAATTCGTTCCCCCGTATCACCGACAAAATCCCCCGCTCGCCCAGACTAAAAACCTCGAATTGCTCGGAAGAAGACGAGCTGGTCGGGATTTCCAGGCGATCGGATTGCTGCAACTGTGCCAGCACACTCCAGAGCGGCGCGAAGATCAATAGCAGCATTAATTTCAACCCGAAATAGTTTATAGAATGGTTATGCATAACTTCTTCCTTCAGGGGTGTGACACAGATCAATAATTAGCCTAATTTTGCATTCTGCAAGGCTCACATTGCTATTAATATTAGAAATAATTTCACTTAAATAAAAACTTGCGGGAATGTAATCCCCGATTTTTCATGACAATTGAAGCAATACTTAAGGAGGATATTCAAAAAGCCGTCCAAAAACATTTTCAGCTGGACAACCAGGAGATTATCCTGCAACCTACCAAGAAAGAATTTGAGGGATTTTACACATTTGTCACTTTTCCTTTGACCAAAGCGGCCCGTAAGGCGCCAGCCGAGATCGGGCAGATCATTGGCGACGAGCTCATTGCGTCGTCGTCGCTCGTTGCTGGCTTTAATGTCGTGCAGGGGTTCCTGAACATCAGCCTGAAAGACAGCACCTGGCTGGATTTGTTCGCTAAGATTTCTTCGGATGCAACATTCGGCACACTGCCTTCGAACGGGAAATCGGTGATGGTGGAATTTTCTTCACCTAATACGAACAAACCACTTCACCTGGGACATTTGCGCAACAACTTCCTGGGCGATTCGCTTTCTAAAATCCTGAAAGCGAGCGGCTATGATGTGGTCAAAACGTGCCTGGTCAACGACCGTGGTATCCATATTTGCAAATCCATGCTGGCCTATCGCGAGATGGGCAATGGTGAAACGCCCGAATCGAGCGATATTAAAGGCGACCACCTCGCAGGCAAATATTATGTGCTGTTTGATATTGAATACAAAAAGCAGATCAAGGCGCTGGTAGAACAGGGTTTGAGCGAAGAAGAAGCGGCTAAAAAAGCACCGTGGATTTTGGAAGCGCAGCAATTGCTCCTGCTTTGGGAAAATAACGATCCCGAAACGGTGGCGCTCTGGCAAAAAATGAACAACTGGGTTTATGAAGGCTTTGCTGAGACTTACAAGAAAATCGGTGTAAGATTCGACAAAACCTATTATGAATCAAACACTTACCTGCTAGGAAAGGATATTATCGAAGAAGGGCTCCAAAAAGGAGTATTCTTCAAAAAGCCGGATAACTCTGTTTGGATCGACTTGACAGAAGAAGGTCTTGATGAAAAGCTGGTACTTCGCGGAGACGGAACCTCCGTGTACATAACCCAGGATCTGGGCACTACCGAGCTGAAAAACAGCGACTTCGGAAACGAACGCTACTTGTGGGTGGTAGGAAATGAGCAGGATTACCATTTCAAAGTACTGTTCGCGATCCTGAAACGTCTCGGCCGTACTTATGCCGACGGCTGTTACCACATCAGCTATGGTATGGTGGATTTGCCTTCCGGTAAAATGAAGTCACGCGAAGGTACCGTTGTCGATGCCGACGATCTTGTAGGCCAGATGGTGCAGACGGCATCCGACCGCACGCAGGAGTTGGGTAAAATCGACGACTTTAACAGCGACGAAGCCAAACAACTTTACAACCAGCTGGCATTGGGTGCATTGAAGTACTTCCTGCTGAAAGTAGATCCGAAAAAACGGATGCTCTTCAACCCGGAAGAATCGATTGATTTTCAAGGACATACAGGACCCTTCATTCAATACACTTACGCACGTATCCGTTCGATCATGCGCAAGGCCGAGCAGGCGGGCATACCGGCAGAGATTCCTGGCAACAGCTACGAAATGCACCGGGCTGAACGCGAACTGGTATTCGCATTGTCGCAGTATCCCGTGAAAGTCCTGGCTGCGGCCAATGAGTTCGCTCCGTCGCTCATTTCACAATATGCATTCGACCTGGCAAAGGTCTATAACCAGTTCTATGCGGAAGTTTCAATCTTCTCTGATCCGGATCCCGAAGCGGTGAAATTGCGCGTAGCATTATCGGGTGCGGTTGCGGAAACGATTCGCAAGGCTTTGGGGTTATTGGGGATAGATGTCCCCGAACGGATGTAAGCAACTTTTTTGAAAATCGGGCCGTATAGTGTTTTGGAGAGTTAACCCGATGATCCCTGCATGCAAATCACTTTCTAACTATATGTAATAACCATAACCAAAACCTATTATGAGCTTAATAAAGACACTTTTCATTATGATTACTTCACTGATTACCGGACTTTTCGTCGACAAATCCGAAATAGCGAGCCGTCCGGAGAATGCTCCTGTTGCAAAACAAACGCTTTATGATTTCAAGGTAAAATCGCTGGTAGGCGGTAAAACCGTTGATTTGAGCAAATACAAAGGCAAAAAAGTAGTGATTCTGAATGTGGCTTCCAAGTGCGGCTACACCAAGCAGTATGCCGACTGGGAGAAATTCTACAAAGACCACGGCGATAAAGTGGTGGTACTCGGCTTTCCTGCCAACAACTTCGGCGGCCAGGAGCCAGGCACCAGCGAAGAAATAGCTACTTTCTGCTCGGCAACTTACGGCGTAACATTCCCTATGTTCGAGAAGGTGTCCGTACTTGGCGACGACCAGGCGCCGATCTACAAATGGCTGAGCAACAAAGATCTGAACGGCTGGAACGACAAAGTCCCTACCTGGAACTTCTGCAAATACGTAATCAATGAAAAAGGCGAGCTGACTAATTTCTTCGCCTCGAAAGTATTGCCTACCGACGAAGAGTTTACGAAGGCGGTAGGAATTTAAGTATATTCACTGTCGGAGGCGGCCTTTGGTATTCCGAAGGCTCTTCCGACAGTTTTTTAATACAGCAGCCTGAAATACCCGAATTAACAATACCCAACAATGAATCCCTGGATTGAAGCCGCACGTCCCCGCACATTACCTCTCGCATTGTCTTGTATTTTAATGGGCTGCTTTCTGGCTGCGGCCTCGGGGCAATTCAGCTGGCCCGTGGCTGGTTTAAGTGTATTAACGACCATTCTCCTGCAAGTACTTTCCAACTTTGCCAACGATTATGGCGATGCGGTAAATGGTAAGGATACCGAACTGCGCGAAGGCCCGCGTCGGGCAGTACATTCGGGGCATATTACCGCTGCAAAAATGCTGCGCGCAATCATCCTATTCGCGGTACTGGCATTGATTTCGGGCATCACCCTGCTGACGATCGCATTGAAAGGGGCACCCGCAAACACATTCTGGGTGTTTTTGGGAATCGGCATTGCCTGCATTATAGCCGCAATCACCTACACGGCGGGCAAACGCCCTTATGGCTACGTTGGCCTGGGTGACCTCTCCGTATTAATCTTTTTTGGATGGGTGGGCGTTATCGGCAGCAACTTTTTGCACACGCACGTATGGAACTGGGGCTTGCTCCTACCAGCAACCAGCTGCGGTCTTTTTGCCGTTGGAGTATTGAATATCAACAATATAAGAGATATCGATTCTGACCGTGCCACGGGCAAAAACTCGATCCCGGTCCGCATCGGCCGTGAAAAAGCAATCGTATATCACTGGTGCATTCTGCTGATCGGTATGCTTTGCGTGACCATTTACACGGCGCAGCATTTTTCCAGCTACACCAGCCTGATCTTTTTCCTCAGCTTTCCGCTATTTGTCAAAAACGGACTCGCTATTTCCCGGCTCACGAAAGCCAGCGAACTCGATCCATACCTGAAACAAATGGCACTTTCGACATTGCTTTTCGTGATCCTTTTTGGGATTGGTATTGTTCTCTAAGGCTTATTTCACGAAGGGTTTGATCGCATTACCCAGCAGGCCGTAACCCTTCTCGTTGGGATGCAGGCCGTCGGAAAACAGCGACTCATCGATCTTGCCATCTTCTTTCAAAAACACTTTACCCGGGTTCAAAAACAGCACATCGGCTTCGGCTGTGATTTGCACCAGCTTATCGTTCAATACAGCTACACGCTGCTCCTGCTGGCGGCGTGGGTAAATGCCCATCATCACGATCTGCGCCTGCGGCTGGCGGTATTTGATCGTTTCAATAAGCTGCTTCCAGCCTGCGGCAATCTCTTCGTCGCTGTTGAAACCGAGGTTATTCGTACCGATATTGATAAAAATCTGCTTCGGCTTAAAACCGTCCAGTTCTCCGTGATAAATGCGCCACAGCACATTTTCGATACGGTCCCAACCGTAGCCCATATTCACCGAATTTTTCCCGAAGGTGCTACCCCAGGAAGATTCCCCCACTGCTCTCGGTCCTTTGGGCAAGCCACCCCAGAAATGGGTGATCGAGTTGCCGATCACCACCGTTGCCGGCGAGGTTTTACGGTTTAATTCGAGGATTTCCGAATGCCTTTTTTCCCAATCATAATTGTGCAACTCGCGCATTTGCGTTACCGGGCGAGTGGTCGAGAATTCGCCTGATGGCTCATGGAGAATTTTTCTCAAATGTTTTTCGTAACCATCGGCATATTGCAGCATTCCAAGGTCGGTCGGGTGCGTCCCATCCACCGTCGATTCGTAAGTTTGGCCAAAATCTGCTTTTGGGATCAGATATAGATTTTGAAAACCCTCCGATTTTAAGGTGGCGAATGCGTCTTTCAACACCCCATTTATTTCTTCGTAATAATGCTTGCTTTGCGGATTAACATCCTCTTCGGCGTACCCTGCGTGTTCCGCAAGTGCAATCGGCACTTCGGGGCGCTTCTGGCGCAATGCCGTCACGGTGTTGATCACCCGCTTCTTCACTTCTTCGGCCGTCAGCCCGAGCTTGGAATCGGGGCGGATGGTGAGGTTTGGCAGACAGTCGAGGACATAAACTTTCGCATCGATCTCCGCGATTAGTTCCACCACCTCGCTTTCCAGCCGACCATTCCCCGAAAAACCAAGGTTGATCAGCGGGCGGTCCATTTTTCGGCCCAATATCGAGGTCCACGCCATCCCCGGCCGCGATGCACACGCACCCTGGGCTATTGAGGTCCCGTAAATAACGATCGGCTTATCGGGCCGCACGGTCAATGGTGTAAATTCAGTCCCCTGCGGCATTCCGATTTCCAGCCATTTCACGCTATTATAAAGCGGCAGAAACAGCCGGTACTCCCTTCCGTGTTTGTGGTAATTATCGTTCGGGGCCAGGTTTTTGAAATCGTAGGTAATAGTATCTCCAAATGCATATTTACCTGCACACCAACGCCATTCGCCATCGCTGCTCACAGCATACAGGTCCACGCCGCTCACGCCCGTTGCAGGCATGTGCGGGAGCGCGTGCTTGCCCCCCACCGTGTAGCGAATCTTGATGTCGGAAGAATTGGCACGGAAACGGATCGTCAGCCCGGCCGATTGGTTGGACAAGTTCCAAACCACATCACGTACCTGCTTTTCGGCCCGCGCCGGCAAGCGGTCATACGGACTTTTCAACTCCTTAGCAGGCCAGGCCTGCCCTTCTACGACGGGAAAAGTAGAAGTTTGAGGATTCCACCAGACATACTGGCTACTCTGCGCTAAAACCTGAATGCTCAACAACAGGCCCAGGCAGACATTTAAAATTGATCTGAAAAGCATAAAATTGAAAACGGACACCGATGTATCGCTACAAAAGTGCCCGCCAGGCTATTTCTCCCGTTTGGAAGTAGATTATTTCACAATCACGCCATCGGCAATAAACGTCAGTTCGTCCTTCGGCTCGGTAATTTTGGCTATTTCTTCCTTGCTCTTACCCGCGTCCTGCGCATAATGCTTCAAATGCTCCACGGGCACTGTCGTTTTCTTCGCTTCTCCTTCAAAAACGACGGTTTTACCGGTAATATCTTTGGGAACAAAAAATGCATAGTCCTTGAAAACCACCCGCATTGTTTCGCCATTATCCAGGTTAACCTTCATCCAGCAGCCCTTCACCTGGCAAACCGACTCCACTGTACCCGTCACTTTCGCCTGTATTTCAGCCTTATCGCCCATCTTAGCTGGGAGTGCTGTCGCGGCAATCGCCTTTTTATCATCAATTTGCTTGCCAAAATTCCCCTGGGCTCTGGCGAAAGATATGCCCACAATTACCAGGAGTATTGAAAGGAGTTTTTTCATGATGTTAATGTTTAAAAGTGTGTTAAAAAGTCACCAGACGTCAAAATCGCTGTTTCTCTAAACGGATGGAGTACCAACAGATCTTTGTCACCTGTTACAATACAAGCCGCATTACTCAAAGCCGCCAATTCCAAAAACTTGTTATCATTGGGATCTCTGCAAACTTCTATTTTCTCCTCGGATTCTGGCCACATTTCAAACTGACCATCCAAAAAATCCAAAACATGAACTCTCTTTTCGAAGGAAACATATCTATCGAATTTGCTTCTGAGAAAAACATCGGCCAACTCTCGTTTCATTGCGTGAGTCGTAATGACTTTCCCGATGTTCATTGCTTTGGTAAGAGCGAGACCAGTAACGGAGTTCGCTTCAAGCAAAAATGCGCTGACAAGTGTGTTTGTGTCAAAAATGAATCTGCTAATCGCCATTCAAGAGACTTTCAAGTTTATCGTGTGTGAGACCATTCCGACGGGCTTCCTCTCGTACATCGTCCAGAAGTTGAAAAAAGTTCTCCCGTTCCGCCTGACGTATTTTCTCTAAGATCTGGTTCTCCAGATCCTTTTCGAGCTTTTCCCGAAACTGTGCCGGTGCATTGCGCCATGCTCGGGCCAGTTCCTCATTTACTTCCAAAACAATCCTTTCCATATCGATAAGAGAATGATCAATATAAAGTTAACACCTCCCGCGATACAATCAAAACCACCCTATTCCAGCACTTCGACCCAGCCTTTGCAGTGATTTCCCTGCGGTGTATCGACGACGTAGAGGTACGTACCATTGGCGATTCCCTTACCCCAGTCGTTCTTGTAATCGGCCGATTTGAAAATGGTTTTGCCCCAGCGGTTGAAAACTTCCAGCGAGGATGAAGCGACGGGGACGATGAAAAAATCGTTCTTCCCGTCGCCGTTCGGGGTGATGACGTTGCTCAATGTAAAAGCGGGCTCTGCACTGATCTTTTTGGATGCTGTAAGCGAGCAACCGGCTGCATTATAGGCTGTCAGGGTAATGGTATATTCCCCCGGAACCTCATAAATGTAGTTTTTCACTTCCGGGTCGTTCACAGGATTCCCTGTACCCATATTCCATTCATAGCGCTGCGCTTTGCCAGTTTTGTTGGTTACCGAATAGGAAAACGGCTCATTACATGCCCCGCCCGATTGCATTACTTCAAAATCCGGGGCATAGGACTGGTCGACTTTCACCGTAATTTCGCGAAGCGGGCGGCAGCCATCTTCATACAGCCCTTCGATCACGTAGGTCGTGGTTTGCGTCGGCTTTACGGTCACCGATTTCCCGATTGTTTCTTCGAGGCCCGTGGCCGCATGCCATTTGTATTGCGGCGCATTACCCGAAACGGTCAGCGTCACGGTGGCGCCCTGGCATACCTCGGTATCAGGCATATCGACGAAGTCGGTCTTTTTCTCGACATCCAGTTTTACTTTTTCCGTCACTTTGCAACCGGCATTATTGCTGATTTCAACCGTGTACTCCATTGTTTCCTTTACCGTAGCAACAGGCGTCGCTAAGGCCGCATTATCCAGTCCCGTTGCCGGCGACCACTTATATTGCGTGCCGCCGCTGGCGCTCAGCTTCACGATGCTGTTTTCGCAGACCGTTGTATCGCCCGTTACTTTTGTCGCTAATGTTTCGACGATAACCTTCTTTTGAGCCACATCCATTCGCTTGCAGCTCAACCGGTTGTATGCCGTCAGCGTGACCATGTATTCGCCCGGCTTGGTAAATGCGTATTCCGATTGTCCTTCATCCCTCGAAATTGTATTTCCGTTGACCTCCCAGATGTAATCCACCCCACCCTCGCTAGTGTTCACGAATGTCAGTTCCAGGGGCGCACAGCCGCGGAGCACATCCTTAGTTTGGCCATTGTAAACGTCGAAATCCGCTTTCAACCGGTCGATATCGATCTTAAATGCCGCATTATTGCAGTTATCGCTGTTATTGGTTTCCGACCAGGCTTGTGGTGTTGTCGGGAAATGGCTGCCTCCGCAAGCGCAGGTAGCGTGGTAAATCATCCCGTTTTTATCAAACCGGCTTGTTCCGCCGTCCACGTGGTCGCCTTGCAGGCGCGTGTCACGCGCGAGACTTCCAAAAAATGTTGCGTAGAGCAAGGATTTCGCTCCCTGTTCCAGAATGGCGATGTAAAAGTTATTTCCATTGGTAGTAAGCTGAATGGCATCTTCGGTAACATGCAAGCCTATGGTACTGCTGGCCGCATTGTTATTGGTACCACTATTCACATTCCCTCCCCAGCCTGCTAGGTAAATATTCCCGCATTCACTCACCAAAAAGGCCGTTGGCGAAATATCCGGCGTGCCGCGGCCGGAGCCAATAATGGTCGAAAACAGGGTCTGAGTCAATGAGGCATTCAATGCGTGCACAAACTGGCCGCTTTTTGCATTTTGGTACACACCCTGACTTACCGGATAATTGCCTGTTGTGAGCCCATACACATACACCTGGTTGCTCTGGTCGATATCCAGCAAATAAGCGCCATCCTCCTTGTCGGTGCCGAGGTAAGTCAATGCCGACAGCTGATCGTTCACAAAATGTGCCACGAAGCCGTCCTCCGTCCCCTTTAATGCGGATTGATAAACTCCCGTCTTGGTGCGCAAATTAGCGCTTTGAGATATTCCAGCGACGTATACTTCCCCATTGGCAGCGACTTTCAATGAATAGGCCGCGTCCCATTTGTCGCCGCCCAGGTAGGTCGACCACAGCAACTGATCCAGCCCTGCGGAGAACTTCAAAACCACGCCGTCCTGGCCGCCTGCCAACTTGTTTTGTGCAGGATTTTTCAAGGGAAAATTCGCCGAATTGGTGGATGCAACCACATACACCTGGTCATTTTGATCCAATCCTATTTCACCCCGAAAACTGTCTCCATAGTTCCGGATCGTCACATTATTCGTCACGCTCACACCGTCGTTGCCGCTGCCGCCCGCAAATGTAGAACCCGTGAGCTGGTTACCGGCAGCATTCAGTTTGGAAACAAACAAATCACTGCCGTTTGTCATTTCAATCCCCGAAATCGGCTCCACGCCAGTTCCCCCGCCAAAAACGCGCTGAAATGCATTGTCTTTGGTCGGAAAATTTTTAGAAGACGTCGTCCCAAGAATCAGCAACTCTTTCCGGCTGTTCACAATCAGGCTTGTGGGAACGTCGCCGTCGTTGCCTCCCAGAAAAGTCGCATAGAGTAAATCAGAACCATCGGGATTGAATTTCAAGATCGAGACATCGACCAAACCACCAAATTTGACCTGAAATGCCCCGGTTGTCGCCGGAAAATTGGTCCCGAACACCGTACCACCGGAATAAAGGTTACCCTCATCGTCATACGTCGCGGTATGGCCCCAGTTGTCGGATACAGAGCCCGAATAAGTTGAAAAAATCAGTTCGGGGTCGATAGTGAGCGGCAATGATTTGTTGTAACCGGAAGGCAGCTCAAAATGCGCGATATTATCGTCGGAAATGCGGAATGCGGAAGGAACCTCCATCGCGCGTGCATTGCTACCCGACTGAAACGAATATGGTTGCGCTTCCCTGATATCCCCCACCGAAGTTTTGATCACCATCTGCCCCGATTCATTCAGGGAAACCTTTTCCGCGCCTTCGTACTGGAAGCTGATCCGGGAAGGGTCGGCGCCGGGCTTGACCATGAATTCATATTTGAGTTTGGCCTGATTGAGGTAAATGCGAAGGTCGATATCGGGGTAAATGTTCTCGTAAATCACCTCTTCAAAACCATTTACGCCACTCGCCCAGGTGCCGGCATCATTTCCCAGAAAGTAGTTAAAACGTCCTTTACTAACTTTTAATGGCCGGTGTCGGAGCGTCGGAGACGCATGGAGAAACGTTACTTCCACCCCGTGTGCGCGGATGCCGGGCGCGCTCATATCCTCGCGTCCGCCAGGCACCTGGGCATGCCTGTTCGCATGCATCGCGGAGACTTTCGCGCCGTCGTAAAGTACATAAAGCAGGGAATGCGACTTCAAAAACAGAAAACCGCCAGGGATAGCGGCCCGGAAACGGACATCGCTGTCCCATTGCCCCTTGTTTTCGATAAAATAGGCCGAAGCAGCCAGGGAAAGGTCGGCTGTGCGGACGATAATCAGAAACGATATGAAGAGTAGCCGTAAAGTTTTCTGCATAGTCCGCGCGGCAAAGTTTTTCTATTTGAACGCAGAAACCGAGATGATATTTTTACAAAATTCGTATTCCTGCTGCACATTTGAACCTAGTAAAACCAACTGATTCTGTGTATTATCCATTACGTGATCGAGGTACCATTTGATGCCTTGCACATCCAGATTTGTTGTTGGTTCATCGAGAAAAACCACTGGTACATCCGAAAGGAACGCCAGCCCCAGTTTCACCCGCTGCTTCATACCCGACGAAAAGTGCCGGATAATCTTTCCGCTCGCGTGCGGCAGTTGTATAAAATCTTCAAAATCCTTCGCCGAAATACCATTCTTGAACGGTTTGAACTTGCCGTGAAACTCGATCTGCTCACGTAAGGTAAATTCCTCGATCAGTTCGAGGTACGGAGCGGCGATTACAATGTGCTTATACCAATGATCGATTTCGATTTCCTTGCCGCTTCCGTTGGTGTGCGTGATGTTGCCTTCCGAAACCGGGATCATGCCGGTAAGCAGTTGCAGCAAGGTCGATTTACCGCTTCCGTTTGGACCTACAAAAACATACTTTTCACCCGCTGCGAGTTCGAAGCTGGCATTTCTGACAATCCACTCTTTGATGAACTTCTTTCCTATTTTATCGACTGTAATCCGCACTGCTTTTTGTTAATGTATTCTGATTATTTACCGCCATAATAGTCCGCGGCTGCCTTCGCGATCTGGGCGATCACCAGTTCTCGCGTATCTATTTTCGCAGTGGCGTCCGAGACGAACACTACCACGGCAATATCTTTCTTGTTTTTTAACTTAATAATTCCCAAATCGTTCGTCGCAGCGGCCACTCCCTTATCGTTGGTACCGGAAGTGCCCGTCTTATGTGCAACCACCGTGCCTTCGGGCAGCAAACCTTTGATCCTTTTCAAGCCGGTAGGGCCCGCGACGAGTATTTTCCACAGGAAATCGTGACTGGGTTTGGAGAGCGCCTTGCCTTTATAAACAATTTCCAGTAATTGAAGATAAGCCGAAGGATGTGCAAAATTGGTGTACTGCACATTCCAGCCAGCCTTCATTTCCTTCTCCGTAGCCACGATCGCAATGTCTTTTACACCCAACGCATGAATGTAGTCGTTCACCTTTTTGGTGCCGCCCGCCAGTTCGAAAAGAATATCGCAGGCATTGTTATCGCTTTCCGAAACCGAGTAACTGAGTAGCTCCCCGATGGTAATGTCGAAATCCTGATCCGGGCGCTTGTCGCGCATCGGGCTGTGTGTATCCGGATCGAGCTGCGCTTTCGTAATATGTATCTTTTGATCCAGCTTGTATTTGCCTTTATCCACCAGGTTCAGGACAGCCATTGCCAGTGGGAATTTGAATGTGCTCTGCATGGGAAATTTGTGATCCTGGTTGATCAGCAACGTTTCCCGCGTTTTCAAATCCATAATTCCTACACCCACAATGCCATTGGCTTGCTTGCTGATCGTTTCGATTTCGGCTCTGAGTTTTGCCTGCTGGGCAAATGTGAGGGTTGGAAAAAGTAACAGGAGAACTAAAATCCGTGTAAGTCTGGTCATTGTCGTGAGTTTTAGCTGGATTACTGCGGTTAAGGACGCTCGGCTTTGCGATCTTCTATGGTCAGTTTCACCAGTTCAATGCGCGTGTCCTGCACCGAAACGATTTCGAACGAATAAGGCGGTATTTCAACGACCTCGTTTTCATCGGGCAAGTCGCCGTAAAAATGGATCAGCATACCGGCTATCGTGTCATAGTCACCTTCCGGAAGCTCCCAGCCATACTTTTCGTTCAGGTAGTCGAGTTCGTGACGCGCGCTGAGCATGTAGGTATGGTCGTCGAGCTGGCGTTCGGTCCAGTCTTCAGTGGTGTCGTATTCATCCTGAATTTCCCCGAAAATCTGCTCCACCACGTCCTCGACGCTCACCAAGCCCGACGTTCCACCGAATTCATCCACCACCAATGCGATGCTTCGCCGTTCTTCCAGGAACCGCAGCATCAGGTCCCGCGCGGGCATGGCCTCGGGTACAATCAGAATCGGCGTGATAATGCTGCTGATCTCCTTCGGTTTTTTAAATAGCGACAATGCATGGCAATAGCCCAGCACCTCGTCTACGGATTCTTTGTGGACAATGATTTTGGAATGGCCGCTTGTCAAAAATGCCGTACGCAGGTCCTCGATGCTCGCATTCACATTCACCGCCGATATCTCCGTCCGCGGGATCATGCAATCCCGGATGCGCAGGTCCTTGAAGTCCAACGCATTGATAAACATTTTCTCTTCAATGCTGTGGTCGTCGAAATCGGGGTCGTCGGCGGAGATAATGTCGTCGCGCAGCGAAGGCGAGAGGATATTCTCCTTTACAAATGGTTCGATCACCCAGTAAAGCGGCGTCATCAACCACTCTCCGAAGCGGACCGGGAATGCTTTCAGATCCAGCACTTTCGGGAAACTCCGACCGATTTTTACCCAGCTCGAATAGCTGCCCATCCACAAAACCGCCAGCGCAGCAAACAATGCTACGATCAGCAGCCAGTTTTGTGTGCCGCTACTAAGCTCGAACAACGGAAATATGGTGATCACCCCCATGAAACAGCCCAATGCAACGGACAGCAGGCGAATCATCCGGAGAATGCGGCGCCAATAGAGCGTTTGTTCCACCTGCTCATTCTTTTCGTGTCTGAGCGAGTACCGGTCGATCCACACATCCAACAGCACCGATCGCACCGCGCCGTAATAGCCCGCCAGCATGAAGAATACGATCGTCGTGAAGAGGAATATTGGGTTCATTTCTTTGGTTTTTTACCGGGAGTGGGTTGGACCGCAGTGCCGCTGACCACCGACGGCCGACCGCCGACCGCCGATGTCTTGTTCGGTGCCGCTGACTCGCCGGCTTGCTTCGCAAGCGTGGCAGCTTTCAAACGGCTAAATTGGAATAGCAAAAAGCAAACAATGCACAACAGTAACAGCCAGTAGCTTTCTAAAAGCCCGGCGCGCCGGAATTCGAGTACCCACAGCACGAGAAAGCCGAATGCGAGGGCCAGGAAAATCGTCCGGATCAGTTTGGAATTCATTAATGAAGGATCTGCTTAAACATAGAGGGCCAGCGCCCTGTTTTTTCAATGATTTTCAAAGATACCACAGATTGCGCCAAAACGGTTATCGATGCATTAATCTTCGTTTCAACGCATAATAAACCATACATAACTCGGTCATTTCCCCCTAAAATAGCTAACTTGCAGGGATTGCCGTACAATTCAGGGCCGACACTTGAATTGTAAAATTAATTCTTGAAAAAATATCCTTTATTACTATGAGCGAAACGACAAAACGCTTTGCACCCGGTGTTGTAACCGGCGATGGAGTTAGTGAAATTTTCCGCCACGCCAACGAAAACAACTACGCCCTTCCGGCCGTGAACGTGGTAGGAACCAATTCGGTGAATGCGGTCCTGGAAACAGCCAAAGCGGTTAACAGCCCTGTTATTATTCAGTTTTCGAATGGCGGCGCTATATTTTATGCAGGAAAAAGCCTTTCCAATGCCAACCAGCAGGCGGCTATCGCAGGCGGTATCTCGGGTGCGATGCACGTACACCAGATGGCGGCATTGTACGAAGTACCTGTAATCCTCCACACCGACCACTGCGCGAAGAAACTCCTTCCCTGGATCGACGGTTTGCTGGATGCAGGCGAGCGTTATTTCGATCAATATGGTAAGCCTTTGTACAGCTCGCACATGCTCGACCTTTCGGAAGAGCCTATCGAGGAAAACATCGAGATCTGCGCTAAATATTTCGAGCGTATGGCGAAACTGGGTATGACCCTTGAAATCGAACTGGGCGTAACCGGTGGCGAAGAAGACGGCGTTGACAACTCGGATGTGGACAGCTCGAAACTGTACACCCAGCCTGAGGAAGTAGCATTCGCTTACGAAGAACTTTCAAAAATCTCCCCTAACTTCACCATTGCAGCTGCATTCGGTAATGTTCACGGGGTATACAAGCCAGGTAATGTGAAATTGGAGCCGAAAATCCTCCGCAACTCACAAGACTACATCAAGCAGAAATTCGGTACCGGCGACTTGCCCGTTAACTTCGTATTCCACGGAGGATCAGGCTCGTCCCGCGAAGAAATCCGCGAAGCGATCGAATACGGCGCGATCAAAATGAACATCGACACCGACATGCAATGGTCGACCTGGGAAGGTGTTCTCAACTATTACAAAGCAAAAGAAGGCTACCTGCAATCACAACTCGGCAACCCCGAAGGCGCAGATTCGCCGAATAAAAAATACTACGATCCACGCGTATGGTTGCGCAAAGGCGAAGAGAGCATGATCTCACGTCTGAAAGTGGCGTTCGAGGATTTGAATTGCATTAATCAGCTGGGGTAATTTCCCAGCGAAATCAATAACGAAGAGGGTGTCAAACGACATCCTCTTTTTTTGTTACTCCCGAAATACTTAATTTTCGCAATCCGTTTACACTACTCATCCTCTAATGACCCAGCGTTCGAAGGCCAGATACTTCTCTTTAACCATTCTGATTGCTTCCTCTCTCCTGATTTTCACCAATGCATGCGTCAAACCACAGCGAAGCGTACAGGGGCCTTCGCAGACCGACAGTACCACCGGCATCCTGCTGTATTCTTTTACGACGGTTCAACCGGAATTCAGCTTTTGTTCATTGGAGATTCACAATCTGGAAAGCCATGAAAAGTTCCCACTCAAGCTGATGCGCTTACAGGAGCGACCCGATATCGACGGCGATTCATCCAATACATTCTACTATGCCATTCGGGTGCCGGCAGGCGAATACAGGATTTATGGATGGAAGATGTCTATAGGAGGCACTACTTACTTCCCCAAAAGCAATATTTCCATTCCATTCACCGTCACGGGCGCAACCGTGAACTACATGGGCGATTACCTCGCCGTGACCAAAAGCAGTCCTAAATTTTTGGGAATGACCTCACCGCAGGGAGGGCTTTTCGTAGTTTCGAATCAATACGAACCGCATTATGCATTGATCCAGGACAAATTCCCTGCATTGAAAAGCTGGCGGGTAGTGGACGCGATGCCTGATTTTATAGGAAGTAACACCAAGTACAGCGGAATGCTTTTGAAAGGCATCAACACGCCGTGACCTTACTCCGCCACCATCATCCGCTTCCGATGCGCTACGCCCCAATCTCTTAAAGTCTTGATCACAATCTCCAAAGAATGCCCATACTCGGTCAGTGAGTATTCCACAACGACGGGAATGGAATCGTAAACGGTTCGTTTCACCAGGTCATTGCTTTCCAGCTCGCGGAGTTCTTTCGAGAGCATTTTGTCGGTAATGCCCGGCACTTCCTTGGCGATTTGCGAGAAGCGTTTGTTGCCGAACATGAGGGATATGATGATAGGTAATTTCCATTTGCCACTGAGTACTTCCAATGCGTCGCGCACGGGCAGGATGCTTTTAGTGCATTCTCCCCAGGTGTGCGGATTTGTTTCCTTCGTTTTTTCCATAGCTGTTTTTTCACTATCCTTTTGTATACTACTTACAAATGTATAGTAAATTTAATTAAGTTTGCATGCCGGTTGATTGAACGGCACACCAAACTTAGATAAAAATGAGCGAGTTAATAAAAAAATTGAACTGGCGTTATGCCACCAAACGTATGAACGGCCAAACCGTTCCCCAGGAGAAACTGGATAATATCCTTGAAGCGATCAAACTGGCGCCATCGTCGGTGGGTTTACAGCCCTACAATATTGTGATTGTCGAGGATAAAGCATTGAAAGACAAAATTTACCACGAAGCGGCGACCCGCCAGGCGCAGATTCCCGATGCCTCGCATTTGCTGATTTTCGCGGCATGGGAAAAGCTGACCTCGCAGCATGTGGAGGATTATATCAAATTCTTTGCCCAGACTCGCAACGTGAGCGTCGAGTCGCTGGCGGGTTTTCATAGCAGCATTAATGGCGGTATCCTCAGCCGTAGTGAGGATGTAAATTTCGACTGGTCTGCACGCCAGGCTTACATTGCATTGGGACACGGGCTTGTGGCAGCGGCTATCGAAGAAGTGGACGCCACACCGATGGAAGGTTTCGACGCGGCCAAAGTGGATGAAATCCTTGGACTTCGTGAAAAAGGCTTGCGCAGCGTGGTGATCCTGGCATTGGGCTACCGCGACGCGGAAAAAGACCCGTATGTCAATGCGAAGAAGGTACGCCGGCCCCATGAAGAACTTTTTATCTCCCTCTGAGCTTTTTAGTTACAGGAGGTTGAAAGTCAGGAATGGTCAAGGTTGGTCATGTGTGGTCAAATGTAATCATGTGTAATCATGTGTAGTCATGTATAGTCATGTATAGTCATGTGTAGTCAAGAATGGTCAGGGGTTGCAAGGGATTGTTGAAACAACAAATGACAATACCTGACAACAAATGACAACGCCTGACCAAAAATGACAACGCCTGACCAAAAAATGACAACACCTGACCAAAAATGACAACACCCGACCAAAAATGACTCCCCTCCCATCGATACAATGACGAAAAAGCGATACTATGAAAGTTGAAATATGGAGTGACGTAATGTGCCCGTTTTGCTATATCGGCAAAAGGCGCTTTGAAAGTGCGCTGGCAGAGTTTCCCCAGCGTGATCAGATTCAGGTGGAATGGAAGAGTTTCCAGTTGAACCCGCAAATGAAAACCGAACCGGGTCGCAGCATTAACGACTACCTGGCCGAAACCAAAGGCTGGACGCCGGATTATGCGCAGCAGGTAAACGACCATGTCACCAATATGGCTGCCGAAGTTGGCCTGGAATACAATATGGATAAGGCGGTACTGGCCAATTCGTTCGATGCACACCGGTTTTTGCAATTTGCCAAAACAAAAGGCCTGGGCGACGCGGCAGAAGAGCAGTTATTCAAAGCCTATTTTACGGATGGTCGCAATACGGCCGATCACGACACGCTGATCGAACTAGGAACCGCTATCGGGCTGGACGCAGCTGAATTGAAGGCCGTTCTGGAAGGTACACGTTTCAGCGAGGATGTGCGTCGTGACGTTTACGAGGCGCAGCAGGTAGGCGCACGCGGCGTGCCGTTTTTTGTGCTCGATCGCAAGTATGCTGTTTCAGGGGCGCAACACACCGAAACTTTTCTGAATGCATTGCAACAGTCGTTTGGTGAATGGGAAAAAGCCAATCCCAAACCGCTCGTGAGCCTGGCCGACGGTGCGAACTGCACGGTAGATGGAGAATGCAATTAGGCTCAAATATTTTATTCGAAAGGGGCATACCGGTATCCGGTGTGCCCCTTTTTGGTGTCAGACTACATCCCTGGTACGGTTCTATAAGTAAAGTGAGTGGCGTGGGTCCGGAATGTCGTGTAATTTGTGCTAATTGCGCTAATTTGTTGCACAAAATACCACACCTCCAACCACCGCTGTCAGCACTTTACACCCGACTTTATGCGCTTTCTGGCATTATTGCTGCTATTTCTGACCATGCAACACTTCTCCCGGGCCGGCGGGATCAGGGGACGCATTACCACCAAAAATGGTGACTCCCTTCCCTACGCGGGCATTGCGGTGAAGGGTACAAGCAACGGCACCATGGCCAATGAGGAAGGCGAGTACGAGTTCAGCCTCGCACCGGGAAACTACGAGATCATTTTTCAATACCTGGGTTTTAAAAGTGTATCCAAAACCGTCACGATCGGCAACGATTTCACCGAGCTGAATGTAGAGATGGAAGAGCAGGCGCTCAGCCTGCAAGAGGCGACAATCGGCAAGAGCAAGGAGGATCCCGCGTACACGATCATGCGCCGCGCGATCGCGAAGGCGCGCTTCCATCAGTTGCAGCTACGCGGGTACACGGCCAAAGTGTATTCCAGAAGCACGGGTGTGGCTACTAAAATCCCTTTTCTACTCCAAAAACGCCTGAAAAAAGAAGGTGTTCAGCAGGGTAAGGCCATTCTAAACGAAAGCGTCGCGGAAATCAAGTACCGCCGTCCGAACAATTACAGCCAGCGTATTATCTCCACCCGCAACAGCCTGGATAACAGCATCCCCTCGCCCAATGAGTACATTCTCGCGAGTCTGTACAGCCCTGAAATCGCGGGCACGATTTCTCCATTGTCGCCGAAATCATTTGCCTATTACAAATTTGAATATGAAGGCTATTTCGAGGAGCGCGGCGAGATTGTGAATAAAATAAGGGTCATTCCAAAAGCTTACGGCGAGGGGGTTTTCAAAGGGAGCCTGTTTATCCTCGAAGACCGCTGGGCGATCCATAGCTACGATTTGCAAACTACGACCAGCGGTTTGAACATTTCGGCCAAACAGATTTTCAGCCCGGTGCAGGGTGTCTGGATTCCGGTTAACCAGCAGTTCAAACTTAATGGCAGTTACCTCGGCTTCGCGGGGGAATTCCGGTACCTGGTTTCTTTAACCTACGATAAACTCGACGTCGATCCCGGTTTGCGGGAAGACATTGTCATTGCCGACCATAAAAAAGAGGATGCACCGAAGTTAAAAGGTGGTAAAGACCTCGAAAACCTGATCCAGGCGCAAAAAGAGTTTTCAACCAAAAATTTCAGAAAACTTACCAAACAATACGAAAAACAGCAGAAAAAAGAGCAAAAAGAGCAGCTCGGCAACGACAGGCTCGTACGACAGGATTCCATCGTGATCGATTCGATGGCCAACAAACGGGATACCACCTACTGGACGACATTGCGACCGATTCCGCTGACGCGGTCGGAGGTGTCCAGTTACGTTACCCAGGACAGTATCAAGGTCGTGAAGGATTCGCTGCGCATCAATACGAAGCCCGATTCCACGCATTTCAAGCCTATTCACCTGCTTTTGGGTAACACTTATGCATTGGGTAACCGTAATACGTTTTATTTCAGAAGCCCTTTCCTGTCGGTCAGCTATAACTCGGTGGAGGGTAACGCGATTAATTTCATCACAGAATGGCAGAAGCGCTGGGGCAAATCGTCATACATGAGCGTACGTCCGCTGGTGCGCTACTCGTTCGGGCGGAAGCGGCTGTACGGGAACCTGGAAACCAACTTAGGCGGCAAAAACTGGAACCTCGCACTGGCAGGCGGTGAAATGGCGACACAGATCAACAGCCGCGAACCGATCCCGCCGTTACCCAACAGTGTTGCGGCCCGCTTTTTCGATCGCAGCCTGATGAAGCTGTACCAAAAACAGTTTGGGCACATTCAGTACACGCTCCGCAATATCGGCGATGTGCTGAGCATCAATACAAGCCTGGATTTCGAACACCGTGTGGAATTGCTCAACCAGGAAAGCGCGCGGCCGATCATCTTTTGGAGCCAATTCGGTTTTACGCCCAACCGGCCGGTTAACCGCGAGTTGGCCAATACCGGTTTTAAGGACCACAATGCCTGGATTTTCGACATTACCGCCACATTGCGCCCATGGAGAAGGTACCTGATCCGCAATGGTGAAAAACGCTATCTGAGGAGCCGGGGGCCGGCATTTAGTGCCAATTACAAAAGCGGACTGGGCTTTTTGGGAGATGTGGATTACTCAATGCTGCAAGGCACGGTCCGGCAGAGCCTGAGTCTGGGCCCTCGGAGCAATCTTGAATACCTGATCAATGGAGGTGGTTTTTTGAATACTAAAAAGATGTATTTCCCCGATTACCAGCATTTTATGGGCAATGAGTTCTTCTTCCAGTACGTCTACCCGCCCGACCAGTTCCGGATGCTGCCCTATTACCGTTACAGCACGGCGAAGTGGTTTTTCCAAACACATTTGACGTGGTCGATGCAGCACTTCCTGCTCACGCGCGTGCAGTCGTTACGTGTGACAGGCATTTCGGAGACGTTGCAACTGCATTACCTGCGCGTACCGTCGATCCGGAATTATACGGAAGCCGTTTATGGGATTGATAATATTATGCGGATCGTCCGGTTGGAGGCCGTCGCGCAATTCCATGGCTCGCATTTCCAGGGCATGGGATGGCGCGTCGGTGCCTCCTTTCGGTTCGGACGATAATTATTTCACTTTTGTAGCCTTGAAACGCGGGGCGGTTTTAGGAGCCGTCGGCCACACGTTGTTATCTGGGTCGATGTCGGCCATGCGCTGGCTCGGATCGATTACAATGGCTTGAATATCTGAAATGTTGCGGTCGATGGTGAAGGAATACTCCGGGTAAGTCCAACCCCAGTCGGCCAGTTGTGTGGTTTTGGTGTAGAGCTTCTCATTTTTTTCGCCCCTCATGATTTCGAGCGGGATATAAAAATTCTCCTGCGTGCCGTCTTTGTAGCTTACCACTACATCCAGCGGCATCGGCATTTGCCCGATTCTTTCGAGCACTACATCTGTTTTACCGGAATTAGCAACCACTTCCCGGATACCGTAATCGATCGTTTTCGTGGTTCCCACAAAGTTCTCCCAGAACCAGTCGAGTTCCAGCCCCGATTCTTTCTCCATAATGCGTTTCAAATCGGTCGGGTTCGGGTGTTTGAACTTCCACTCATTAAAATACCGCTTCATTCCGCGCTGGAATGTCTCCTTACCCATAATGTAATTGAGCTGGTTCAGGAAAACGGCGCCTTTATTATAGCTGGCAATGCTGTATGCTTTGTTGGTATGATAATGATCCGCGTGGGTTGTAAGCGGCTCCTCCGTCCCGGACTTCACGAGGCTGCGGTAGCTGGTGGTGGCACTCCGCTGCGGATCGCCTTTGGCAGGGAAGAGCTCGTTCATCACGATATTTTGCGCGTAGGTCGTGAAACCTTCGTCCATCCAGGGATATTTAGACTCATTGGTACCCAAAAGTCCCTGAAACCAGCTGTGAATGGACTCGTGGACTGTTACGCTCGTCAACGAATGCAAGTTCAGGCGCCCGGTGATGAGTGTCGCCATAGGATACTCCATACCGCCGTCACCGCCCTGGATTACCGAGTATTGCTTATAAGGATAGCGTCCGAATTGCTCGTTCATGATCTTGAACGAACGCACGGCGAGCGGCTCCATTTGTTTCCACACATTAGCGAGCGTATCGGTTTGGTAGAAGAAATGCAGGTCCAGGTTATCGTCTACTTTCACAACATCGTGCTGGTAATCGCGGTCTGCGGCCCACATGAAGTCGTGTACTTCCGGTGCTACGAAATGCCAGGTAAGGCGCTCGCCCGGTTTGTGGGTGACGTTTTTACTGGAATAACCATGGCCGATTTTATCAGGATTCTGCAAATAGCCGGTTCCCGCGATCGTATAAGCCGCGTCCATCGTGATTTTCACATCAAAATCACCCCAGATCCCGTAGAACTCGCGACCGATGTAAGGATTCGCATGCCACCCTTCGTAATCGTATTCCGACATTTTGGGATACCACTGCGCCATCGAGTAGTCAATGCCTTCGTTGTTGTTGCGACCTGTACGGCGGATCTGCAAGGGCACCTGCGCTTCGAACTCCATGTCGAAAGTATGCTGCGATTTTGGCAGGATTTTCTCGTTCAACGTCACTTCGAGAATGGTACCCACCACTTCATATTTTAGCGATTTTCCATTCTGTTTAAGGGAAAGCACCTTTTCGTAACCGATTTCGGAAGGCGACAATTTGGAAATGCGGTCCTTCACCCGTGAATCAGGGTCGCTGATCGAGCGGGAGCGGACGTCCATCTGGCTGCCGGGCTGGAATGCGTTCAGGTATAAATGATAAAATACCTTTTGAAGTGTATCGGGGGAATTGTTGGTGTAAACGAGCTTTTGGGTGCCTTTGTACTGGTGTTTAACAGCGTCAAAATCAATCTCCATCTGGTACTTCGCGCGCTGCTGCCAACGGTCACTTTGTGCTGAAACCCGGATCGCCAGCGCGACCAGCATTAGCACGGATAATTTAAACTTCATTATAAGGTTAGTAATTTGATTAAACCGCAAATTACGTCAATCCCCTTGAAACTGTGCATCATTCTCCACAAAAAACCTCATTTTTAAGCGATTAAAGCGGTTTGGAGCATTTTAGACCTATTTACGCTGCTGGCATAGTGTTGGTAATTATCGAATCAGAAATCAATAATCAAAAACCTAAATATTTGTCAATCATGCTTAGATGGACCGTAATATTTCTCGTTATCGCTATCGTGGCCGGGATCCTCGGATTCGGTGGTATAGCGGCAGGCGCAGCCGGAATTGCTAAAATTCTTTTCTTCGTATTCCTCGTACTATTTGTGCTAAGCTTATTAAGCCGTGGTGTCGGGCGATCCTGACGACTTCCGGAAATACAACAAATGAAAAAAGCGGACTCGGTGTCCGCTTTTTTCATATTCCTTATTCCCATTCGATGGTAGCCGGTGGTTTCGAAGAAATGTCGTAAACGACCCTGTTCACCCCTTTTACCTTATTGATAATGTCGTTGGAAACTTCCGCGAGGAAGTCGTATGGCAAATGCGCCCAGTCGGCAGTCATACCGTCGACAGACGTTACCGCGCGCAACGCAACCACGCGCTCGTACGTGCGCTCGTCGCCCATTACGCCTACGCTCTGCACGGGAAGGAGCATTGCGCCTGCCTGCCAAACGTCCTTATAAAGATCCCATTTGCGGAGACCACCAATGAAGATCGCGTCTACTTCTTGCAGAATAGCGACTTTCTCCGCAGTGATTTCGCCCAAAATACGGATCGCCAAACCTGGTCCCGGGAACGGGTGGCGACCTAGTATCTTCTCGTCGATACCCAGTGTACGTCCAACCGCCCTTACCTCGTCTTTAAACAAAGTATTCAGCGGCTCCACTACTTTCAATTTCATGAAATCGGGTAAACCGCCCACATTGTGGTGCGATTTGATGGTAGCCGACGGGCCTTTCACCGAAACGGATTCGATCACGTCGGGATAAATAGTGCCTTGACCAAGCCATTTCACGTCCTCGATCAGATGTGCTTCCTGGTCGAAAATATCGATGAACGACTTTCCGATCGCCTTGCGTTTCGCCTCGGGGTCAGAAAGTCCGTTAAGCGACTGGTAAAAGTGTGATTTAGAATCCACACCTTTAATATTAAGGCCCATATCCTGGTAAGAATGGAGCACTTGCTCGAACTCATCCTTACGCAGCAGCCCATTATCTACGAAAATACAATAGAGGTTTTTGCCGATCGCGTGGTGAACCAGCGTAGCAGCCACCGTAGAATCCACACCACCCGACAGTGCCATTACGACTTTGTCGTTGCCCAGCTTCTGGCGAAGCTGTTCGATCGTATGCTCTACAAATGAATCGGATGTCCAGTCCTGCTTGCAGCCGCAAATATTTACTACGAAGTTATGCAGCAACTTTTTACCCTCGGTGGTGTGCGTAACCTCCGGATGGAACTGTATCCCATATGTGAGTTCATCCTCCACTTTAAATGCAGCCACTTTCACCGATTCCGTGGAAGCGATCACGTGGAAGTTCTGCGGCGCACGTACGATCGTGTCACCGTGCGACATCCACACCTGCGACGATTCCGACAACCCAGCCAGCAATGAAGAATCCGTATCATCGATTTCCAGCTTCGCACGGCCATATTCGCGGTGTTGCGAAGGTTTCACTTCGCCGCCCAGTTCCTGCGCAAGCAGCTGCGCGCCATAGCATACGCCCAGCAGGGGTAATGTTTTGCGGAATTTGTTGAGATCGACCCGGGGAGAATCCTCGTCCCTTACCGAACAGGGGCTACCTGAGAGAATTACACCTTTGACATTGGGAGTGAGTTCGGGGAAGTTGTTGTATGGGTGGATTTCACAATAAACATTCAGTTCGCGAACTCTGCGTGCAATTAACTGGGTGTACTGTGAGCCAAAATCTAAAATCAGAATTTGTTCAGTCATATATATGCTATCTAAAACGCAAAGGTAGGGAGATTGGAGGAAAACCAAAAAACGAAGTTGAAACTTCCCCACTTTGATCGTTCAAATAGCTATTTAACCGTTTAAACTTTTTTCCAGCCAATATGCAACTTCCTTTTATCCCTTTGTATCTATAAGCCGAAAGATAGACACACACACCACTTATATAACATACACGCCTTTTATGTAATCAAAGGTTCTATGCTATACCAAGTACCTATCTTTGCAGTGTACCTAATGGAACAACTCACCCCGGGTACGCTGAACTTTTAACTATTAGCCATGAAAATCTTAATGAACCTAACTGCAGCGCTGCTGCTGGGCAGTGGATTTGTGCACGCACAAGCTCCCCAGCCTCTTACCGGAAAAGGAAAAATCACCGGCGCGGTGCTGGATGAAAAGTCGCAACCATTCCCGTTTGTGAACGTTCTTCTGCTACAAGCCAAAGACTCGGTGCTTGTGAAAGGACTGGCAGCCGACGAGCAGGGCAAATTTGCATTCGACCAGGTAGCGGCGGGCAAATACCTTACGCTGATCTCCATGGTAGGTTACCAGAAAGCATACAGCGAACCATTTAATGTCAAAGACGCTCCCGTAAACCTTCCCACTGTCAGTCTGAAATCGGATATCAAATCGCTGAGTGAAGTGACAGTCGTAGCGAAAAAGCCATTCATAGAGCAGGAAATCGACCGGACGGTGGTGAATGTGGAAAACAGCATTGTTTCCGCCGGCGCTACTGCTTTGGAAGTACTTGAACGTGCGCCGGGTGTGACGGTGGATCAGCAGAATGAGCAATTGAAACTGCGCGGCAAGGAAGGTGTGATTGTTCAGATCGACGGGAAACAGACCTTTTTGTCCCAACAAGAACTCATCACGCTCCTGCGCAACACGCCCAGCGATAATATCGAGAAGATCGAGCTGATCACCAATCCATCGGCCAAATACGACGCGGCGGGTAACTCGGGGATCATCAATATTAAAATGAAGCGCAACAAGAACTACGGCACCAATGGGAACATCAACCTCGGCGGGGCGTGGGCGAAATACGGCCGTGCAAATGCGACCGCGACGCTCAACCACCGGGCCGGAAAAATCAGCACGTTTATCAGCGGCGGCGCTTTTTATAACAAAGGATTCAACAACAACGACATTTACCGCACCATTCCTTACGACGGCAAAGTAACGATCTTCGACCAGCACACCGAGCGCATCAACCGATCGGAATACTATAATGTGCGTGCCGGCCTCGACTACTTTGCAACGGACAAAACCACTGTGGGCGTACTGGTTTCCGGTTTCTATAACGATTGGAGCAATCCTTTCGGGCAAACCAATACCCGGATCCTGAACGAAGACCTGAGCCTCCAACGGACATTCCGCACTAACGTTTTCAATGGCGGCAAAATGAACAATATCAGTTCCAACGTGAACCTGAAACACCAGTTCAACGACAAGGGAAAAGAACTGACATTTGACCTCGACTACGTGCATTACGGCGGCAAAAAGAAAAGCGACCTCGATACCCGCTATTTCAAAACGGACGGCACGCCGGACGAAGCAGCTACGGAAATGGTACGCAACGATATGCCTTCGGACATTAACATTGCGATGGCGAAACTGGATTACACCCAGACGATCGGCAAAGGCAAGTTCGAAACCGGCTTGAAATCGAGCTATGTGACGTCGGACAATGATATGGTATTCGAAACCTTCATCGACAGCTGGCAATTCGATCCGAAACGCTCAAACCGCTTCAAATACACGGAGAACGTGAATGCAGCTTATGCGAACTATGCCGGTGCTATTTCAAAGAAAATCAAATATCAGTTGGGCGTTCGTGCCGAGCACACGCATTCGATCGGTAACTCGATCACACTGAACCAAAAACGCGACAGAAACTATATTAACTTTTTCCCCAGCGTGTTCTTGTCAAACCAGCTGGACACCAACAACGTGCTCAACTTGTCGTACAGCCGCCGGATCGACCGCCCGAATTACCAATCGCTGAACCCGTTCGAGTTTTACCTCGACCCGTACACCTTCCAGCGCGGTAACCCGAACCTGAGACCGCAGTACACGCATTCGTTCCAGTTGGTGCACGTTTACAAGAATGCATTGAATACGACGCTCGCTTACAGCCGCATCAAGGATATGATCGCGGATGAGCTGCCCCAGCAGATTGCTTCGGAGAACAAGACGTTCGTTACATCGGATAACCTGGATAACCAGGACAACGTCAGCCTGACCGTCTCTTTCCCGATTCCGGTCACTAAATGGTGGCAAGTACAGGCAAACTTTACGGGTGTGTACAACCATTACAAGTCATATTACCTGGAACAGCAGCTGGAAATCAAGCAGACGTCGTGGAATATGTACGCCAGCAACCAGTTTACGATCGGCAAAGGATGGTCTGCCGAGCTCTCGGGATGGTATAACAGCCGGCAGTTTTACGGGTTGTACGCGGCCCGCCCGATGGGGATGATCAATGCAGGCTTGCAAAAGAATATCCTGAACAAAAAAGGAACGATCCGTTTCAATGTGAACGATATCTTCTGGACCAACCGCTTCAACGGTACCGCGGTGTACAAGGATATCAATTTCAAAGTGCGTTCCGAATGGCCTAGCCGCCAGTTCAGACTGACCTTCACTTACAACTTCGGCAACCAGAATGTGAAGGGAGCACGCCAGCGCAACACCGGCTCGGATGATTTGCAGAAACGCGCAGGGGGCAATTAAAAGTGGAATTCCGGCCGAACGAGGCCAGTGTTCATAAATTAGTTAGGTTTGTTATGCAGAAAATCCATCCCGCGATGTGCGGGATGGATTTCTTTTTTGATATAAACCTAATAAGTGAAATGCTTATGCTTGCAGCGCCGCAACACCCGGAAGCACTTTGCCTTCCATGTATTCGAGCAATGCACCACCGCCGGTTGACACGTAGCTTACACGGTCGCCGTAGCCTGCATTGTTGATCGCAGAAGCAGAGTCGCCGCCGCCGATCAATGAGAATGCGTCGTTTTCTTCGGTTACCGACACCACCGCCTCAGCGATTGCATTGGTGCCTTTGGCGAAGTTCGGGAACTCGAACACGCCCATTGGGCCATTCCAAAGTACGGTTTTCGATTTTTTAATGATATCAGAGAAAATCTCAGCGGTTTTAGGACCGATATCGAGACCTTCCCATTCGTCAGGGATATTACCTGCTTCAACCACCTTACGATCTGCGTCGTTGGAGAATTTATCGGCGATTACTGTATCCACCGGCAATACCAGGTTGATCCCTTTCGCTTTTGCTTTTTCGATCAGTTCAAGTGTCAAATCCTGCTTATCGGCTTCGAGCAGCGATTTACCAATGCTTCCGCCCTGTGCTTTGGAGAATGTGTATGACATACCGCCACCGATGATGAGGTTATCCACCTTGTCGAGCAGGCGTTCGATGATCAGGATTTTGTCGGAGATTTTAGCACCGCCCATGATCGCCGTGAAAGGTCTTTCCGAATGTTCGAGCAAACGCTCTGCATTATCCAGCTCAGCTTGCATCACATAACCGCAAACTTTATCCGTAAAGAACTTACCGATAACAGCTGTGGAAGCGTGCGCACGGTGTGCTGTACCGAATGCATCCATTACCCATACATCACCCAGTTTCGAAAGTTTCTCAGCGAACTCTTCGTTACCTTTTTCTTCTTCTTTATAAAAACGCAGGTTTTCAAGCAACAGAACTTCTCCCGGTTGCAATGCAGCGGCCAGCTCAGTAGCGCTTGCGCCAATGCAATCGTCGGCAAACTTCACTGTCTTTCCGAGGATCAGCGACAATGGGTTTACCAGGTGTTTCAGGGAGTACTTTTCGACAGGACCGTCCTTGGGGCGACCCAAGTGTGACATTAAAATGACGGAACCGCCGTCATTAAGAATCTTGCTGATTGTAGGAATGGTCGCACGGATACGGGTATCGTCCGTGATCTCAAATTTTTCATTAAGCGGGACATTGAAATCCACGCGAACCAGGGCTTTTTTCCCTGAAAAATCATAAGAATCTAATGTTGTCATGGGCAGGTAAAATTGTTTTCCATAGAGAACAAATGTAAATCAATTTCTTAATTATATACTATGCTTTTGAGAAAAGGCGGGGCGCATAATAACTATAATCCTATTTTTACCTTTCATTTTTCTATAAAAACAGTATTTAACCAAATTTTAATATAAACCATCCCGCACCCGCCGGCATCGCTTTTTTCACCAGTCGAAACCTCCATTCACTCATTCAAAATTGAACATTCAGTCATTCAATCATTCACTCATTCAAAATTGGATATTCCCTCATTCAGTCATTCAATCATTCACTCATTTCTTTTAATTTCGGTAACTTTATTTCTTCATCAACTAAAAAAGTAACCGTTTTGTCCGCCGAGTTGACCGATCCGTTCGCCCAGGAACAAGTGTTCCCCACGGATTTACCGCCTAAGTACTATCTCGAATATTTCAACTACGTGCTCGCGTTCGTACGCAAGCGCTACGCACACATTCTGCACGAGAGCGAGCTGGAATTTCTGGACCGTTACGAGTCGCTCTCCGAAGACGCGCAATGCCTCTTCATCCGTTTCAGCAACCGCAGCAAATCGTTTTTCCGCACCAACAGCCTCTCCTACGCCGAAATCGAGGATATGGCCGCGGTGCTCACCGAACTGCTCGAACGCGACTTCATCGAAACGCTTTGCGAAGCGCACGAAAGCCGGTTCGGAGAGGTCATCGACCTTTTTACCAAACCGGAGTTGCTGGAAGTTACCAAGCTGCTCGAACCGGATGTAATGCCGTCCAAAAGCATTAAAAAACCCGATTTGGTGCGTTGGCTGCTGCATGAGTATGATTTTGCGATGCTTTGCGAAGTGCTCGGCGAAATGGAGCCGGTGGTGAAAGTGTCGTTCGAGGCAGAGGTAATGCTGATGAAATTCCTCTTTTTCGGCAACCGGTATGCCGACATGACCGAGTTTGTCGTCCGCGACCTCGGACACGTGCGGTTCCAGTCGTTTGATGAACAATATCTTTCCATTCAGTTTGATACCCGAAAGGATGCCGACGATACATTGATGGTGTCTTTGATGAAGGAGACTTTCGACATCATCAAACAGGACCTGCCGCCGGAGGAGATTTACGACTGGTTTATGAACTGGCAGGCAGCGAGCGGTACCGGACTCAGCCATAAGGCATTACCTTCCTTCAATTCATTTATATTAAAAGTAAGTGCATGGCTGGAACGTAAGAAAATGCTTTCGCAGGCATTAACCATTTACCAACTCACCAACGACGCGCCCGCCCGCGAGCGGCGCGTGCGATTGCTTTATAATCTGGGCGAAATCGACGAGGCATTAGCCTTATGCGAGGAAATATCCGAAAGCCCGCAGAATGCCGACGAGCGCTTTTTCAGCCTCGATTTTTATGAAAAGATCAAAAACAAAAAGGCCCGGACCGTCAAAAGGACGACCCAGGCTTTGAAGGCTGCCGAAGCGATTGAAGTACCTATTTCGTATCGTTTCCGGGTGGAATTCGGGGCGATCACTTACTACCAGGAGCAGGGTTACAATGCGTTTTTCAGCGAAAACGAGCCGTGGCGTGCATTGTTCGGATTGCTGTTTTGGGATATTATTTATGATACCAATGTCCAGACGATCCATAACCCGCTGCAACGCATTCCGTCGGACTTCTTTTTGCCCGATTTTTATTTCAAACGGTCGGAGCAATTGAAGGAACGGCTCGCCGCCGCGCATTCGCGCGAAATTATCGACGAGCTCGTCACGCAGACATTTACGGACAAATACGGCATTACCAATGTGCTCGTGCCGTGGTATGACGGTGCGTTGGAAAAGGTATTGACATTAACTTCCCTTTTGAGCCCCGAAAAGATCCACAAGATCATGCTAGAAATGGCGCTGAACCTCCGCGAAAACACCCGTGGCTTCCCCGACCTGCTCGTTTGGAACGGCGACGATTACGCATTCATCGAAATCAAATCCCCAACCGACCACCTCTCGTCGCGGCAACTGCATTGGCAGCATTTCTTCGCCGAACATGGTGTGCAGAGCCGGATCGTACGGGTGAATTGGATCAAGGAAGACATTAGTCTAATGTAAATTCGGCTGTTACCGGCAGGTGGTCCGATGCATATTGCTCGTCGATCACCTTCGTGTTAGCACTTTTTAGTTTGCTACCTTGCTTGTGCATAATGAAATCGATGGTCTTTTTCGGTGCTTCTACGGGGATCGTCGGCTTGCAGTCGGTGCAGGAGCGGGTGAAGTACTTATCAAAATAAGCGATTACCGGGCTTTCAGGTGTTGCGTTGAAATCGCCGCCGAGGATCATCGGCAGCTCTGCTACTCCGAAATGCTTTATAATGGTTTCGGCTTGCAGCAGGCGGTTTGGCTCTTTCAAACCCAAATGCGTGCTGGCGAAGATTAGCTTGCGATTATCCGGCAGTTTCACGGTTACCGCGGCGATCGTGCGATCCTCTTCCTTTAATTCCGGGCGAATAGGCAATGCAAACTTCGCCGAATCGACGATCGGGAATTTGGTCAGAACCGCCACGCCGTAATCGCCGCCCTGGTGGTCGATCGCTTTGGAAAAATAGAATTTCATGCCCGTTAGGGCGGCCAGTTGCTGCGCCTGGTTCTTGCCCTTACCGGACCGTTCGGTATTCACATCCACTTCCTGCAATGCTACGAAATCGGGTTTTTCGGCATTAATCACCTTCGCAATTGCCTCCACGTCGATCTTGTCTCCAGCCGACGGCGGGTTGCAGTGGTGGATATTGTAGGTCATTACTTTAAAACGTTGCTTTTTAGCAGGCTGGTCGGGCGACGTACCGGCTAGTACGTTGGCAGACAGAAGAATGAACAGGGGATAGAAATACTTTTTCATCGGTGGTACGAAGATTAAGGTTAATAATGCGCCAAAAATAGTAGTTGAAAACCAGAAATAATCCCACCTGCTAACCCGTTTGGGTTTATCGTCCCATCAAATCTCGACCCGAAGGGCATTTTTCATTATCATTACACATTCATTAACAATCCTCGCTTCATGAAGCTAAGAAAACTCCTATTCGCTGCGGCCGCGCTCACGGGCCTCGGCGTCGCGCATGCGCAAACCAGGCCGGAGGATGTGAAAAGTTTCACGCTCGCCAACGGCATGAAATTCCTCGTCCTGGAAGACCATTCGATCCCCACCGCAAACATGTACCTTTTCTGGAAGGTCGGCTCGCGGAACGAGGTGCACGGCATTACCGGCCTCTCCCACTTCTTCGAACACATGATGTTCAACGGCTCCAAAAACTACGGTCCGAAGCAGTTCGACCGGGTAATGGAAGCCAACGGCGGTTCCAACAATGCGTACACGACCGAAAACGTGACCGTCTACACCGACTGGTTTCAGAAAGACGCCCTGGAAACGATCTTCAAACTCGAATCCGACCGCATCGGCCACCTTACGATCGACCCCAAAATGGTGGAAAGCGAGCGCGGCGTAGTGCTTTCCGAGCGCAGTACCGGACTGGAAAACAGCAACTATCGGCTCATAGGAGAGCAAGTCCAGTCAGTTGCATTCCAGGAGCACCCTTATATGTTCCCGGTCATCGGCTTTGAATCGGATATCAAAAGCTGGACGCAATCCGATCTGGAAAACTATTTCAAAACTTACTATTCACCCAACAATGCGACCGTCGTGGTGGTAGGTGATATTCAATTTGATGAAGTTAAAAAACTGGCCGATCAATATATGGCGCCGCTTCCCGCTCGGGGCCTGCCGCCGAAGATCCGAACCATTGAGCCGCCGCAGAATGGCGAGCGCCGTGTGACGACCTACAAGGATATTACCACGCCGAATTTACTCCTCGCCTACCATGTTCCTGAAACTGCCCATGCCGACTATTATGCGCTGGACCTTTTCAGCAGCCTGCTGAGCTCGGGTAACTCTTCGCGGTTGGTAAAATCGCTGGTCATGGACACTACCATCGCATCCAGCGTTTCGACAGGGCTCGATAATGGCTTCGATCCCACATTGTTTGCCGTTTTTGCCGTAGCCGGTGACAATGTCTCTGCCGCAGACCTCGAAAAAGCCATTGAAGCACAGATCGATATGGTTATCCAGAATGGCGTAACCGACGCGGAATTACAGAAAGTGAAGAACCAGAAGCTCATGGAGTTCTACCATACGCTCGAAACCATCAATGGAAAAGCCAACAGTCTCGGGACTTACGAGGTGTTTTTTGGTGACTATAAAAAGATGTTCGAAGCCCCGGAGAACTACAAAAAGGTCACCGTGGAGGATATCAAACGTGTCGCAGCACAGTATTTCACCGAGCGCAACCGCACCGTGGGGTACCTGCTTCCTGAAAAATCGAAATAACAGCCATTCAAATTCTATTAGAATGAAAAACATACTAATTCTGGTACTCGCCCTGTGCGCATTTGCGGCTGAGGCGCAGAATAATTTCAAAGTACCTCCTTACGAGACATTCAAACTCAAAAACGGGCTGACGGTATACCTGATGGAGCAGCATGAGGTACCGCTGATCAACGTTTCGGCTGTGTTCGATGCCGGTGCGATCAACGATGGCCAAAGCTACGGCCTCGCCAGCCTTACCGCCGACGCATTGCTTTTCGGGACGCAGAAATACACCAAAGCGCAGATCGAGGAAATGACTGATTACGTCGGCGCGAGCCTTTCCACCTATGCGTCGAAAGACAATGCGGGCCTCGCGGCGTCATTTGCTGTCAAAGACCAGGACAAGCTTTTTGAGCTGATCCAACAAGTACTCATCCATCCGGTTTTTGATGCTACCGAATTTGATAAACACAAACAGCGGACGCTGCTGGAACTGGCCCAGGCAAAAGAAAGCCCGCGCTCGGTGATCGGCAACTATTACAATGCATTCCTATTCGGCGATTTCCCCTATGCCACGCCGACGACCGGCAGCAAATCGACTGTCGAGAAAATCGATGTGGCGGCGGCAAAGGCATTTTATCAGAGCAACTACACCACGGGAAAAGGAGCTATTTCGATTGTCGGCGATTTCAAGGCGGCGGATATGAAGAAAAAAGTGACGGCATTGTTCGGAGAGTGGAAAACCGCGCCTGCCAGAATGGTGAAACGCGTGGCGCCCAATCTGGAATTTGACAAGGCGCGCGTGCTGCTCGTGAATAAAGACGACGCCCGCGAAACCACATTTATGATCGGCGGCAAAGGGATCGATTACAATTCACCGGATTATGTGCCTGTGGTCGTGATCAACACCATTCTCGGCGGCAGATTTACCTCCTGGCTGAATGACGCGCTGCGTGTCAATTCGGGCCTTACCTACGGCGCAGGAAGCCGTTTTACCCGCTACAAGTACGCAGGTACTTTCGGTATCAGCACATTTACCAAAAATTCCACGACCATTCCGGCGATCGACATGGCGCTGAGCGTGCTCGACAGCTTGCATAAACACGGCATTAATGAGGAAATCCTCGCGTCCGCGAAGGCGTACGTGAAGGGCGATTTCCCGCCGGATTACGAGTCGGCCGGTGCCTTGGCGAGGCTGCTGACGGATATGTTCACGTACAATTTTGATGAGAGCTTTATCAATACATTCCAGGCAAAAGTGGATGGCCTGACGGTGGCGCAGGCTAAGAACATCATCGCGACCTATTTCCCGAAAGACAAGCTGCAATTCGTACTCGTAGGCAAGGCTTCGGAGATTAAAGAGCAGGTCAAAAAGTACGGCGAGCTGAGTGAAAAGCAGATCAAAGCCGATGGGTTTTAGTATATCAATCACGGTATTACCTTTTGGCAATACCTATCTAAAACAATCAACGAAATGACGATGAAAAAACTAATCGGTATGGGTTGTCTCGCTGCTGCATTACTGGGCGGAAGCAACCTTTTTGCACAAGGCAAGCCGGTGTACACCGCGCCGATCGGCTTACAGGCATATACTTTCCGGGGCAGCTGGGGCAAGGGCATCGAAGCGACGCTCGATACCATCAAATCCCTCGGCGTGACTGAAATGGAAGGCGGCCCGATCGCCGGTATGACCACCGAAGAGCTCCGCAAGCAGCTCGACAAGCGTGGTATAAAAATGTGCTCCATCGGCGCCGACTACAAAAAACTCAGCGAAAGCACCGCACAGACCATAAAAGACGCTAAAATCCTCGGCGCCAAATATGTGATGGTCGCCTGGATTCCTCACGAAAAAGGCAATTTCAACCTCGAAACTGCTAAAAAAGCAGTCGCCGATTTCAATAAAGCCGGAAAAGAGCTGAAAGCGGCCGGGATCTCCCTTACTTACCACAACCACGGCTACGAGTTCGTGCCTTACGAGGATGGGACTTTGTTCGATTATATTGTTAAAAATACCAACCCAGAATACGTCAACTTCGAAATGGACGTCCTCTGGACCGCATTCCCTGGGCAAGACCCGGCGAAACTGCTTTTGAAATACCCTACAAGATGGAAACTGATGCACCTCAAAGACCTGAAAAAGGGCATAAAAGGCGACCTCTCTGGCGGTACGCCTACCACGAACGACGTAGCATTAGGCACCGGCCAAATCGACATCCCGGCGACATTGAAGGCTGCCAAGAAGGTAGGAATCAAGCATTATTTTATCGAGGATGAAAGTCCGTCGTACTTGAAGCAGATTCCTGTGACGATTGCTTATATTAAGAGTATTAAGGAATAGTCCCCCGACTAGCAGCAAATGACAACACCTGGCTATGAATGACTTCGTCGTCATTCGTAGTCAGGTGTTGCCATTTGTTGTCAGTTGTTGTTAGCCGTCGTCGCGGTTACCACCCCGGATTTTGCTTCAATGTCGGGGTACGTTGCAGCTCGTCCTGCATGATCGGGAAGAGGTAATGCCTTGGCGTTACGAATACGCGGCTTTCTACGAAATAGCGCTGCATCCGGTATTTTTTACCATCCACTTCGATCTTGCCGTTCGGGTCTTCAACGGGTTTCATACCGTTAATCATCCGTTGCGTTTTAGGATATGGCCAGTAGGCTTGCGAACGCTGCTCGTTGGTCGCGCCCGCGCTTTGCCACGCCTGCTCACGTGCGATTTCTTTGGCGGAGCTTGCTTCCAGGTATAGCCGCGATGACCAGATGCGGTTGTTTTCGTAAAACAGCTCTACCCTTCTTTCGCGCTTAATGTATTCGTCCATCAACGCCTTGCTGGTTTGTGCCTCAGTCGGTATTGGTGCCATAAATGAGCGCTTTCTCACATCATTCAGCATTTGATAAATCTCCGCATTAGGCCCGGCCGATTCGTTAACTGCCTCTGCATAGATGTAAATGAACTCCGGCAACCGCCACACCGGCGGGCCGCTGATAGCAAAGCTCTTATCACGGTTCCACGATTCGCGCAGGATTTTGCGCAGGAAATAACCCGTTGTTGAAGAGTTGGAAGCGCCGATTTTGTCCGCGCCGGTGGCCGTGTTGATCACCTTTCCTTTGAATGTTGAACCGTGGTACACGATGTCGCGGTAGAAGCGCGGGTCTCTTTTCACACTTTCGTAGGGGTTACCGTCGTCGTAGCCGTCGGTTTTGGCGCGGGTTCCGTACACGGGGTAGCCGAATCCATTCGGCGCAATATATTCATATTCATCCACTTGCTCCTGAACCGGCATCTGGCGTGAGCTTCCGCCCCAGCTTGGCGGGTAAATATCGCCCTGCCAGTTGTTGTCCTTGTCGCGGGTGACGAAGAAAACAGCCTCGTTCTGGAATGCCTGCATATCATGGTACAAATCCCAGAGCCGCGCGGGTACTTTGGAATTATTATTGTTGTTGCCGGCGTCGTCGCGGAAATCGGATGCGTCGTGGCCCTGGTACAGGCTGTAACGCTGGCGGCCATCGACTTTGAAATCAATCACCGCCTTCGCAGCCTCCTTGGCTTTCACCCAGCGATCGACATTGTAGGCATATTCCGAAGCAAACTGGCGCGTATCATTGGGAAATGCACCGCCATTCCACATTGGCGTTGCCGCCATCCAGGAAATCATTGCTTTCAGTCCCAGACACGCTCCTTTATCTACCCGGCCAAAATCCGCGCCGCCCCAGCTGCCCGGAACCCGCGCAAATGCGGAGTCGCAGTCCTGTTTGATCTTTTCCGCAATCGAATGAAAAGACTCCTGTTTGAAATCCATCGCATCGGTAGGCTGGATCGTGCGGGTAACATATACCACCTCCCCGTACATACGCGCAGCCAGGTAATGGAAGTAGGCACGCATGAAGTAGGTTTCGCCAAGGCGTTTGTCGAGGTCACCGGCTTGCAGCGGGTTATCGGGCGTGTTGTATTTCCTTACGCCTTCCAGGATCACATTGGCCTTACGAATGCGGGCATACAAATCCCACCAGTATTGCCCGCGGCTGCTGCGATCGGGCATGGCGTTCGGGTTCCAGTCGCCGGTGTTGAACTTGTTGGTAAGACTTCCCTCTGCTGTCGAGCCCTCTGCCTCGTCGGTCACTGGGGCCGATGAAAAGTGGGAGAAAAACACCAGCGGACTGTTGGAACCTTTCGCATTGTCGTACAAGTCGGTTACCAGCTGGTTCATTTTATTGTATCGGGTAAAAACCTGCTCGGCATCTACCTGGTCGTCGGGTTTGCGGTCGAGGAAATCCTGCTGGCAGCCCGACAACACTCCAAGACCGAATGCTATGCTCGTCAATATTTTTGTGGTATTCATAAAAGTCAGGTTAAATCAGAATGAAATGTCGACACCAAAATTCACCACCTTCTGGATCGGGTACCAGTCGCCCGTACCCTCGCGGGTTTCGGGGTCCATGTCTACGTCTTTGAGTCCATCCCAGGTAAGGAGGTTCATGCCCTGCACGTAAATACGGAAATTGTCGATGCCGATTTTTTTGATCGCTGTCTTGGGCAAATTGTATCCAATCTCGACCGTTTTCAGGCGGATGTATTTCGAATTATACAAAAACAAGCTGCTGGCGCCGTTCTTGTTGTTGCTGTGATCCCCGAAATGCAATGCGGGATAAGTTGCGGTCGCCGCCGTCTCAGGCGTCCAGCGTTTCAGGTGCATCGGTTTCACTTTACCATATTTATCCTGGCTGAAAAGCGGGAAATCGTAAACCGCCGCGCCAGACAACTGCACCGACGCCCGCGACGCCCCTTGGAATAAGGCGCTGAAATCGAAGTTCTTGAAGCGCCCTCCTACCGGCAAACCGAACATCAGTTCCGGGTTGCGCGGATTACCCACGGCAGTCCGGTCGCCCAGGTCGTCGATCTTGCCGTCATTATTCAAATCCTTATAAATCACATCTCCCGGTCGCAGCGTACCGAATGATTGGAAGCCGCTGCCGTTGTTCATTGCATTCAGCTGATTAGCCTCTTCCTGGTTTGCCACGAAACGATCGAAAATGTAGTCAAAATGCTCGTCGATGCGCTTGCCGGTGTTAGCCCTGCCCGGTGAAGCATAAGGGATCTCATTCATGAAAATGATTTTGTTGCGGGCAAAAGTCATATTCGGGCGAACGAAATACGTAAAGTCCTTACCAATGTTGCCCGTCCAGCCGATCTCGAAATCGAATCCCTTGTTGTTCACAATCCCCGAGTTCAGGAACGGCGCGTCTTTACCGACGATGTCCGGAAAACCCAGTTTATTACCACCACCCATGTTGGTGATAATGTCGTAACGGTGCTCCCGGAAGAGATCGAGGGTCAATGTGAGCCGTTTCAGAAATGTAGCATCTATCCCGATATTGGTTTTGCGTGCTTTTTCCCAGGTCAGATTGGGGTTGGCAAGGTCACCTTCCGAAAGGAAACCACCGGCACCCGAGCCAAAGTTGTCGGTACCGAAGTTATAATCGCCATCGCGCCGACCAAAATATTGCAGGTAAATGAAACGCTTATCGTCGGGGATCTTATCACTTCCCACCAAACCAAACGAGCCGCGGATTTTCAGGTTGTTCAGCCAGTTTTGGGTATTGGTCATGAACCGCTCTTTCGTAAGCACCCAGCCGGCTGCTACCGACGGGAAAAAGCCGTAGCGCTTACCCTTTGCAAAGTTTTCTGACCCATTATAGGCTGCATTCACTTCCAGCAAATAGCGGTCGTCGTACCCGTACGTAGCACGGGCGGTCACGCCCTGGTAACTGAACGGCACCTGGTTGTTGATAACCCGTTTTGACCGGTTAAAAAGCACCATACCCGTCACATCGTGCAATCCGAAATTCCGCATATAGTCGAGCTTGGCCTGGAAATAGGCGCGGCTTTCATTGTTGTTATTGTTATACCCGTTTCCGATCGTCTGGTCGATGTTGTACTTGTTCCCCGACTTGTACGCGCCGGTGTAATGCCCCGGCGTGCGGTAGAAATCGCTTCCCACCGTCGGCACGAATGTGGCATAGCCTGGGTATTCGCGGTAACCTTCCGAATAGGTGCCCACTTTACGGTCGATCCAGCCGCCGTCGTTGGCATCATAGGAGAACATTCCTTCGATGGCCAGGCCTTTTGTAATGAAGTTCAGCTTGTGTCCGAGCGAGAATGAACCATTGAGATAGGTATTCTTTTCATTCAAAAAACCGGTGCGGCTGAGCTCTCCGAGGATATTGAAGCGATAAATCTGGTCGCCATATAACATTCCGAGCGGGTTGTTCGTCTGGAAAACCTTATTGGCAGGGTCGTCATTCGGTTCCACAATGATCGGCAGGTACGAAGGCTGCGTATTGGCCAGCTCTACAATGCGGGCGGCTGTCGTTCCCGGCGCATTGCGGTCGGTAATGCGGGCGCCCAGGTCAAGTTTAGCGTAAAAGTTGTCCGTGATGTCAATATCAATGTTCGAACGGAAGTTGTAACGTTTGAAAACCGCCTGGGTATTGTTGGATGTCAGATCGGTATGGCGATAGTTCCCATCCTGCTGGAAGTAGTTGGCCAGGACGAAATACCTGGCCCTCAACGATCCACCGCTAATAGATAAACTGTAATCATGCTGCACACCGGGCTTGAATGCATAATCGAAGTAATTCCAATTGTAGCCCAGGCCATCGGAGTTATCCCCTTTCGCCTTGCGGAAATCGGCAATGGCCTGATCCGAGAACAAGTTCAATGTCGTCGGGTCGGCATCGGGGTTATCATTTCTTCTGGCTTCATTGTAAAGCATCGCATAATCCGCCGAACCGAGGTAGGTGGGGAATTTCACCGGTTTGTTGATCCCCACCGATGCTTTGAAGTTCACAGTCGCCTTATCCTGCACTTTTCCACGTCGGGTAGTGATCAGGATTACACCGTTGGCTCCCCGAACACCATAAGGCGCTGTGGCCGAGGCATCTTTCAAAATCGTAAACGTCTCGATCTCCGAAGGCGCCAGGTAATCCATGCTCCGTTCGAGGCCGTCGATAATCACAATCGGCGCCTTATTTCCGTAAGTAGCGGCTCCCCGGATGAAAATTTCGCTCCGGTCTACGCCTGGCTCCCCACCGCCAAACTGGTTGGCGAACAACCCCGGCAAACGACCCGCCAATGCGTTGGTAATGCTGGCCGTCGGGCTTTGCTTCAGATCCTCGGTGGTAATGGTCGCGATAGAACCGGTAATGGTCGCTTTGCGTTGCGAGCCGTACCCCACGATCACGATCTCTTCCAGTCCATTCAAATCTTCTTCCAGCTGAATGCTCAGCGTCGTCTGAGCTGCCACTGGCTGTTCTTTTTTGAGATACCCAATAAAAGAAACCACCAGCACATCACCGGCCTCCGCTTCGACCGTGAACTTCCCGCTCGCATCCGCCGACGTTCCCTTATCAGTCCCCTTTACGATCACTGTTGCACCTGGCAACGGATTACCTTTCGCATCGGCGACGGTACCGGTAATTTCACGGATTACCGTCTCCGGCATTGCCGGCACATTAATGTTAGGTACGGGGCCGGCCCCCTCGTGCTCTTCCTTTTTGTAGATCGCGATTTGCTTACCTATTACCTTATACGTTAGGTCTGTTCCTTTAAGCGCGGCATTCAGGATAGCCGGCACGGTTTCATTTCTGAGGTTCAGGTTAATACTGATATCCTGTTTTCCTGAAAAAAGGTCATCCCTGTAAAATATGCGGTAACTGGTTTGTTCCTGAATTTGCCTGAACAACGTGCCCAGATTCCCGTTCCGGATTTTGACATCCATCCTGCTTTTCTGAGAATACCCCGTTGCATGCACGCTCATCATCCCGATCCATAACAGTACAACTGTCAGTTTCATGATTCTCAGCAGTTTTGATGGGTGCAATTCTCCCAAAGGGCAATACCCTTTCTGGTCAAATTTTTTCATAAATTTGATTCGACTTTTGTTAATACAATGGTTTAAGGATCACTTGCTTGCCGGCAAGTGTGAAGATTCGGGAAACGTTGCCGCGTTTCCCGTTTTTTATGGTTTAATAGTGCTTTCCTCCAATACGTACCTCCTTTCGTTAAGTTGTTGTTTGTAATTGAGCCCGGTAGTCACCGAGACCGCTTCCAGCATATCGCGAATGTTGTCCTGCAAATCCAGCGTGCCGCCAAATCGCACACCCGCGAGTTTCGGTTGTTTTAGTATAATATCAACACGGTAGTACCGCGATAGTTTTTTCAAAATCTCGGTCAACGGGGCGCTGTTCAACACAAGATATCCGTCCTTCCAAGACACATATTCCTGTACATCCACCTGTTCTGTCTGCAATGCAGCGCGTTGCTGGTCATACACCGCCCGGGTACCCGGCGTGATCTTCATCTTTTTTGAACCGAAAAGCGATTGACTCTGGCTGGTCAGTTCCACGCTACCCTTTGCGAGCACAGTTGCCGTGTAATTATCATCGGAATAAGCACTTACGTCGAACTCCGTCCCGAGTACTTCCACCTCCATGTCGCGGGTGTACACATGAAACGGCACATCTTCCGAATGCTTCACCGAGAAGTATGCCTGGCCTTCTAGATACACTTCACGGCGGCGGATGTCGAATTGCGACGGGTATACCAGCTTGGAGCCGGAGTTCAGCCAAATACGCGTACCATCCGCGAGCGTCAGCACCGACCGCTTGCCATAAGGCACGACTAACGTATTAAATTGCTGATCCCCGGCCACCTGCTGGTCTATTGTCGATGAAGAGTCAACCTGAATGAGCGCACCATTGTCTTTGTATTCCACGCTCGAATTTTCTTTCCGCAAGCTAATCACACGTTTGTCGCCGAGGATCAGCTGGGTTTCGTCCGGTCCGTTCGCGCCACGGGCAGCAAACTCCTGCATGGTACGAGCGGAATCTTTATAAAACACGAGGTAGCCTACACCCGCCAGCAACAGCAGCGTCACCGAAGCCGCCGCGGCAATCCAGAAGGCGTTGAATGATCTTTGTTTCCTCTGTGAGATAGTTTCGCCTACCTGGTTCCAGAGTGCATCCTTTTCATCGGGTGAAAAGGTTTCGTTACGGAGGGTTTTAAACAGCAGCTTCGCCCGTTCGCCGGCTACCTTTTCCTGTTCGGTCAGGTGCTCCGGATCCGGGATCGGCTCCTGCTTGTTCTTTTTTCTTTTCATGGAAGCGCGCTTGTTTAAACTACAAGAGTGCAGCCAGTCACAGATATAGACTTCTGAAAGGATTTATTTTAACAAAAAATAGAAAATATTTTATTAACAGCACATTATCAACAAGATAGTGCCGAATTCAAGTTTACCTCGCAGCTGTTTGAGGGCCCTGTAAACGAAAGTGCGGCAAGTAGGAACGGAAATCTGCATCATGGCGGCGATTTCGTCGTAATCGAGATCCTGGTGAAAACGCAGGTACAATATCTCCCGCTGGCGGTCGGGCAGCAGGTTAATCTCCGCCGCAAGGTGTTGCAGCGTTTCCCGCTCCTTTTCACTGATAATCATCTCTTCTTCAATACTGAAACTGAATGTATTGATCGCCAGCGAATCTTCGGTATCCCACCGGTCAAATCGCAGCATCGACGATTTCCGGTGTGCCAAATGCAGCTTCCTGCGCAGTGATTTGAGGAGATAGAATTTCACATTGGCATCCCGGGCCAGGTTTTTCCGGTAGCCGTGCAAATCGATGAACAGGTCATGAATACAATCTTTTACCAGGTCCCGGTCGGTACTATACCGCATACCGAATGCATACAGCACGTCGGCGTACTCGTCATAAAGGTCGCTAAACGCATCGGGATCGCCGGAAATGAAGCGTAGCCAGGTGTCCTGATCCGGGTCTGAATGTGTCATAGCGCAAAGTTCAATGCTTATTTCCCCAAAATGGCTTCTCCAAAGCGGCTTCTCCGAAGCGGGGATTAAATTTAGTGAGTATCTATGAAAATCATCAAATATCTCCTGTTTCTTCCTCCTATTTTAATACCAGGCAATTTGGTGAGACCGGCTGCTTGCCAAGTGCGCAGATACTTTTTACTTTGCATCAAAAAAGCAATCAACATGGAACCAGCACTATTGAATGAAGTCCCGTCGCTCGATTTGGCCGATTTCACATCGGGGGATGCCCAACGGAAGCAGCGGTTTGTCGAAGACCTCGGCGCGGCATTTACCAACATCGGTTTTGTAGCCATTAAAAATCACGGGTTAAGCGATGCGCTGCGCAATGATCTTTACGAAAGTGTAAAGCAGTTCTTTTCGCAGCCGGACGACGTCAAGAAAAAGTACGAGTTCCCCGAGTTATTCGGACAGCGTGGCTATATCGGCAAAGGCAAAGAAACCGCAAAAGGTTTCAAAGTGGCCGATTTGAAAGAATTTTACCACGTAGGCCAGCCAGAGCCCATCGGGCAAATGCCTTCCAATATCTTCCCCGACGAATTTCCCGATTTCAAGAAATATACGCTCGAAGTTTATCATACTTTCGAAAATACCGGCAAAACACTGCTGCGTGCCATCGCCATTTACCTCGACCTCCCGGAAGGTTATTTTGAGGACAAAGTGAAAAACGGCGACAGCCTGCTCCGCGCATTGCATTACTTCCCTATTCCCAATCCCGAGCTGGTACCGGAAGGTGCTGTAAGAGCGGCGGCACACGGGGATATCAACCTCATTACCCTGCTGATGGGCGCCAGTGCGGAAGGCCTCGAAGTGCTGCGCCGTGATGGGGAATGGATTGCCATTACCGCGCTACCCGACCAGATCGTCGTCAACGTGGGCGATATGCTCGACCGGCTGACGAACCATAAGCTCAAATCGACCATTCACCGTGTGGTAAACCCACCGCGCGAGAAAATGGGGACTTCGCGCTATTCCATTCCGTTTTTCATGCACCCGCGCGCCGACATGGACCTGACCAGCCTCGAAAGCTGCGTTACTGCCGAGCAGCCGAAGCTGTATACCAACATGACTGCCGGCGAGTTTCTCGATGAACGTTTGCGGGAGCTCGGTTTGAAAAAATAAAAGTACCTCAGCTTGTCTTACCCACCTATCCGTCGATTTCGTTACATCATTTACCTGATGGACATCCTCCTGCTGTCGCTCACGGCATTCGGAGGACCGCAGGTACATCTCATGATGATGATCGAGCGGCTGGTGCATAAGCGGAGGTATGTCACAGAAGAAGAGCTACTTGAATTACAGGCCCTTTGCTCGATATTACCCGGCCCAAGCTCTACGCAGACGGTCACGGCAATAGGCCTGAAAATAGGCGGGCAGCCGCTCGCCTACCTGACGCTGCTCGTATGGTCACTGCCTGCAATGATCCTGATGACGCTCGCGGCAATCGGCATCCATTACCTCGAACGGAATGCGATTTCACTCGATTTCACACGGTTTGTGGGCCCCATGGCGGTCGCGTTCCTGATGTACGGCGCCTCTTCCATCGCCCGGAAAGTGATCCACAACACCCAGGGCTGGACATTCCTCGTCATTTCGACCATTCTCGCGTATATGTACCCGTCACCTTACATGACGCCCGTGCTCATCGTGTGCGGGGGTGTGGCGTCGTCGCTTAATTTCAAAAAGCACGAAAAGATGGAGAAAGCCGAGATCCGCATCAAATGGCGGCCTATTATTTTCTGGATCTCCGTGCTGATTACCGCGGCTATTATCGGTAAGATCACCAACTCGTTGCCCGTCAGGCTTTTCGAGAACTTCTACCGGAACGGCAGCCTCGTTTTCGGCGGCGGGCAGGTCCTTATCCCCATTTTGTATAACGAATTTGTGGAGTTCAAGCATTACCTGACCGAGCAGGAGTTCCTCGCGGGGATGGCGCTCACGCAGGTCGTACCCGGGCCGGTATTCTCGATCGCCACGTTTGTCGGAAGTGTGTCACTCCAATCCAACGGCTGGTTTGGTCAGATTGTCGGCGGGTTTGTAGCAACTGCCGGTATCTTTCTGCCGGGCACTTTCTTTATCTTTTTTGCCTATCCTTTCTGGGATCAGCTGAAACGCTACCGCGGCATTCGCGCCTCGCTCGAAGGCATCCACGCTGCCAGCTGCGGCCTTACCATCGCCGCAGCCATCTCGCTCTTTCAACCGATGACAACCAGCATTCAGCCCGTGGCAACGGTTATCGCCACATTGCTGGTCGTCGCATTCGGAAAGGTGCCTTCCTATCTGATCATTTTGGCCGGGTTGTTGCTGGGGTTGGTGTTTTGAGGGGCGTTTTAGCCTGAGAACGGGAAAGGTTATGTATATTTACTTAGACTTCCTTCAATACCTTAATATCAGAGCATATGCTTTTGGAACTTAATGATAATGTAATCAAAAGTACCGGGCTCTCCGAGCAGGAGTTGAGAATCGAGCTGGCCGTGCGGCTGTATGAAGATGGAAAAATTACTGTCGGACAAGGCGGCACCATGACCGGGCTGGGTAGCATTCGCTTCCAGCAAGAACTCGGGAAACGTAAAATTGCCTGGCACTACGACATAGAGGACTTCGAAGCAGATCTGGAAACACTAAGAAAGCTTTCGAGTGATCGTACTAAGTGATACCTCTGTTATCAGCGGACTTGTGCAGTCAGGACATTTATATATCCTCCAAAATCTCTATGAGAGGATTGTAATACCGAAACGGGTATATCTGGAATTGCAGGATTTAGATTTTGCATCCCGGAGTAAACAAAGGGCCGGAGCGTGGCTACGCACATGGGTTTATCCGTCATTGGAACATTGGGCGCTCTGGCAGAAGCGAAGAAGAAAAATTACATCACCGCGGTAAAGCCGGTAATTGAAATCTTAATAAATAAATGTGGGTTTTGGATCAAGCCTGGCCTTGTTGAAAGAGTTTTAAAATCAGTAAATGAATAATAGTAATACCAGAATAAGCATTTCCCAAACCCAATGACCAGACACCACCTAGCCCTAGTTACACTCCTTTTCCTCACAGCATTTACCAGCACAAAAGCCCAGATCACTACTCCGCCGGGCTTTTTACAAAAAAACAATACGATCGCATCCCGCCAATGGGTCGATTCCGTGTTTGCCACGCTCACACCCGATGAGCGCATTGCCCAGCTGATTATGGTTGCGGCGGTGTCGGATACCAAACGTGCATTAATTGACCCCAAAACCAGCAACCCGGCGGCAGTAGAGAAGTTGATCCGCGAAAATAAGGTCGGTGGAATTGTGTTTTTCCAGGGCGGGCCCGTGCCGCAAGCCCGGCTGACGAACTACTACCAGTCGATTTCAAAAGTGCCATTGCTGGTGGCGATGGATGCCGAGTTCGGACTGGCGATGCGGATCGATAGCACGGTTCGCTATCCCTATCAGATGACTTTGGGCGCCATCCAGGATAATAATGACCTGATTTACCAAATGGGCGCGCAGCTCGCGAAACAGGCCCGACGCCTTGGGATGCATATCAACTTCGCACCGGTGGCGGATGTTAATAATAATCCAAACAACCCGGTGATCAGCTTCCGGTCGTTTGGGGAGAACAAATACAAAGTCGCAGAAAAAGCCGTTGCATACATGCGCGGCATGCAGGACAATGGCTTGCTCACCAGCGCGAAACACTTCCCCGGCCACGGAGACACCGGTACCGATTCGCATTATGATTTGCCGTTAATCTCACATTCCACCCAACGCATTGATTCACTGGAACTTTACCCGTTCCGCGCGCTGATCGATAATGGATTGAGCGGCATGATGATCGCGCATTTGAGCATTCCGGCACTCGATAAGACGCCTAACCTCCCTTCTACCTTATCCAAACCGATTGTAAGCAAGCTACTGCGCGATCAGTTGGGTTTCAATGGACTGATTTACTCCGACGCCATGAATATGAAGGGCGTAACCAAGTATTTCCCGGATGGCAAGGCCGATGCCATGGGCCTGGAAGCGGGTATGGACCTTTTGGAATTCACCGAGGACGTAAACAAATCTATTGCCGAGATCAAAAAGAGTATTGCCGAAGGTAAAATCACGCAGGCGGAGATCGACTACCGTTGCCGCAAAGTACTGGAAGCCAAGGCCTGGGCAGGGCTGGCGCATTACAAACCGGTTGACCTCAACAACCTGTACGAAGACCTGAACCCCAAAGCCGCAGAACTTACCAACCGGCTGCTCACCGAAAAGGCCCTCACAATACTAAAAAACGACAACAGCATTCTGCCGCTACGCGAGTTGGATACGCTCAAAATCGCTTCCATTTCTGTGGGAGCCGATACGGTCACTACTTTCCAGAACACCCTCGGCCTTTACACGACTGTCGACCATTTCTATATTCCTGCCAAAGCTACGGCTGAACAGATCGAGGCCGTACGATCGAAGTTGAATGCTTATAACCTCCTGCTGGTGGGCGTGCATCTGGGAAGCATTTCTCCGCGCACGAGTTATGGCCTTACCGAACCTATGAGCGCGGTTTTACAAGAACTGATCGCTACAAAAAAAGCAGTGGTTTCCGTTTTCGGCAACCCATATGCTTTGAATAAAATGCCTAAAACCGACGATGCGAAGGCCCTGATCATGGCATACCAGCTTACACCGTACACCCAGGATTTGTCGGCCCAGCTGATTTTCGGGGCAATCCCGGCAGTGGGTAAGCTACCGGTGACAGTGAATGCCCAGTACCCTTACAATGCGGGCATCCAGACCCCGGCGCTAGGTAGATTGAAATACACCATCCCCGAAGAACTTGGGTTGGATTCGAAGGTGATTACTTTTAAAATAGACTCCATTGCCAATGCAGCGGTAGCGCAGAAAGCGACCCCCGGATGCGTGGTGCAACTAGCCAAGGATGGCAAAGTATTCTTCCGCAAAGCCTACGGCAAGCATACCTACGAAGGCAACCATCCCGTAAAACTGACGGATTTGTACGACCTGGCTTCTGTGACCAAGATTACCGCCTCCACCCTCGCATTGATGAGCCTCTGGGATGCGAAAAAGTTTGATCTGGATGCGACCATGAAGGATTATCTTCCCGACTTCGAAGGCTCTAACAAGGCCGATCTTCAATGGCGCCGCGTGCTCACGCATAGTGCACGCCTGAAAGCATTTATCGTACTTTGGAAAGAGGCACAAAAAGCGGATGGCAGCTGGAAAAAGAAGACGTTCAGCACGAAACAATCCAAACGCTACCCTACTTCGGTGGTGGGCGACAGCTTATTTATTTTCAAGAATTACGACAAAACGATTTTCAAATCGATCCGCGACTCTCCTTTGAATGAGAAAGAGGGCTACGTGTACAGCGACCTTTCGTTTATTCTTTATCCACAAATCGTAAAACGGTTGAGCGGGGAGAATTTTGAAGATTATATCAAAAACCACTACTACCACAAACTCGGTGCCAATACGCTTACTTTCAACCCGAAACGCTTTTACAAACTGGACGACATTGTGCCTACCGAGCGCGACACGTTTTTCCGGATGACGCAGCTGCATGGGCAGGTGCACGACGAGGCGGCGGCCATGCTGGGCGGATTAAGCGGCCACGCCGGGCTTTTCGGCACTTCCAATGATGTGATGAAAGTGTGGCAGATGTATCTGCAGGATGGCTACTACGGTGGTCAGCAGTTGCTGAGCAAGGATGCATTGATTGAGTTTACGCGTTATCAATACCCTGAGGAAGGAAGCCGCCGCGGTATCGGATTTGACAAACCCACATTCAAATACACGGGTAATGCACCGAGGTACGCGAGCCCGTCTAGCTTCGGACATACGGGCTACACGGGCATTATGACCTGGGCTGATCCTGCGTGGGGGCTGAACTACGTCTTTTTGTCGAACCGGGTGTACCCAACGCGTGAGAACAACAAGATCTCGACGCTGAACATCCGCACATCGATCATGGACGTCGTCTATGAACAGCTTTTAAAAAAGTAACCCCGGTTACCCGCACCGAACCCTGAACTTGCTACCTTTGTAACACTCACGAACCAGGTTATCATTATGTACTATCGATTTGATAAAGAAAAAGCGTCCCGACGGCCCGGAATCACGCCGTTGAAGGACGCTATCGATCAAATGCTTGACAGGTACAAGCTGCGTAGCCGTTTCGACCAATCCTATGTGGTTGCGCATTGGGACAAGATCATGGGTTCGGCGATTGCTACCCGTACCCAAAAAGTGTATATCAAAGACAACATCCTGTTCCTGCAAATCGAATCCGCACCGCTCCGCAACGAACTTTTCCGCGCAAAAGGTAAAATCATCGAGCTGATTAACCGGGAAATGGGAAGCTCACTGGTGCAGGATGTGATTTTTGTCTGATTTCTTCCCACGGAAAAAATTTGTAATTTCAATCTTCAATCATCATTGAAGGATATGACTACGCTGACCATTAAAACCGAGAGTGAGGAAGTGATAGCAGCTGTGAGAGCACTTTTACGGGGATTTGAAGTGACATTCGAAGAGAGGGATGACAAAACTTATGCCCCGGAATTTGTATCCATGATCAAAGAAAGTGAACAGCAAGTCAGGGAAGGCAAAACTGTTAAATATGAACCCGGTACTAACCTATGGGATCTGGTAGATACCAAATAGCATTTACCGAACGAGCGATCACACACTTATCATTTTGGCACAAATCCGGCAACAAGGTCATCATCACGAAAATAGAACAGCTTATCGAATCTATCGCCGATACACCAACGGAGGGAATCGGGAAACCTGAACTTTTGAAATATGAACTTGCCGGAAAGTATTCCAGAAGGATTAGTCATGAACATCGTGTTGTGTACCAAATCATTGGGAATACCGTGTATATTCTTTCTCTGAAAGGCCACTACTAGTCTTTATCTTTACCTCCCAAAAAAGCAGCGGGAGGCATCGCGTATTAATCTGAATGAATCCAATCCAATTTCCTGCATTTCTGAAACCTGGCGACCGCGTCGGGGTTTTGGCTCCGGCCAGCATTGTTAAGTATGAAGACGTTATTCCCGGCATCAGATTGTTTACCGAGCAGTGGAGGCTCGAAGTGGTCGAAGGGAAAACGCTGAGGACATCATTTAACCAGTTTTCGGCTTCCGACGAAGACCGACTAGCCGATATGCAGCATTTGCTCGACGATCCCTCCATCAAAGCCATTATCGCTGCCCGCGGCGGCTACGGCTGTTCCCGGATCGTGGATAACCTGAATTTTGACAAATTCCTCCAAAACCCGAAATGGATCGTCGGTTTTAGCGACCTGACGGCCTTTCTTGCCCGGACCTTCCAATTAGGCTACGCCAGTATTCACGCGCCGATGGTCAAAACAATTACATGTGCAGGTGCAGAAATGGCCGCTGAATCACTGCGCCAGATGCTTTTCGGCGAATTGCCCGGTTATGAAGTACCCGTTCACCGCTTAAACCGGGTGGGAGAAGCGACCGCGCAAGTCGTTGGCGGAAACCTCTGCTTGCTTGCACATATGATAGGGTCGGAGACAGAGACGAATACCGACGGCAAGATCCTTTTTATCGAAGATATCAATGAATACCTGTATAATCTGGACCGGATGATGATCCAGCTGAAAAGGTCGGGCAAGCTCGCCAAACTGGCGGGGTTGGTGGTGGGCCAGTTTACAGATATGAAGGACAACAACAGCCCCACATTCGGCAAGGACTCTTACGAAATTATCGCGGAGCATGTGGCTGAGTTCGATTTTCCGGTCTGCTACGATTTCCCTGTGGGCCACGTGTGCGACAATCGCGCCATGGGTGTGGGCATGGGCGCCGCATTCAAAGTATCGGAGCTGGCCGTTGAGCTCCGCTTTCTATCAAATTCCACAGCTGTTTAGCTAAGAGATATGACAAATTTCAAGGACAAGGTTGTCTGGATCACTGGGGCGTCGTCGGGTATCGGCGAGGCATTGACGATGGCTTTTGCCAAAGAAGGCGCAAAACTGGTGCTTACCGCCCGTCGCCGTGAGGAGTTGGAAAGAGTGAAGCAGCAAACCGCATTGCCCGATGCAGATGTGCTGGTGTTGCCTTTGGATGTTACGCAATTTGAACAGGCCAGGCCAGCCGCCGAACAGGTAATCGCCCATTTCGGGCAGATTGACGTGATGGTGCATAACGCGGGCGTGAGCCAACGTTCTTACATCAACGACACCGACCTGGAAGTTTATCAGAGCCTGATGAATGTTAATTTTTTCAGCACGGTAGCACTCACCAAAGCCGTTCTACCGCATATGATCGCGCGGCGGTCGGGCCATTTTATCGTCATGAGCAGTGTTGCCGGGAAAATCGGCACCATTATGCGCTCGGGCTACAATGCAGCGAAACATGCATTGCAAGGCTTTTATGATTCTTTGCGCGCAGAGGGCTATCAGCACAATATCAAAGTTACCACCATTTGTCCAGGCTACATCCGCACGAATATCTCTCTGAATGCATTGGATGCATCCGGGGACAAATTCGGCAAAATGGATAGCAACCAGGCGCAGGGTATCCCGGCAGACGTTTGCGCCGAAAAGATTCTCGATGCAGTCAGAAAGGATAAAAAGGAGATCTACATTGGTGGATTTAAAGAAGTAGCCGCCATTTACCTCAAAAGGTTCTTCCCGAACCTGCTGTTTGATCAGGTCAGGAAGAACATTCCCGAATAGCTCCTATGGGATAGCCGCTATTTAGCCTTCGCCTTTTCGAGATAATCGGTAGCCAGGCGAGCTATCGAGCGTACCCCTAGCACCAGGCTACCTTCATCTACATAGAAATCGGGCGTGTGATGCGGTGCGGCTTCGGCAACGCTTTTACCCCTTGGCATACCTCCCAGGAAGAAGAAAAAACCGGGGACTTTCTGCTGGTAAAAAGCAAAATCTTCGGCGCCGGTTTTGACCGGAATCACATTTACATTCTCTTTGCCGGCCACATTTTCCAGCGTACCGATCATTTTAGCCGTCAGCGCCTCATCATTGTGTGTGACAGGGTACATTATATCGATATCGACCGTTGCAGTAGCGCCCGCGCTTTCTGCGATGCTGGTTGAAATGTCGTTCAGGCGCTTATGCACATAAGAATGCATGTTTTCATCAAAAGTGCGGATGGTACCGATCATTTTCACTGACTCGGGGATGATATTCTGCCGCACGCCGCCGTGGATTGCGCCGATAGTCACGACCGCGGGCGCGTGCGTGAGGTCCAGGTTACGGCTGACGATCGTCTGTAGTGCAGTCACGATCTGCGAAGAGGTCACAATCGGATCTACACCCGACCATGGATAAGCACCGTGCGTTTGCTTTCCTTTTACATCAATACTAAAAAAATCGACAGCAGCCATCGTCGCGCCGGGACGATAGGAAATCTTCCCTACTTCGATCTGCGAGTCGATATGGAGCCCAAAAATCGCATCGACTTTCGGGTTTTCGAGCACTCCTTCCTTCACCATCAGTTCTGCACCTCCCTCCTCGCCTTCCGGCGCCCCTTCCTCGGCCGGCTGGAAAATGAACTTAATGGTACCGGGAAGGTCGTTTTTCATCGACGCCAGCACCTCCGCTACGCCCATGAGTATCGCAATGTGCGTGTCATGCCCACATGCGTGCATGACGCCCGTAGTCTGCCCTTTGTATTCCGTCGTTACTTTCGATTTGAAAGGAAGATCCACCCGTTCGGCCACTGGCAGACCGTCCATATCGGCCCTCAGCGCCACCACAGGCCCCGGCTTGCCACCTTTCAGTATCCCGACCACACCTGTATGTGCAACGCCGGCTTTCACCTCGATACCGAGTTGTTTTAAATGGTTCGCGATCTTCTCTGCTGTTTTGAATTCCCGGTTACCCAGTTCAGGATTCTGGTGAAAATGACGACGCCATTCTACCAGTTTCTTTTCCAGTGCCGGCGCCTTCTGATCGATCGATTTAGCTAATGCTGACTGAGCCGATACCGACTGTGCGGTAATGGCGGCGATTAGTGCCGCGGCCGATATCCGACCTATTTTGTTTAAAATTTTGCCCGTAAAAGGAGTTGTCATAGGAATGTGTTAAAGAATCAGGTTTTTCAAGATCGGAAAGAAATTCTTCCGTTCCAAAACAAAAAGGCCTTACCCACAATGGATAAGGCCTTGTATTGACAAGTGTTTGTAATCAATGCTCGTCTTCGAGGAAACCTGTGCGACGGTAGCCGGCATATACCCACTCTGTTTTAGGGTCATTCTCAAAAGCAAACTTCACATAGATGGAGTCTGTTTTGTTGCCACCTGTGGAAGTTGCAGCACCTTTGAGAATTTTACCTTCAATAATCGACACGGCAGACATTCCTGCTTCCATATTGGGCAATTTATCCGCCTTATCGAAAGTCAGCGCCGGTAGGTTTACCTTGGCAACAACCGCCAAAGCATCTGCATCAGGCGTGAGCAACTCATGATCGTTGATGATCAGGTCGGTTTCGTTGTTGGCAGCAGTGTTCGAAGTGGTAATAAGGAAGCGTCCGCCACCTCCTATGTCCTCTCCGTTGGCAAAAACACCTATATACCACTCACCGCACATAGCCTGTAATTTGGTCCCTTCAATGGTCGGTTCACTGCCCAGATCGCAGGAGAAAAGACCAAAAACCAATAGTATCAGAGAATACTTTATATATTTCATAACGTCAATTTTACTGTTTTACAAAAGTACGAAGTGCAGTACCAAAAAGAGGATTGATCACTACCCAGCTGTATGATACTCCTTCTTTAATCGATGCATTGGTGCATTCGAATGCATTTCCGGAAGTCAGCTGGTAGGGGCACCCTATCTTACCTTTATCAAAGTAGTAGAAATACACGGTTTCACCCGGTGAAGGCACAGCAACCCCACCGACGTTATCGGCAGTGTAAAGGTTACCGGCAACTTTTGCCACCTTCGACACTCCCAAAGCTCCTGCATTTCTCTTGTAGCTACCCGAAATGTCCGCAGTAGCGGCCGCCGAGATCACGCCCACATAACGGTATTCGACAGATGAGTAACCATCCTTGTTCACCGCCGTGTATTCGATTACATACACGCCCGGCGTTTTCGTATCGACTGTTCCATTTGCCTTTACTTCAATCTCCTTGTCGCCTTCTTTCGCAGTGACACCCGGATCGGTAAAAGTACCTCCCACCGGCACCTGGTTCCATTGCTCACCTTTCAAAGTGATCACAGGATAATAGGTAATCGATGAAATACCTTCCGTTACCTTGTCCTCTTCGCACGAAAACGCCGCAAACAAGGTCAAGGCTATCAGTATTAGTTTTAATCCTTTTTTCATAATATCAGTTATCAATGACCTTTGATTATTTCATCCACCAAACCTTGGAAGTAAGCGGTACCAACGCGGGGGTATTCACGTTGCCATCCCTTGAAACAGACGTGTATGGAATGCGTTTAGGAAGTGCGCCCTTTTCCAGAACAGATTTTGCTGCCACAGTCCATTGTCCCGGTACGTAGTTATCACTGGTCGTAGCCACCGCAGATTTCTCAGGATAGCCGGTGCGCGCCTGGTCCCAGAACGATTCGTATCCCTGACGGAACATGGCTACCCATTTCTGAAAAATGATGGCTTTCAGTTTCGCTTCCGCGTTGCCGGCTGATGGGTATTCGTAAACTCCACCTTTTGCGATCTTCTTCGCATCGAATGCGATATTGAATTTCGCATATGCGGCAGCCACCGCTTTATCATAGAACTCTTTCGCTTTGGCGTCATTTCCGGTGCGCAGGTACGATTCCGAAAGCATGAAATAGACCTCGTCGATGCTGAAAAAGTAGAACGGATCGGTAGCGGTCATTCTGGCAACGCTGGGAACATTCACACCGACTCCGCTGAGGAAATCGCCCTGCTCCAATCCTGCCTGCCCTCCTGAACCTGGCGTGAAGTAAGCGGCAAGGCGGGCGTCGTCTGCGTTTGCCTGCAAATAGGTTTGAAGCGTACGGCTCAAACGCAGGTTGGATGACACGTTCAACTGGCGTACGTTGTTTTCATACAACGGGTTACTGCGGTTAGGCTCATCCACGAATTTGGTAATCGCAGCGTGATCTTCCAGAAATGGAGTATTTGCATCCAGCATCGCTTTGATAGCCGCAATAGCCTGCGCAGAGTTAGCGCTTGCTGTCTGACGCAGATAAAGTTTCAGTTTCAACGTATTTACAAAACGTTTCCAATGATCGATCTGATTAGCTGCGCTGGTTCCTCCGTAGATGAGGTCGGAGGCTACGGCTGTCGACTTGCCGTTGTTGAAATCGAGTGCCAGGGCTGCGTCGAGTCTTTTCAGCAACTCTGCATAAACAGCCGGGCCTTCGTCGTATTTCGGTGCCTTGATAGATTCAACCTGCAATGCCTCGCTTAACGGGATCTTATCGAACCAGTCTGCCAGCATTTGAAAACCGTAAGTTTGAACAGCAACCGCTTGCAATACCATGTTGTTGTTGCCGCTCTCGGTAGCTTTCCGCTTCACGTCTTCGAAGTCGTTCAGTCCGCCTGCATACAATTCCGTCCAGGCAATATTGTAGTCAGCCGGTTGAAGATCATAAGAGTCGATACCTCGGTATTGGTTAGCAGAATTGGATTGCGTCCAGTGCTGCGACCACAAACCACCGATGATGGCAAAATCTCCGCCTACAATACCGGCAACCGATGCCTGGGCCGCGGGTAGTACAAATTCGGGTGCTACGTTCGTCGGGTTGTTGGGGTCTTCGTTTACATCCAGCCAGTCGTTGCAGGAGCCCAATGAAAGCGCAGCAAGCAGCAGGACACCATTTTTTATAATACTTTTCATTTGAATCCTGATTAGAATGATAGATTTAACTGGACACCGTACGTTGCGGTAGAAGGACCGGCAGCGAATTCTCCATACAGGTTTTTCAGGCTGGTTCCGAACGTGTTGGCTTCTGGATCTACTACGTGGTTGCCCTTAGGAGTCCACAATACGAGGTTACGACCAAATACACCCACGGATGCCCCTCTTACCGGCAATTTGGCCAGCGCTTTCTTAGGTACCGAATAGGTGAGTGACACGTTTCTCAGTTTGAAGAATGTTTTCGGCAACACGTGGTTGTATTCGTTCGCCGAGGTTGATCCACCGTAGTAAGTGAATACATCCGCACGGGAAACCGGCGTTGTGTTAGGTGCATAACCTTCATCCGTTTTGATCACCGACCCTGGTACGACAAACGGCTCGCGGTCGTTGTATTGCGACATGTAGGCGTTTCCGTTGAAGTAATTCAAACGAGCGGTGTAAGAATAGAACACCCCGCCGTTACGATAGTCGCCATTCGCGCTGAATTTGAAACCTTTATAATCCAGATAGGTGGATATCCCCAAAGTGTAGTTCGGGTTGATCGAACCTCTATATGTTTCTTCCGAGCTCACCAGCGGCAGACCGGTTGACGCATTTACGATGGTATTTCCGTTTGGATCACGCTGTACGTCCGGTGAGTAGATTGCACCCAGCGGCTTGCCAACCACTGCACGAAGCTTCACATTGTAGCTGCTGTTGAGCAGGATATTTCCTGAACCGCCTTCCAGCCCGAGTGATTCTACCTCGTTCCAGATCTTATTGTAGTTCACCGTCACACCCCATTCCAGTTTTTCTGTACGGACCGGGATCAGGTTCAATGCTAATTCAACCCCTTTGTTTCTTACGCTACCCAGGTTCACAGTTTGTGTAGTTGCACCTGTTGCAGGTTCGAGGGCGAGGCTGATGATCTGGTTTTTGGTCAGCTTGTTGTAGTAGCTCAAATCAAGACCAACGCGTCTTCCGAAGAAGCCCAGTTCAAGACCACCTTCATATTCCGTTGAAATCTCAGGTTTCAGATTTTGGTTTCCAAGGTTGTTAGAAACTTCATAGGCGTTCAGACCGCCGAATGGGAAGTTGATATTACCAAAACCACCCGCACGAACGGATCCCGGCACGTATACCGAATAAACCTGATAAGGATCGGCGTCATTACCCGCTGATGCAGCCGCAAAACGTACTTTCACGAAAGGAATCTCCGCCGGCAATTTAAACACATCCGACAACACGGCACTGATGCTCGCGCTTGGATAGAAATATGAGTTTTTGCCTTTTGGCAGCGTACTGGTCCAGTCGTTACGTGCACCCACCGTGAGGTACAACCAGTTGTCGAAACCGAATGTAGCCTGACCATAGATACCCACGAGGCGACGCTTGCTGGTGGTAGCGAATGTGGTAGGTGTTACAGAGCTGTTCGAAAGGTTGTAGAAACCAGGAAGGTCGAGGTTGGTAACTTTCGCGAAATTGGTCAAACTTGTTCTTTCGTTGAGGTTATGTCCGAAGAATGCCTGCACATCGAAACGCGATCCGAAATTGTGCTTGAAATTGAAGATCAGGTCGCTGTTGAACTGGCGGTTCTGGCGTGCAAGTTGCGACACACCTCCGAAAACGTCATTCGCAGAACTGTTAGGAGCGCTGTCAGAGATTTTACCGACGTTACCCCAGTCTTTCTGGAACGCATCGGAATAGTCACCACCCACGCGGTATCTCACATCCAGGTTTTTCAGCAATTGGTAACCAAACTCGATGTTACCGAAAATGCGGTCTTCGTCGTAGTTGTTACCCTGGTTGTACAGTGTCCAGTAGGGGTTCTGAGCGTATGGTGTAAAATAATTATCCAACGTCATGAACTTGTAGTAAGGACTGTTAGGATCCAGCAAGGCTTTTGAATCTACGATCGAGTGGTCGCGCGGGATCTGAATGATCTCCTGCCACACTACTTTACCTCCGCCTGCATCATCTCCCTGGCCGGTTGCAACTACTTTCTGATTTTTGTGAACGTAGTTAATGTTTGAATTCACCGAGAACTTATTCAGCTTCAAACCACCGTTCAGACTCAATGTATTACGCTTGTAAGAGTCGGCGTTGGTAGGAACTACCCCGTCGGCTGTGGCATTGGAGTACGCTACGCGGTAGTTGGCCGTTTCTGTACCGCCGGATACCGCAATGCTGTTGTTCCATTCATAACCTTTGTCGAAGAAGTCTTTCAGGTTGTCTTCCTGCGCCGAAAAAGGTTTCAACATTTGAGAGTTGTCCACAACATTACCCCAAAGGCGTGTCTTGCCGTCGAGTTTGGGTCCCCATGAACCGTTTTCAATGCGGTCGAACAAGCCGCTCCATCCCTGGCCGTATGTATTTTGCAGGTGAGGAACGCGCAATACCTGTGATCTCGCAAAAGATGACGAAATGTCAACCTGAGTCTTGCCCGACTTACCTCTTTTGGTAGTAATCAGGATCGCACCGTTGGCTGCGCGGCTACCGTACAATGCGGATGCCGAAATACCTTTCAGTACGGTAATGCTCTCAATCTCGTTAGGGTTGATATCGTTCATCTGGTTACCGAAGTCCATCGAACGGTTGAAGTCATCGTTGCCGTTTTGCGCATTGGTGGATGAAGTGTTACCACGGTTGTTCATCGGCACACCGTCAATGACGAACAGCGGCTGGTTGTTACCGGTCACAGAGTTGAAACCACGGATGTTCAGGACGGTCGACGCTCCCGGTGCTCCCGATGCGGTATTTACAGACAGACCGGGCACACGAGCGTTAAGCGCATCGAGCGGGCTGGTGTTGCGGGCTTCTGTGATGGATGTATTGGCAATGGTGGCGGTACTGTAACCGAGCGACTTGCGTTCGCGCGAAATACCGAGTGCAGTTACGACCACTTCACCGAGTTGCTGTGCATCCGCCACGAGCGTCACGTTGATCGTCGATTTGGAGCCGACCACGATGCTCTGGCTGAGATACCCCACGAATGAAAACACGAGCGTTCCGGAAGAGGGGGCTGTAATGGTGTACTTACCGTCGATATCGCTTGTGATACCTCTGGTTGTACCTTTTAGGGTGACGTTTACACCCGGGAGTACGCTTCCGTCGTCGGCGGTCACAACTCCCGATACTTGTTTATCCTGGGCAAATGCCTGCCAGCCAGGAATCAATAAGCACCCTAAGAATAGAAACAGTAGAGTCTTTCTCATACAAAGGATTTAAAGTTTGTTTAAATAGGATATTAATTGCGTCAAGGTTACAAAACTAATTCTTGTTTCAATCAATTACAACGCCCTCCAAATCAATGCCCAGAATATAATTTGGCATAAATCGGGTTTCATTACCAGTTTGTTAGCAGGAACGGCAAAAATGCCTCTATAAACGTATTTGTTAGAACTTCATGCTTTCTGCGTATTCGCAATCAAAATTGCAACGCCTACTTCCTTTCTTTGGACGATTTTCAAACAATTCAAATATTTACTAAAAGTAGCTTACTGCGGAGGGTGTATTTTTCAGGCCGGAAATGGCCCGTTTTTGGAGCTTGAAAATTTATATTAAGCTACAAACAATATTAAAATAATGCAAATATTTATCAAAAATTCCTCGATAGGCGGGCATTCTTAATGCCCGCTCTTTTTCAGAATCGCTTTATTTAGATTCATTCTTCAATCACATCGCGTATACGGGTACCGTAATTCATGTGCTTGCATTTTCACCACGGGGCATGTTTTTCCCAATAAATGTAAATTCCTCAAAAAAAGACATCTATTGTTAACATTTAGTTAAAATCAAGCCGGTTTTTGAAAATTTCGCATATTTAAAAAAATTGCAAAAAATCGCGACTTCTACATAGAAAATTCTTCATATCAGCTAGTCCAGCCAAAGTAAATTTTGAAATTTCGCAATGAAAAGGTTGTACTGGTTAAACTAATAGTTATTTTTGCAACAGTATGTTTACATAACAAACCTAACTTTAAACTTAATTTATGAGGAAGATTTTATGCTCCTTAATGGGGTGTTTGCTGCTATTTGTGACGCAGCTGCACGCCCAGGATCTCGCAGTGACCGGCAAGGTCACAGCCGACGACGGCTCAACACTTCCGGGTGTTAACATTTCTTTGAAAGGTACTACTCGCGGTACCACCACCGATACCCAGGGCCAGTACACAATTTCCACCTCAGCCGGGGCTACGCTTGTTTTTAGTTTTATCGGTTTTCAAACACAGGAAGTGATTGTTGGAAACCAGTCTACCATCAACGTAACGCTAAAAAGTGATGTCAGCCAGCTTCAGGAGGTTGTTGTAACAGCCCTTGGACAAGAGCGCAAAAGAAATGAGCTTGTTTACGCAGCCCAGCAGATCAACAACGAGCAGATCGTACAGGCCCGTAACCCGAACGTAATGAACGCGCTCGCAGGAAAAATTGCCGGTCTTGATATCAAAACGAACAACAACATGGGTGGTTCGACCAGCGCGATCATCCGTGGTTACAAATCCATTACCGGTAACAACCAGGCTTTGTGGGTAATCGACGGTGTGCCTGTCACCAATGCCAACACCAACTCGACCGACCAGCAGACAGGTCGTGCCGGTACCGACTACGGTAATGCTGCTTCCGATATCAACCCGGACAATATCGCGTCTGTGAACGTACTGAAAGGCGCTGCGGCTACTGCACTTTACGGTTCTCGTGCTTCCAACGGGGTAATCCTCGTTACCACCAAGCAAGGCCGTAAAAACAGCTTCGACGTAACCGTGAACAGCGGCGTTACCTGGGGCAAGATTGACAAAAGCACTTATGTGAAATACCAGAAGGAATATGGTGCAGGGTATGGTGGCGACGGCGCGAAAGACCAGTTCTACCGCGGTAACCTCGGCTCAGGTGAAGGCGACATCGCTGTGTTTGATGCCGATGCTTCTTTCGGAGCGAAATTTGATCCAAACAGACTGGTATACCAATGGGATGCCATCGACCCTACCTCTCCTACCTACGGCAAAATGACTCCATGGGTTGCTGCTAAAAACGGCCCGGATGCATTCTTCGAAACAGCTGTTACATCCAACCAGAGCGTAAGCATCCTGGGCGGCGGCGAAAACACCACATTTAAAGTAGGCTATACCCGCAGCGACGAAAAAGGTGTGCTTCCAAACAGTAAGCTGGGCAAAAATCTTTTCAACTTCTCGGCTTCATTTGACCTGACCAAGAAACTGACGATTTCGGCCAATGCCAACTATTCGCAAGTGAAAGGTATGGGACGTTACGGAACGGGTTATGATGGTAAAAACCCTAACCAGCAGTTCAGACAGTGGTTCCAGACCAACGTTGACCTCCTCGAACAAAAAGCGGCTTATTTCAGAAACAGACAGGACGTAACCTGGAACTGGGGAGATCCAACCGCTCCATTCGACGACAACGGTCCGATTTACTCGGAAAACCCGTACTTCGCACGTTACGAAAACTTCTCTAACGACTCACGTGACAACTTCTTCGGCTATGCTGCGGCAGTTTATAAAATCGCTCCATGGATCGACCTGACGACGCGTTTCGCCTATAACGGAACACAGGATATGCAGGAAGAGCGCATCGCATTCGGCAGCTCCGACCCGGCACAATACAAGCGCTTTAACAGAGGTTTCAACGAGACCAACCTTGATGTGATCTTCAACTTCCGCAAAGCCATCACGAAGGACATCAACTTCTCCGGTTTGGCAGGTGGAAGCATGCGTCGTTCGACAGAAAACTCGATCCGCGCTCAAACAAACGGTGGCATGGTCGTTCCGGGCCTGTTCTCTCTTTCGAACTCGGCTAACCCGATCGAAGCGCCTACCGAAGCATACAGAAGAATTGGTGTGGATGGTCTTTATGCACAGGCTTCATTTGGCTACAAAGACCTCGTAAATCTTGACCTGACCGCAAGACAGGACAAATCGACTACGCTCAGCAAAAACAACAATACTTATTTCTACCCTGCGATCGGTGCGAACTTCAACATCTCGAACCTCGAAGGACTTAAAAGACTTGGCTGGTTGACGATGGCTAAATTGAGCGCCAACTATGCAGAAGTAGGTAACGATGCGCCATGGGGAAGTACTTTGGATGTTTATGACAAACCAACCGGCCTCGGCAACATCCCTTATTTCACGCTAAGAAATACCAAAAACAACCCGGACCTGAAACCGGAAAGAACCAAAAACTACGAATTTGGTCTTGAAAGCGCATTCCTGAACGACCGCGTAGGTTTCAACTTTACCTACTACCGCTCAGCTACCCTCGATCAGATTCTTCCGGTATCGATCACTGCGGCAACCGGTTACGCATTCCGTTATGTAAACTCGGGTGAAGTGCAAAACAAGGGTATTGAAATCTCTGCATATGTAACGCCGATCAAAGTTCAGGACTTCTCATGGACTCTGAACGTGAACTTTGCAAGAAACCGTAACAAGGTAATCAGCTTGTACGGTGAAGGTGCTACCAAAGTAACCAACGTACAGATCGCCAGCCTTCAGGGAGGTGTATCTATCAATGCTGCGGAAGGAGAGCCATTCGGCGTAATTCGCGGGACAAACTTCGTATACCATGAAGGAACCGGCCAGAAAGTAGTTAAAACCAACGGTATTTATGCGGCAACTTCCAGTTCATCGGAAATCATCGGTAACCCGAACCCGGACTGGATCGGCGGCGTAAGCAACACATTGAAATACAAAACATTGTCACTAAGCTTCCTGCTTGACATCCGTCATGGTGGCGATGTGTGGTCATTGGATCAGTGGTATGGTGAAGGAACCGGTCTGTACCCGATCACGGCAGGTTTGAACGAACTCGGCAACCCTAAAAGATCTCCTGTTGCACAAGGTGGTGGTGTATTATTCCCAGGTGTACAAGCCGACGGAACACCTAACACGGTTCGTGCTGCAAACGTAGACGGAAACGGTGCTACTGCATACGGTTACCCAGGCAACCCGCCAAGAGCGATGTACATCTACGACGCAAGCTACATCAAACTGAGAGAAGTAGCACTTACTTACGCACTTCCTCAGGCGATCGTAAGTAAACTGCGCGCATTCAAAGAGATCGACATCTCCGTAATCGGACGTAACCTTTGGATCATTCACAAAAACATGGAATTCCAGGACCCCGAAGAAGGTCTGGGCTCAGGTTTGCTGAATGGCGCGGGCGGTTACCAAAGCGGTGCTTACCCGGCTGTAAGAAACTATGGTTTCAATGTTAAATTCCGTTTCTAAGCGATATGAAAAAATTAATCATTCTTTTCCTCCCGTTCCTGATGCTGACGGCTTGCGTCGACAGCCTGGACGACTATAATGTGGATACCAAGCGTCCGTCTACGGCACCGCCTGTTACCTTTTTCTCGAATGCATTGAAAGGCCTGGCCGATACGCTCACCAGCCCGAACGTCAATGTGAACAACTACCGTTTGTATGTTCAACAATGGACAACAACCACTTACCTGGATGAGCCTCGCTATAACGTTACTGCGCGTATCATCCCGGAATCGTTCTGGCGTGGATTGTACAAAGGTGTTATCTCGGATTTGAACGAATCCAGAAGGCTGATTAATGCAGATGCGCTTCTCTTGCCAGCAACCAAAGATGTGCAGCTCGCGCAGATCGAAATCGTGGAGGTAATGACCTGGGCAGCATTGGTAAACACTTTCGGCAACATCCCTTATTCTGAGGCGATGAACCCGGAAAACCCGCTGCCTAAGTACGATGATGCGAAGACAATATACGACGCACTCCTGGTTCGCCTGGACGCGGCGCTGCCAAAACTGGAGTCGAAAGGAACACCATTCGGCGGCGGCGACCTGCTTTACAAAGGGAAGATCCCGCAATGGGTAAAATTCGGTAACTCACTGAAACTGAAACTGGCGATGATCATCGCTGACAGCGATCCTGAAAAAGCTAAAAAGCTGGTAGCCGAAGCAGCTCCGAAGGTATTTACCAGCAACGCTGACAAGGCGGCTTTCCCTTACATTTCCACGCCGCCGAACTATAACCCGATAGCCCAAAACATGAACTCGCTTTACACGAGCCGTCAGGACTTTATCCCTTCGGCAACCATCGTGACGCCTATGAACGAGTTGAATGATCCGAGAAGACCTTTCTTCTTTTCAACGATCAACGATAAATACGTAGGCGGACAGTACGGTTTTCTGAATACTTATTCGGCATTCTCGCACGTGAGCGACAAGATCATCGATCCTGCTTTCGAAGGCCTTCTACTCGACTACTCGGAGGTAGAATTCCTGCTTGCAGAAGCTGTTGAAAGAGGTTTCATCGCCGGCTCAGCGGCTGACCACTATAACAAGGCTGTTACGGCGTCTATCACTTACTGGGGCGGTTCCGCTACGGACGCGGCGACATACCTGGCGCAACCTAAAGTGGCCTACGCAACGGCTGCTCCAACCTGGAAGGAGAAAATCGGCTTCCAGAAATGGATCGCTCTCTACAACAGAGGCTGGGAATCATGGGTTGAATGGAGAAGACTTGACTACCCTAAATTGTCCCCTCCGTCAGGCGGGAACGTACCGGCTGGTCTGGCAATCCCTGTGCGCATGATCTACCCGATCGTAGAGCAAACTCTGAATGGTGCTAACCGCGAGGCTGCGGCAAGCGCTATCGGCGGCGACCTCGCTTCGACCAAATTATGGTGGGATAAATTCTGATCTTAAAACCAGTGATATGCAGAAAGGCGGGCTTCGGTCCGCCTTTCTGCTTTTATAATAATTACAATCCGCCAGGAGATAGTATACCGATTAAAAGCCCAACCCTGCCGGATGCTGGATAAATTCCCGACATGCGCTTTTGATCATTGTAAATTCAGAGTCATAAGGTTTTCGAAAACCCTTCCACCTACAAACCTGACTTTGATGAAATCACTGCTACTCATGATCGGAGCCGGTATGCTCGTGCTCTTTTTCAACATTGCCCGCGCACAGACACGCGAACTGACCGGCAAGGTTACTGCCGAAGATGGCTCTGCACTTCCAGGTGTCAATATCGCCTTAAAGAGCACCCCAAAAGGAACAATTACGGATGGCAACGGCCAATACGTTATCTCCGCCGAACCAGGATCTACCCTTGTTTTCAGTTTCATTGGTTTCAAAAGCAAGGAAGTCCTGGTTGGAAATCAAACGAAGCTCGACGTTATCCTGACCAGTGATGAAACACAACTTCAGGAAATAGTCATCACGTCGCTTGGCATTGCCCGCGAGAAGAAAGCGCTCGGCTATGCGGTACAGGAAATTAAGGCCGACAAACTCACGCTCGCCCGCGACCCGAATATCGGCAATGCACTCGCCGGGAAAATTGCCGGTGTGCAGGTACTTGGCCAGTCGGCGGCGAAGTTTGGAACACCCAGCATTCGTATCAGGGGAATCAACTCGCTCGCAGGCAGCGACCCGCTTTATGTAGTGGATGGCACGCCTACGGACATCAGCATGGTCAATATGGATGATGTTGAGTCTCTTACGGTTTTGAAAGGCCCTTCCGCAACGGCATTGTATGGCAACCGTGCATCAGCAGGCGTAGTGGTAGTGACGACCAAAAGAGGGAAATCAGGCGAAACTTCGCTGAACTTCAACCATAGTATGACAATGGACCAGGTTTCGCTGTTACCAAAATATCAAAACGAATATGGAGGCGGCTATTCGCAGGAATGGGAGACATTTAAGTTTGATCCCAAAATCCATCCGGCCACCTGGGCGTCATTCGAAGGGCAACGGATACTCGACTATTCCGCCGATGAAAGCTGGGGACCGAAATTGGACGGCTCGATGCACCGATCGGCATTCTCATGGCAACCTGGGGAAGGTTTCGGGAAGGAAACACCTTATGTAGCGTACCCGAATAATGTCCGTGATTTTTTCGAAAAACCTGTAAGTTACAATTCAAACGTGGCATTTTCAAAAGCTGGCGATAGCTATTCCTCTCGGATTTCCTATACACATATTGTCAACAATGGCATTGTGCCCAACAGCCGGCAGCTCCGTGACTACATTAGTGCAAAAACCTCGGTAACTCTCTCAAAAAAACTGACAGCTGAACTGAATGTAAATTACACCGGGACAAAAACAGATAACACGCCTGCCGACCGCTATGGCAGTTCGGGCGGAACCGGCCCGGGAACAACCCTTTTCAGTACAAACAACTCCACGCTGAATGGCTATAACCAAACCACCGGATCATTCAATCAGTGGTTTCAGCGCCAGCTGGATATTAAAGACCTCCAAAACTATAAAAATCCAGATGGCAGTTTCCGAAGCTGGAATATCGGTGGTCCCTTAGATGCCCGTCCCAAATACTGGGACAGTCCGTATACGCAAGTTTATGTAAACACCAATTCCAGTCGCCTACAAAGAGTTTTTGGTGATGCAGGTCTTACATATAGGTTTAGTGATCATCTTACAATCGCGGGGAAATTTCGCCGGGATTACGGCACCTATTTCCAAGATGGCCGAGTCGCTGCCGGAACTTTAAATGCCGGCGGACTCGGTGCATATTCATACTTAACCGGCGCGGTTCTGGAGAACAATTATGAAGGAATTGCCAGTTTTGACAAAACCTTTGGTAAAGTATCGATCCTGGTCAATGCCGGAGGCAACATACGCTATAATCGCACCGAAGGAACGTTACAATCAACGGTAGGCGGGTTGACAACACCGGGATATTACAATATTTCTGCTTCGAAAGATCGACCATTCTCCACAAACTATTTGTTTGAAAAGAAAGTAAACAGCGTGTTCGCGAATACCAGTCTCGGGTACAGCGAATTAATATTCATTGAGGGCTCCGTTCGAAATGATTGGTCTTCAACGTTGCCCATATCAAACAATTCTTACTTATATCCATCTCTATCAGCAAGTTTAGTCTTTTCCGAACTTCTTCCGGCAAATCGCATC
>Ga0065165_1000062_pt1 | contig 178885 bp, 152 predicted proteins | sample AraplaMF_Cvi_mMF_FD_63813 | JGI IMG/M metagenome (GOLD analysis project Ga0065165, IMG submission 63813) | Arabidopsis root microbial communities from the University of North Carolina, USA - plate scrape MF_Cvi_mMF (version 2) (version 3) | ecosystem: Host-associated > Plants > Roots >...
CCTGCTTGCGGACGATGCCGAGGATGCGGCTCTCCTCCGGCAGCACGCCCTCCTCATTGCGCTGGGCCAGCGCCGGAAAGAGCTTGCGCAGCGCCAGGTCGCCGCCGGCACCGAAGATCACCAGATCGAAAGGCGGGACCGGCGTGCGCTCCGGCGCAGCCTCCGGCTTCAGCAGGCGTTCGGCGATGGCGTCCATGGCGGCATACTCCTGATCGGCCCAGTCGAACCGACTCCTGCGACGACAATGCGACCAAGCCGGCAGCTTGCCAAACGCTTTGGGCGCAGGGATGGCGCGCAGCGCGCCCTTACCCCGCCCGCCTGAAGCCCTCGCTGGCCGTCAGCAATTGCTGGGCATAGGCCGTCTGCGGGGCGCGGGCGGCGAGGGTCGCCGCCGTCATCTCCTCGACGCCGCGGCCGAACTGCATGACGAGCAGCCGCTCGCACATATGGCCGACCACGGCGAGGTCGTGGCTGACCAGGATATAGGTCAGCTTGCGCTCATGGCGCAGCGCCTGCAGCAGGTTCAGCACCTCGGCCTGGATCGAGACGTCGAGCGCCGAGGTCGGCTCGTCGAGCAGGAGGATCGTCGGCTCCAAGACGAGCGCACGGGCGATGGCGACGCGCTGGCGCTGGCCGCCTGAGAGCTGGTGCGGATAGCGGAAGCGGAAGGAGGTCGGCAGGCCGACATCCTGCATGGCCCGGCTGATCTTGGCCTCGGCGTCGCGGATGCCGTGGATGGCGAGCGGCTCGGCCAGCGTATCGTCGACGGTCTTCTTCGGGTGGAGCGAGCCATAGGGGTCCTGGAAGACCATCTGGACGGCGCGGTAGAAGGCCTTGTCGCGGACCTTGGGCTGGCGCTTGCCGAGGATGTCGACCTCGCCGCTCCAGTCGCGGTTGAGGCCGGCGAGGACGCGCAGCACGGTCGACTTGCCGGAGCCGGATTCGCCGACGATGCCGTAGCTCTCGCCTGGCTCGACGGCGAAGGAGAGGTCCTTCACGACATGCGAGTCGCCAAAGGAGACGTTGAGCTTGTCGACGTTGATCGCGGAGTTCGTGCTCATGCCAGCCATGCCGGGTCGCGGTTGAGGGTGGCGAGCTTCTCGCGCGGATGGTCGAGATCGGGCAGGCAGCCGAGCAGGCCGCGGGTATAGGGATGCTGGGCCCGGTCGAGCTCGCTCGCCGGCAGCGTCTCCATAGCCTTGCCGCCATACATGACGATGACCCGGTCGCAGAACGACTTCACCAGATGCAGGTCGTGGCTGATGAAGATCAGCCCCATGCCGCGGCTGGTGACGAGATCGTCGAGGATCTTCAGCACCTGCAACTGCACGGTGACGTCGAGCGCTGAGGTCGGCTCGTCGGCGATCAGGATTTCCGGCTCGGCGATCAGCATCATCGCGATCATCACGCGCTGGCCCATGCCGCCCGAGACCTCGTGCGGGTAGAGGTCGTAGACGCGGCCGGGCTCGCGAATCTGCACCGCCTCGAGCATCGAGAGGCTGCGTTCCTTGGCCTCGCGCGCGCTCGCCTTGTGGTGGACGCGATAGGCCTCGGCGATCTGGTCGCCGACGGTCTGGACGGGGTTCAGCGAGAACTTGGGATCCTGCATCACCATGGAGATGTGGCGGCCACGCAATTTGCGGCGGCTCGCCTTGTCCATGGTCGTCAGGTCCTTGCCGCGGAACTCCATCCGCTTCGCCGAGACCACACCGGGATGCGGGATCAGGTCGAGGATGGCACGGCCGGTCATCGACTTGCCGGAGCCGGATTCGCCGACGATGCCGAGCCGCTCGCGGCCAAGGCTGAACGACAGCCCGCGCACCGCGTTGACGATGCCGGTCGGGGTGTGGAAGTCGACGCGCAGGTCGTCGAGCGTCAGCAAGGCTTGATCAGCGGTTGCGTTCATCTTGCCGCTCACCTCGCATCCAGCACGTCGCGCAGGCCGTCGCCGAGCAGGTTGAAGCCGAGCGCGACGACGCAGATGGCGATGCCCGGGAAGGTCGCGACCCACCACTGGTCGAAGATCTGCTCGCGGCCGGTCGAGATCATCGCGCCCCATTCCGGGATCGGCGGCTGGGCGCCGAGGCCAAGGAAGCCGAGGCCCGCGGCGATGATGATGATGCCGGCCATGTCGTAGGTCGTGCGCACGATCAGCGAGGGCACACACATCGGCACGACATGCTTGAGCACGATCCGCATCTGGCTGGCGCCCTGCAGGCGCATCGCCGAGATGTAGTCGGCATTGCGGATGATCATCGTCTCGGCGCGAGCGACGCGGGCGTAGGGCGGCCAGGCGGTGAAGGCGATGGCGATGACGGCGTTCTCCAGGCCCGGGCCCAGCGCCGCGACGAAGGCGAGCGCCAGCACCAAACGCGGGAAGGCGAGGAAGACATCGGTGATGCGCATCAGCACAGTGTCGACCCAGCCGCCGAAATAGCCGGCGGCGCAGCCGATCAGCAGGCCGAGCGGCCCGACCGTGATGACGACGAGCATGACGATCACCAGCGTGACGCGGGTGCCGTAGACGATGCGGCTGAAGATGTCGCGGCCGAGCGCGTCGGTGCCGAACCAGTGCTTGGCAGAGGGCGCCAGCAGGCGCTGGTCGAGTGCTTGGGCGAGCGGGTCGTAGTGCGCGATCAGCGGCGCCAACGCCGCCAGCAGCAGCAAGGCGAGCACGATCACCAGGCCGACCACAGCGGCCGGGTTCTTCTTGAAGGCGAGCCATTGCCGATAAAGCTGGCCGAGCTTGGCCTGCCGGCGCGATTCCGGCGAGGTCGTGGTCAGCCAGGCACGCCAGGTGACGTGGGCGGAGGAAGCGTGGTCGCTCATGGCCATCTCCCTCAGCGCGCCCGCGGGTCGGCCAGCCGGCCGAGAATGTCGGAAAACAGGTTGATGGCGATGAAGACAGTGCCGACCACGAGCGTGGCGCCGAGCACCGCGTTCATGTCGGCATTGAGCAGCGCATTGGTGAGGTAACGACCGAGGCCGGGCCAGGCGAAGATCGTTTCGGTCAGCACCGCGCCCTCGAGCAGATGCATGTAGGACAGCGCGATCACGGTGACGAGCGGCACGAGGGCGTTGCCCAGCGCATGGCCGCAGACGACGCGCCATTCCGACAGGCCCTTCACCCGCGCGGCCACGACATATTGCTGCTGCAGCTCGGTGATCATGAAGCTGCGGGTCATGCGGCTGATATAGGCGACCGAGAGCAGGCCGAGCACGGAAGCCGGCAGGATCAGGTGCCAGAAGGCATCCACCACCGCCTCCCACTCGCCCTGCATGGCGGCATCGAGCATGACGAGGCCGGTCATCGGCGTGACGAAGTCCTGATAGGCCACCGAGAGGCGGCCTGGCCCGGCGACCCAGCCGAGCTTGGCATAGAACAGCAGCAGCCCCATCAGGCCGAGCCAGAAGACGGGGATGGAGTAGCCGATCAGGCCGATGACGCGAGCGATCTGGTCGATCCAGCGGCCCTGGTTGACGGCGGCGAGGATGCCGAGCGGCACGCCGAGCGCGACGCCGATCAGCGTGCCGAGCGTCGCCAGTTCCAGCGTCGCCGGGAACACCGTCTTGATGTCGTCGGTGACCTTCTGCGCGGTCAGCACGGAGGTGCCGAGATCGCCGGTGAAGACCTTGCCGATATAGGTGGCGAATTGCTGCCAGTAGGGCTTGTCGAGGCCGAGCGCGAGCCGCGCCTTGTCGTAGACATCGGCCGGAGCGCGGTCGCCGACCACAGCGAGCACCGGGTCGATCGGCATGACGCGCGCGATCAGGAAGGTGACCAGCAGCAGCCCGAAGATGGTGATCGCGACCGTGGTCAATTCGCGGCCGAGGATCTTGGCCCAGCGGGCGGCGCGGCCTTTGGCGCGCGGCGGGGCGGGTGGAGTCGGTGCGCTGATGGCGACCATCGTCGGCTCCGTCCTTTCTTGTTCTTGGGGGCCTCGCCCGCCCGCATGGGGCGGTAAAGCAAGAACCCGCCGCAGCCTGGTGAGGGGCTACGGCGGGTTCCGCTAGCGGATGCCTCAGTTCTTGGTGATCGGAGCGTAGAAATTGGTGTCGGAGCTCGGTCCGATCACCCAGTTGTCGACGCCCTTGCGTTGGGCCGAAACCTCGATCTGCTGGAACATGATGACGAAGGGCGAGACCTTCTGGTGGTCGCGCTGCAGCGTGCCGTAGACGGCGGCGCGCTTGGTCGCGTCGCTCTCCAGCACGTTGGCCTGGGTGACCTTGGTCATGTCCGGGATGTCCCAGGCATTGCGCCAGGCCAGCGTCTTCGACTTGGCGTCCTCGCCATTGTCCTCGTTGATGGCGAAGGTCTCGGCATTGGTGTGCGGGTCGAGATAGTCCGGGCCCCACTGGCCGATATAGATGTCGTGGGTGCGGGCGCGGTACTTGGTCAGGGTCTGCTTGCCGTCGCCCGGGATGATCTCGAGCTTGATGCCGGCCTGGCTCCAGGTCGACTGGATCGCCTGGGCGATGTCGGTGATCGGGTTGACCGAGCGGGTGTCGATGGTGACGGTGAAGCCGTTCGGCAGGCCGGCCTTGGCGAGCAGCTCCTTGGCCTTGGCGACGTCGAGCTTGTAGGGCTTGTCGTCGATGGCGCCGAGGAAGCCCTTGGGCAGGAAGGCCTCGTGGCCCTTGTAGGTGCCCTCGACAATGTTCTTCTCGATGGCGTCGTAGTCGACCAGCCATTTCAGGGCTTCGCGGACCTCGGGCTTGGCGAGGTTCGGGTTCTTCTGGTTCAGGCCGAGATAGAGGATGTAGCCCTTGTCGCCCTGGACGATGTTGACGTTGGCGTTGCTCTTGACCGCGGCGAGCTGGTCCTTGGAGAGGTTGCGGGCGATGTCGATGTCGCCCTTCTCCAGCAGCAGGCGCTGCGAGGCCGGCTCGGCGACATGGCGTACGATGATGCGCTTGGTCTTCGGCGCGCCCTTGTACCAGCTCTCATTGGCGTCGAGCGCGTACTGCTCGTTCGGGCGATAGGCGCGGACCTTGTAGGCGCCCGAGCCGGCCGAGTTCAGCTTGAGCCAGCCATTGCCCCAGTCGCCGTCCTTCTCATTGGCCTTGACCAGCTTGGCATCGACGATGCCGGCGACGCCCGAGGTCAGGCAGTTAAGGAAGAAGCTCGGCGCGAACGGCTTGGAGACGGTCACGGTGACGGTCTGATCGTCGACCGCCTTCACCTTCTCCAGCACCGTATCCTTGTTCAGGCCGAACTGGGTGAGGATGAAGCCCGGCGACTTGTTCAGCGTCACCGCGCGCTGGAAGGAGTAGACCACGTCGGCGGCGGTGAGCGGGTTTCCGGAGTGGAACTTGACGCCCGGCCGGAGCTTGAAGGTGTAGGTCAGGTTGTCGGGGCTGACGGTCCAGCTCTGGGCGAGCTCGCCGACCAGCGCGTTGTTGTTCTTGAGATCGACGCCGATCAGCTTGTCATAGAGATTGGCGCCAACCTCGACACCGGAGAATTCGAAGGCCTCGGCCGGATCGAGCGTGATGATGTCGTCGATCTGCTTGGCCATGACGATCGTGTCTTTGGGCGTCTGGGCCTGGGCGGTGCTGGCCATCAAGGCCGCGAAAGCCGAAGCCGCGATCAGTTTCGCAACATGACGCATGGAAAATCCCCGTTGTGCTGTCTGCGGGCACTCCCGGGCGCCCGTTGGCGCGCACTCTGTGGCAAGATCGTGGCCGATGTCCAGCCGGTGGCGAACAGCTTCCGTGCAAACCGCGACCCCTTGCACGCTTGTTGCGCAACCGCCTGAATTGGCGGCGCATTCCTGCGCAAGAACCGGCTTGCCCCGCCTGTCCCTGCCGTTATCGTGATGGCAGCGGCCAGCCCGGCCGATCCATGGCACAGCAGGGTCTCCGCTCTTGGCCATCATCGCCGCACTGCACCACCTCACCCACTACCGCTATGACCGCCCGGTCACGCTCGGCCCGCAGATCATCCGCCTGCGTCCGGCGCCGCATTGCCGCTCGGCGGTGAAGAGCTATTCGCTCAAGGTCATGCCGGCGCAGCATTTCGTGAACTGGCAGCAGGACCCGAACGGCAACTGGCTGGCGCGCTATGTCTTCCCCGAGCCGGTCACCGAGTTCCGTATCGAGGTCGACCTCGTCACCGAGCTCTCGATCATCAACCCGTTCGACTTCTTCGTCGCGGCCGAGGCGGAGGAATTTCCCTTCGCCTATCCGGACGAGCTCAGCGACGAGCTCGCGCCCTATCTGGTCAAGGAGGAGGCCGGGCCGCTGCTGGCCGCCTTCCTCGCCACGGTCTCGCGCCAGAAGACCAACACGGTCAACTTCATCGTCGACCTCAACGCCCGTCTCCAGCAGATGATCGCCTATGGCATCCGCATGGAGCCGGGCGTGCAGGAGCCCGAGCAGACACTGCAGCTCCAGTCCGGCTCCTGCCGCGACACCTCCTGGCTGCTGGTCCAGATCCTGCGCCATCTCGGGCTCGCCGCTCGCTTCGTCTCCGGCTACCTGATCCAGATGAAGGCGGACATCGATCCGCTGGAGGGACCACGCGGCACCGACAAGGACTTCACCGACCTGCACGCCTGGGCCGAGGTCTATCTTCCCGGCGCCGGCTGGATCGGAATGGATCCGACCTCGGGCCTGCTCACTGGCGAGGGTCATCTGCCGCTGGCGGCGACGCCGCATTACCGCTCGGCCGCGCCGGTCAGCGGGCTGGCGAGCTATGCCGAGACGCAGTTCGCCTTCGACATGGGCGTCACGCGCGTGCACGAGGTGCCGCGCATCACCCTGCCCTTCTCGGATGCGTCCTGGACCGAGCTCGACGCGCTCGGCGAACAGGTCGAGGCCGACCTGCAGGCTCAGGATGTCCGCCTGACCATGGGGGGCGAGCCGACCTTCGTCTCGATCGACGACCAGACCGGCGAGGAATGGAACACCGCAGCCGTCGGCCCGACCAAGCGCGAGCGCGCCGATGCGCTGATCCGGCGCCTGCGCGAGCGCTTCGCCCCGGGCGGCATGCTGCATTACGGCCAGGGCAAATGGTATCCGGGCGACAGCCTGCCGCGCTGGGCCTTCGCGCTCTACTGGCGCCAGGACGGCCAGCCGATCTGGCGCAACGCCGCGCTGATCGCGCGCGAGCCGGACTCAGCGGCCGAGGCAAAGCGCGATGGCGAAGCCGTGCCGACCGCTGCCGCTGTCGCGGACCTCGCCGCCGGCGTCGCCGAGCGGCTCGGCATCGAGCCCGACCATGTGCTGGCGGCCTATGAGGATCCTGGCCACTGGCTGCTCAAGGAAGGCCAGCTGCCCGACAATGTCGACCCGCTGAATTCGAAGATCGCCGATCCGGAGGAGCGTGCCCGCATGGTGCGCGTCTTCGAGCGCGGTCTCGACAAGCCGAGCGGCTATGTCATCCCGGTGCAGCGCTGGCAGGCGGCGGCGAACGACCGGCGCTGGCGCTCGGAGAAGTGGTCGCTGCGGCGCGGCAAGCTCTTCCTGGTGCCGGGCGATTCACCCGTCGGCTTCCGCCTGCCGCTCGGCTCGCTGCAGCATGTGCCGGCTGCCGCCTATCCGCATGTCCACCCGCAGGACCCGATGGAGCCACGCGGGCCGCTGGCGCCTGCCGCCGCGGGAACGCCCGGCGCGCCGCTCGCCGCCGATCCGCCGCCGATCTTCGATGGCCCTGTCCAGGCGACGCGCCCGGCCGGAAGCGCCGCGCCGCAGGCGCGGCGGCAGGACGTCGTCCATCAGGACCTCGGCCCCGGCGCGGTGCGGACCGCGCTCAGCCTCGAGGTGCGCGACGGCGTGCTCTGCGTCTTCCTGCCGCCGGTCGAGCGGCTGGAGGATTATCTCGACCTCATCGCCAGCATCGAGGCGGCCGCCGAAGCCAGCGGCCAGCCCGTCCATATCGAGGGCTATGCGCCGCCGCATGATCCGCGCCTCAACGTCATCAAGGTCACGCCCGATCCCGGCGTGATCGAGGTCAATATCCATCCGGCGAAGACCTGGGCCGAGGCCGCCGCGATCACCCGCGGCGTCTATGAGGAAGCCCGGCAATCGCGGCTCTGCGCCGAAAAATTCATGGTCGACGGCCGCCATACCGGCACCGGCGGCGGCAACCATGTCGTGCTCGGCGGCGTCACCCCGGCCGACAGCCCGTTCCTGCGCCGGCCCGACCTCTTGAAGAGCATCGTGCTCTACTGGCAGCGCCACCCTTCCCTGTCCTATCTGTTCTCCGGCCTGTTCATCGGCCCGACCAGCCAGGCGCCGCGCATCGACGAGGCCCGGCACGACCAGCTCTACGAGCTCGAGATCGCGCTGGCGCAAACGCCCGGCCCGCATGATCCGGCGGTGCCGCTCTGGCTGGTCGACAGGCTCTACCGCAACCTGCTGATCGACGTCTCCGGCAACACCCACCGTACCGAGATCTGCATCGACAAGCTCTATTCGCCGGATGGGCCGACCGGGCGGCTCGGGCTGATCGAGTTTCGCTCCTTCGAGATGCCGCCGGATGCGCGGATGTCGCTGGCGCAGCAATTGCTGATCCGGGCGCTGATCGCCTGGTTCTGGCGCGAGCCGCAGGCCGGCAAGCTCGTGCGCTGGGGCACCAGCCTGCATGACCGCTTCATGCTGCCTGAGATCGTCTGGCAGGACTTCCGCGACGTGCTCGCCGATCTGGAGCGGGCCGGCTATCGCTTTGATCCGGCCTGGTTCGCGGCGCAGCACGAATTCCGCTTCCCCTTCTTCGGCAGGGTCAACCAGGGCGGCGTCGAGCTGGAATTGCGCCAGGCGCTGGAGCCCTGGCATGTGATGGGCGAGGAAGGCGCAATCGGCGGCACGGTGCGCTATGTCGATTCCTCGGTCGAGCGGCTGCAGGTCAAGGCGAGCGGACTGACGCCCGGCCGGCATGTGATCACCTGCAACGGCCGGGCGCTGCCGATGACCGAAATCGCCGCCGGAACCAGCATCGCCGGCCTGCGCTTCAAGGCCTGGCAGCCGGCGTCGGGGCTGCACCCGACGATCCCGGTGCATGCGCCGCTGACCTTCGACATCGTCGACACATGGGCGGGTCGCTCGCTCGGCGGCTGCGTCTACCATGTCGCCCATCCCGGCGGTCGCAATTACGAGACACCGCCTGTGAATTCCTACGAGGCGGAGGCCCGGAGGCTGGCCCGCTTCGAAGCGATCGGCCATAGTCCCGGCTCGCTGGCGATTCCCGCGGAAGAGCGTAGTCCGGAGTTCCCGATGACCCTCGACCTGCGCCGCCCGCCCGGGGTTTGAGGTCAAGCATGGCTCTGCAGCGCCGATCGAGTTCGACGCGGGCGCGCAGCGAGCGCCGCAATGCCCTGCTCGCAGGCTATCGGCCGCTGCCCGGCGCCTTTGACGAGCTGATGGCGCCGGACGGTTCGATCCGGCCGCATTGGGAGCCGTTCCTGGCGGAATGGTCGGCGCTTTCGCACGACGAATTGCAGCGCCGCTTCGGCCTCGCCGACCGGCATGTGCGCGACACCGGCGTCTCCTATCGCGTCCATGGCGATCTCGACGAGAGCGACCCGCTCGCCGGCGAGCGCTCCTGGCCGCTGAACCACGCCCCGCTGGTGCTGACCGGGCAGGAATGGCAGGCGATCGCCGCCGGCGTCGCCCAGCGCGCGCGCCTGCTCGACGCCGTGCTCGGCGACATCTACGGCCCAGGCAAGCTGGTCGCCGAAGGCGCGCTGCCGGCCGCCGCCATCACCGGCAGTCCCGATTACCTTCGGCCCGTGCAAGGCACGACCGGTGCCGGCCAGCTTCAGATCTACGCCGCCGATCTCGGCCGCGGGCCGGATGGGCGCTGGTGGGTGCTCAACGACCGCACCCAGGCGCCCTCCGGCGCCGGCTATGCGCTGGAGAACCGGCTCGCTCTCGGCCGCGCCTTCCCGGACCTGTTCCGGACGATGAATGTCGAGCGGCTCGCCGGCTTCTTCCAGGGCTTCCGCGCCGGGCTGGTCGCGCGCGCCCGGCGGGTCGAGCCGCGCATCTGCCTGCTGACGCCGGGCCAGATGCACGAGAGCTATTTCGAGCAGGCCTATCTCGCCCGCTATCTCGGCTTCCTGCTGGTCGAGGGTGGCGACCTCATCATGCGCGACGGGCTGGTGCATGTGCGCACCATCGCCGGCTTCAAGCGCGCGGACATCATCTGGCGGCGCATCGACGGCGATTTCGCCGATCCACTCGAACTCAATGCCGCCTCGGCGCTCGGGGTGCCCGGCCTGGTCGAGGCGGTGCGGGCCGAGAACGTCGTCGTCGCCAACGGGCTCGGCTCCGGCGTGGTCGAAGCGCGGGCGCTGATGGGCTTCATGCCTCGGCTGGCGCAGGACGTGCTACGCGAGGATCTGATCCTGCCGAACATCGCGACCTGGTGGTGCGGACAGCCGCGCGAGCGCGGAATCGTGCTCGACCGTCTCGACGAGATGAGCGTCTCCGCCGCTTTCCGCGCGCCCGGCGACGGGCTCGACGGTGGCACCGTGCTGGTCGCCGATCTCGGCAAGGCCGAGCGCGAGGCGCTGCGCACCCGCATCGCCGAGCGCGGGCTCGACTATGTCGGGCAGGAGGTGGTCAGCCTCTCGACCATGCCGGTGATGCAGGGCGGAAGGCTGGAGCCGCGGCCGATGACGCTGCGCGTCTTCGCTGCCGCGACGCCCGATGGCTGGCAGGTGATGCCGGGCGGCTTCTGCCGCATCTCCGAGGAATGCGATGCCCGCGCCGTGACGATGCGCTCGGGCGTGCGCTCCAGCGATGTCTGGATCACCTCCGACCAGCCGGTCGAGCAGGTGACGCTGCTGCCGAGCCCGGACCGGATCGGCATCCGCCGGATCGTCGGCATCCTGCCGAGCCGCGCCGCCGACAACCTGTTCTGGCTCGGGCGCTATCTGGAACGCAGCGAAGCGACGCTCCGGCTGGTGCGCGCTTTGCTCGGCCGCCTGATCAATGCCGACGACCAGGCGCCGGGCCATGCCGAGACGATCAAGCGGCTCGCCAATCTGCTCGTCGCCTGGGGCGCAGCGCCTGCAGGCAGCAAGGGCCGGTCCGTCGCGGCGCAGGCGCGTTCGGCGCTGCACGATCTCGACCAATACGGCTCGGCCGCGGCTTCCGTGCGCGAGGCCAGGCGCACCGCCTCGGTCATCCGCGAGCGGCTCTCGGTCGATGCTTGGCGGCTGTTCGGCGACCTGCAGCGCCAGCTCGCCGACCCCGGCAAGCCGACCAGCGCGGGCGAGGCCTTCGAGATCGCCGATACCGGCCTGAAATCGCTCGCCGCCTTCTCGGGCCTCTCGCAGGAGAACATGGTGCGCGGCGCCGGCTGGCGCTTCCTCGACATCGGCCGGCGGATCGAGCGCGGCGTCACCACCTGCCGCTTCGCCCGCCATTTTGTCGAGAACGACGCGCCTGGTAACAGCCTCGACGCGCTGCTCGACCTGACGGACTCGCAGATCACCTATCGCTCGCGCTACATGCTCGGCGCCTCGCTGCAGCCGGTTCTCGATCTCGTCATGCTCGATCCCTACAATCCGCGCTCGGTCGCCTTCCAGATCGAGCAGCTCGATGCAGAGATCGCCGCTTTGCCCTGCCTCCATGACGACGGCATGCTGGAGGAACCGCGGCGGCTCGCGCTCAAGCTCGCAGCCGAGAGCCGCACGGCCGAGGCGAGCCGGCTCGACAAGCACGGCATCCTGGTCTTCGAGCAATCGCTGATGGGCCTCTCCAACGCGGTGGCCGAACGCTACTTCCTGCAGAACGCCAGACCGGAACGGTCGCGGATGACGCGCCTGGCGTAAGGGGCACCGCGTGATCTACGACATTCGCCATCTCACGGCTTACGCCTATAGCCGGCCGGTGCCGTTCGCGCGCTGCATCCTGCGCGTGCTGCCGCGCGACGGGGTTGGCCAGCGTGTCCTGACCAGCCAGCTTTCGGTGACGCCGCGCGGCGCCGAGCGGCGCGACGGCATCTGCTTCTTCGGCAACCGCACGACGACGTTGACCATTTCCAGACCGCACCGCGAACTCAGGATCGAGATGACCTCGCGGGTCGAGGTGATGCGGGCGGCCGCGCCCTTCCCCGCTCTGACGCGGCAGTGGGAGGAAGTCGCCGAGCTCGCGCTGCAGGCGCAGAGCCTTTCTGCGGAATCCCCGGCGCAGTATCTCTATCCCAGCCGACTCGCGCCGACCGTGTCGGAGATCACCGACTATGCCCGCAGGAGCTTTGCGGCGAGGCGGCCGGTGTTCGAGGCCGCGAGCGAGCTGATGGCCCGCATCCGCAAGGACTTCACCTACGATCCCGAGGCGACCGAGGTCTCGACGCCGATCCGCGAGGCCTTCGCCAACCGCCACGGCGTCTGCCAGGACTTCGCCCACATCATGATCGCGGGCTTGAGGGGCCTGGGCCTGCCCGCCGCCTATGTCAGCGGTTATCTGCGCACCATCCCGCCGGCGGGCCAGCCGCGGCTGGAGGGCGCCGATGCGACCCATGCCTGGATCATGCTGTGGTGCGGGCCGGAGACCGGCTGGATCGGCCTCGATCCGACGAACGACCTCGTCGTCGCCGACGACCACATCGTCACCGCGACCGGCAGAGACTATGCCGACGTCTCGCCGCTCGATGGCGTGCTGGTCGGCCCCGGCAGCCAGAAGCTCGACGTCAAGGTCGACGTGATCCCGGTGGCGTCATGACCCGGCCCGCCATCCGCGGCATCCTGTTCGACAAGGACGGCACGCTGATCGACTACCAGGCCAGTTGGGCACCGACCAATCTCAGGGCTGGCCGGCTCGCGGCCCAGGGCGATGCCGAGCTGGCGGCGCGGTTGCTGACCGTGGCCGGCGTCGATCCCGCAACCGGCTATGCCACCTCAGATGGGCTGCTCGCCTCGGGCAATACCGAGGACGTGGCGCAGGCCTGGGCGGAAGCCGGTGCACCGTTCGGCGCGACCGAGCTCACCGACCTGCTCGATACGCTCTTCCGGTCCGCCGTCGTCGCGGCGGTGCCGGTCTGCGATCTCGCCGCCCTCTTCGCCAGCCTGGTCGGCCGCGGGTTTGCCGTCGGCATCGCCTCCAGCGACAGTGAGGCGGCAGTGGCTGCAACCGCCGAGCGCTTCGGCCTTGAACCGCATCTCTCCTTCCTGTGCGGCTACGATTCCGGCCACGGCCCCAAACCGGAGCGCGGCATGGTCGATGGCTTCTGCGCCGCGACCGGCCTGCCGGCGGAATCGGTCGCCGTCGTCGGCGATTCCAGCCATGACATGCACATGGCCGCGGCCGCCGGCGCGGGCTATCGCATCGCCGTTCTGACCGGCGCCGGCAGCGCCGAAACCTTGCGCCCGCTGAGCCACTTGCTGCTGCCGAGCATCGCCGGGCTGGAGCAGGCGCTGTTCGGTTGAACCGAAAGCCAAATGAAAAGGGCCGCGCTTGCGGCGCGGCCCTGATTGCCTGGATGATGCTTTCGCGGTCACGCCAGCGTGTAGGAGGTCTTTACCGTGGTGTAGAACTCACGGGCATAGGCGCCCTGCTCGCGCGGGCCGTAGCTAGAGCCCTTACGGCCGCCGAACGGCACATGGTAGTCGACACCCGCCGTAGCGAGATTGACCATCACCATGCCGGCCTCGGCATTGCGTTTGAAATGCGTCGCATGCTTCAGCGAGGTCGTGCAGATGCCCGAGGACAGGCCGAACTCGGTGTCGTTGGCGACGGCGAGCGCCTCTTCGTAATCCTTGACGCGGATGACGTTGGCGACCGGGCCGAACACCTCCTCGCGCGAGATGCGCATGGCGTTGGTGGTCTCGGTGAACAGCGCCGGCTGCAGGTAGAAGCCGGGGGTCTCGCGGTTGAGCAGTTCGCCGCCCCAGGCGAGCTTGCCGCCCTCGTCGCGGGCGATCTGGATGTATTTCAGGTCCTGGTCGAGCTGGCTCTGGTCGACGACCGGGCCGATCGTGGTGCCGGCCTTGAGCGCGTCGTCGACGGTGACGCCCTTCAGCCGCTCGATCGCCGCCTCGACGAAGCGGTCATGGATGCCGGCCTGGACGATCAGGCGCGAGGAGGCCGTGCAGCGCTGGCCGGTCGAGAAGAAGGCGCCCTGCACCGCGCATTCGACGGCGACCTTGAGATCGGCGTCATCGAGCACGACGAGCGGATTCTTGCCGCCCATCTCGAGCTGGACCTTCTTCATCGGGTTGCCCGCGATGCAGGCAGCGGCGACCTTGCGGCCGGTCGAGACCGAGCCGGTGAAGCTGATCGCGTGCACATCCTTGTGCTCGAGCAGCGCCTGGCCCACGACCGAGCCGCGGCCCATCACCAGGTTGAGCACGCCCTTGGGCAGGCCGGCGCGCTGGATGATGTCGACCAGCGCCCAGGCCGAGCCGGGGACGAGATCGGCCGGCTTGATCACGACGCAATTGCCGTAGGCCAAGGCCGGAGCGATCTTCCAGGCCGGGATCGCGATCGGGAAGTTCCAGGGGGTGATCATGCCGACGATGCCGACCGGCTCGCGGCTGATCTCGACGCCGACGCCCGGGCGCACCGACGGCAAGCTCTCGCCGCCGAGACGCAGGCACTCGCCGGCGAAGAAGGCGAAGATCTGGCCGGCGCGGGTGGCCTCGCCGATGCCTTCCGGCAGGGTCTTGCCCTCTTCGCGCGACAGCAGGCGGCCGAGCTCGTCCTTGCGGGCGAGGATTTCGTCCGAGGCCTTCTTCAGGATCTCGTAGCGCTCCTGCGGGGTGGTGCGGCTCCAGGCCGGAAAGGCGGCCTTGGCGGCGGCGACGGCGTTGTTCAGGTCCTCGACCGAACCTTGCGAATACTCGCCGACGACGTCGTTGGTGTTGGAGGGGTTGATGTTGCGCGAAGCGTTCTGCGAGCCGGCCCATTCGCCGGCGATCAGGTTCTTGAAGGGAGCATTCATCGCAAAGCCTCGTGCCTAATCGAAAGAGACGCCGGTCTTAACCGTTTTATGTGGCCAAAGCCATGCAGGCAGGACCGATGAATGGCGATGCGCGCCCCGCCTTGGGCGCATGGGGAGATACTGGAAGGGAATCGACACCGGCGAGTTCCGCCGGATCGCACCGCGACGCAGCTTGAGCCATCGCCTTTGCAGAATTGTAAGCTTTGCGGCGTTGAAATGCCCACGTGCTGACACCCCCGCCTTTTCGCCCATCGGGCACCGACGCGATGCGCGAGCAGGCGCGCCTCGATGCGCTTGCGCGCTACGACGTGCTCGACACACCGCCCGAGGAGACCTTCGATCGCCTGACCCGGCTCGCCAAGCGCATCTTCGGCGTATCGATGTCGACCATCACCTTCATCGATGGCCATCGCCAATGGTTCAAATCGCAACAGGGCATGGCGACCTGCGAAACTGACAAGGCGCCGGCATTCTGCAATATCGCGATCCAGCAACCGACATCTCTGATCGTGACCGACGCGGCAGCAGATGAGCGCTTTCTCGACAATCCCTTCGTGGTGGGCGAGCCGCACATCCGCTTCTACGCCGGCGTTCCGCTGCGCTCTCCCGATGGACATGCGATCGGGACCCTATGCGCGATGGATTCGCGTGCCCGCGACTTCAGCGCACGGGATGCGGAGATGCTGACCGATCTCAGCGCCCTGGCGATGGAAGTGCTGGAGCTGAGGCGCCTTTCGGCGGTGAAGACCGGATCGATGGCGGGAGGCATCGGCCAGTCGAGCTTGGCAAAAGAGTTCGCCCATGGCCGCAGCGTGCTGAAGGCCGGCCGCATCGTCTTCAACAACAGCCGCGCGATCGTCAAATGCACGGTGCGGCAACTCTCGCCCGATACGGCCGTGGTCCATGTCATCAGCACCGCGAAGATCCCGGACAGGATCGCTCTGATGATCGATGCGGAGGCGACCTCCAGACTATGCTCGGTGAGCTCCCGGGCAGAGCAGCACCTCGCGCTCGCCTTCGAGAGCTGACGCTCGACCTCGCCCGGAGCCGGTCAGCCGAGCTTGGCATTCCCGGAGACATCGACCAGCCCGGCTTCCGTCCGAGCTGCCTGGCGGCCGATCAAGAAGGTCGCCAGGCTCGACCAGGCGACGCCGAGGCACCAGCCACCGAGCACGTCGCTCGGCCAGTGCACACCGAGATAGATCCGGCTGAGGCCGATCGCGATCATCAGGACCCAGGCGACCCACAGGCAGAGCCGGGCGATGTCGGCACGGCGCGAGGCGATGCCGACGAAGCTGGCGATGCTGAGCAGGACCACGGCCGAGAGGAAGGCGTGCCCGCTCGGAAAGCTCGCGGTGAAGGTCAGCGCCGCATGCTCGACGATGTCGGGGCGCTCGCGGCCGATCGCGGTCTTGAGGAAGGTGCTCGCCGCCACGGCCGCCAGCACGTTGACGACCAGGCCGAGCGCCAGCGCGCGGTGGCCGCAGAGCCGCAGCGTCAGCATGGCGATCACCGTCGCGGTTCCGAGCCCGATGAAGCTGCCGAGCGCGGTGAGGTCACGCATCATCTCGCGCAGCCAGGGCGGGCCGATCGGCACCGAGGCATCGGTAGCGTCGCGCAGCAGCAGCATCAGCCTGCTGTCGAAGGCGAAGCTGTTGCCTGCTGCGATATAGATCGCCAGCCCGACGAAACCGAAGGCCGCAGCGACAGGCAACAGGAAGCGCGGCTGAAGCAGGAACATCGAAGGCCTCATGAGGGGAACATGTGCTCGGCCGGGTGCGGTTCGGGCTCGATCGGCCGCGCCGCGATCACCTGCAGGGCGCCCGGCAGCAGGCGATAGGTGAACGGGCTGGCGCGCCGCTCGACCTCCCCATCGAAGGTGACATGGCCGCGGCGCTTGTCGCGACGGGTGATGGTCACCGCCGTTCCGGTCAGCGAGACGAGACTGCGGGAGTTGCGCCAGCCGCCGGTCAGCATCGAGACCGCCGCCTTGGCGCGCGACAGGAGCCCGCCGGTATCGAGGATGTGGACCTCGAACTCGCCGCCGTCGAGGCGATTGCGGCGCCATTCGGCGCCGTCGAACTGGTTGACGGTGACGAGCACCGCATCGGCCTCGACCTGGCGGCGCTCGCCGGCAATCTCCATCTCGATGCGGATCGCGCGGGTGAACAGGATCGAGCGCGTCGCGGCGAAAGCGAAGGCGACGAGACGGCTGAACGGGAAGCGGCGGCGGGCATATTCGCGCTGGCGCGCCATCAGGCTGAAAAAGCCCATGCCGGAGATCGAATGGAACAGGTGGCCGTCGACGCTGCCGATGTCCATCGTCACCGGCTCGCCCTGGCAGAGCGCAGCGATCTGCTGCTCCACCGTGCCGACGAGACCAAGATCGCGGCCGAGCACGTTCACCGTGCCGAGCGGCAGCACGCCCACCGGCCGCTTGCAGCCGATCAGCACCGGCAAGGCGCCGTTGATGCTGCCGTCCCCGCCGGCGATGACGGGCGTCATGGCTTCATCGGCGACCGCGGCCCGCAACCGCTGCTGCAGCTGGCGCGGCGGCACCAGCTCGACCTCGGCGCGGCAGCCCGCCGCCTCGAAGGCCGCAGCGATGCGGCGCGAGAAATTCTCCGCCCCAGCCTCCAGCACCGCGCCGGCGCGCGCGTTGGCGACGACGTGGAAGCAGCGCGGCGACGCCTGCGTTTCGAGCTCGGGTGACGGGTCCGGCGGTGTCGTCATCTCAGCCGGCGATATGGGCGTCCCTGTTGTCGGGAACAAGGCGGATCGCGAACGAGGCGAGCCGCACACAAAAAAGGTGCGGGCCTTTCGGCCCGCACCACGCAATCACGACGATCCGGCTGGGGGGATAGCGACCGCCGCGAGTTGCGCCTGTGTGTGTGCGCTGTCGCGCGCTCACATCATCCAGTACGGCATCGTCCCGTAGTAGTCGTGCACCCGCTTGCCGTATTCCTTGTCGTGCCAGTCCGGCTCGCCATCGGCGCCGTACATCGGCGCGGCCTCGAGCTTCTCGCGGGTCAGCGGGACGACATAGCCGCCCTTCTCGACATCGTAATCGAGCATGCTCCACGGGATCGGGTGATATTTCTCGCCGAGCCCGAGGAAGCCACCGAAGGACATGATAGCATAGGCGACCTTGCCCGTCGCTTTGTCCAACATGACGTCGTAGATCGAGCCGAGATGCTCGCCGGCCGTGTTGTAAACCTCCGTTCCGGCGACGCGGGCGCCGGCGATCAACGGGTTGGCGGCATGAGAGGCTGCGGTCATCGTAGCGCTCATCGGTCCCTCCATGAATAGCCTTTTGCGGCCAGCCTTCGGGCCGGCTCGTCCCATCAACCCGACGGACGCGGCCGGGTTCCCTGCTCGAGCGACAAAAATCACATCGTCTCGAAAGGGCTCTCCGCAGCTGTCCCGCGCCACTGCAGTAGCCTTTTCGGACGCGCTGACGGCGGACAAGCGGAACAAAAGCCGGCCGATGCGGTTTGAAGATCGATCGAGCGTGCGGCTTCGGCCGGCGCAATCCAGGCGGCGAGCGGGCGCCGATCGGCGCTGCCGAACGTCATGTCCGCGGCACACCGAGACATCGAGCTTGAATGTCTCGTCGCGAAGCCGTCGGCACTCAAGGGAAGGAAACGCCCGATGATCAGGAAGCTTCTGTTGGTGACCGCCGCGGTAGCCGCGCTCGGCGCCTGCACTCCTCGCGAGGAACGAACCGCGACCGGAGCCTTGATCGGCGCCGGCGCGGGGGCACTGATCGGTGGCGCCGCGACGGGCCGGGCCGGTGGCGCCCTGGCAGGTGCCGCGATCGGCGGCGCCGGCGGCGCCATCATCGGCAACGCAACCTCGCCGGACCAGATTTGCTATGGCCGCGATGAATGGGGTCGGCGCGTGCGCTACGCCTGCTGATCGGATGTACAACGCGAATGGCGGGCGGTGCCCGCCATTCGGCGTTCAGACCGCCCCATAGGGCCCGAAGCGGCCGACGAAACGGTGGCGCCCACCGGGATAGAGCAGCCGCACGGCGGTGATCGGCTCGGCCTGGTTCCAGGTTCGGCGCTCGACCAGCAGACAGGGTGCGCCGGCGTCGATCTTCAGGAGCTCGGCCTCCTGGGGTTCCGCCGCGACGGCGCTGATCGCATGCTCGGCCTGCGTCCACAGGCTGTTCTGCAGCAGCCAGTCGCCCGGCGGTATCGCCACGAAGCTTTCCTCGGCGGCTTGCCGGATGGTCGAGAGATGGATCACCCGGTCTTCCAGCACATGCGGCGCGCCATCGGCGAAATGCAGCAAGGTGAGATGCGCCACCTGGGCAGAACGGGCGAGCCCGAAGCGGGAAGCGAGTTCGCGCGGTGCCTTGCCGTCATTCCGCTGCAGAATGCGATAGCTGTAGGCCTGCCCGAGCTCACGAACCTCCTCCGGGATCGAGAGGATATCGAGCATGGCATGGCTCGCCGGCGGGCTCGCGACGATCGTGCCCGAGCGGCGCCGGCGAAGGATCAGCCCCTCGCGGGCCAGCTGCGCCAGCGCACGGTGCACGGTCATGCGCGAGGCGCCGAGCTTTTCCATCAGCGCGTGCTCGGGCGGCACCGCCGTTCCCGGCGGCCAGGTGCCGGCGAGGATCAGATCGCGGATGGCGCGGCGGATCTGGTCGTAGAGCGGCCCGGCTCCGTCCAGCGTCACGGCGTCGATCTGAGTTGCGCTCATGGCTCCCGTGTCGTTCAGGCGAGGAGGTTGCGGATCACCTGGCCATAGCGGGCAGCGATGCGGGCGCGGTCAATGTGCCGGCCGCCGCTGACCACAGGCTTTCCACCGACGATCACCTCCGCGACCGGCAGGGCCGCGGCAGCGAAGATCGCGCTGTCGAGGGCGAAGTCGCCGGCCTTGCCGACGATGGCGGGATGCTCGGTGTCGAGGGTGACGAGGTCGGCGCGGTGACCGACGGCGATCGCGCCGATGCTGCGCCCGCAAGCCTGTGCGCCACCAGCGCAGGCATCCGTCCACAGCCGCAAGCCGGCGGACACGCCGGGCTCGGCCCAGAGCGCGCGGCGCCGGTCGCGCAGGCGCTGCGAGTATTCGAGCACGCGCAGTTCGCCGCCGGCGCCGATCTCGACATTGGAATCGCTGCCGACGCCGATGCGCCCGCCTTTGGCCCGGTAGCGCACGCCATCGAAGATGCCGTCGCCGAGATTGGCCTCGGTGATCGGGCAGAGGCCCGCGACCGCGCCGGAGAGCGCCATGGCGTCGCGCTCGGCGTCGCTGAGATGGGTGGCGTGGATCAGGCACCAGCGCTCGTTCACCGCGGTGTTCTGCATGAGCAATTCGACCGGGCGGCGGCCGGTGATGGCGAGGCTGTCCTCGACCTCTCTGGTCTGCTCGGCGACGTGGATGTGCAAGGGCACATCCTTGCGCAGCTCGGCGACCCAGTTGAGATCTTCGAGCGCGACGGCGCGCAGCGAATGCGGCGCCATGCCGACGCGGGCATCCGGCAAGCCGGCGACCGCCTTCTCGCTACCTTCGATCAGCCGGGCATAAGCGTCGCGGTCGTTGAGGAAGCGGCGCTGGCCGGGGGAAGCCGGCGCCTTGCCGAAATTGCCGTAGCGATAGAGCACCGGCAGCAGGGTCAGGCCTATGCCGGCCTCCTGCGCCGCCGCAGCGATCGCCCCGCCCATGGTGGCGATGTCGGCATAGGCGGCGCCGTCGGTGTCGTGGTGGAGGTAGTGGAACTCGGCGAGCGCGGTGAAGCCGCCTTCCAGCATCTCGACCATGGCCTGGGCCGCGATCGCCTGGACGTCGTCGGGGCTCAAGCGATCGAGGAAGCGGTACATCACCTCGCGCCAGGTCCAGAACGAATCCTCGGAGGCGCCGCGCCGCTCGGCCAAGCCCGCCATGCCGCGCTGGAAAGTGTGGCTGTGCAGATTGGGCAGGCCGGGAAGCGCGAGCCCCGCGAGTCGCGTCGCGCCGGCAGGAGCCACCTGCCCTGCCGCGACCGACATGATCACTCCATGATCGAGCGTCAGCGTGACGTTCTCGGCGAAGCCCTCGGGCAGCAGCGCCTGGGCAAGATGCAGTGTCGTGTGTCCGGTCACGCGGGCTGTCCCTTTTTCATTTGCATATGCAAATGGAGCTTGCTATTTGTATATGCAATTGTCTAGCATAATCGTAACGAGAACGAAGTCGAGAGGAGGCGACGTGGCGGCGACCCCTTCCCCCAGCCACCGAGTGTGGACCAATGCCCGGCTCGCGACTATGGTCGCCGATACCGGCACGCCCTATGGCGCGATAGAGAATGGCGTCGTCGTCGCTCAGGAAGGCCGCATCATCTTCGCCGGCCCGCGCGCCGGAGCGCCGGATTTCGGCCAGGCCGAGGTGACCGACTGCGAAGGCCGCTGGATCACCCCCGGGCTGATCGATTGCCACACCCATCTCGTCTATGGCGGCGATCGCGCTCATGAGTTCGAGCTGCGCCTGAAGGGCGCGAGCTATGAGGAGATCGCCCGCGCTGGCGGCGGCATCGTCTCATCAGTCAAGGCGACGCGTGCGGCGAGCGAGGACGAGCTCTTCGCCAGCGCCGACAAGCGCCTCGCTGCGCTGATCGCCGAGGGCGTCACCACCGTCGAGATCAAGTCGGGCTATGGGCTCGATATCGACAGCGAGGTGAAGGTGCTCGCGGTCGCGCGCCGGCTCGGGCGCGAGCGCCCGGTCGGCGTGCAGACCAGCTTCCTCGGGGCACATGCCGTACCGGCCGAGTTCAAGGGCCGGCAAAGCGACTATGTCGACCTCGTCTGCGGCCAGATGCTCGATGCGGTCGCCGAGCAGAAGCTCGCCGACGCCGTCGACGTGTTCTGCGAGGGCATCGCCTTCACGCCGGAGGAGACGGCCCGCGTCTTCGCTGCGGCCAAGGCCAAGGGCCTGGCCGTCAAGATCCATGCCGAGCAGCTCTCCAATCTCGGCGGCGCGGCGCTGGCGGCCGGCTTCGGCGCGCTCTCGGCCGACCATCTCGAGCACCTCGACGAGGCCGGCGTGATCGCCATGGCCAAGGCCGGCACCGTCGCCGTCGTCCTGCCCGGCGCCTTCTATTTCCTGCGCGAGACGGTGAAGCCGCCGATCGAGCTGCTGCGCCAGCATGGCGTGCCGATCGCGCTCGCCACCGATGCCAATCCCGGCACCTCGCCGCTGACCTCGCCGCTGCTGACCATGAACATGGGCTGCACCCTGTTCCGGCTGACGCCCGAGGAGGCGCTGGCCGGCATGACCCGCAATGCGGCGCTCGCCCTCGGGCTCCAGGACGAGATCGGCACGCTGGAGGCCGGCAAGGCCTGCGATCTCGCCATCTGGGAGATCGAGCGCCCGGCCGAGCTGGCCTACCGCATCGGCTTCAACCCGCTTCACGCCCGCATCCGGAACGGACAATGACCACGCTCTCCCTCACCCCCGGCAAGGCCCGCCTTGCCGACTGGCGCCATGTCATTGACGGTGCCACCGTCGCTTTGACCGAAACCGGCGCGATCGCCGGCGCCCAGGCGATCGTCGACGAGATCGTCGCCGCCGGCACCGTGACCTATGGCGTCAACACCGGCTTCGGCAAGCTCGCCAGCGTCCGCATCGCCGACAACGACCTCGCGACCCTGCAGCGCAATCTCATCCTCTCGCATGCCGTCGGCACCGGCCCGGCTTTGCCCGATTCCGTGGTCGCGCTGATCCTGGCGATGAAGGCGGCGAGCCTGGCGCGCGGCGCCTCGGGCGTCCGCCCCGTGGTGGTCGAGGCGCTGATCGGCGCGCTCAAAGCCGACGCGCTGCCGGTGGTGCCGGCCAAGGGCTCGGTCGGCGCCTCCGGCGACCTCGCCCCGCTGGCGCATCTCACTGCCGCGCTGATGGGCGTCGGCGAAATCCGCCTCAAGGGCGAGGTGCTGCCGGCGGCCGAGGCGCTGAAGCGCATCAGTCAGGCCCCGCTCGCGCTCGGCGCCAAGGAAGGCCTGGCGCTGATCAACGGCACGCAGGTCTCGGCCTCGCTGGCGCTGGCCGGGCTCGCCAGCATCGCCCGCGTCTTCGATGCCGCGCTGATCGCCGGGGCGCTCTCGGTCGATGCGCTGAAGGGCTCCGACACCCCGTTCGACCCGCGCATCCAAAAGCTGCGCGGCCAGCCCGGCCAGATCAAGGTCGCGGCTCTGCTGCTGGAGCTGATCGCCAAGAGCGAGATTCGCGAGAGCCACCGCTTCGGCGACAGCAAGGTGCAGGACCCCTATTCGCTGCGCTGCCAGCCGCAGGTGATGGGCGCGGTGCGCGATCTCCTCGGCAATGCCGCAGCGACTCTCGCGATCGAGGCCAACGCCGTCACCGACAACCCGCTGGTGCTGGGGCCGGGCGAGATCGTCTCGGGCGGCAATTTCCACGCCGAGCCGGTCGCCTTCGCCGCCGACATGCTGGCAATGGCCGTCTGCGAGATCGGCAATCTCGCCGAGCGCCGGATCGCGCTGCTGGTCGACCCGGTGATGAGCGGCCTGCCGCCCTTCCTCGCCCGCGATGCCGGCCTCAACTCCGGCTTCATGATCGCGCAGGTGACCGCCGCGGCGCTGGCCTCCGAGAACAAGCAGCGCGCTTATCCCGCTTCGGTCGACACCATCCCGACCTCGGCCAACCAGGAAGACCATGTCTCGATGGCGACGCATGGCGCCTTCCGCCTGATCGAGATGGCCAAGAACGCCGCGAGCATCGTCGCGGTCGAATTGATGGCCGCCGCCGAGGCGATCGAGCATCACCGGCCGCTGAAGACCTCGCCGCGGCTGGAGCCGGTGCTGACGCTGATCCGCGACAAGATCGCGCCGCTGACCGAGGATCGCTATCTCGCGCCCGATCTGGCGGCGGCGACGGAACTGGTGCTCTCGGGCGCGCTCGGCAAGGCGGCCGGCGTCGACAGCTTCGCGGAGTTCTCCGCATGAGCGCCGACATCGTCTCCGTCACGCGCGGCTCCTCGCCGCTGGTCCTGTCGATGCCGCATCCCGGCACCCGCCTGCCGGCCGAGGTCGCGGCGAAGCTCAATGCGCGCGGTGCCCAGGTCGAGGACACCGACTGGCATATGCGCCAGCTCTACGGCTTCGCCGAGCGCTTCCAGCCGACCATCGTCGAAGCCGGGCTCTCGCGCTTCGTCATCGACCTCAACCGCGACCCGGCCGGCGTCTCGCTCTATCCCGGCCAGGCGACGACCGAGCTGGTGCCGACTACCACCTTCGACGGCGCACCGATCTGGCAGACCGCACCCGACGAAGCCGAGATCGCCCGCCGGCGCGAGGCCTATTTCCGGCCCTATCACGCGGCACTCGCCAACGAGATCGCGCACGCCAAGGCACGGCACGGCTTCTGCCTGCTCTGGGACTGCCATTCGATCAAATCGGTGATCCCGCGGCTGTTTCCCGGCACCCTGTCGACGCTGAACCTCGGCACGAATTCCGGCGCCAGCGCCGCGCCCGCCATCGAAGCGGCCGCGACCGCCGCGATGGCCGGCAGCAGCTTCAGCCAGGTGGTCAACGGCCGCTTCAAGGGCGGCTGGATCACCCGCCATTACGGCCAACCTGCCGACCACGTGCACGCGCTCCAGATGGAGATCGCGCTCTCCGCCTATCTCGAAGACGAAGCCGCGCCCTGGGCCTTCGCCCCGGCCAAGGCCGCCAGCCTGCAAGCCACTCTCGCCGCCATGATCGAGGCCGCGCTCGCGGCCGCCACCCATATCGAACGGACGAAGTCATGACCCGCCTGGACAATACCCGCGTCATCCGCCCCGCCACCGGCACCGAGCTCAGCGCCAAGAGCTGGCTGACCGAAGCGCCGCTGCGCATGCTGATGAACAACCTGCATCCGGACGTCGCCGAGAACCCGCAGGAGCTCGTGGTCTATGGCGGCATCGGCCGCGCCGCTCGCTCCTGGGAGGATTTCGACCGCATCGTCGCGGCTCTGCGCCAGCTCGAGGCGGACGAGACCCTGCTGGTCCAGTCCGGCAAGCCGGTCGGCGTGTTCCGCACGCACAAGGATGCGCCGCGCGTCCTGATCGCCAATTCCAACCTCGTGCCGCATTGGGCGAACTGGGACCATTTCAACGAGCTCGATAAGAAGGGGCTCGCCATGTACGGCCAGATGACGGCCGGTTCCTGGATCTATATCGGCACGCAAGGCATCGTGCAGGGCACCTACGAGACCTTCGTCGAGGCCGGGCGCCAGCACTATGGCGGCAATCTCCAGGGCAAATGGGTGCTGACCGGCGGCCTCGGCGGCATGGGCGGCGCCCAGCCTCTCGCCGCGGTGATGGCCGGCGCCTCCTGCCTCGCCGTCGAGTGCAACCCGGACTCGATCGATTTCCGCCTGCGCACCCGCTATCTCGACGAGAAGGCCGAGACGCTCGACGAAGCGCTGGCGATGATCGAGCGCTGGACGAAGAACGGCGAGGCCAAGTCGGTCGGCCTGCTCGGCAACTGCGCCGAGATCCTGCCCGAGATGGTCCGCCGCGGCATCCGCCCGGACATGGTCACCGACCAGACCTCGGCGCATGATCCGGTCAACGGCTATCTGCCGAAGGGCTGGACCATGGGCCAGTGGAAGCAGGCGCGCGAAGCCAATCCGAAGTCCGTCGAGAAGGCGGCCCGCGCCTCGATGCGCGAGCATGTCGAGGCGATGATCGCCTTCCAGGACATGGGCATCCCGACCTTCGACTACGGCAACAACATCCGCCAGGTCGCCAAGGACGAGGGGCTGGAGAACGCCTTCGCCTTCCCGGGCTTCGTGCCGGCCTATATCCGCCCGCTGTTCTGCCGCGGCATCGGCCCGTTCCGCTGGGCCGCCCTCTCCGGCGACCCGGAGGACATCTACAAGACCGACGCCAAGGTGAAGGAGCTGCTGCCCGACAACAAGCACCTGCACAACTGGCTCGACATGGCGCGCGAACGCATCTCGTTCCAGGGCGTACCGGCGCGCATCTGCTGGGTCGGCCTCGGCGATCGCCACCGGCTCGGCCTCGCCTTCAACGAGATGGTCAGGAACGGCGAACTCAAGGCGCCGGTCGTGATCGGCCGCGACCACCTCGATTCCGGCTCGGTCGCCTCGCCGAACCGCGAGACGGAAGCGATGAAGGACGGCTCGGACGCGGTCTCCGACTGGCCGCTGCTCAACGCCCTGCTCAACACGGCGTCCGGCGCGACCTGGGTCTCGCTGCACCATGGCGGCGGCGTCGGCATGGGCTTCTCGCAGCATTCGGGCGTCGTGATCTGCGCCGACGGCACGGATGACGCGGCCGCCCGCCTGTCGCGCGTGCTCTGGAACGACCCCGCCACCGGCGTGATGCGCCATGCCGATGCCGGCTACGACATCGCGCTCGACTGCGCCCGGGAGAAGGGCCTGAACCTGCCGGGGATTTTGGGCTGAGCGACCTTGTCATTCCGGGGCTCCGCGCAAGCGGAGAACCCGGAACCCACGACCGGACGAGCCTTGCCCAGACACGGCGTCGTACCTACCCCGTCGTGGGTTCCGGGTTCGCCCTTCGGGCGCCCCGGAATGACAAGGGTGGCCGCTTGAATTCGAAGGACCGTTCCATGCGCATCATCCGCGCCGCCGACTGCCTGGTCATGCCGTGGAAGAACGGCGGCGGGACGACGACCGAGATTGCGGTGGCGCCAGACGGCGCCTCGCTGAATGATTTCGACTGGCGCATCAGCATGGCCCATGTCGGGCAGGACGGGCCGTTCTCGTCCTTCCCCGGCATCGATCGGACGCTGTCGGTGCTGACCGGCTCCGGCATCACCCTCGCCTTCGGCGATGGCGAGCGCGTCAGGCTCGATCGCAGCAGCGTGCCCTACCCTTTCGCTGCCGACCGGGCGGTCGACGGGGTGCTGGTGAATGGGCCGATCGACGATCTCAACGTGATGAGCCGGCGCGGCCGCTGGCGGCACCGGGTCGAGCGTCTCTCCGGCGCAGGCTCGCTCAACGCGAGCGAGGGCCTGCTGGTGCTGGTCGCCCGCAAGGGTGATTGGCGGGTGAACGGCGCGGCGTTGCCTGCCGGCGACAGCGCGATCCTCGACGCACCGGGGGGTGTCGAGCTGGTCGTGAGCGGCGGTGAGGCGGAGCTTTATGCGGTCTGGTTGACGTCAATATGAGCAAGCGCGGGATCCCCTCTCCCGGATGGGAGAGGGGTAGGGGTGAGGGACCGCCGCTAGTTATTGGAATGCAACGGCGCCGCTGCGACCTCTATCGGTAAGGGCAGGCCCTCATCCCTGCCCTTCTCCCACACGGGAGAAGGGTTCCCCGCGCCCTACCGGAATCTACGCCGCCTGCCTCGGCTGCGGGCCGACATAGACCGATTGCGGCCGGATCAGGCGGCCGGTCTCGATCTGCTCGCGGGCATGGGCGAGCCAGCCGGTGGTGCGGCCGAGCGCGAAGACGCAGGTGAAGGCCTCTGGCGGGAAGCCGAGCGCCTCCAGCAGCAGGGCCGTGTAAAACTCGACATTGGTTTCGAGCGAACGGCCGGGCTTGCGTTCGCGCAGGATGGCGAGCGCCGCCTGCTCGACCGCCTCGGCATGGCGCAGGCGCCCGGCATCGGCACCGAGTTTCGCGATCGCCTGCTTCAGCGCATCGGCACGCGGGTCGCGGACGCGGTAGATGCGATGGCCGAAGCCCATCAGGCGCTCGCCACGGTCGAGTGCATCCTCCAGCCAGGCGCGGGCATTGGCCGGCTCGCCGATCGCATCGAGCATCTCGATCACCGGCCCGGGCGCGCCGCCATGCAGCGGTCCCTTGAGCGCGCTGATCCCGGCCAGCACGGCCGAAACCAGCCCGGCCCGGGTCGAGGCGACGACGCGGGCGGCAAAGGTCGAAGCGTTGAGGCCGTGATCGGCGACGGTGACGAGATAGGTGTCGAGCGCCGCGGCCTGGGCCGCACTCGGCGCTTCGCCGCGCAGCATGCGCAGCGTATCGGCGGCCTGCGACAGCGCCGGATCGGGGGCGACCGGGGCAAGGCCACGCTGCTTGCGCACGGCGGCCGCGGTGAAGACGGCTGGCGCGGCGAGCAGCTTCAGCGCGGTGTCGGCGCCCTCGCCATCGGCGATCTGCGCGGTCCAGGCGCGGATCGCCTCGACCGGCCCGAGGTCGGCTGAGAGCGCGGTGCGCTCGACGATGCCGAAGAGGTTGGCGCGGGCACGACCGAGCGCGACCGGCAGTTCGTTGCCTCGTGGCAGACCGGGCAGCAAGCCGTCGAACATCAGCGCCGCCATCTCCTCGAAGCTGGTGCGGCCGGCGAGCTCCGCAAGGCTGTGGCCGCGGATCACCAGGCGGCCGGCAGCGCCGTCGACCTCGGAGAGCACGGTATGGGCGGCGACGACGTCATCGAGACCATCGGACATGTCAGGAACTCCTCAAAAGCATTCGTCTCGAAAATCGGCTCCCGCATTGCAACAATCAATCTTGAACAATATAATCAATATATCGAACGGAGGGGCGATGCAGGACTGGCTGACGGCACAGGAGGCGATGGCGCGGCTCGGGCTGAAGCCGCAGACGCTCTACGCCTATGTCAGCCGCGGGCTGATCGAGGCGCGTGGCGACGGCGAGGATTCGCGCCGCAGCCTCTACCGGGCCGAGGATGTCGCCCGGCTGGAGCATCGCAAAGCGCGCGGCCGCCGCCCCGCCGCGATCGCAGAGGACGCGATCGCCTATGGCGAGCCGGTGCTGTCCTCCAGCATCACCACGATCGAGCGCGGCGGCCTCTGGTATCGCGGGCAGGATGCGGCCCGCCTCGCCGAGAGCGCCAAGCTGGAGGACGTCGCGCGCCTGCTTTGGGATTGCGGCACGCAACGCTTCCCGCCTTTGGCGACGAACGTGCCGCCGGGCGAACCGCTGGCGCGCGTCTTCGCGGTGATCGCAGCCCGCACCGCGGCCGACCGGCCGATGGTCGGGCGGACCAAGAAGGCGCTCTATCTCGAAGCCGCCGCCGTGCTCGACACGCTGGTCGACGCCATCGCCGGCGGGCCGGGCGAAGGGCCGATCCATGCCCGCCTGGCGCGAGCCTGGGGCTGCGAGGCGGAAGGCGCCGAGTCGATCCGGCGGGCGCTCGTCCTGCTCGCCGACCATGAGCTCAACGCCTCGACCTTCGCGGCTCGCGTCACCGCCTCGACCGGCGCCTCGCTCGCCGCCTGCGCGCTGGCGGGGCTGGCCGCCCTCTCCGGCCCCTTGCATGGCGGCGTCGCGCCGCGCGTGCTGGCGCTGATGCGGGACATCGAACGCGACGGGCTGGAGACTGCGATCACGGCAAGGCTGGAGGCCGGTGCCAAGCTGCCCGGCTTCGGCCATCCGCTCTATCCCGACGGTGATCCAAGGGCGCGCGCGCTGTTCGCAGCCTTCGAGCCACCGCCGGCCTATGCGCAGGCGCAGGCCGCGATCGCGGCCTTGACGGGCGACGAGCCCAACATCGACTTCGCGCTGTCGGCGCTGGCGACGAAACTGGAGCTGCCGGAGACGGCGCCGTTCCAGATCTTCGCCGCGGCGCGCTGCACCGGCTGGCTCGCCCATGCGCTGGAGCAGAACGAGACCGGCCGATTGATCCGCCCGCGTGCCCGCTATGTCGGGCCGGCGCCGATGGAAGGCAGTGGGCCGAGGTAGCCGATCAGGCTACCCGGCCGACTTTCCCTCATTCGGCGGCCTGCAGGGCGGCGGGGCCCGCTGCAGCCGCCCTGCCCTTCTCGCTCATATAGTCGCGGGTCATCGGCAGCGTGCCGAGCCGCTTGGCGAGCTGGAGCTGGAAGACCACCAGCCCGTCATGGCGGAAGCTTGCCTCGGATGCGGCGAGATAGAACTCCCACATCCGCGCGAAGCGCTCGTCATACATCGCCACCGCTTCCTGGCGATGAGCGAGGAAGCGCTCGCGCCAGGCCTTCAGCGTCTCGGCATAGTGCAGGCGCAGCACCTCGACATCGGTGACGATCAGCCCCTCCTTCTCGACCGCCGCCGTGACTTCCGACAAAGCCGGGATATAGCCGCCGGGGAAGATGTACTTGGCGATGAAGGGGTTGGTCGCGCCCGGCGGCGTGCTGCGGCCGATCGTGTGGACCAGCGCGACGCCGTCATCCTCCAGCAGCTCCCGGACCTTGCGGAAGTAGTCGCGGTAATAGCCGACGCCGACATGCTCGAACATGCCGACCGAGACGACGCGGTCGAAACGCTCGGGCACCGCCCGGTAGTCCTGCAGGCGGAACTCGACTGGCAACCCCGAATCCTCGGCTCGCTTGCTAGACGCGGCGAGCTGTTCCTCGGAGAGGGTGATGCCGGTGACCTTGGCCCCGGTTTCCCTGGCAATAGAGAGGCCGAGCCCGCCCCAGCCCGAGCCGATGTCGAGCACGCGCTGGCCCGGCTTCAGCGCCAGCTTCGCCGTGATGCGGCGCTTCTTGGCGGCCTGCGCGTCCTCAAGCGTCGCACCCGGATGCTCGAAGAAAGCACAGGAATATTGCTGGTCGGCATCGAGGAAGAGCCGGAAGAACTCGCTCTTCAGATCGTAATGGTGATGGACGTTGCGCCTGGCCCAGCCCGGTGTGTTGTGCTGCTTCAGCCGCCGCACTGCCGTGCGTAGCCGTGTCAGCCCGCTCGCCCAGGTCGAGGGCGGCTGCCGCGACAGGCCACGGACCAAGGTTTCGAGCAATTGGTAGATCGTACCGCGCTCGACGATGACACGGCCATCCATCACCGCCTCGCCTAGAGCGAGCTCGGGATCGAGCGCCAATCTCAACTCGGTTTCACGGTCGGCAATACGCAACTTGATCGCGGGCGCCGACCCTCGCCCGGCCGAATGGAGTGTTCCATCGGCGAACACGACATCAACCCGCGGCTCGCAAATGAGCCGGGACAACATATTCATGATCAGACTGCGCATGGCGCCACCTCACGGCAGTGCCCCTTCGCCATCAGAGATGGCGATCACCCGCGGCAGCGTAACAGAGGGTTCGGCGCAGGGCCGATCCACGCCCGCCGCATGCCCCGGTCATCAGCTCCTGACAGGAAATATGGGGGCCGCGAGCAATTCTCGCCAGTTTACCCCCATGATGGCCTTATCGGATCATCCCCATGGTGCGCGGCAGCCAGAGCGTCAGCTCGGGGATGAAGGTGATCGCGAACAGCGCGGCGAAGAGCGGGATCAGCCAGGGCAGGATCGCCATGGTGGTGCGCTCGACCGAGAGCTTGGCGACGCGTGAGAGCACGAACAGCACCATGCCGAGCGGCGGGTGCAGCAGCCCGATCATCAGGTTGAGCGTTAGGATCAGGCCGAAATGGATCGGATCGACACCGAGCTTGAGCGCGATCGGCAAGAGGATCGGCACGACGATGGTGATCGCGGCGATGGTGTCGAGGAAGCAGCCGATGAAGAGCAGCAGCAGGTTGACCAGGATCAGGAACACCCACTTGTTCTGGGTGAAGCCGAGGATCAGGTCGGAGAGCAGCTGCGCCGTCTGCGAGACCGTCAGCAGCCAGGCGAAGATCGAGGCGGCGGTGACGATGAACAGCACCGAAGCCGTGGTCTCGATCGTGTCGAAGGTCGCCTTGGTCAGACTGCGCATGGTCATCGAGCGATAGCGCACCAGGCCGAGGAAGAGCGACCAGATCACCGCAGCGGCGGCCGCTTCGGTCGGCGTGAACCAGCCCATGGTCATGCCGCCGATCAGGATGACCGGCGTCATCAGCGCCATCACCGCCGAGAAATTGAAGTAGTAGTCCATGGCCAGCAGCAGGGCGAGGGCGATGCCGATGGCAAGGTTCGGGTCGAGCCCGGCAAAGACCAGCGCGTAGGCCAGGACCGGGAAGCCCATCACGACCACCACCTCGATGCCGGCCGAGCCGAGCTCGCGCAGCGAGAACTTGGTGTCTGCCCCCCATTTGTAGATGCGGGCGAAGATCGCGACCGTGAGCATCATGAACAGCGTCATCACGACGCCGGGGATGACGCCGCCGAGGAACAGCGCCCCGATCGAGGTGTTCGCCATCATGCCGTAGATGACGAAGGGCAAGGAGGGCGGGATGATCGGCCCGAGCGTCGCCGAGGCGGCGGTGACGCCGACGGCGACCTCGGTCGAATAGCCGTGGTCCTTCATCGCCTTGATCTCGATGGTGCCGATGCCGGCGGCGTCCGCGATCGCGGTGCCGGACATGCCTGAGAAGATCACCGAGCCGATGATGTTGACCTGGGCGAGGCCGCCGCGCATCCAGCCGACGAGCGCGACAGCGAAGGAATAGATGCGGCCGGTGACGCCGGCGATGTTCATCAGATTGCCGGCGAGGATGAAGAAGGGCACCGCCAGCAGCGGGAAGCTCTCGACGCCGGCGATCATGCGCTGGGCCAGGATCACGTCCGGCACGGTGCCGGTGACGAGGATGAAGGCGAGCGAGGCGACGGCCATCGAGATGGCGACAGGGACGCCAAGCACCATCAGGCCGAGGAAGGTTCCGAGCAGGATCAGCATGGGTCAGGCCTCCGAGCCGTCGAAGGCCGAGGGACGCTCCAGCACGGAGTAGCCGCGGCGCCAGTTCTGCCAGGCGACCTGGATCGAGCGCAGCGTCATCAACGCGAAGGCGATGACGACGGCGTAGAACACCGGCGATTTCGGGAACTGGATCGTCGTCATCATCTCGTCGGGAATGAGCTCGGCATAGCGATGCACCAGCACCGTGCCATAGGCGAAGAAGCCGATGCGGATGACATCGACCAGGGTCGAAAGCGCCCGGCCGGCGCCGTGCGACAGGTAGCGGTAGAGGAAGTCGACCTGGATGTGCCTGGAGGCGCGCACGCAGAGCGAGGATCCCAGGAAGACCACGACGATCAGCGCGTAGATCGCGATCTCCTCGGTCCAGGCGAAGCTGTCGTTGAGGACGTAGCGGGTGAAGAACTGCGCCACGACACAGGCGACCATCAGCCAGAAGGCGGCGAGCGTCACCCAGTCCTCGAGGCCGTAGCCGGAAAGGTCGGCCGGCGGCGGCGCCTCGTCAAAGACGTGGGCGATCTCCTCGCTGGTGACTTGGGTGTGGATTTCCGGCGTCGTGGTCATGGCTTCTTCCACTCTGGCGAAGGCAGGCGGGCCGGCACGAGGCCGGCCCGCAGCGGCGTCACTTGATCGCCTGGATCTTCTCCCAGTCGGCCTTGCGGTAGCCGTACTGCTCGAAGCTGACGTTCTTCTGGACGGCGGCGAGGAAGTCGGCCTTGTCGATCTCGCTGACGGTGAGGCCGCGATCCTTGAAGACCTGGACCAGCTTGGTCTCGTCGTCCTGGATCTTCTTGGTGGCGCGCGCCGCCGCCTCCTGGGCGACGTCTGTGAAGAGCTTGCGGTCTTCGGGCGAGAGCTTGGCCCAGAGCTGCTTCGAAACCACCGTGTTGAGATGGTCGACGATGTGACCGGTCAGCACGATGTTCTTCTGCACCTCGTAGAACTTCTTGGCATCGATGGTGTTGAGCGGGTTTTCCTGCGCCTCGACCGTGCCGTTCTGCAAAGCGAGATAGACCTCGGCGAAGGCGATCGGCGTGGTGTTGGCGCCGCAGGCGCGCGGCATGGCGAGATAGGCGGGCACGTCGGGCACGCGGATCTTCAGGCCCTTCATGTCGGCGCAGGTCTTGATCGGCTTGTTCGAGGTGGTGTGGCGCGTGCCGTAATAGGTCACGGCCAGAATCTGGTGGCCGCTCTTCTCCTCATAGCCTTTGGCCATCTCCTTGAAGACGTCGCTCTTCACATAGGCGAGGAGATGGTCGGGGCCGCGGAAAGTGAAGGGGTAATAGGTCACGCCGATCGGCGGAAAGGCGCGGGCGGCGAAGCTCGAGCCCGAGATGATCATGTCGACCGTGCCGAGCGTCAGGCCCTGGTTGATGTCGGTCTCCTTGCCGAGCTGCGAAGCCGGGTAGACGGTGATCTCATACTTGCCGTTGCTGCGCTTCTTGATCTCCTCGGCGGCCCAGACCGACTCGGTATGGAACGGCTCGGAGGTCTCGTAGACATGCGCCCATTTCAGCTTGGTCTGAGCCTGTGCCGGGGCACCGGCGAAAAGAGCGCCGGCGGCAAGCGCGGCGAGGGCATAGTGCAGTTTCATCGTCTGTCCTCCCTGAAGGTCACGGTTGTGATCTCGTCTCGCGTCATTTGATCGGGCGCGGCCGGCGCTGACGCTCGCCTGCCCGCTTGATGTCGACGTCGCCGAAGCTTTGCGAAAAGCGCTCCTGCGAAGCCTGGAGATGGGCGCACATCGCCGCGCGAGCGGCGTCACGATCGCCGCGTGCGAGTGCGGCATGGATGGCGCGGTGCTCGGCGGCAGCAGTGCGCCAGGACTCTTCGTTCTCGAAATACTGTGCGAGCTGGCGGAAATACGGGCTCATGCGCTGGTCGAAGAGCTCGCCGACGCAACGCACCAGCACGGTATTGCCCAGCAGCGCCGCGATCTCGACATGGAAGGCGCGGTCGAGCGCGATCAGTTGCTCCGCCGGCAGCCCCGGCTGCTCCATTTGGTCGAGGATGCTGGCGAGCCCGGCCAGTTGCGCGGGTGTCGCCTGCCCTGCCGCCTCGGCCGCGACCGCGCCCTCGATCAGCCGGCGCGCCGCCAGAACCTCGAACGGACCTTCGACGGGGAAGCCCGCTCCGGCAAGGTGCGCGGCGGCCTGGGCGGGATCGACGACATAGACGCCCGAGCCCATGCGGATGCGCACGCGGCCCTCGACCTCGAGCGCGATCAGCGCCTCACGGACCGAGGGGCGGGAAACGCCGAGCTTTTCCGCGAGCTCGCGCTCGGGTGGCAGGCGGCTGCCGACCGGGAATTCCTGCTGGTCGATGAGATGGCGCAACTGATCGGCGATCTGCCGATACAGGCGCGGCGACTCGACGACTGCGAGCGGCATCAGCTCCCCGGACCCTTCCCTGCGCCGCCCATGTCAGGCGGCATCGATTTGGCCATGTGGTCAGGCCAATTTGGTAGGGAAGGAACCACCATACCGGTCGAGAGTCAACCGGTATGGTGGTTATGCCGTCAGTGCCCCTCGGCCGCGAGCACCGCCTCGACCCGGATCTCCTCGACCAGCCGCTCCTTCAGCGCGACGAATTCCGGCGTGGTCTTGATCGTATAGGGCCGGGGATGCGGCAGCTCGACCGGGATGTCGGCCTTGATCCGGCCGGGCCGCGCGCTCATCACGACGACGCGCGAGCCGACGAAGATCGCCTCCTCGATGTCGTGGGTGACGAAGAGCACGGTCTTCTGCTCGCGCTCCCAGATGCCGAGCAGCATCTCCTGCATCAGGGCGCGGGTCTGGTTGTCGAGCGCGCCGAAAGGCTCGTCGAGCAGCAGGATCTTGGGATCGTTAGCGAGCGCGCGGGCGATCGCGGTGCGCTGCTGCATGCCGCCCGAGAGCTGCTTGGGGAAATGGTCGACGAAGCCGGCAAGGCCGACCCGCTCGGCCCATTTGCGGGCGATGTCGAGCCGCTCGCGCTCCGCCACGCCCTTCTCGCGCAGGCCGAAGGCGATGTTCTGCACCACGCTCAGCCAGGGGAAGAGCGTGTAGCTCTGGAAGACGAAGCCGCGATCGGCGCCCGGCCCGGTCACGGGAGCGCCGTCGAGCAGGATCTTGCCCTCGCTCGCCGTCTCCAGCCCGCCGATGATGCGCAGCAGCGTCGACTTCCCGCAGCCGGAGGGGCCGAGGATGGTGATGAAGTCGTTGTCGGCGACGGTGAGCGAGGTCGGCATCAGCGCCCGCGTCGGCTGGCCCTTGCCGCGCGCCGGGAAGACCTTGCCGACCTGGTCGATCAGAAGCTTGCTCATGCTTGCGCCCACGGAAACAGGCGCTGGTTGATCGCCTTGAACAGGAAATCGGAGACCAGGCCGATCAGGCCGATGATGATGATGCCGAAGATGATCTGCCCGGTGTTCAAGAGCGCCTGGCTGTCGGTGATCATGTGGCCGATGCCAGATGACGAGCCGATCAACTCGGCGACGATGACATAGGTCCAGGCCCAGCCGAGGACGAGGCGGAAGATCTCGGCGATTTCCGGCGCGGCATTGGGCAAAAGCACCCGGCGCACCACCGAGGAATCACTGGCCCCCAGCGTGTAGGCTGCGTCGACCAGATCGCGCCTGATGCCGCCGACCGCGACCGCGATCATCAGCACGAGCTGGAAGAACGAGCCGATGAAGATGACGAGCAGCTTCTGCGTCTCGCCGATGCCGGCCCAGAGGATCAGCAGCGGAATGAAGGCCGAGGCCGGCAGATAGCGCGCGAAGGAGACGAAGGGCTCGAGGAAGGCCTCGACCGACTTGTAGGCGCCCATCAGGATGCCGAGCGGCAGCGCGACGATCACGGCGAGGATGAAGCCGCCGACGACGCGCCAGATCGTCATGCCGATGTCGACGATGAAGCCGTGATTGGCGAGCAGGTTCCAGCCTTCGCCGACCATGGTCAGCGGGTCGGCGAGGAAGAGCTTCTGGACATAGCCGCCGAAGGTCGCGGCCGACCAGACCGCGACGAAGAGCGCGAAGAAGGCGATGCCATAGCCGACGCGGGCGGTGGCGGAGACCGGCTGAAGTGGTTTCATCTCTTAAGACTTGTTTCCTTCACGAGAGCGGCGAGTTCGCGCCAGGGCTCGATCGACCAGTAGCCGGATGCCGCTCCAGAGGTGGAGGGCAGGATGAAGACGCGGGCGCCGGCGAGCGGCGATGGCTGCAGGCCATAGCCGAGCCCGCCTCCTCCTCCCAGCACAGCCTGGGCGGCACGCTTGCCGTTGAAGGCCACGATCGCCGGGGCGTGCTCACGAATCTTGGCCAGGAAGCCGGTGATATCGAAGTGATGCCGCATCAGCGCCGTGTCGGGACCGGATGTCCCCTTCGCGACGTCGGTGAAGCCGATGCCGTAGCGCGGCAAATCCGGGAAATCCGCCGGGCCGAGTGGGCGCGGAACCAGCCCGATCTCGAACAGGGTCTTCCAGAACTTGTTGCCGGGGCCGGCATAGTAAGCGCCCCGCCGGGCGGAGACTGTTCCGGCCTGCGTGCCGCAGAACACGACATGCAGGCCGGCGGTCAGAACGTCCGGCAGGACATCATCCGTCACTTGCCGGAGACGTATTTCGGCTCGACCAGCGAGTTGATGTCGGGCTTGGCCTTGATGAGGCCGATCTCGAGCAACAGATCGGCCGACTTGGCGGTGAAGTCCTGCCATTCGCCCGAGAAGAACTTCTTGTTGCCCTCGGCATCGGACCAACGCAGGTAATTCGCCGACTTGCCGAACTGCTCGCCGGTCTGCTTCACATCGGCGCCCATGATGCCATAGGCCTTGTCCTTCTCGGCCTTGATCATCTCGAGCGCATCGAAATAGCTCTTGGTCAGCGCCTTGGCGGCGGTGTCGTTCTCGGCCAGGAATTTCGGCGTGCAGCCGAAGGTGTCCATCACCATCGGGTAGTCGAGCGTGGTGGCGATGATCTTGCCGGCCTCGGGCTTCTCGCGCACGGCCGAGAGATAGGGCTCATAGGTCATGGCCGCGTCGTTCTGGCCGGCGATGAAGGCCTGCGCCGCCGGGCCGGGCTCCATGTTGACGACGCTGACGTCCTTCACCGACATGCCGTTCTCCTTCAGGATCCAGGCGAGGGCGAAATAGGGCGAGGTGCCCGGCGCCGAGGCCGCGACCGTCTTGCCCTTGAGGTCCTTGATCGAGCTGGTCGAGCCGCGCACGGCCATGCCGTCGGCGCCATAGCTCTTGTCGAGCTGGAAGATCTGCTTGGTCTTGATGCCGGCGGCATCCCAGACGATCCAGGTCTCGACCGTGGTCGCCGCGCACTGGATGGCGCCGGAGGCGATGGCGAGGTGGCGGTCCTTCTGCGGGATTTTCTGGATGGTGACGTCGAGGCCGTTCTTGGCGAAGATGCCGGCCTCCTTGGCGAGCACCAGCGGCGCGAAGCCGGTCCAGCCGGAAATGCCGATGGCGACCTTGGTCTGAGCCTGCGCGCCGCCCGCGGCCATGAGAGCCGCAAGGCCGATCCCGGCCAACGCCCCGATACGCTTCACACCTGTCATGACGAACCCTTTCCCCTCTTGTTTCCGCCTGCGGCGAACGCCCCGGCCAACGCAGCCCGATCGCGTCCGATAAAGCAAGCTTCGTTCCAATTCACGTTAAATGCATATGCAATTCCGTCAAGGCGGCATCACCCGGACTTGGGGAAGCAATGACATTCTCTTGTTTGACACTCCGGTAGCGATCCCTTCCCCTCGGCGTGACAGGCGCGACGCGCCTTTGGCTATCGAGAGGTTCTTTCGGATGAATGGCGCCGACCGCCTGTGCGACACGCTGCTGGTCAACGATGTCGATGTCTGCTTCGCCAATCCCGGCACCTCCGAAATGCACTTCGTCGCGGCGCTCGACCGCAAGCCGCAGATGCGCTGCGTGCTCGGCCTGTTCGAGGGCGTGGTCACCGGCGCGGCCGACGGCTATGCCCGCATGGCCGACAAGCCGGCGGCGACGCTGCTGCATTGCGGGCCCGGCATGGCGAACGCGCTCGCCAACATGCACAATGCGAAGCGCGCCAATACGCCGATGATCAACGTGGTCGGCGACCATGCGACCTACCATCTCCGGCACGACGCACCGCTGACCAGCGACATCGAGGGCCTCGCCTGGCCGATGTCGCAATTCGTGCGCCGCATCGCGAGCCCTGAGGATGTCGGCCCGGCGATCGGCGAGGCCTATGCCGCCTCGCTGTCCTTGCCCGGCGTCACCACCGTGATCCTGCCGGCCGATTGCGCCTGGGGCAGCGTCGAGCCGGCGCAGCTGAAACGCACGCCGGTGCCGGCGCCGAAACAGGTCGATGCGGCGCAGATCCGCGAAGTCGCCGGCCTGCTGCGCAAGCACGGCTCGCGCGCGGCGATCATGCTGACCGGCTCGGCGCTGCGCGAGGGGCCGATGGCGATGGCCGCGCGCGTCTGCGCCGCGACCGGCGCGCAGATCTTCTCGCAGATGTCGAACGGGCGGATCGAGCGCGGCGCCGGCCGCGTCGCCATCCCGAAGGTGTTCTATCCGATCGACATGGCACTGCAGCAGCTCGCCAATATCGACCTGCTCGTCCTGATCGGTGCCAAGATTCCCGTCGGCTTCTTCGCCTATCCGGGCAAGCCCGGTCGGCTCGTGCATGAGAGCTGCCAGGTCGAGCAGCTCGCCGTGCAAGGCGACGACCTGCCGGGGACGATCGAGGCGCTGGCCGACGAACTCTCCGCTCGGGCGACGCCGCCCGCCTTCATCGCCGCGCCGCAGAACGCGGACAATGCACTGCCGACGGGTGCGCTCGATGCCGACAAGGTCTGCACCATCGTCGCGCGGCTGCTGCCGGAGAGCGCGATCATCTGCGACGAGTCGGTCTCGTCGGGCCGCAGCTTCTATTACGACTGCCATGGCGCGCCGCAGCACGACTACATCCAACTCACCGGCGGCGCGATCGGCGAAGGCATTCCGCTCTGCGTCGGCGCGGCTGTCGCCTGCCCTGACCGCAAGGTGATCGGCATGCAGGCCGACGGTTCCGGCATGTACACGGTGCAGGGCCTGTGGACGCAGGCGCGCGAGAATCTCGACGTCGTCACCGTGGTCTTCGCCAACCGGACCTACGCGATCCTGCATGGCGAGATGCGCAATGTCGGCGTCAACGATTTCGGCCGCAACGCCAAGCTGATGCTCAATCTCGACGAGCCGGCGCTCGATTGGGTTTCGATGGCGAAGGGGATGGGTGTGGAAGCCGGCCGCGCCACCACGGCGGAGGAGTTCACCAGACTGTTCAAGGGCGCGCTCGGCCGCAAGGGGCCGTTCCTGATCGAGGCGGTGATCTGAGCGAGAGCAGCCATTGCTGGAGCGCGGGCCTGCCGCGCTCTCAAGTGCTCTGGCGCTTTTGGTACTGATAGCGACCGAAGAACCAGACTAGGCAGAGATATTGCGCTGCGAAGGGTATCCCTGCCGGCAGGCCTAGCACCATGCTAACTACGATTGCCGCAAGCGCGGTGAGCAAGGCTCGCCAAAAGGCGGTCCAGAGACCGGGGATGTCCCAGAACCAGTTGCTGATGGCGTCCCAAAAGCCGAGCATGCCCCTCGATACAGCTCATCGGCGAAGAAGCGATTAAACTGATCCGAGAAAGTGCGATGCAGGCGTAACTGGTCACGGGGACAAAGGCGGTCAGGCGGACGGCCGCTTGCAGCGATAGGTCTTGCCGAGCGTAACCGATCGCGACGGAATGGCGAATTCAGCTGCCGATACTTATCTTGGCGCGATCAAGGAGGTTTGACATGACGGAACGTGCTGTACTCGCAGGCGGTTGCTTCTGGGGCATGCAGGACCTGATCCGCAAGCTCCCCGGCGTCGAGACGACTCGGGTCGGCTACACCGGCGGCGACGTGAAGAACGCGACCTATCGCAACCACGGGACCCATGCCGAAGGGATCGAAATCAGCTTCGACCCCGCCAAGATCGGCTACCGGCAGCTGGTCGAGTTCTTCTTCCAGATCCACGATCCGACGACGCTGAACCGCCAGGGGAACGACCTCGGCACCAGCTATCGCTCGGGCATCTACTATGTCGACGAGACGCAGAAGCAGATCGCCGAGGAGGTGATCGCCGAGGTGAACGCGTCGGGCCGCTGGCCCGGCCGCGTGACCACGGAAGTGAAGCCAGAGGGGGATTTCTGGGAGGCCGAGCCGGAACACCAGGATTATCTGGAGCGCTATCCGGCCGGCTACACCTGCCACTGGGTCCGCCCGGACTGGGTGCTGCCGCGCCGCGAGGCGGCGGAATAGCGGCGAGAGCAAGAGAACGAGGGGGCTGGCGCCCCCTCTTGGACAAGGCCTTTCGGCAGGAAGTGCCGCTTCCGGTGCTGCCCTGAGCTGGAGTTGACCCGCCCGTGCCGTGGACAGTCCACGGCACGGGCGGGTCAACTCCACATCGCCTATTGCCCGGATTCACAGGCTGCTTCGCCGCGGCTCTTCCACTGCTCCCCGACCGCATTGCCGATGTTCCAGATCAGGCCGATGCATATGAGGCTGCAAAGGACACCGGGAACGAGCATGCGAACTTGCCTGAAACGATAAAGGAACATCGCACTGGCAAGTCCATAGACGACCAGCGCGGGGACGGCGAAGAGCATGACGGAGATCGGGCCGTCGCAATCGACAGCATCGACGCCGATGGCGCGATATTCGTTCGACGGTGCCAATAGCCCCATGATCGCCACGGGAAGCGTGGCGATCAGCACGGCATAGCCGATCATTCTGGGGAGGTTGATCAATTCAATCTCTTGCGCCCATCGCAAAGCGCGCCGCAACAGCGGGGGAATCACAGCTCGGCGCTTCTGCACCCTCCCCCGAGGGGAAGAGCGAAATCCTAGCTCTTGAACCCACCCAGGAACGCATCGAGGCAATCGCCGATCGCCTCGATCGCGTAGCCGCCTTCCTGCACGACCAGGGTCGGCAGGCCGAGCGCCTTCACTCGTTCGCCGATCGTGCCGAAATCGGCGGCCTCGAGCTTGAGCACGCCGATCGGATCGTCCTTATGGGCATCGTAGCCGAGCGCGATCACCAGAGCTTCCGCGCCGAACTCGCGGATGGCGCGGCCGGCGCGGTCGACCGCCGCTTCCATCTCGGCGCCGCCGGCGCCATGGGCGAGCGGCAGGTTGAGATTGAAGCCCTCGCCCGGCCCGTTGCCGCGCTCGTCGGCATAGCCGGTGAAGAACGGATAGTAATCCACCGGATCGGCGTGGACCGAGATCGTCAGCACGTCGTCGCGGCGATAGAAGATCTGCTGGGTGCCGTCGCCGTGATGGGCGTCGACATCGAGGATCGCGACCTTGCCGAACTTGCTGCGCAGACGCTGCGCCGCGATGGCGCTGTTGTTGAGATAGCAGAAGCCGGTGGCGCGGTCGGCGCGGGCATGATGGCCCGAGGGACGGCAGAGCGAATAGACGGCCCGCTCGCCGGCGAGGATCGCATCGGCGCCGGAGACCGCCGTCTCGGCGGAACGGAGGGTCGAGAGCCAGCAATGCTCGCCGACCGGCACCGAGAGATCGCCGAGATACCAGCCGAGCTGGCCCATGATCCCGGTCGGCCGGCAGGGCGGACGGACATCCTCGTCGGTGCGGCCGCTCCAATAGGGGAAGGTGTTGGGCCAGGCCTCGGGCCCGCGCTCGGGCAGAGCGAGCCAGCGCTGCCACAGCCCTTCGAGGAAGCGGACGAAGCCTTCGTCATGCACCGCCAGAATCGGTTCGATGCCGTGCTCGGCCGAACGCTCCGGCGCAACGCCGTGCCTGGCGAGCGCGCCGAGCAGGCGCTCGGTCCGCTCCGGCAGGTCCTTCGGCGCGACGATCTTGCCGAAGCGCATATATTGCTGCGGATCGTGCTTGGACTGATCGGGATGATAGAAGGCGCGCATGCAAGGCTCTCGGCATCGACAGTGAGAGCGGCATAGCGCCACGAAAACCGCGCCGCGACCAGTGCGCCTGATCAGGCGGCGGCACTATCCCCGTGCATGGCGTCGCCCTTGGGCAGCAGGTCCGGCAGCTGCAGCAGCCAGGGGACGCGATTGGCGGGCGCCGGCTTGGCGTAGCGATAGCCTTGGGCGAAGCGGCAGCCCTGCTCGCGCAGGAACGCCTCCTGCTCGGCGGTCTCGACACCCTCGGCGATGACGTCGAGGCGCAGGTCGGCCGCGAGCCGGATCAGCGCCCGCACGATCGCCGCATCGCCGCCATCCTCGGCGACATGGCTGACGAAGCCGCGGTCGATCTTGAGCGCGTCGACCGGGAAACGCTTGAGATGGGTCAGCGAGGCATAGCCGGTGCCGAAATCGTCGAGCGCGACGCGCAGGCCGGCGGCGCGCAACGTCTTGAGCGTGCGCTCGGCCTCGTCGGCGTTGCGGGTTAGCAGCACGGTCTCGGTGACCTCGACGCCGAAATGCCTAGTCGGCACATGGGCTGCCGCGAGCTGCCCGAGCAGGCGCTCCGGCAAGGTCGGGTCGCGGAAGACGCTGGCCGCCAGGTTGACGCAGACATGGCCGACATCGAGACCGGCATCGAGCCAGCGCCGCAGATCGCTGATGGCGGCTGCGATAATCGCATCGCTGATCCCGGCAGCAATCTCGGCGTCCTGGAATCCTTCCTGGAAGGCAGCAGCCGGAATGATGCCGCGCTCAGGATGACGCCAGCGCGCCAGCGCCTCGAAACCGACGATACGGCCGGTGTCGACCGCGACCTGCGGCTGGTAGTAGGGCAGGATGCGCTCCTCCTGCAACGCACCGGCCAGCCCCTGGCAGACCGCGACACGGCGCGCCATCGCCGCCCGCATCGCCGGCTCGTAGACGATCGCCATGTTGCGGCCGTTCGCCTTGGCCCGGTAGAGCGCGAGATCGGCGTCCTTCATCAATTCGACGCCGTCGCGGTCATGCTCGGGCGCAAGCGCGATGCCGAGGCTCGCCCGAGTCGCGATCATCTGCCCGGCATGCTCGCAGGGCTGGCGCAGCACCTCGATCAGTGCCTCGCCTCGCGTCAAAGCCTGCAATGCCGTCAGCCGCTGCGTCGAGAGCACGACGAATTCGTCCCCGCCGAGGCGGGCAACGAACTCGTCCGGGCCGATCGCGGCAGCGAGCCGGGCCGCCGCCTGGATCAGCAGCGCATCGCCGGCATCATGGCCAAGCGTATCGTTGATCGACTTGAAGTCGTCGAGGTCGATCAGGAAGAGGCCGACGGCACCGCCCTTGCTCGCCATTTTGGCCAGCGCCTGCTGCATCCGCTCGCCGAACAGCAGGCGGTTGGGCAGGCCGGTCAGCGCGTCATGCGTCGCCTGCCGGCGGGTGCGGGCCTCCGCCGCCTTGCGGTCGGTGATGTCGACGATGCCCGCGACGACCGCGGGGCTCTCGCCGAGCGGCAGCGTCGTCGCAGTGATCAACACGTCGCGCATCGCCCCGCTGGCATCGCGCACCTGTGCTTCGTGACTCTGGATCTGCTCACGTTCGTTGAGCAGGCGGGCAATGGCGCGGCGATTGCCGCCGTCGAGCAGGACATCCTGGACCTGCGCCTGGGTGACCTCGTCGCCGAAATAGCGTTTCGCCGCGTCGTTGCCGCGCAGGAAGCGGCCGTCGTCGCGCGAGGTGACGACGAGCGGGATCGGCACCGCCATGAAGACGCGCTCGATCAGCGCCTGGCTGGCGCCGAGCTCGTCCTTGGCCTGGCGCTCGGCCTGGGTCGCCGCCCATTCGAGCCGGCGCAGGCGGTTGCCGTGGACGACGACCAGCCCGAGCGCGAAATTGAGCATGACGAGGACGAGGATCAGGCCCGGCAAGGTCGACGGCATCGGTCCGCGACCGAGATAGCCGACGAGCATCAGGGCGCTGCAGCCAAGCCCCAATGTCATCGTCCAGCGGAAGGCTGTCGGCGCCACCAGATAGAAGATCGAGGGCAGCATCAGCACGACGAAGAGCGCGAGATCGCTGCGCGACGACACCAGCAGCGCGACCATCAGCCCGGTCGTGACCTCCCAGCCGATCAGCACCGCTTGCGCCTGCGAGAAGCGCGTCGCCCTGCGCACCAGCGCGAAGCATATCAGCGAGGCGAAGACGACCACGAGCCGCGCCGGCACGGCGACGAAGAAATGCGGCGTGCCGTGGAAGCGCCAGTCGCTGGCGAGGAAGAGCGTGTTGAGGATCGCCGAGATCAGGAAGATCAGTCGGCATTGCCGCAGCGTCTCGCCAAAGCGCGCATCGCGGAATACCGCCTCGCGGGCGGAATCCCGGAACTCGCCACCAAATCGAAACAGGCCGTCGCGCGTCATGCCGCAGCTTCGTCCGGCAGCGGTCAAGAGCAGGTTAAGGCGAGGCCGCGACTAACGTCCTAAGGCGCGACCAGCGCCGTGAGCTCGCCGGCAAGTTGCGGGATATCGAAGCGCCCCTCGCGATACCAGTCGACCGAGCCGTTCATAGCGCCGAGCAGGAAGAGCCGCAGCCGCTCGGGCGCGATGCCGGGCGTGAGAGCGCCCGCAACCGCGAGCTCCTTGATCAGCGCCCGCCAGAGATCGTCATAGGCGCGGCGCGTGCTGCGCACACCCTCCGGCGTCGGATTCTCGCCGAAGCTGAAGACCTTGATGCTGGCGCAGGTGTAATCGGAATGGCCATGCAGCGCAGAAAGATGCGCCGCGATCGCAGCTTCGAGCCGACGAGCGGGATCAGCGGCGCCAGCTGCGTTAAGAGCTGCGGACACCGCCTCATGGACGAAGCGAACGCCGTCATTGACAACGGCCTCTACGATCTCCTCCTTCGAGCGGAAATGATGATAGAGGCTGGCCTTGCGGATGCCGACCGCCTCGGCGATCTCGCGCAGGCTGGTCTGGTGATAGCCATTGCTGCGCAGCAAACGCGCAGCATGGTCGAGGATCAGGCGACGCGCGCCACCCTCCAGTTCGGCTCTTTCGGCCCGCCCCGTCACGACCGTCACAGCCGCTTCGCCACCTCTTCGAGCATGACCTCGGTGGCGCCGCCGCCGATCGCCTGGACGCGGGCGTCGCGGGCCATGCGCTCGATCGCGCTCTCGCGCATGAAGCCCATGCCGCCATGGAACTGGACGCAGGCATACATGACTTCGTTGACCAGCTCGCCGCAATAGGCCTTGACCATCGAGACCTCGCGCGTCACATCGAAACCCTTGGCGTCGAGCCAGGCGGCATGGTGGACGAGCTGGCGCCCGGCCTCGACCTTGGCCGAGAGCATGGCGAGCTTCTGGCGGATCGCCTGCTTGTCCCAGAGCGGGGCGCCGAAGGCCGTGCGGGTGCGGACATAGTCGACCGTCAACTCGATCGCGGCCTGCGCCTCGCCCATCGCCATGGCGCCGATCACGGTGCGCTCGTTCTGGAAGTTGCGCATGATCGCGTAGAAGCCGCGCCCTTCGCCGCCCAGCAGGTTCTCGGCTGGAATCCGGCACTCCTCGAAGACCAGCTCGGCCGTATCGGAAGAGCGCCAGCCATGCTTGTCGAGGGCGCGGCTGACGCGGAAGCCCGGCGTGCCCTTCTCGACCAGGAACATCGAGACCGATTGCGAGGGCTTGGCGGACGGATCGGTCTTGGCGGCGACGCAATAGAGATCGGCATGGACGCCATTGGTGATGAAGATCTTGGCGCCGTTCAGCACGTAGGAGTCGCCGTCGCGCCGGGCGGTGGTGCGGATGCCCTTCACATCCGAACCGGCATCCGGCTCGGTGACCGCAATCGCGCAGATCACCTTGCCGGCGACGATGTCCGGCATCCAGCGGCCGCGCTGCGCCTGGCTGCCGGCGTTGAAGACATGGACCGAAGCCATGTCGGTATGGACGAGCGCTGTGATAGCGAAACCCGAGAAGGTCGAGCGGCCGAGCTCCTCGGCGAGCACCACGGTCGCGAGCGTGTCGAGCTCGGAGCCGCCATATTCGGCCGGGTAGCGGATGCCGAGGAAGCCGAGTTCGCCCATGCGGGCCAGCACCTCGCGCGGCACCATGCCGGCCTCTTCCCAGGCGAGCCCGTGCGGCTTGACCTCGCTCGCGACGAAGCGGCGCAATTGGTCGCGCAGCGCCTCGTGCTCCTCGGCGAAATAGGGCGAGCGGAGCGTTCCGCCGCCGACCGCATCGAAACTGTCCATCGCCGCCATCATGCTCCGTTGCCTCCGCGAGAGCTTAACCTACCGGTCGACAGGTAGACAAGAACAGCAACACGACATGCGAAGAGAGGGGCGACATGCGCCCCTCCCCCCAACCGGCCAGGGCGCGTTTCCGGCCGGCTCCGGCTGCAGATCAGTTGCAGCCGCAGCCATGCCCGCCGTTGCCGATCCCGATGCCGCCGCGGCCGACGCTGACCTTGTTGCCGTTCAGGATGCCGTTGCCGCTCAGCACCGAGACGTTGTTGAGCACCTTGACGTTGGAGACGGCGGTCGTGACCGAGGCCACCGTGGTGACGACATTGCCGAGAAGGCCGCCGCCGCGGTTGCCGGAACCGCCATGGCCGCCGGCGAAGGCGGGGCTGACAGAGAAGGCAGCGATCGAGGCAAGAACAAATGCGTATTTCATCTTTCTCTCCCTGCACTCGCTCCGGGTATCGAAGCGATATGCACGTTTTGATTGTATTTTATTTGGATCGCAACCTGAACACATTGTTAACCATACTTGCTAGCCTTAACTGCCAGGCCTGCGAATACAGAGGCAAATACAAAACAGTTCAGCTCATACTGAATGCGATCTATTCTTGAAAATACGCGCGTATTCTTCGCTATATTAACGAGACATTAGGCATGATCACCTATTCTCGACTGAGAGGGGTGATGTTCATGCGTGCTGTCGGCTCTGTCTTCGCGCTCTGTTGCATCCTTGTCGGTGCCCCGCCCGCCTTGGCAGGAGAGGAACCGGCCGAGAGCCTGGTCTCCACCGCAGTGGTCGGTTTGCGCGGCGGCTTCGACTCCAGCCCGACCAACAGCAAGGGCGAGAAGGGCAGCCCGACGCTGACGGGCTTCGCGAGCTGGAACTATCTGCGCGGCACGCTGCAGGACGGCTACGGTCTCGACCTCCTGCTGGTCGACACCCAGTACGATCCGCGCCAGCTCGCCGCCAGCCGCTCACACGCGCTGACGCTGAAGCACGCCACCGGGATCGGCGAGAAGCTTACCCTGCAATCCTCGCTGGCAATCGAGAACGAGCAGACCTGGTCGCGCCGCCGCAATGCTTTGACCTGGCGCGAGCGGCTCAATCTCAGCCTCGGCTCCTTCAGGCTTTTCGCCAATGGCGAAGCCCGGCTTTCGGCGCTGAACGAGCGCAACGTCTTCGCCAATGGCGATTTCCTGCCCCAGGACGAGAACCTCGCCACGCTCGGCATCACGCCCGGCATCGCCTGGCGCCAGGACGAGACCGAGATCGGCGTCTCCTTCACGACGTCGAGCACGCGCTTCACCAACGGCACCGACTATCTCGGCATGCGCCGCGACAACTATCGGCTGCAGCCCAATCTGTTCGTCTCGACCGCGTTCAAGGGGGCGAGCTTCGAGGCTTCGCTCTCACCGCTGCAGGTCATCTTCCCGGACAAGGAGTTCGAGAACCAGAGGACGCTGCTCTATACCGCCAAGCTTCGCGTTCCCTATGAGTGGCTGACGCTCGACCTGTCGTCGGGCCGCACGGTCGAGGACACCACCCTGCCCTTCGCGGTGATCAACCTCGTCACCCAGCACGAGGGCAAGCTGACTGCGCGCTTCAACGACACCAATGCGCTTTCGCTCACCATCAGGCAGAAGCTGGAGGACTATCTCGGGCTCGACGCGACGACCCGGACCTCGAGCATCGGCCTCGACTATGCGCGGGGGCTCGGCAACGGCATGACCGCGACCGCCTCGGCCGCCTGGCGCAAGACCAAGGATACCGGGCTGGAGGCGGTGCCGGCTTTCGTCGTCCAGCTCGGCTTGCAGAAGCAGCTCGACTTCAGCGAGCCGGGCAAGGGCGCGAAGAAGGGCGGGTGAAACGCTTGCGGCGCGCCCCAGGAGGCGCGCCGCAACGACATCGGAACGATTTTGCGCTCAGGCGAGCTTGCCGCCGACCGCCTTCTCCAGGATCGCCCAGGCCTCGTCGCCGTACTTGCCCTTCCACTCGCCGTAGAAGCCGGCCTTCTGCAACGCGGCGCGGAAGTCGTCGGCCTTGGTCTCGTTGATCGCCATGCCCTTCGAGGTCAGCTCTTCGCGCAGGCCGGCATTGAGCTTGGCGACGTCGGCGCGCTCCAGCAGAGCGGCGGCGTCGATGTTCTTGGCGACGATCGCGCGCAGATCCTGCGGCAGGCGCTCCCAGGCGCGGCGATTGGCCAGGAACCAGAAGCCGTCCCACATATGGTTGGTCAGCGAGAGATACTTCTGCACCTCGAACAGCTTGGCCGTCGCGATGATCGCGAGCGGGTTTTCCTGGCCGTCGACGATCTTGGTCTGCAGGGCGGTGTAGACCTCGGCGAAGTTGATGCTGGCCGGAGCCGAATCGAAGGCCTTGAACATCGAGGTCCAGAGCGGCGAGACCGGCACGCGGATCTTGAAGCCCTTGAGGTCGGCCGGCGAGTTGATCGGTCCCTTGGACGAGGTCATCTGGCGGAAGCCATTGTCCCAGATCTTGTCCATGACGTGCAGGTTCGCCTTGGCGATCTGGCCGCGCACATAGGCGCCGAGCTCGCCGTCCATCGCCTTCCAGACCGCGTCATAGTCCGGGAAGGCGAAGCCGATGCCGCTGACCGAGGCGTTCGGCACCAGAGTCGACAGGATCAGCGGCGACAGCGTGAAGAACTCGACGCCGCCGGAGCGGACCTGGTTCAGCATGTCGGTGTCGGAGCCGAGCTGGTTGTTCGGGAAGATCTGGATGACGACGCGGCCATTGGTCTCGGCCTTGATCTTCTCCATCGCCTCGGTGGCGCGCAGATTCATCGGGTGCGAGACCGGCAGGTTGTTGGCGTATTTGTAGGTGAATTCCGGCGTCTGGGCCCGGGCGATCGAGAAGGTGCCGATCGTGGCGGCGGCGGTCGCGCCCTGCAGGATCGTGCGGCGTGAGATGGACATGGTCTTTCCTCCGAGGGCGTTTGTTATCGGCGATCAGGTTTCGTCGTCATTGCGAGCGAAGCGAAGCAATCCATAGGGTCTCGCGCAATCCTCCCGGATTGCTTCGTCGGCAGGGCCTCCTCGCAATGACGGCATGACGAGGCGTGCCGCATCGCGATCACAGGAACATCGTCGAGAAGGACGGGACATAGGCGATGATGGCCAGGCCCGCGAGCAGCGCCACGAGATAGGGCCAGATCGCGCCCATCGCCTCGTCCGGTTCGACATTGCCGATCTTGCAGGCGATGTAGAAGCCGATGCCGATCGGCGGGGTCATCAGGCCGATGTTCATCGCGGTGACCACCACCATCGAATAGTGCACGTCGTTGATGCCGAGGCTCTTGGCGATCGGGAACATCAGCGGCGCCATCAGCACGATCGCCGGCAGCCCCTCGAGCACGCAGCCGAGGATCATGAAGACCACGACAGTCACCGCCATGAAGCTGATCCAGCCGCCGGGCAGATGCGACATCGCCGTGGCGAGATCACGGGCAAAACCGGTCTGGGTCAGCGCCCAGGCCATGGCCGAGGCGGTGCCCAGGATCATCAAGATCGCGCCCGAGAGCGCCGCGGTCTCGACCAGCATGCCGTAGAAGGTGCGCCAGCTGATGCCGCCATAGAGCACGATGCCGACGACCAGCGCGTAGAGCACGGCGATGGTCGAGACCTCGGTCGCGGTGGCGACGCCGCCGCCGACGGCGCTGCGGATCAGGAAGGGCAGGACGAGGGCCGGCGCCGCGACCAGCGCGGTCTTCCAGATCACGGTGAAAGGCGCACGGCGCACGCCCTTCAGCATCTCGCCGCGGGCCTTCCAGCGCGCCAGGATGGCGAGCACCAGCAGGAGGACGGTCGCGACGACAAGGCCGTTGGTGAAGAGCCCGGCGATCGAGACGCCGGCGACCGAGCCGAGCACGATCAGCACGATCGAAGGCGGGACGGTCTCGGCCATGGCGGCGCCCGTCGACAGCAGCGCGATCAATTCCTTGGGCTGGTAGCCGCGCCGCTTCATCTCCGGGAACAAGGCCGGCGCCACCGTCGCCATGTCGGAGACCTTGGAGCCGGAGATGCCGGAGACCAGGAAGAGCGAGCCGAGCAGCACATAGGACATGCCGGCGCGGACATGGCCCAGCAGCGAAGCGAGGAAGTCGACGATCGCCTTGCCCATACCGGTGGAGTCGAGCACGCAGCCGAGCAACACAAAGATCGGCACCGAGAGCAGGATCAGGCTCGACATGCCCTCGTCCATGCGCCCGATCATCACGAAGATCGGCACGCTGGTGCTGAAGGAGAGGAAGCAGAGCGCGCCGAGCCCGAAGCAGAAGGCGATCGGCACGCCGGCGACGAGGCAGAGGCCGACGACGCCGAGCAGGAAGATGGCGATGTTGACGTAGCCCAGCGTCTTGAACACCGGCGTCAGCAGGAAGAAAGCGGCTGCGACGGCACCGATCACCACGGCCGCGATCAGGAGGTCGCGCGGCGTGCAGGTCCGGACGGCATAGGTCAGCACCAGCGCCAGCATGGCGACGATGCCGAAGGCGATGGCCGAGACGCGGTAGCTCGAGGGAATGTTGAGCGCCGCCGAGGTGACGTAGGATTCCTCGATGACATAATCGATCGCCGGCCAGGTCATCACGGCGAGGAAGGTCGCGATCGCGAGCAGGCCGAAAGCGTGGGCAGGGCCGCGCAGGCGCTCGGGCAGCATGCCGACGAACAGGGTCAGGCGCAGGTGCTCGTTGCGGTCGATCGCGATGGCGGCGCCGAGCATGGCGAGCCAGAGGAAGCAGATCGAGGCGGCCTCGTCGATCCAGACCACCGGGATCGACAGCAGATAGCGCGAGGTCACGCCGGCAAGCAGCAGGGTGACGATAGCGACGAGCAGCAGCGCAGCGACGATTTCGAGCGGACGCACCAGCGCCGAGCCGACCCGCTTCGGGGCGTGATCCAGGCTCTCCAGGACCGCGGCGACGCCATCACTGGCATGCGTCCCGGCAGCCGCACTCGTGCTTGCTTCGGCCATAAGGGCCGCTCCTCCCATCTGCCCGCCAATCCGGCAGGTCCATATTATGGCGATTTTGTTTCGCTCGTTCCGGTTGGAACATACACTGATCGACTGCTGTTGCAATCACCGACGCTGACATCTACACCTTTGAAGCAGATAAGAGGTCCGCATCATGGACCCGATACGGCAGAGGAAATGCAGCCCGAGATCATGCCGACGCCCGATCTGTCAGGCTCGCAGAGCGTCGACCGCGCTTTGCGGTTGCTGGCGCTCGTCGGCCGCGAGAGCGCATCGGGCCTGCCGCTGAGCGAGATCGTTGGGGAGAGCGGGCTGAACAAGCCGACCGTGCGGCGCCTGCTGCTGGCGCTGATGCGGGCTGGCCTCGTCGAGCAGGAGGCGCGCACGCGGCGCTATCATCTCGGCGAGGAGGCCTTCGTGCTCGGCCTGCTCTCGGGCCAGCGCCATGGCCTGCTCGACCTCGCCATGGCGAGCCTGCACGTGCTCTCGGACACGACGCAGGACACCAGCTTCTTCTCGATCCGGCGCGACCGCTTCGCCATCTGCCTGCATCGCGAGGAAGGCACCTGGCCGGTGCGCACCCATGCCTTGCAGGCCGGCGACCAGCACCCCCTCGGGGTCGGAGCCGGCTCGCTCGCCATGCTGGCGCTGATGCCGGACGCCGAATCCACGGCGATGATCGAGGCCAATCGCGCCGTGCTCGCGGCGCGCTATCCGGCCTATTCGCCGGCGCAGCTCATCACCGATATCTCCCTCGCCAGGGCGCAGGGCTTCGCTCTCAACCCCGGCCGGATCGTCACCAATTCCTGGGGCATCGGCGTCGGCGTGCGCTATCCGGACGGGCGCATCGCCGGCGCGCTCAGCATCGCCGCGATCGATTCGCGCATGCAGCCGCAGCGGCAGGAAGAGCTCGCCGCCCTGCTGCGCCATGAGGCGCGGCAGGTCGAGGCGAGGATCGCCACCATGCTCGACCGGCGGCAGCGCAAGCCGGCGCAAGACGAGACCAGGACAGCGGAGACGACGCCATGACGAGCGCTGTGGACACCGGCCCGGTGGGCGGGCTTAAACCCGTGACGACGCGGGTGATGAACCTCGCGCACTTCTTGACGCGCAACGCCCGCCGTTTTGCCGACCGGCCCGGCCTGATCTGGGGCGAGCGGCAATGGACGTGGGGGCAGCTCGATGCGGCAGCGCACGCGCTCTGCGCTGCGCTGGCCGCGCGCGGCATCGGCAAGGGCGACCGTATCCTCGTCCATTCGAAGAATTGCGACGAGATGTTCGTCTCGATGTTCGCCGCCTTCCGTCTGGGCGCCGTCTGGGTTCCCACCAATTTCAGGCTGATGCCGGACGAGGTCGCCTGGCTCGCGACCTCGTCGGGCGCCAAGGGCTTCCTCTGCCATGGCGATTTCCCCGACCATGCCGCGGCCGTCGCCCGAGAGAGCAAGGCGCTCGCGTTTACCTGGCGGATCGGCGCCGGCAACTTTGGCGAGACGACGCTGACCGAGGCGATCGCGACGCATCAGGGCAGCTACGTGCCCGACGCCGTCGTCGACCGCGACGATCCCTGCTGGTTCTTCTTCACCTCCGGCACGACCGGGCGCTCCAAGGCCGCGGTGCTGACCCATGGCCAGATGGGCTTCGTCATCACCAACCACCTCGCCGATCTCGTGCCGGGCTCGACGGAAGCTGACGCTTCGCTGGTGGTCGCGCCGCTCTCGCATGGCGCCGGCGTGCACCAGCTCGTGCTCGCGGCCCGCGGCGCACCCTCGATCCTGCTGCCGACCGAGCGCTTCGACATCGACGAGGCCTTCCGGCTGATCGCGAAGCACCGGGTCACCAACATCTTCACCGTGCCGACGATCCTGAAGATGCTGGTCGAGCATCCGGCCGTCGACCAGCACGATCATTCCTCGCTGCGCCATGTCATCTATGCCGGCGCGCCGATGTATCGCGAGGACCAGAAGACCGCGCTGAAGAAGCTCGGCAAGGTGCTGGTGCAGTATTTCGGCCTCGGCGAGGTCACCGGCAACATCACGGTGCTGCCGACCCATCTGCACGAGGAAGTGGACGGGCCGGCCGCGCGCATCGGCAGCTGCGGCGTCGAGCGCACCGGCATCCAGGTTTCGATCCAGAACGAGGAGGGCGAAGAACTCAAGCCCTTCGAGACCGGCGAGATCTGCGTGATCGGCCCGGCGGTCTTCGCCGGCTATTACGAGAACCCCGAGGCCAATGCGAAATCCTTCCGCAATGGCTGGTTCCGCACCGGCGATCTCGGCCATATGGACGAGGAGGGCTTCACCTACATCACCGGCCGCGCCTCGGACATGTACATCTCCGGCGGCTCCAACATCTATCCGCGCGAGATCGAGGAGAAGATCCTGACCCATCCGGCGATCGCGGAGGCCGCCGTGCTCGGCGTGCCCGATGCGGTCTGGGGCGAGATCGGCGTCGCGGTCTGCGTCGCGCGCAGCCCTATCGATGAAAATGAGCTGGCAAATTATCTTGCCGAGAAGATCCCGCGCTACAAGATGCCGAAGCGCTTCTTCTTCTTCGAGGAGCTGCCGAAATCCGGCTATGGCAAGGTTCCCAAGCGCCTGGTGCGCGACGAGCTGGAAAAGCGCGGCCTGCTCGACTTCGTCCGTGCGCCGGGAGCTTCCGCGTGAGGACGATCGAGCAGCCGGGCCCGGCCGAGGCCGAGCGCGTCCAATGGGCCGAGGCGCGCGGCCGCAAGCTCACGCTGGAGCTGAAGCCCGGCCTGCTGCTCGATGCGATCGCGGAGGCATTCGCGGCGCAGGGCTTCTCCAGCGGCGTACTGCGCCTGCCGGGAGGGCTTGCCCTCGCCCCCTTCGCCTATGTGATGCCGGCGCTCTCGGCGACTCCGGAGCATGCCGCCTTCTACAGCGAGACCTTCCGGCCTGATGGCGTCACCCGGATTGAGACGGGAGCGCTGACCTTCGGCGAGCGCGACGGCGTTCCATTCTTCCATGGCCACGCCCTCTGGCGCGAGGCGGATGGCCGGCGCAACGGCGGCCATATCCTGCCGGACCAGAGTTTCCTTTCCGAGCCGATCAGCGTCGATGCGGTCGGGCTGGACGGCGCCGGCTTCGTCGCCGGCCATGACCCGGAGACCAATTTCAAGCTGTTCATGCCGGCGGCACGGCCGAGCGGCGGCGCAGAGGCCGGCGGCCGCTTCTTCGTGCTGCGACTGCGGCCGAACCGCGACGTCTTCACGGCGCTGGAGATGTTCTGCGCCGAACGCGGCATCGCTCACGCCGTCATCCATGGCGGCGTCGGCTCGACCATCGGCGCGCGCTTCGCCGACGGTCGCTCGATCGAGCCTTTCGCCACCGAGATCGCGATCACCGCCGGCCATGTCGCCCCCGGCGAGGACGGCAGGCCGGAAGCGTCACTCGCCATCGCGCTGGTCGACTATACCGGCGGCATGGCGCAGGGCGCGCTCGCGCGTGGCGACAACCCGGTGCTGATGACGCTGGAGATGGTGCTGGAGGCGCAGTAACGCGCCTCCGCTCAGTCAGAACCTCATCTCGACCCTGCCCTTGAGGGCGTGGTCTCTGGAGCGCTCGCCGATGGCGGCGGAGTAGGTCAGGCCGAGCGCGGTGGCCTGGGTGATGCGCCAGTCGAGCCCGGCCTCGGCGACGAGCGCCTCACGATCGATTTTCGCGGCGAACACGACTGATGGTGTCGTGCCGGCGGCGAAGGCGGTGCGGGCCTGCGGGGTGAGCTCGCCAAAACCGTGGCGCCAGCCGAGCATGGCCCGGGCGAACAGCGGTGCGCTGCCGAGCTGTGCTTCCGCCCTGACGCCTAGGGTGCTGAAGCCGAGGGTCTGCTCGGAGGAGAGCACCCGCAGCGCCGCGGCACCACCCTGCTCGGTGCCGGCGTCGGTCGAGACCCGGATCAGCGCGAGCTGGGCGAAGGGTTCGAGCGCAAAGCCGCTGAAGGCGAAGCCATAGCCGAGCTCGGCGAACCCTTGTGTCACCGAGCCCGGGCGCTGCAGCCTCAGCAGGTCGCCGAAGCCGCGGATCTGGACCTGGCGGCGGATATCACTCTCCGACCAGCTATAGGCCGCGCCGGCATCGAGCCTGAGATTGCCGAAGCGGGCGCCGGCATAGAGGGCGGCATGACCGCTCTCGAGCTTGCCTGAGGAGAGACGCGCATCGAGATCGAAGCGCGACTGGCTGTAGCCGCCGGCGACGCCGAGCTTCAGTGACGAGCCAGGAGCTTCGTAGACCATGAACTCGGCACCGAGCAGAGCGCCGCCCGTACGACGTGACTGACCGGCGGCATTGCCATCGGCGTCGGTATTGCCGGTGCCGCCGAAGGCCTCGCCCCAGAGCGCGTAACGCGGCTGCGGAACCGGCGCATTCATCACAACCGCGTTCTTGCGGCCAGGGAGATCGGCGCTGAACGCGGCCGCGACCTGCTGGCCGGGTTGGGTGAGCAGCGGCCCGCGCAGGCGATTGAGGATGGTGTCGCGCACCAGCCGGCTCTCCTCGATCATCACGCCGACGGCTTGCGCATGCGCCTCGCCCGAGAGCAGGTCGAAGCCGGCGCGGGCTTCGGCTGCCGTGCCGGAGAGCAGCGTGTCGTAGACCGGATTGCCGACGCCGAGCCGTTCCGCAGCCACCGCGATGAAGCCCTGGTTGCGGGTCGAAGCGACGAAGCGGCTGCCACCCCCCTCCGGCCCGAAGCTGTCGGCCGTGCGGGTCATCGTCAGCACGACGTTGTTGCTGTCATAGGCCAGCGACGGCGTCAGGAAGACGAGATCCGAGGTCACGTCGGCGAAGCGGCCGGTGACACCGCCTCCAGCGGTCAGGATGGTGTAGCTGGTCGAGGCCGCGTAGGTGCCCCTTTCCGCCAGGACCTGAACTGTGCCGCCCGAGATCGTCGCCGTGCCGGAGGCGACGACCTTGTCGCTCTGTCCAGCGGGATTGATCTCGACCTGATAGGTCGAACCCGAGGCGAAGGCGACATTGCCGGCGACGGTCAGCGTCCCAATCGAATTGCCGGGCGCGACCGTGCCGCCGGCATTGGCGAAGACGGCTCCCACGGTGCCCGAGCCGCCCAGCGCGCCGCCATTCAACGTCACCGTGCTGGTGACCGAGCCGTTCACCACGAGCTTGCCGCCCGAGACCGTCGTGCCGCCGGTATAGGTGTTGGTGCCGGTCAGCGTCAGCGTGCCCGCGCCACGCTTGGTCAGCGTGCCCGTGCCGTCGATCGCCGCTGCCAGCGTCGCCGTATCGGTGAAGTCCGCGATGATCGCGCCATCGTTAAGGATCGCGCCAGCGGCGAGCGTGACCGAACCGGCCTTGCCGCCATTGCCGATATTGAGCGTGCCCAGCGAGCCGATGCCGAGATCGCCGGAGGCTATGACGAGCCCGCCGCCCTCGGCGACCGTGACAGAGGCCGCGTCGGTCGAACCCGAGCCGCCGATCCCCAAGCCGCTGCCGTCGACGATCCATTGCGAGCCGGCGCCGGTCACCAGCACCGAGGCGGTGGCGCCGAAGCCGCCGACGGCAGCGCCGCCACCGCCATTCAACGTCGCTCCACCCGAGACGGTGACCGAGGCGGGAGCGAAAACACCCATGACCAGCACATTGCCGGTCGTCACCAGCGTGCCGGCGCCATCGATGCGGGCGGTCGAAGCCACGAAGAAGGTGGCGGGGCCGTTGTCGAGCTTGCTGCCCTCGCTGACCACCAGCGTGCCGCCGATGACCTGGATATCGCTGCCGGCCGTCAGCGAGCCGCCTTGGTCGAGGACGAGGGTGCCGGCCTCGACCTGAACGCCACCGCCGAACGTCAGGGAACCGCCGCGGATGACGAAGGCGCCAGTGCTGCAGCTGCAGATACTGAGATCGCCACCGAGCGTGCCCGTGCCGGTGACGATCTGCGTGCCGGAGCCGTCGAAGCCGAGCGAGCCATCGCCGAGGAAGGTGCCGGAGAAGGTGGCGGTCTGGTTGGTGGTCCCGGTGATCAGCATCTCGTCGACGCCGATCCGGACGAAGCCGGAACCCGACAGCGAGCCGACAGTCGCGGTGGTACCGAAGCCGCCGGCCACTTCGAGCACGGCACCGGTCGCGACCGTATAGTCCGAGTTCGCCGAGAAGCCGCCCGAGCTGCCGGCGATCAGGCGCCCACCGAGGACCTGTGTCTGCCCGGAATAATCGTTGTTGCCGGTCAGGACGGTGGTGCCGGCGATCTGGCGCACCGAGCCGAGACCGGTGATCGCAGCAGCGAAGCCGTAGCCGACCTCGGTATGGTTGAAGACGAGCTTGCTCGCGCTGGTATTCAGGGAGACAGTGTCGACGACGAGATTGCCGGCCGCAGCCGCTGCGCTGCCCTCGGCCGCGCCGATATTGATCGTGCCGCCGGCGCTGCCGCCGAGCAGACCGGCCTGCAGGATCGAGCTGGCGCCGGTGAGCTGGAACGTGCCGCCATCCGCGAGCGTCAGCGAGCCGGCATTGGAGTGGCCGATATAGACCTGCGTGCCGTTGCCGACCCATTGCGAGCCCGAGCCGGTGATCGTCACCGAGCTGTCGCCGCCGCCACCGACGATGCCGACCGTGCCGCCGCCGCCGCCGGTCGTCACCGAGCCGCCATTCTCGATGCGCAGCGTACCCGAGCCGTGCTCGCCGACCCGCATCTGCCCGAAGGTCTCCCAGCTCGAGCCGGCGCCGGTGACGATCACGGTCGCGCCGTTGCTGATATAGGCCTGCCCGCCGGCAGCGTTGCTGCCGAGCTTGCCGCCGCCCTCGATCCGCAGCGTGCCCTCGTTGACCCAGGTCCGGCCATTATAGCCGGCCGAGCTGTCGCCGGTCAGCACCAGCGTGCCGGCGCCCTGCTTGATGAAGCTGGCGCTGCCGGTGGTGGTGATCGAGCCGTTCAGCGTCAGCGTGGTCCCGCCATCGGTCTCGATCCGCCCGCCGCCATTGGTGAAGGCGATGTTGCGATTGCTGGAGAAGCTCGCGGTCGTGCGCAGCACTGCATCGGCGCCCGTCCCGGCGCCGCCGACGATGGTCGCGTTCGACAGGGTGATCGCGCCGCCGCCGCCGAGATTGGCGTCGGACGAGATCGAGACCGTACCCTGCGAAATCTCAGTGCCGCCCGTGTAGAAGCTCGTGCCGGTCAGGGTCAGTGTGCCGGTGCCAGTCTTGACGAGGCCACCCGTACCGATGATGACGCTGCCCATGGTGAAATTCTGGCCGGAGGTCACCTCGATCGTGGCGTTGGCGAGGAGCACCGTCGCCCGCGCCGTCGTGAAGCTCCCCGTCACCTGCAAGGTACTGGCGCCGCTGAAAGTCAGCCCGCCTGACGCATGGCCGAGATTGGCGTCGGAGGAGATCGAGAGCGTGCCCTGGTTGAGCGTCGTGCCGCCGGTGTAGGTATTGGCGCCGGTCAGCGTCAACGTGCCGGCGCCGTCCTTGGTCACTCTGCCGCCGCCGCTGATGACGTTGCCGACCGTGACCGCGGTCGGCTGGTTGAAGGTCAGCGTGCCGCTGTCGACGACGATGCCGCCGGAGAGTCCGCTGCTGGCGTTGAGGAAGGTGAGCGAATTGCTGCCGCCGGTGAAGTGGAGCGCCGCCGCCTGGGTCGTGCCATCGCCGGACATGCCGCCCGCAATGGTGCCGGACGTGGTGATCGTCAGGTTCGAGCCGACGATACCCTCGCCGCCCGCGCCGGCCGAGGCTGCGTTGCCGGCGAGCCCGCTCGCGCCTGCCGCCCCGCCATCGCCACCCCGGACCGTGCCGGTGACCGTCAGAGTTGCACTGCCGGTCGTGAAGAGAAGCCCTATGCCGCCGGAGCCACCGGAGCCACCGGAGCCGAAGCCACTGCCCCCGCTTCCGGTATCGGCGTCGCCGCCATCACCGCCGCGGCCACCAGTGACGATGCCCGACAGACTCCCGGAGGCGCCAGCTCCCGTGACGACGGCTCCATAGCCGCCTGCACCGCCACCGCCACCGCCGACATTAGGCGCGCCGATATTATAGACGCCGTCGCCGCCATTACCGCCGTCGCTACCGGCCGCGCTGCCAGCCGGAAGACCCGCATTGACTTCGCCATGAGCGCCGCCGGCGCCACCGGTACCGGAGGTGCCGAAAATAGTGGAGACCCCAGCACCGCCGGCCCCTCCCGTTCCGGCGCCGGCACCGCCACCGCCACCGCCGCTGGCGCCAATGCCAGTGTCAGTGCCGGTCGCGCCGGCATCACCGGGGGTCGTCGGATTGTCGGCGCCACCATTTCCGCCGGCTCCGCCACCACCGCCCGTTGCCGCGCCGCCGGCACCGCCATTGGCCAGCGCCGGGCCGGCGAGCACCATGGCGAGCAGGAAGAGCGCCGTGCCCGCGCGCAGGCGCGCAGCAAGCCGTACGCGGCACGGCTCATCAGCCTCGGCAAAGCGCGTGAATCTCACGAAATCCCCCCAACTAACCGCAATCTACCTTGCGGCGCCCCGGCAAGCCATGAACCACTGTTCACATCTGTCGGCGGCGGCGCTGTGTTGCAGACTTGCCGCAGCGCGCGGGCCCATGCCTTCGGACGCAATCGCCGAATGTCACGGACGCCGAAGCGGTAGCGGTCCCCTAATGGTTTTGCCCACCCCATCAAAGAACACAGCCATACTGCCTCAACGTCAAGTTGCAACCATTTCATACGGTTTTTCACGCAGGAAAGCGTTCCGTCGTGGTGCTCATCCCCAGTGAACTACAGCCCCGCCGTCCCAAGAGCCGGGTACCGGCCGCAAGTCTTGCTCAGCAACCCAGCGGGGATATCCGCGCAATCAATCCCCGCTCCTGAAAGCTGGATTATCCTCTCCCCGTCCTGTCCGACCAAGGGGGCTGTCGCGAGGCGTCGTGCGGCCGGGCGGGAGAGCGGTGTCCGCTTTGAACAGCCGTCGCGGGCTGGAATGGCGGAGGGGCCTCGTCCGGGCGAAACCTGGTCCTGCCCGACCTGAAGGCACGGCGAGGCACCTGAAGAGAACCGCGCGCGGGGTTCGGCAGCGGCGAGCATCGGCCGCTTCGACACTTCGACATCGACATTCGACATGGCGGCGGAACGCTGCCGCATCCGGACCCCGCGCACCCCTTGGGATCGCACTCGCCTTTCAGACCCTCGCGGCGGAAGCCGGCGGGGATTTTCGTGCGGCCGCACTGACCGTCCGCCGGCCGGTCCACGTCTTTATCCCCTCTCACCCGGCACGATCGGTTGGAAGGGCGGCGCGAATCATCTGTATTGCGGGCAGGTGTTCTCGCCCTCCGTGCCGTTGGCCCAGTCCGCGCAGGGGGTAACGACTCGTTAACCAATGTTAATCGATGGTCAACGCATGACGGCGCGCAACAACCGCTTCCGGCGACAATGACGATTCACTGGCGAATGACGATCGCGGCCCATGCGGGCCTCGCCGTCCCGTCCGCACGCAAGGCGGCATTGCTGTGGCTCATCGCCTCGGCCCTGCTCGTGACGGGCTGCGGCGAGCAGCGACTGTCGGAGGGCGAGCTGAGCTTCTCGAGCCGGTCCATCGCCGTCGATCCGAGCCGGGCGCTGATCGTCCTGCCGCCCGACAGCCCGGCGGTGATCGGCGTCACCCAGCGCAGCTATGAGAACGCGATCGCGCAGACGATCTCGCTTTCGACGCGCGGCCGCACGCCGGGCGAGAACGCGGTCCAGGTCGCCTTCTTTACGGCTGCCGACCTGCCGGAGAGCACCGGCGTCGAGGGCAACCTGCTCAAGCTGCCGGGGATCGACGATTTCGCCGTCGCACAGGATATGGAGGAGCGCCTGCCGGGCGTCGCGATGGCGCCGTCGGCCGTCTTCGTCCAGAACAAATACGGGCCGTTCAGCTATGCCTTCGGCCGCGGCGCCGGCGGCGAGGCCTGCCTTTACGCCTGGCAGCGCATCGCCGATGGCGACAGCGTCTTCCGGCCGAAATCAGGCGCGGTCTCGGTCCGCATGCGCATCTGCGATGCGAAGGCGACGGAAGCGTCCCTGCTGCGCCTCGCCTACGACTATTCGCTCAACGCCTCGCTGCGGCGCAGCGGCTGGAAGCCTGCCGGAGACGCGCCCGCCCCTGCGCCCGAACTCGGCAAGGCCGGCGCGCCGATCTACCCGCTGCTGCAGGATCCGGAACCAACTCCGTCCCGACGGGTTGCGCAACGGCGGCCGGCGCGGACTCCGCAGGCCGAAGCCGACCGCACTCGCGATCCCCAGCCGATCCCCGACCGGCCGCTGGAGGGCTATCCGGCCGTTCCGCCGCCACCCAGGCCCTGAGGAAGCAAAGCGTCCCGAAAGCCGATGCGAACCGCGAGCTATGTCATCTTCTGGGCGATCGCCACGGCCGTGGTGGTCGCGCTGATCTCGCTGCCGATCAGCCTGCAGGCGCACCTGATCGCCGGGACGATCGTGGTCGGGGCGATGATCCTGCTCAAGTTCCTGCGCCCCTATGGCGTCTGGCGCCTGATCGCGCTCGGCCTCGGGACGGCGATCGTGCTGCGCTATGTCTACTGGCGCACGACGAGCACCTTGCCGCCGGTCAACCAGCTCGAGGACTTCATCCCCGGCCTGATCCTCTATCTGGCCGAGCTCTACAATATCGGCATGCTGTTCCTCAGCCTGTTCGTCGTGGCGATGCCGCTGCCGCGTCGCGAGAAGGCGCCGCCGATCCCCGCTGACGCCCCGAGCGTCGACGTCTTCGTGCCCTCTTACAACGAGGAGCCCGAACTGCTGGCGACGACGCTCTCGGCCGCGCTCGCCATGGACTATCCGGCCGGCCGCCTCACCGTCTACCTGCTCGACGATGGCGGCACCGACGAGAAATGCAATGCCGACAATTTCGTCGCCGCCAGCGCGGCGCGTGAGCGGCGGGCGACCTTGCAGAAGCTCTGCGAGGGGCTCGGCGCCACCTATCTGACGCGCGAGCGCAACCTCAGCGCCAAGGCCGGCAACCTCAACAACGGCCTCGCCCATTCCGAGGGCGACATCATCGTCGTCTTCGACGCCGACCATGCGCCGGCCCGCAACTTCCTGACCGAGACGATCGGCTATTTCGAGCAGGATCCGAAGCTGTTCCTGGTCCAGACGCCGCACTTCTTCATCAATCCCGACCCGCTGGAGCGCAACCTCAGAACCTTCAAGGCGATGCCGTCCGAGAACGAGATGTTCTACGGCATCATCCAGCGCGGCCTCGACAAGTGGAACGCCTCGTTCTTCTGCGGCTCGGCGGCGGTGCTGCGGCGCACGGCGCTGCAGACGACGAGCGGCTTCTCCGGCCGCAGCATCACCGAGGACGCCGAGACGGCGATCACCCTGCACGCCACCGGCTGGCACAGCGTCTATGTCGACAAGCCGCTGATCGCCGGGCTCCAGCCCGCCACCTTCGCGAGCTTCATCGGCCAGCGCTCGCGCTGGGCGCAGGGCATGATGCAGATCCTGATCTACCACCGCCCGATGTTCAAACGCGGCCTCTCCCTGCCGCAGCGCCTGTGCTACTCCTCCTCGGCCCTGTTCTGGCTGTTCCCCTTCGTGCGCCTGACCTTCCTGGTCGCGCCGCTCTGCTACCTCTTCTTCGGCCTGGAGATCTTCACCGCCTCGGGCGCCGAGTTCATCGCCTATGTCTTCAGCTACATGGCGGTGAACCTGATGATGCAGAACTATCTCTATGGCCGCTATCGCTGGCCATGGATCTCCGAGCTCTACGAGTTCATCCAGTCGGTCTATCTGCTGCCGGCGGTGATCTCGGTCCTGCTCAATCCCGGCAAGCCGACCTTCAAGGTCACCGCCAAGAGCGAGGAACTGGGGACGCGGCGGATCTCCGAGCTCGGCCTGCCCTTCTTCATCATCTTCGCCGTGCTGGCGCTCGGCGTCGTCGCCACCTATTGGCGCACCATCGCCGAGCCCTACAATGCCGACACCACGCTCGTGGTCGGGCTCTGGAACATCCTCAACCTGCTGATGGCGGGCTGCGCGCTCGGCGTCGTCTCGGAGCGGCCGGAAGGGCGCGGCGCCCGGCGCTTCCCGGTGAAGCGCCGGGGCGAGATCAGCATCGGCGGCCGCAAGGCCCCGATCGTCACCGAGAACGTCTCAGTCGACGGTGTCGCGGTGCGCGTGCTGTCCAAGGGCTTCGACAAGCTGCCGGTGAGCAGCCTGGGCGAGATCACCTTCGAGACCTCGATCGCGATGCCGCAAGGAGCGCTCCCGGTGCGCGTCGCCCGCCTCGCAGCGGACGAGAAGGGCCTGGTGCTCGGTTGCCGCTATGAGCCGAGCGAGCCGCTGCACAGCCGGATCATCGCCGATCTCTGCTTCTCCGACGCCGCGATCTGGAGCGATTTCCAGAAGGCGCGGCGCCAGAACATGGGCGTCGTCTACGGGACCTTGCGCTTCCTGCGCATCGCGATCTTCCAGACCAGCCGCGGCCTGTCCTATTTCTTCCGCCTCTACCGCTTTGCCCGCTCGGCCGCGCCGCAGAGGGCCGGCGAATGAGGACGCGCCTCCTGCCTCTCCTCGCCGCGGCGGCGATCATCCCGATCGGGAGCCCCGGTACCCGGGCGCAGGAGGCCGCGCCTGCACCGTCGCGGGAGCCGGCGCCGTTCATGATCGCGCCGCAACCCCAGCAGCCGCCCGCCACTCGCCCGGCCGCGCCCAGCCCGCCCGCTACGCCAGCCCCGGCTGCGCCCGCCATTCCCGCCAGCTTCGCCTTCAAGCCGCTGCTGCCGGCCGCCCGCGTCACCTTCGAAGGCGAGAGCGATAGCCGCAGCTGGGCCTTCTACCTGACCCAGGACGAGGCCGGCGCCGACCTCAACCTCGACATCGCCTTCCAGAACGCGCTGGTCGTGATGCCCGAGGTCTCGCGCCTGACGGTGCGCATCAATGGCGAGCGCATCATGGAGGCGCCGATCGCTTCCTCCGACCGGCTGAAGCGCAGCACCACTCCAATCCGCAAGGGACTGCTCAGGCCCGGCCAGAACACGATCCGCTTCGAGGCCGTGCAGCGCCACCGCACCGACTGCTCGATCGCCTCCACCTACGAATTATGGACGCGCATCGACGGCGCCGGCACCCGGCTCAGCTTCAGGAACCCGACGCAGCAGCTGCGCCTGCGCAGCATCGACGACCTGCCGGCTGTCGGCGGCGACGAGACCGGATTGACGACGATCCACATCGTCGCGCCGGGCGCGACGCGCGCCGTCGCCGCCAACAGCATCCTCACGGTAGCCCAGGGGGTGGCGCTGCGCGGCCGCTACAGCCAGGCGACCGTCAAGGTCTCCGAACAGTTGCCGGAACGCATCCGGCCGGGCGTGCTCACTGTCCTGCTCGGCACGACCAAGGAGGTGCGCGAGCTGCTCGGCACGCTGCCGGCCGAAGCGGGAGCCGGCAGCTTCCTCGGCTTCGTCGCCAACCCCAGGCTCGGACCGGCCGCCTTGCTCGTCACCGGCGAGACCTGGCCGGATCTCGAGGCGATCGTCGCGAGGCTGCTGACCGGGCCCGTCTCGCGGCCGACCAACATCAATCGCAAGACGATGGATACGTCGAGCTGGCACGTGCCCGACGCCCCGTTCATCTCCGGCCAGCAGGTGCTGCGCTTCTCCGAGTTCGGCGTTTCCACCCAGGAATCCTCCGGCCGGCGCATGCGCGCGCGCGCTGTCATCGCCATGCCCGGGGATTTCTACGCCAACGCCTATGGCGAGGCGACGCTCTATCTCGACGGCGCCTATTCCGAGGAAGTGCTCCCCGGCAATGGCCGCATCGAGGTCTTCGTCAACGGCAATGTCGCGGCGACCGTACCGCTCAACGCGGCCAATGGCGGGCTCTTCCAGCAATTTCCGATCACCGTGCCGCTCCGCCACTTCCGGCCCGGGATCAACGAGATCTGGTTCGAGGCGGTGACGCTGACGCGGTCCGACCTCGCCTGCGGGCCGGGCGCGACACTGCCCGGCAAGAACCGCTTCGCGCTGTTCGACACGACCACACTGGCGATCCCGGACTTCGCCAAGATCGGCGTCAGCCCCAATCTCGCGGCCGTGGCAGGTACCGGCTTCCCTTATTCGATCGCCGCGCATGTCGGCCTGGTCATGGGCCGGCAGGACCTGCCTAATCTCGGCGCTGCCGCGACGCTGCTGGCCCGGCTGGCCCAGCGCGCCGACCGGCCGCTCCCGGTCGATATTCTCGGCAGTGCCGCGACCGTCGGCAGCCGCCCTGCCTTGATCGTCGGCGCCGCAGGCCAGCTACCTGCCGGTCTGCTGCCGCGCGTCGGCATCGCCGACAATGTCCGCAACACCTGGCCGCAGCGCGCCGACGCGGTCGTCGTCGTGCCGGAGACCGAGGGCACGGCAGTGTTCGACTCGGTGATCAACCGCTTCCAGGGCCGGCAGACGACGCCGGAGGATTCGGGCGGCGGCGCACCGACGACCGAGGCGATCCGCGACCGCTGGCGCGGCTCGCTCGGCGGCCCCCTCGCCCGCTACTTCATTTCCTTCGACCAATGGCTGCAGCGGACCTTCGATCTCTCCTTCGCGCAGCTGCGCACGCCCTCGCGCGCGCCCACGCTCTACGAGCCTGCGGAAGGCGCCGAGCTGATCGCCGCCCAGGCGACCGATCCCGATACGAGGCAGGTCTGGACAGCCTTCGTCGTGCGCCAGGAGGAGGCGCTGGAAAAGAACCTCGACAAGCTCGTCACGCCCGGCAACTGGGCCGGCATGGCCGGCAAGGTCACCACCTTCCGCAACGGCCAGGACAACCACGTCATCTCGGCCGACAGCACCGCCTTCGTCCAGACCCGGCCGTTCAGCCTCGTCAATATGCGCCTCGTCTTCGCCAACTGGATGTCGAGCAATATCGGTATCTACGCGCTGACGCTGCTGGCTGCCTGCATCGGCCTCGGCATCGGCACCTCGCTCATGCTCGGCCGCCTGGGGAGGCGCGGATGAAACGGCTTCGCACAGCCCTGGCCGCGACCCTGCTCGGCCTCGCCTCCAGCGCGCAGGCGGGATTGCCGACCGGCGCCTGGGAGCTCTACCGGCAAAAGTTTGTCACCGCGGAAGGGCGCGTCGTCGACGACGCCAATGGCGGGATCAGCCATAGCGAGAGCCAGGGCTACGGACTCCTGCTGGCCTGCCTCGCCGACGACCGCAGCAGCTTCGCCAGCATCCTCTCCTTCACCCGGACCGAGCTGCTGATCCGCGACGACGGCCTCGCCGCCTGGCGCTGGGACCCGAAGGCGACGCCGCGCATCAGCGACATCAACAATGCCAGCGACGGCGATCTCCTGATCGCCGAGGCGCTCGCCTGCGCAGGGACGCGCTGGTCGATCCCGGCCTACACCACCGCCGCCCGCCAGATCGCCCGCTCGCTCGCCAAGGTCGCCCTGGTGAAGCGCGGCAGCGAGACCTGGCTGATGCCGGCGGCGAAGGGGTTTTCGGAGCAGGAGCGGCCGGACGGGCCGGTGATCAACCCGTCCTACTGGGTGTTCGAGGCCTTCCCGATCCTGACGCGCCTCACCAACGACCAGAGCTGGATGCAGGTCCAGGCCAGCGGCCTGAAGCTGCTCGACGACCTCGCCAGGCGCAAGACGCTGGCGGCAGACTGGCTCACACTCAAGGGCGAGCCGAAGCCGGCCGACGGCTTCCCGCCGCAATTCGGCTACAACGCGCTGCGCATCCCGCTCTATCTCCTGCGGGCCGGCCTTGCCGACAGGCAGCGCCTCGAGCCGTTCCGCCAGGCCTGGGCCAATGGCACTGCCGTGATCGACGTGCCGAGCGGCAAGCCGGCCGAGCCGCTGCCCGATGCCGGCTATCGCATCCTTGCCGCCGCTATTGCCTGTGCGCTCGACCGCACACCCATCCCGGCCGAGCTGAAGACCTTCCAGCCGACGGCCTATTACCCATCGACGCTGCATCTCCTCGCTCTCTCGATGCTGAGCGAGAGGTATCCGCAATGCCTGTGAAACCCGTGCTGATCGCTGTCGCGGCTTCCAGCGCTGCCTTCTATGCGCTGGGCCGCTACGGCCCCGACCTCTCCTGGCCAGGCGCGCCGTCGCCGGCCGTACAGCAGGCGCTGGCCCAGGCCGAGACGCAAGCCAGTCCCCCGCAAGCCGCCGCGCCCGCGCCGGGACAGCCGGAAACCGAGCTGGCCCAGGCCCCGGCGGTGCCCGGGCGCGCGCCAGCGCCACAGCCTGCTCCCGCGCAAAGGGTCGACGAGACCGCGCTGCGCTATTTCGCCAGCCAGGGCGACACCCGCCGCTACGAGGCCGAACTCGCCCGGCTGCGCGCGCTCTATCCGGAATGGAAGCCGCCGACCGATCTGAACACGCCTGGACCGACCGGCGATCCCGAGCTGGAACGGCTCTGGAAGCTGTTCGCCGATGGCAAGTTCGGCGAGGCGCGAGCCGCGATCGCCCAGCGCAGCAGCGCCGACCCGAACTGGCAGGCCCCGGCAGACCTCATCGCCCAGCTCGACCGGGCCGAGGCGGGCCTGCGCCTGGTCAACGCCTCCAACGCCAGGCAATGGGAGCAGGTAATCCGGATCGGCACGGAGACGCCGGCGCTGCTGACCTGCGCCAATGTCGATGCGCTCTGGCGCGTGGCCGAGGCCTTCGTCCAGACCGGCGCGCCGGAGCGGGCGCGCGATGCCTATGCCTATGTCCTGACCAACTGCACCAACCCGGCCGAGCGGGTCGGCACCATGCAGAAGGCGCTCGGCGGCCTCTCCGAGGCGCTGGTCGCGCCCCTGCTGGCGCAGGAGAAGCAGAGCGAGTTCTCGAGCATTCGCGACGAGATCGCGCGGCGCCATATCGGCAAGGCGGCGGAAGAGCCGACCCTGACCGCGACGCCCGACGAGCTCCGCCGCATCGAGACGCTCGCCAATGCGGCGACGACGCCGGACGATGCGATCCTGCTCGGCTTCTATAATTTCCGGCACAACGATGCGGCCAAGGCCGTGACCTGGTTCCAGACGGCGCTGGCGCGCAATGGCGGCGCCAAGGCGGCGGAAGGGGCCGTGCTGGCGCTCGGCGCGCAGCAGAAATACCAGGAGGCGGAGACGCTCGGCGCACAATGGCTCGAAGCCGGCCCGGCGAACCGCAAGGCCTATCTCGACGTCGCGACCGCGCTGATCGCCCAGGAGCCGGCGCCACGGCTGGAGCGTCCCGTGATCGAGCGCATCGCCAGGACGGTCGGTATCGACCGCTATGCGCCCGGCGGCGCGGCGCTCGGCTGGTACGCCTATAACTCCGGGCAGATCGCTCCGGCCGAGACCTGGTTCGAGACCGCGCTCGCCTGGGATCGCGGCTATGAACCCGCTGCCTACGGGCTTGCCCTGGTGCATCAGCGCCTGCGCGACCAGGCGGCCTTGCGCGGCATCATCGCCGAATGGCGCAATCGCTCGCCGCGCATCGCCGAGCTGCTGAATCCGATGCGTGGACGCGCTGCGCCGACAGTGCGAGACACCCGCCCCCTGCCCGACGCCGGCCCGTCCGATCGGACGGTTCCGGCGCCCGAGCCGGTCGAACGCGCGCCGCGTCGCATCGTCCGAAGCGAGCCGACGCCGGCACCTCGTTATGGCGACGACATCCCGGCCGAGGTGGTGCCCCGCCGTCCAGCCAGCGAGCGGCCGCGCAGCGGCTCCTGCGGCGCGGGCACGAGCGGGGCGGCGGCGCTCCAGCGCGGCTGGTGCCTGCTCAACCTGAAGCGGCCGGCCGCCGCGGCCGAGGCCTTCGATGCCGCCCAGCGCAGCGGCAATGCGCAGGTGGCTGCCGACGCCGCAGCCGGCAAGGCCTATGCGAAGATCCAGCAAGGACTGACAGGCGAAGCCAGTGCCGCAGCCGCGAGTGCCAACCTGCCCCCGGCGCGGCGCAAGGAGCTCCAGACCCTGCTGCTCTCCGAGCGCTTCTACGCCCAATACGACGCCAAGGACTTCAACGGCGCGCTGCTCACGCTGGGCGAGCGGGGACGCTACGCCTCCGAAAGCACCGACCTGATGCTGATGCGCGGCTGGTCCTATTTCAATCTCGGCCGCTATGACGATGCCGCGCAGGTCTTCCAGGCGCTCTATCGCGCCAATGGCTCGCCGCAGGCGATGTCCGGCCTGACCGCGATCCGCGACATCACCCAGCGCAACAGATATTAGGAGGGATCAGCGAAGACAGCGGAAACCGGCGCAAGCTGGCTTCGTCCGCCCCTATCCGAGAGTGACGCGAATGCGCCCAGCGATCCTTGCCGCCGTCATCGCCGCCATGGCCACCGCCGCGACCGCGGCGGAGCGGCTGCCCTCGTTCCCGAAGAACACCAGCTATCAGGAGGCGCGGCGCAGCCTGATCGGCCTCGGCTACAAGCCGGTCACCATGCCCGATGCCGACAAGTGCTATGCCGGCGACGAGCGCTGCCAGGGCCGACCGGAAATGTCGTCCTGCTCCGGAACGGGCATGGCCTATTGCAATTTCACCTGGCGCCCGCCGCGCGACATGCTGATCGAGATCACCACGGTCGGCGAAGGCATCAACAAGGTGCACGCCATCAGCTGCCGGGCGAACTGCAAGTAGGACCGTCTTGCGTTACATGACCGGGTTCGCGCGGGGCCCGATCAAATTATCGCCCCATGCACCTGCTCGACTTGACCGCTCGAAAGGGGAACACCATGCGCATAGCACTCGCAGCGATCGCACTCGCTCTCGCCGGCTGCAGCGGGGCCGACAACTCGCACAGTGTCGCCCGGAATCTGACCGTCGGTACCGAGCAGTGCTCGAAATTCAAATGGGGAACTCCCGAGATCGCGGCCTGCCTCGACCGCGCAGCGCAGCAGCAATCGGCGACCGTCGCCGACCCGAAGGGCGCCGGCAGCACCTGATCACGTCCGGCTTTTCGATTTTGTTCCATGTCCGACGATCATCCCGCACCTGCTCAGAAAGCTTGTGCAGCGCAGCAATAGTTCATATCTAATCCGTGCCGAAGCAACCTCCCCACGTTTCGAAAGGAGCGATCCATGCTGGAACGGCACGATTGTGAGTGCGCGCTCGAGACCGAGCACGACCACGAAGACAACCACGAAGCGCAGCAGCAGGACGACACAGAGTCGTTCTCTCCGCGCGACCACCAGGCAGGCTTCTGGAGCTAGCCATTTCAAGGCAGAGCGGAGGGCGTGAAGCCCTCCGCCAGCCACGTTGCTCGCGACGATCTCGAGGGCGTTTTTTACCGATCAGCGCGAGGCGCGGCGCACGCTGCGCGACACGGCAGGACCGGAGATCGCGCCGGCGGCGCCGCCGACGACAGCCCCGACCGGGCCTGCGACCACGGCGCCCGTGCCGGCGCCGACGGCTGCACCACTGATACGCTGTTCGACGGTATTGCCGCAGCCTGCGAGCATGAGACAGGTGGCGACGACCAGGATCGAGCTGCGCATCGTGACGTTCTCCAAGGATGAGCCTGTTGCGGCGAACACCGCGTCGTCGCCCTCAAGGCAGGCCGAGTTGGGCTTTTCCATGGCCGCTGCCGCCAGCGTTCCACAGCCTGAATGAGCTTCAGCCGACGCGATTGCTGATGCGCGCGGCCCAGGCCGAAACCGTCTCGGCCATGGTCTTGAGATGGTCGGCCGTCGAAAAGCCCGAGATGCTCTTTCTTGGCTTGAGGTCGTGATCGCCATCCTCGAGCCACAGCAACTCGATGAGGGATGACAGCCTGTAGGCCGACACCTCCTCCCGGGTGCCGAACTCGTCCCGCGTCCCTTGCACGATCAGCGCCGGCGTCTTCAGCTCGGCGAGGTGTGCTGTCCGTGGCTGGTCCAGCTTGCCCGGCGGATGGAAGGGATAGCCGAGGCAGAGCAGCCCATGAATTCGGCCCGCTGCGAAGAGCTCGTCGGCGACCATGCTCGCGACGCGGCCCCCCATCGACTTGCCGCCGATGATGAGCGGTCCCTTCGTAGCGAGCGCGTCGATGGCGGTGATGTACTGCGGATTCAGCTTTTCGGCGCGCGGCGGCGGCACGCGGCCCGCGCCCGTCCGCCGGCCCGCCATATAGTCGAACTCGAACCGGGCGACACGGAAGCCCGCCTCGCCCAAGGCCTTGGCGGCAGCCGTCATGGAGGCCGAGTCCATCGGAGCTCCGGCTCCGTGAGCCAGCAGGATGGTCGTGCCGGCCTGCTCAGGACCGTCGAAAAGAAACATCGCGCTTTTCCTCTTCCAGGACCGGGCACTCCGCCCCGAGCCGCGACTGAAATAGCAGAGATCCGGCAGAGTTCGCGTTCCGATGAGCGGCAGATCGGGCTCGATCGTCCCTGCTCAAGCCGTCTGGCGCAGGGATCGCGGCGTTTCGCCGAAGGCCGCCTTGAAATCCCGCGAGAGATGGGCGCTATCGGCGAAGCCCGCGCCCATGGCGATGTCCGTGAGCGAGCGCTTGCTGTTGAGGATCAGCCATCGCGCATAGTCGAGCCTGAGCTTGCGCTGGAAGGCCGCCGGGCTCTGGCCCAATGACGCGCCGAACAGGCGCTCGAGCTGGCGCGGGCTGACCCCGACATAGCGCGCGACGGCGGCGATCGGCGGGGGATTGTCGAGCCGCTGCTCGATGAACTGCGCGGCCTGCTGCACCCGGACGTCGAGATTGGGCGCCAGCTCGGCGTAGAAATGCGCCTGCGGCATCTCGGCCGGGCGCATGTCCTGCAGCATCATGTGCCGCATCGCCTGCTGAGCCTTGTCGCGCCCGCAATGGCGGGCGACGAGATAAAGGCCGAGATCGATCGCCGCGGTCGAGCCGGCGCAGGTGATCAGGTCGCCCTCGTCGATGAAGAGGCGCTCGACCCCGGCCGCGACCTTGGGAAAGCGCTCCTTGAAAGCGTCGAGCACGTTCCAGTGCACGCAGACCCGGCGCGGGCCGGCAAGGCCGGCCCGGGCGATGGCGAAGGTGCCGGTGCAGATGCCGAGCAGCCGCACATTGGAGGCCGCCGCCCGGCGCAGATAGCCGAGCAGCGTCTCAGGGAGAGCGTCGTTGAGATAGTCGTTGCCGCCGCAGACGGCGATGTAGTCGAAGCCGGCGGGGTCGAGCAGGCCCGCGTTCGGCGAGACCGAGACGCCGCAGCTCGAACGCCGCGGCTCGCCATCGAGGCTCATCACCGTCCAGCTGGCATGGAGCTGGCGACTGCGCCCGCCATGATCCGCCGCCAGCCTGAGTACGTCGATCAGCCCGGAGAAGGCGGCGAGCGTGAACTGATCGAGCAGCAGGAAGCCGATCCGCAGCCGCGAGACGGGCGCCGCAGCGGACTGCGGCCGATCGCTGGCGGGTTGATGGAACTGGACGGTGCTCATGTCGTGATTATTCAAATTTTGGGCCGGCACATTCTAGTGCCTTTTGCGGCCTGCGCGCCAACATGTCCCGACAGAAGCGCAAAGACGCTCGGCAGAGGAGAACGACGATGACCCGACCCATCCGGCTGGCCGCGGCCATGCTCGCCACCACCCTGCTCACCGCCCCGGCGCTGGCACAGCAGCCCTCCTCGATCACCGTCGCCTGGTATGGCGGCAATTGGGGCGAGGCCTTCAAGGCCTGCGTCGCCGAACCCTTCACCAAGGCGACCGGCATCGCCGTCAATGCGGAGATCGGCACCTCGACCGTCACTTTGGCGAAGCTGCAGCAGCAGAAGGCGGCGCCGACCATCGACGTCGCCTGGATGGATGGCGGCATCAGCGAGCTCGCCCTCGCGGCGGAGGTGACCGACAATCTCGACCCCGCGGCGATCCCCAATCTCGCCAACACGCTGCCGGAAGCGATCTACAAGAATGGCGCGACCACCTATGCGGTCGGCACTGGCTATTATTCGCTCGGGCTCACCTACAACACCCAGAAGGTCAAGGCCGTGCCGACCTCCTGGAACGATCTCTGGAAGCCGGAGTTCGAGGACGCCGTCACCATCCCCTCGCCGGCGAACTCCTCGGGCGTGCCCTTCGTGATGTTCCTGTCGAAGATCTGGGGCCACCCGGCCGGCGATCTTTCCCCGACCTTCAAGAAGATCAAGGAGCTCAAGGCCGCCCTGTTCTTCGATTCCTCGGGCGCCGCCACCAACGCCTATCAGAGCGGCGAGGCGATCATCGGCGCGCATTTCAACGTCGGGGCCTGGGATCTCGCCGACAAGGGGCTGCCGATCGGCTTCGTCGTGCCGAAGGAAGGCGCCTGGGCAACCGATGCCCGCCTCCATCTGGTCAAGGGCACGCCGAAGAAGGACGCGGCGGTGAAATTCATCAACCAGGCGCTGACGCCGGAAGCCTCCGGCTGCCTGGCGGAAAAACTCTATCTCGGCCCGTCCGTGAAGAACGTCACGGTCAAGCCCGAGACCGCCCGCAAGCTGCCCTGGGGCGAGACCGGCTCGGTCAAGAATCTGCAATTGTTCGACTGGGCCGAGATCAACGGCCTGCGCTCGCGCGTCGTCGACGAGTGGAACCGCCAGATCGCCCGCAAGTGAGCTGATGGCAACGAGCATCGCGAGCCGCAGCATGAGCCCCATCCTCGCCATAGACGGCCTGTCCAAGCATTTCGGCGGACAGGCGGCGCTGACGGCGATCGAGCTCGCCGTCGAGCAGGGCGAGTTCATCGCCCTGCTGGGCCCCTCGGGCTGCGGCAAGACCACGCTGCTGCGTTGCATCGCCGGCTTCCTGACGCCGGAGGCCGGGACGATCCGGCTCGCCGGTGAGGATGTGACGCGGTTGCCGCCCTATCGGCGCCCGCTCAACACCGTGTTCCAGAACTACGCGCTCTTCCCGCATATGAGCGTCGCCGAGAACGTCGCCTATGGGCCGCGCCGGCAGGGCATCGCCAAGGACGAGGCGGCCAAGCGCGCGGCCGAGGCGCTGGAGCTCGTCGGCCTCGCCGGCTTCGGCGAGCGCCTGCCGGCCCAGCTTTCCGGCGGCCAGCAGCAGCGCGTCGCGCTGGCGCGGGCCATCGTCAACCGACCGCAATTGCTGCTGCTCGACGAACCCCTGAGCGCGCTCGATTTGAAGCTGCGCAAGAAGGTCCAGAGCGAGCTCAAGCAGATCCAGCACCGGCTCGGCATCGCCTTCCTGTTCGTGACGCACGATCAGGAGGAGGCGATGACGCTGGCCGACCGGATCGTGCTGATGAACCGCGGCCGGATCGAGCAGATCGGCCGCGGCCAGGACATCTACGCCCGCCCCGCGACTCGTTTCGCCGCCGATTTCATCGGCGATGCCAACCTGCTCGCGGTCGACAGAGGCGGTGATGGCAGCTTCTCGCTGCTCGGTGGTGCGATCAGTCTTCCCAGTGCCGATGCACCGCAGGGCGAACTCACCGGCGTACTGCGGCCGGAGGATATCCTCGTCACCACGGAGCCCGTCGCCGAGCGCCTCGCTCTGCCGGCCGTCCTCTCCGAGATCGTCCATGTCGGCAGCCATGCTTCGGTGGCGCTGACCGTCGGCGGCACCACGCTGACCGCCCGGCTCGCCCCGTCCGCTCTGGTCGGCCTGAGCGTCGGGCATCCCGTCTTCGCCAATATCCGCCTCGCCGATCTGCGTCTCGTGCCGGGTGATGCGTGATGAGCGGAGCGCTGCGCCCGGTCATTTTGCTCTGCGCCCTGCCGGCGGCTTTCTTCGTCGCCTTCTTCCTGGCGCCGATGGCGGTCGTCCTGATCGCGAGCCTGACGACCCCTACGGGCCAGCCGACCTTCGCGCATTACATCCGCATCCTCGCCGACGCTTATCACTGGGATGTGCTCTGGGTGACCTTCCGGATCGGCGCGCTGACCACGCTGGCCTGCGTGCTGATCGGCTACCCGCTCGCCTGGTATCTCGTCCGTATCGTTCAGTGGCGGCCCTGGCGCCGGTTCTGCGTGATCCTGCTGGTGGTGCCGCTGTTCACCAGCAACATCGTCCGCTCCTTCGGCTGGATGGTGCTGCTTGGCCGCAACGGCCTGGTCAATGACGGCCTGATCGGGCTCGGCCTGATCGAGCGGCCGATGCGCTTCCTCGGCACCGAGCTCGGCATCCTGATCGGCCTCGTCTACATCCTGCTGCCCTTCATCGTGCTCGCCGTCGGCAATGCGCTCGCCAAGGTCGATCCGGCGCTGGAGCACGCCTCCGCCGATCTCGGCGCGACGCCGGCGGGCACCTTCCGCACGATCATCTTCCCGCTAAGCCTGCCCGGGCTGATGGCCGGCGCCGTCATGGTCTTCATGCTGGCCGTCAGCGCCTATGTCACGCCGGCTTTGCTCAGCGGCGGGCGGATCACCGTCTTCTCGATGCTGATCTTCCAGCAATACAGCTCGGTCTTCGACTTCAACTATGGCGGTGCGCTCAGCATCACCATGCTGGTGCTGACGCTGGCGCTTGTCGCCGTCGCCGGGCGCATCGGCGAGCCGAGGAGAGCCTGAGATGGTGTCAGCTCTCGTCCGAATCGTCTCCTTCGCCGCGCTGGCCTATCTCGCGCTGCCGCTCGTCGTCCTCGTCGGGGCGTCGCTGACCACGACCAGCTTCCTCGCCTTCCCGCCGCAGGGGCTGACGCTCGCCTGGTACGGCAAGATGCTGGGCGATCCGTCCTATGTCTCGGCCTTCCTGATCAGCACCCTGCTCGCCGTCGCCGCGACCATCATCGCCGTGCTGCTGGCGGTGCCGGCGGCGATCGCGATCGCCCGCTATCGCTTCACCGGGCGCGGCCTCCTCGCGGAGACGCTGATGTCGCCGCTGATCCTGCCGCATGTCGTGCTCGGCGCGGCGCTGCTGCAGTACGGCAGCGCGATCGGGCTCGTCCGCAGCTTCCCGGCGCTGCTGGTCGGGCATGTCGTGATCATCATGCCCTTCGTGCTTCGGGCGGTGCTGCCGCAGCTCAGCGACGAGCAGCGCAGCTTGGAGGAAGCCTCGGCCGATCTCGGCGCAAGGCCGCTGACCACCTTCTTCCTGGTGACGTTGCCGCAGATCCGCAGCGGGCTCGTCAGCGGCGCGATCTTCGCCTTCATCGCCTCCTGGATCAATGTCGAGCTCAGCATCTTCAACACCACCGCCGAGCTGACCACCATCCCGGTCAAGCTGTTCAACTACGTCCAGTACACGATCGATCCGACGATCGCCGCGGTCTCCGGCCTGACCATCATCGTCGCCGCCGTCGTCATCGTGCTGCTCGACCTCACCATCGGTCTCGACGTGCTCTCCGAGCGCCGCCGATAGCCTTCTCGACCCACTGTTTTCCCAAGGAGCGGACCATGCGCCAGCAGAATGTCTTCGACGTCGTCTACACGCATACCGAGGGTGAACCCCTCTGCATCATCCATAGCGGGATTCCGTATCCGGCCGGATCGAGCATCCTGGAGAAGCGCCGCTTCCTCGAGGAGAACTATGACTGGCTGCGCTGCGCCCTGATGCGCGAGCCGCGCGGGCACAAGGACATGTTCGGCGTCTTCCTGACGCCGCCGTCGAGCCCGGACTACGATGCCGGCCTGATCTATATCGACGGCACCCAGTACTCCCATATGTGCGGCCACGGCACGATCGCGGTCGGCATGGCGATGGTCGCGCTCGGCCTCGTCCGGCGCGGCGAGAACGACCGCACCACCATCCGCTTCGAGACCACCGCCGGGCTGGTCACGGCCGAGGTCGCCAATGACGGTCCGGACGTGCTCTGGACGCGCTTCGAGAACGTGCCTGCCTATGTCGCGGCGCAGGACGTGCCCTTCGACCTGCCGGGCGTCGGCTCGCTCAAGGCCGACATCGTCTGGGGCGGCAACTATTTCGGTATCATAGACCTGCGCGGCACCTCGCTCCGGATCTCGCCGGAGAACGGCTCGGAACTCTCGCGCCTCGGCATCATCGCCCGCGAGCAGCTCCGCCAGAAGGTCGCGATCCAGCATCCGGCCTCGGCCCATATCAACAACTTCAACTTCGTCACCTTCTGGCACGAGCCGACGATCGAGGGCGCCTTCTACAAGAACGTCCACGTCTTCTCGGCCGGCCAGCTCGACCGCTCGCCCGGCGGCACCGGCACCAGCGCGATGATGGCGATGTACGAGGCACGCGGCCTGATGAAGCTGCAGCAGCCGATCCGCTCGGAAGGCCTGCTCGGCTCCGGCACCTTCGAGGGCTGCCTGATCGGCGAAACCAGCCTCAACGGCACCCGTGCGGTGCGCCCGACGGTGAAGGGCACCGCCGGCCTGCTCGGCACGGCGCGCTGGACGATCAACCGCGACGACCCGGTCGACGCCGGCTTCCTCGTCGCCTGATCGATAGCAGCACCGGGACGGCCCAACCGGGCTGTCCCGGTGCCCCCCGCCTCAGGGAATATCGACCTGCACTTCCCTGGCTCGCGACGCTCCGCGGTCCGCCATGACCAGCCAGAGCCCGAGCGTCGCCGCGACGCCGCCGATCAGGAAGATCGAGGCATAGCCGGACCGGTCTGCGAGCGCGCCCGCGAGCGGCCCGGTCGCGCCATAGGCGAGGTCCTGGAACGCCGCAAACCCTCCGATGGCGGTCCCGCGCATATGCGGCGGGATACGCTTCACCACCTCGGAGCCCATGGACGGAAAGACCATCGAGCAGCCGAGGCCGGTCAGCAAGGCGCCGGCCAGTGCTGCATAGGGGCCGGGCGCGAGCCAGATGAGGTACTGGCCACAGGCCTCCACGATCAGCGAGACGATCGCGACGGGCGCTCCGCCGATCCGATCCGGAAGATGGCCGCAGAGCAGCCGTACGAGAACGAAGCCGACGCCGAAGAAGGTGAGGCCCAGGCCGGCATGAGGCCAGCCCTTGCTCAGCAGATAGAGCGAGAAGAAGGCCCCCAGCGCCGCAAAGCCCACGCCCTGCAAGCCGACCGCCAGGCCCGGGCGCCAGATCTGGCCGATGATCGTCCAGAAGGACTGGCGCTGCCCCGGATGAGGCGCGACGCCCGGCAGCCAGTGGATGGCGACCAGCCCGGCGAGCGGCAGGATCGTGCAGGCGAGCATCAGGCCGCCGAAACCGAACCGGTCGAGCATTGCCAGCCCCAGCGGCCCGCCCGCCGCGAAGGCGCCATACATGCCCATGCCGACGAGGGAAATGACCAGGCCCGAGCGCTTCTGGCCCATCAGCCCGATGGCCCAGCCGACCATCCCGACCATCGCCACACTCTCGCCGAGGCCGAGCAGCAGGCGGCCGGCGATCAGGACGGCATAGCTGCCGCTGGCGGAGAGCCCTGTCCAGCTCGCCGCGAGGCAGATCACCCCGGCTGCCGCATAGAGGATGAGGCCGCGCTGCATGCAGGGCTTGCCACCGAGCCTGTCGGCCCAGGCGCCGGCCCGGCCGCGCGTGAGGATCGTCGACAGGAAGGCGATGCCCACCGCCAGGCCGCCATAGGCATTGTCGAAGCCGAGCTGCTGCACGACTTGGACCGGTATCGCCGGCATCGACATGGCGACGGTGAGGTAGGAGAGGAATAGCGCGGCCGTCAGGGCGAACACGCGCCGATAGGCCAGATCAGGCCGATCCGTTTCGGTCATCTTCAGGTCTCTGAGGAAGGAGTGTCGCCGCCGGCCGGGAGGCTCACGCGGCGTAGAAGTCCGGGCTGATCGCGGCCGGCGATCGGCAAGACAAGCAAGGCCGGCCGCCTCTCCGGATCAGCCGAGGCGCATCGAGAGTTCGACGTCCTCGGCGAAAGGAACCGACAGGTAGCCGCTACCGGGGGCGCGCACCCGCTGCAGGTATTCCGGGCTGTCGTCGGCATTGTCCGCGACGATCAGTGAGCCAGGCCGCAGGCTGCCCTCCACCAGATCGAGGATGTCGGAATAGAGCGGCTTGGCACCGTCGAGCAGCAGCAGGTCGACCTGGTCGGGAAGATCGGCACCGAGCGTCTTCAGCGCATCGCCCGCCCGGATCTCGACCAGGTCGGCGAGACCGCCGGCGGTCAGGTGCTCGCGCGCCTGCGCCACCTTGGCGGGCTCGAACTCGGTGGTGATCAACCGCCCCCCGCCATTGTCGCGCAGGGCGGCGGCGAGATGCAGGGTCGAAATGCCGAAGGAGGTGCCGAACTCGACGATCGTCCGGGCCCGGCTGCTGCGCGCCAGCATGTAGAGCAGCAGGCCTGTCTCGCGCGAGACCGGGAGCCAGAGATCCTTCAGGCGGCCGTAGAGGTCGAGATATTCGGTCTTGCTGCGCATCAGCCGCTCGCGCTCCTCGCGAGAAAAGCCGGCCATCGCAGGGCTGGGCGCTGCGCTCGCCCGCTCGAACAGCTGGTCGAGGAGGGGCGCGAGCGGCGCCGTCGTCAGGGTCGTCATGGGCGTTGCTCCGATTGGAAGAAGACGGGGTTGTTGTCTCGGAACAAAAAATACGAATAATTCGTCGCGTTTCCTATTCGCATTGCCGGAGCGCGCCATGGCCAACCCGCCAACCTCCCGGATTTCCTCACGAAAAGCGCCGAAGCAGGCCCGTTCGACGGAGCTGGTCTCGGCCATTCTGGAAGCAGCGGTTCAGGTTCTGGCAAAGGAGGGCGCGCAGCGCTTCACCACGGCGCGGGTGGCCGAGAAGGCCGGCGTCAGCGTCGGCTCGCTCTATCAGTACTTCCCGAACAAGGCGGCCATCCTGTTCCGGCTGCAGAGCGATGAATGGCGCCAGACCAACGCCATGCTGACCGGCATCCTCAGCGATGACAGCGTCGCTCCGCTCTCCCGCCTGCGGAGGCTGGTCCACGCCTTCATCCGCTCCGAATGCGACGAGGCCGCGGTGCGCGTTGCGCTCAACGACGCGGCTCCGCTCTACCGTGACACGCCCGAGGCGAAGGAGGCCCGCGCTGCCGGCGCCCTCCTTTTCAGGACGTTCATGGCCAAGGCTCTGCCGGCTGCTTCGACCAGCGAACGCGCCTTGGCCGGCAAGCTCGTCACCATGACGATGAGCGCCGTCGGCAAGGAGTTCTCGGAAACGCCGAAGACCGACACCGAGATCGAGGCCTATGCCGATGCCCTCGCCGACATGTTCTGCGCCTATCTGCTTGATCTGCAGCAAGCCAGCGGAGCGAGGTGACACCACCGGAGCCAAGCGACGTCAACGCAAGGCAAAGGCCCGACCTGATCGGGCTTTTCGGAAGCGGGCGGCGATGTCAGGGAAGGAGGCTGGTGCCGCAAGAGGGATTCGAACCCCCGACCCCCTCATTACGAATGAGGTGCTCTACCAGCTGAGCTATTGCGGCGACGGGTGGGGCTGTATCAGCCCGACCCCATTTTGACAAGGCAGGCAAGCACCACGAAAGGCCGGAATTCGCGCCCGGCTGTGGAATCCCGCGGGAGTTATGGGCCCCCTGCCCTTCAGCTCTTCTTCAACTTCTCCGTCTCGGCCTTCTCCTGGCCGAGCGCGACGATGCCGCGGCGGATGGCGCGGGTGCGAGTGAAATGCTTGTGCAGCGTCTCGCCGTCGCCATAGCGGATGGCGCGGGTGAGCAGCGCCAGGTCCTCGTTGAAGCGGCCGAGCATCTCCAGCACCGCCTCCTTGTTGGCGAGGAAGACGTCGCGCCACATCGTCGGGTCGGAGGCGGCGATGCGGGTGAAATCGCGGAAGCCGCCGGCCGAGAACTTGATCACCTCCGACTGCGTCACCGCCGCCAGATCCTCGGCGGTGCCGACGATATTGTAGGCGATCAGATGCGGCAGATGGCTGGTGATGGCGAGGACGAGGTCATGGTGCTGCGAGCCCATCACCTCGACGATCGCGGCCATGCCTTCCCAGAACTGGCGAGTGCGGGCGATCGCGGCCTCGTCGGTGCCGGGAGGTGGCGTCAGGATGCACCAGCGATTGAGGAAGAGGCTGGGGAAGCCGGCGTCGGGGCCGGAGTTCTCGGTACCAGCGACAGGATGAGCCGGAACGAAATGCACGCCCTCGGGCAGATGCGGGCTGACCGCCTCGACCACCGCATGCTTGACCGAGCCGACATCCGAGAGGATCGCGCCGGCTTTCAGCACGCCGGCGATCTCCTCCGCGACGGCGCCGCAGGCGCCGACCGGCACGCAGAGCACGATATGGTCGGCATCGCGGGCGGCCTCAAGCGCGCTCTCGGCGATCTCATGGCCGAGATCGAGCTCGCGGGCGCGGCGACGCACATCCGCGTCGCGATCGCTCAGCACGATATGGCGGGCGAGGTTGAGCTCCTTGGCCGCATGCGCGATCGAGGAGCCGATCAGGCCGATGCCGATGATGGCGAGCCGCCCGAAGAGCGGCTCGTCACGGCGCGGCGCGAAGCTGTCCGGCGCGCTCACGCGGCCTTGCCCAGGAATTCGGCGAGGGCCGCCACGACGAGGCGGTTGGCCTCCTCGCTGCCGATGGTCATGCGCAGCGCCTCGGGCAAGCCATAGGACGCGACCGAGCGCAGGATCAGCCCGCGCTGGGTCAGGAAGGCGTCGGCCTCCCTGGCGCTTTTGCCGGCGCCGGCCGGGAAATGGATCAGGAGGAAGTTTCCGACCGAGGGCGTCACGGTGAGGCCGAGCTTCTCCAGCTCGGCCGTGGTCCAGGCCAGCCATTTGTCGTTGTGCTCGATCGCGGCGGCGATATGCGCCTCGTCGGCGATTGCGGCGACACCGGCCTCGATCGCCGCGCCGTTGACGTTGAACGGGCCGCGGGTGCGGTTCAGCGCATCGATGATGTGGGCGGGACCATAGGCCCAGCCGAGGCGGAGGTTCGCCAGGCCGTAGATCTTCGAGAAGGTGCGGGTCATCACCACGTTCTCGCTGGTCGCGACCAGTTCGAGCCCCGAGGCATAGTCGTTGCGCCGGACATATTCGGCATAGGCCGCATCGAGGACGAGCAGGACATGCGGCGGCAGGCCGGCCTGCAGGCGCTTGACCTCGTCGAAGGGCAGATAGGTGCCGGTCGGGTTGTTGGGATTGGCGAGGAAGACGATCTTGGTGCGCGGCGTCACCGCCGCGAGGATCGCGTCGATATCGGCGGTGAGGTTGGTCTCGGGCACGACCACCGGCTTGCCGCCGGCGGCGAGGATCGCGATCTTGTAGACAAGGAAGCCGTGCTCGGTGAACACGCCTTCGTCGCCATCGCCGAGATAGACCTTGGTGATCAGCTGCAGCAATTCATCCGAGCCGGTGCCGCAGACGATGCGGCCGGCATCGAGGCCGTAGCGGCCGGCGATCGCCTCGCGCAGCTTCGTCGCCGAGCCATCCGGATAGAGCTCGAGCTTGCCGGAGAGATTGCCGTAGGCGGCGATCGCCTTCGGGCTCGGGCCGAGCGGGGTCTCGTTGGAGGAGAGCTTGTGCAGCTTGACGCCGGCCGGAGCCGAGGACTTGCCGGGGACATAGGCCTCGATGTCGAGGACGCCGGGACGCGGGACGGGGCGGGAGGCGGGCAGAGCCATGGGGCTGGACCTTGAAGGAGTGATCAGCGGACGGATTTGAAGGCGAAGCGGGCGGCGTGGCTGCCGATCTCGGTCAGCTCCTTGAGGCCCGCGGGTTCGAGTGCGCTGCGGATGGCTTCGGCCGGGGTTTCACCGGAAGCTGCCACCAGCAGCGCCAGATGCGAGCCGTCGGCAGCGCTGGCCGAGACCTCGGCGAGATGCTGGGCGAGGCCGTGGCGCAGCGGCTCCGACCAGCGCTCGACGCGGGCGGCATAGAGCACGATCTCGCGCACGGCGGCGTCGGTCAAAGGCTTGGCGATGCAGTAGACCGGCGTGCCGGCCGGGTGATCGGGCCGCTCGATGAAGGGCAGCCGCGCGATGATCTTGGGCTGGTCGGGGCCGATCAGGTCACGCCACCAGACGCCGGCGCTGGCGCCGAGATCCATGCGGAAGATGCCGAGATCGCCGGCCGAGTCCGCCACCGCCTTGATCACGGCGCGGGCGTCCTCATGGGTGACGAAAGGCACGGTGAAGCCGAAATGGAAGCGGGCGCTGTCGCGCATCGCCGCATCGCCGCCGGAAATGTCGGCATGAACGGAATAGTTCGCCTGCACGAAGGTGAAGGTCGCGATGATGATGCGCCAGATGCTCTCGACCGTGTCGAGCGGCAGGAGGCCCTGATGGCGCAGCGCCAGGCGCTTCATCATGTCGGCCTCGCGGCCGGGACGGAAGGCTGAGCCGGACACCTGCGTCTTCTTGATCGCGATCAGCGTCTCGATGATCTGCGAGCGCTCCATCAACAGGCCGTGCATCGCCGCATCGATGCGGTCGATCTCGCTGCGCAGGTCGGCGAGCGTGGTCGGAGCGGCTTGCGTCATGATCGCCAGACTTCCTTAATCGTGCCGGTCTCTTAGCGGTCGCAGCAAGGCTTGGCAAAGCGTTCGCAGCGCATCGCCGCGTTGACAGACGGGAAGAGCCGCGCCATCGGTAGTGTCCGCTATTACGAACGGACCGGACGACAAGACAAATCCGAATGCCGAACCGGACGCAAGCTCCCGAACTTCTCGCCGACCCGCTGGCCGAAGCCAACCAGCCCTCGAGCCTGGTTGCCCGGTTCGGGCCTGACAAGGCGCTGCAGCTCGATTCCGGCGCGGTGCTGGAGCATTGGCAGATCGCCTACCAGACCTATGGCGAGCTCAATGCGGCGCGCTCGAACGCCGTCCTCGTCTGCCATGCCCTGACCGGCGACCAGTATGTCGCGAGCCGCAATCCGGTCACCGGCAAGGGCGGCTGGTGGACGGCGATGATCGGGCCGGGCAAGCCTGTCGATACCGACCGCTTCTTCGTGATCTGCGCCAATGTGCTCGGCGGCTGCATGGGCACGACCGGCCCGGCCTCGACCGACCCTGCGACCGGCAAGCCCTGGGGCCTGTCCTTCCCGATGGTGACGATCCGCGACATGGTGCGGGCGCAGGCGCATCTGATCGACTCGCTCGGGATCGACAGCCTGTTCTGCGTCGCCGGCGGCTCGATGGGCGGGATGCAGGTGCTGCAATGGGCGGCGAGCTACCCGACGCGGGTGTTCTCGGCGCTGCCGCTCGCCACCGCCGCCAAGCATTCGGCCCAGAACATCGCCTTCCACGAGGTCGGCCGCCAGGCCGTGATGGCTGACCCCGACTGGCGCCAGGGGCGCTATCTCGACGAGGGCACGCGCCCGGCCAAGGGGCTCTCGGTCGCGCGCATGGGCGCGCACATCACCTATCTCTCGGAGCCGGCGCTGCACCGCAAGTTCGGCCGCAAGCTGCAGGAACGCAGCGCGCCGACCTTCACCTTCGACGCGGATTTCCAGGTCGAGAGCTATCTGCGCTACCAGGGCATCAGCTTCGTCGAGCGCTTCGACGCCAATTCCTATCTCTATGTGACGCGGGCGATGGATTATTTCGACCTCGGCGCCGACCATGACGGCGTGCTGGCGAAAGCCTTCGCCGGCACACGGACGCGCTTTTGCGTCGCGTCCTTCACCTCGGACTGGCTGTTCCCGACCAGCGACTCGCGCGCCATCGTGCATGCGCTGAACGCGGCCGGCGCCTCGGTCTCCTTCGTCGAGCTGGAAAGCGACAAGGGCCACGACGCCTTCCTGCTGGAAGAGCCCAATTTGTTCGCGACGACGCGCGGCTTCATCGGCGCCGCGGCGCGGGCCAGGGGAATCTGAGCATGGCGCTGGCGGACACCCAGACCAACCGCATCGACCTGCGCCTCGTCGCCGAGATGGTGACGCCGGGCTCGCGCGTGCTCGATGTCGGCTGCGGCGACGGCGAATTGCTGTCGCTGCTCGCCGAGACGCGCGGCGTCGACGGCCGCGGCATCGAATTGTCGCGCGAAGGCGTCGCCGGCTGCGTCGCGCGCGGGCTCTCGGTGATCCAGGGCGATGCCGACACCGATCTCGCCGACTATCCGGACGACTCGTTCGACTACGTCATCCTCTCGCAGACCATCCAGGCGACGCGCAATCCGCGCCATGTGCTGGAGCAGATGCTGCGCATCGGCCGGCGCGCCATCGTCTCCTTCCCGAATTTCGGGCATTGGCGCATGCGCGCCCAGGTCTTCTTCATGGGCCGCATGCCGGTGACCGACTCCCTGCCCTACACCTGGTGGGAGACGCCCAACATCCATTTCTGCACGATCCGCGACTTCGTCACCCTCTGCGACGCGGTCGGCGCGGAAAAGGAGCGCGCGGTCGCGCTCGACGTCGCCGGCGGCAAGGTCGGCGTCAGCGCGCCCTGGTGGTTCTGGAACCTGTTCGGGGCGCAGGCGGTGTTCCTGCTGAAGCGGGGGTAGCACTGGAACCGCGACCTGGCCTTCTCCCGGATGGGAGAAGGTGGCGCGGAGCGCCGGATGAGGGCCTGCCCTTACGGCAGAAGGCGCAAACGGCTCCGTTGCATCCGGACAACCAAGGGCGGTCCCCTCGCCCCTGCCCTTCTCCCATCCGGGAGAGGGGTTCCATGTGCTTCACCGGAAGCTATGCGCGCCGCCCGAGGATGACGGCGCTTCTCAGAACGCCTCTTCCCAATTGCGGCTCAGCCGCATGGCCGAGTTGATCAAGCCGACCATCGAATAGGTCTGCGGAAAGTTGCCCCAGAGCTCGCCGGTCTCGAGATCGGCATCTTCAGAGAGGAGACCGAAGCTGTTGCGGCGCTGCAGGATGCGACCGAACAGCTCCTTGGCCTCGTCCTTGCGCCCGATCGCGTGCAGCGCATCGACATACCAGAAGGCGCAGATCAGGAAGCCGGTGTGCATGAAGCCGAAATCGTCTTCGGTGCCGTAGCGCAGGATCAGGTCGCCGCGGCCGAGTTCCCGGCCGATCGCCTCGACCGTCGCGATATAGCGCGGGTCGTCGGGCGCGACGAAGCCGAGTTCGGCGATCAGCAGCAGCGTCGCGTCGAGATCGGAGCCGTCGAAGGTCGAGACGAAATGGCCCTTCTCCTGGTTCCAGATCCGGTCGGTGATGATGCCCTTCAGGCGCTTGCCCTCGCCGCGCCAGTACTCCTTGCGGTCGGCGCGGCCGAGCGTGCCGGCGATGCGGGCGAGCCGGTCGCAGGCCGCCCAGCACATCACGCTGGAGAAGGAGTGGACCACCTCCTTCTCGCGCAGCTCCCAAGGCCCGGCATCGGGCTTGTCGAACACGCTGATGGCGCGCTCGCCCATGCGTTCGAGCTGGGCGAAGAGCGCTTCCTTGCCGGGCTGGATCAGGCGGCGATCGAAGAAGGAATGGGTGGCGGCCAGGACGACCGCGCCATAGCCATCGTTCTGGATCTGCGTCGCCGCGCCGTTGCCGACGCGGACCGGGGTGTGGCCGCGATAGCCGGCGAGGTTCGGCACCTCGAATTCGCGCAGTTCGCCGCCGCGCGTGATCGGATAGAGCGGCGGCAGATGCTCGGCACCGCTCTCCGAATAGGTGTCGACGATGTTGGTGATGAAGCCGAGATAGTCCTCCATCGTCCGCGTCGTGCCCAAGCGATTGAGGGCGTGGACGACGAAATAGGCATCGCGCAACCAGCAGAAGCGGTAGTCCCAGTTGCGCTGCGTGCCCGGCGCCTCGGGGATCGAGGTGGTCAGTGCCGCGACGATGGCGCCGCTTTCCTCGAAGGAGCAGAGCTTCAGCGTGATCGCGGCGCGGATGACCTCGCGCTGCCACTCGAAGGGAATCGAGAGCGAGCGGACCCAGTCGCGCCAATAGTCGGTGGTCTTGTCGAGAAACTCGCGCGAGGTCGTCTCGATCTCCGCGCGCAGCGCCTCGTCCGAGCCGATGAAGAAGGAGAACGGCTTCTCGACCGCGAAGGGGATGCTCTCCAGCACATAGGAGACCGGGGCGTCGGTGGTCAGCCGGATCGTCTGGTCGGCGCCGACGAAGCGGACATGGTTGGAGCCACGGGTGATCTCGTCCGGCTCCTCGCCGAGGCCGAGGCAGGGCTTGACCACGACGCGGATGCGCGGCCGGCCGGAGATGCGGCGGACGCGGCGCACCAGCTGCGGCGGCCGGAAGAAGCGCTCGAAGCGGACGAAGCGCGGGGCGAAGTCGAGGATCTCCAGCGCATTGCCCTGGTCGTCGGAGAGCACCGAGGAGAGGATCGCGGTGTTGTCGAGATAGCTCTGCTCGCAACGCGTCATCCCGACCATCTCGATGGCGAAGACGCCCTTCTTCGGCATGGCATCGCCATCGTCGATCTGGTTGTCGATCAGCGAGCAGAAGACCGGATCGCGGTCGAAGCGCGGGAAACAGCTCCAGACGATGCGCGCCTGGCGATCGATCAGCGCGGCGATCGTGCAATTGCCGATGACGCCGAGATCGAGCGAGGCCACTCTCGGCGAGGCGGTGGTCGTCACAGTCATGCCAATCCCTGAAGTCAGCTCTGAAGGAAGGATTCGAGCGTGAAGTCGCCGCCTTCGGCGGCGGCGAGAAGTACATGGCGCAGCGCCGTGGGCGAGGCCAGGCGATGACGGGCACAGGTCTCGCCATCGCCGATCCGGATCGAAAGGCCGTCTAGAGCATTGACAGCGGTGAAGCCGTCTTCGTCCGTGATGTCGTCGCCGATGAAGACCGGCGTGCGGCCGACATAGCCGTCCTGCTGCAGCAGCCAGCCGATCGCGCCGCCCTTGCTGGCGGTCGCCGGGACCAATTCGGCGACAGCCTTGCCGCGTTGCAGGCGCATGGACGGGCCGATCTCGGCAGCGACGTCCTCCATCAGCGCCAGTGCCTCGTCCGCGAGCGAAGGAGCCAGCCGCCAGTGCAGCGCCACCGATTGGCGCTTGTCCTCGACGATGACACCGACATGGGCGCTGGCGAAGCGGACCATCCTGCGGGTCGCGGCATGCAGCGCCTCCGAAGGTGCAGCCAGCGGCGCATCGGCACCTCCCAGACGAATCTGGGCACCATGCAGGCCGGCAGCATCGAAGCGATACGGCGTCATCATCTCGTCGAGCAGAGCGACGGGTCGGCCCGAAACCAGCGCCAGCGCGCCGCCCAGCCGCAGGCGCAGCGCCTCCAGCGCGCCCGGCAGGCGCCGATCAATCTTCACATTCTCCGGCGAGGGCGCGATCTCGACCAGGGTTCCGTCGAAATCCAGGAACAGCGCGATCTGCCCGGTGAGGGCAACGGCTTTGGCGGGTGGCTCGGCGATTTCGGGGCTCAGCATCTCTGACATGGCGGTCTGGTTAGAGGGCGAAGCGGGCGAAAGGACGACAATCAAGAACCGGTCCCCTCATCGCCACATTCGAGGTTCAGTTTGGCGCGAGGTCGCCATGATCCGGTCACGGCGGCGACGCGATCCGGCCGGGGAGCCGGCCTGCACACGAAACATTACGCCTGCCCGCGCGTTCTGTTCCCGCGCCCTTGCGGCAAGCGTCAGCGAAAATTGTGAGGCATCATGCGTCTTGTCGTCGTGTCCAACCGCGTCACCATGCCCGAGCGGGGCGAAAAGGTGGCGGCAGGTGGCCTGGCGGTCGCGCTGCGCTCGGCACTCGAACAGCATGGCGGCCTCTGGTTTGGCTGGAGCGGGGCGATCAAGGCGGAGCCCGCGACCAGCGTCGAGCCGGTGCGGCACGGCAAGGTCAGCTACGCCGTCACCGACCTGACCGAAGCCGAACGCCAGAGCTACTATCTCGGCTTCGCCAACCGGGCGCTCTGGCCGCTGATGCACTACCGGCTCGGCCTGACCGAGTTCAGCCGCGCCGACTATGCCGGTTATCTCGGCGTCAACCGCCGCTTCGCCCGGCTGCTGATGCCGCTGCTCAAGCCCGACGACATCATCTGGATCCACGATTACCACCTGATCCCGCTCGCGGCCGAGCTGCGTCGGCGCGGCGTCACCAATCGGATCGGCTATTTCCATCACATCCCCTGGCCCTCGGCCGACGTGTTCGGCGCCCTGCCCTTCTCCTCGACGCTGATCAGCACGATGACCGCCTATGACCTCATCGGTCTGCAGACCCAGAACGACGTCGCCAACCTGATCGGCGGGCTGATCGCGCTCTGTGGCGCGCGCCGCGACGGCAACCGGGTCAAGACCGGCCAGCGCGAGGCGGTGGTGCAGGCGTTCCCGATCGGCATCGATGTCGAGGGCTTCCGCAAGCTCGCGCAGGCCTCGGTCCGAGCGGCGACACAACCGGTCCGGGCGACGACCGCCCCGCTCGGCGGCCGCAAGCTGGTGATCGGCGTCGACCGGCTCGACTATTCCAAGGGCATCGTCCAGCGGCTGGAAGCCTTCGGCACCTTCCTGCGCAACCACCCCGAACATCGCAGTGCGGTCGGCCTTCTGCAAATCGCGCCGCCTTCGCGCAGCGACGTGCCGGAGTATGCCGAGCTCGACCGGATGTCGGACGAGGTCGCCGGCCGCCTCAACGCAGCGCTCGGCGAGTTCGACTGGACGCCTATCCGCGTGGTGAAGAAGGCCTATTCGCGTAGCGCCCTCGCCGGCCTCTACCGGCGCGCCCAGGTCGGGCTGGTGACGCCGATGCGCGACGGCATGAATCTCGTCGCCAAGGAATATGTCGCCGCGCAGAACCCCGATGATCCTGGGGTTCTGGTGCTGTCGCGTTTCGCCGGCGCAGCGCAGCAGCTCGGCGAGGCGCTGATCGTCAATCCCTTCGACACCCATGAGGTCGCCGAAGCGATCAGGACCGCGCTCGCCATGCCGCTATCGGAACGGCTGCGCCGCTTCGAGCGGCTCTATGCGACGATCTCCTCGACCGACATCGACTGGTGGACGTCGCGCTACCTCGCCGCGCTCTCCGGGCTCGATATCCCCAGCGGCGACATCGTGCCGCCAGGGCGGCCGAAACCGCTGCGCAGCACACGCAAATCAGGCACAAACACCAACTCCGCACGCGCAAATACGCCTCCCCATACCTCTCGGCCGGCGCAAGGCAGCGGCGACCTTGCTCACGGCAAGGCCTTGCCGAATGCTCCCTCCGCTGGCTAGAAGCTCCTCGCCAGAGCCCGGTCCGATCGAGCTCTAGGGGCGGCAGACCCCGGCTTTCGCTTGCGACTCAGCCGTTGCGGTGTCAGGTCTGCTGGGGGTATTCGGCTGACATGGCCGTGGAGGCGGGCGGAGGGCTTTCTTGATGCGAGGCGCACTCGGGGGATCGGGCGTGCTGCTGCGCCGACTCCGCGAGGTGATGGCGGCGCCGGTCAGTCCGCAGGAGCGGCTCGACAGGCTCGTCGTCGTGATCGCCGGCAACCTCGTGGCCGAGGTCTGCTCGGTCTATGTCCTGCGCGAAGACGCCTCGCTCGAACTCTACGCTACCGAAGGCCTGAACCGCGAAGCGGTCCACCTGACCACCATGCGCGCCGGCGAAGGCCTGGTCGGCCTGATCGCCAGCGAGGCGGAGCCGATCGCGCTCTCCGACGCGCAGTCGCACCCGGCCTTCTCCTACCGGCCGGAAACCGGCGAAGAGATCTACCGGTCCTTCCTCGGCGTGCCGATCCTGCGCGGCGGCGCGGTGATGGGCGTGCTCGTTGTGCAAAACCGAGCCTCGCGCGTCTACAGCGAGGACGAGGTCGAGTCGCTGCAGACCACGGCCATGATCATGGCCGAGATGATCGCGGCCGGCGGCCTGAAGGCGCTGTCGAAGCCAGGCGCCACCATAGGCCTTGAGCGGCCGATCCACAGCATCGGCACCACCCTCGCCGACGGCGTCGGCCTCGGCCATGCCGTGCTGCACGAGCCGCGCGTCGCGATCACCAACCTGATCGCCGAGGATCCCGGCCGCGAGGTGCAGCGGCTGGAAGCGGCGATCGCGACGATGCGGCTCGCCATCGACGAATTGATCGAGCGCGGCGACGTCGCCCATACAGGCGAGCACCGCGACGTGCTCGAGACCTTCCGCATGTTCGCGCATGACCAGGGCTGGCTCCGGCGCATGCGCGAGGTGGTGATGACCGGTCTCACCGCCGAGGCCGCGGTCGAGCGCGTCCAGTCGGACACCCGCGCCAAGATGCTACGCCAGACCGATCCTTATCTGCGCGAGCGCCTGCACGATCTCGACGACCTCGCCAACCGCCTGCTGCGCACGCTGGTCGGCAAGCCCAACGGGGTCATGCGCGAGGAACTGCCGGAGAACGCGATCCTGATCGCGCGCTCGATGGGACCGGCGGCGCTGCTCGACTATGACCGCCGGCATCTGCGCGGCGTCGTGCTCGAGGAAGGCGGCCCGACCAGCCACATCGCCATCGTGGCGCGGGCGCTCAATATCCCCGTGGTCGGCGAGATCGCCAACGCGACCGCACTGATCCAGGCTGGCGATGCCGTCATCGTCGACGGCCAGGCCGGCGAGGTGCAGATCCGGCCGCAGCCGGATGTCGAGAACGCCTACAAGGACAAGGCGCGGCTGCGCGCCCGCAAGCAGGAGCAGTACCGCAAGCTCAAGACGCAAGCCTCTGTGACCAAGGACGGCGTCGAGATCCAGCTGCAGATCAATGCCGGCCTGCTCGTCGACATGGCCAATCTGGAGGAGACCAACGCCTCGGGCGTCGGCCTCTTCCGCACCGAATTGCAGTTCATGGTGGCGCAGCACATGCCGACCACGGCCGAGCAGCAGGCGCTCTACGACGCCGTGCTCAAGGCCGCCGACGGCCGGCCGGTGACCTTCCGCACGCTCGACATCGGCGGCGACAAGGTGCTGCCCTATATGGAACGGCTCGAAGAGGAAAATCCGGCGCTCGGCTGGCGCGCCATCCGCATCGGGCTCGACCGGCCGCGGCTGCTGCGTGGGCAGGTCCGGGCGCTGCTGCGGGCCGGCGCCGGCTCCGACATGAAGATCATGCTGCCCATGGTCGCGACGGTGAACGAGTTCCTGCGCGCGCGCATGCTGGTGCGGCGCGAGCTTGCCATGCTGGAGCGCGACGGCCGCGCCGCGCCGGCGAGCCTGAAGCTCGGCGTCATGGTCGAGGTGCCCTCGCTGCTGTTCGAACTGCCGGAGATCGCGCGCGAGGCCGATTTCCTTTCGATCGGCACCAACGACCTGATGCAGTTCCTGTTCGCGGCCGATCGCGAGAACAAGCGCGTCTCCGACCGTTTCGACCCGCTCGGCGCCGCCGGCCTGCGGGCGCTGCGCAACATCATCGACGAGGCCGGCAAGGCGGGCTGTCCGGTCACCGTCTGCGGCGAAATGGGCGGCAAGCCGATCGAGACGCTGGCGCTGATCGCGCTGGGCTACCGCTCCTTCTCGATGTCGGCGGCCTCCGTCGGCCCGGTGAAGGCGATGCTGCGGGCGCTCGATGCCGGCAAGGCGCGCCAGCGCCTCGACGCATGGCTGTCCTCCTCCGATGGTGCAGCCAGCCTGCGCCCACTGCTCGCCGCGCTCGCCGCCGAGATGAAGGTGCCGGTCTAGCGACGCTTCCTTCGCCGCCCGCACCCGCCTCCTTTTTCCGTTCAAGAACGTTTTTCGCATCATGTCGCTTCAGCTCCCGCAAGACCGCCTCGACTCGATCGTCGCCCGCCACGCCGCAGCGAGCGACGCCATCAACCATGCGACCGAGGCGGCCCGCGTCGTCGAATTGTCGAAGGAGCTGGCCGAGCTCGATCCGGTGGTCGCGGCGATCGCGGCTTGGCGCAAGGCGCAGATCGGGCTTGAGGAAGCGCTGGCGCTGATCGACGATCCCGCCACCGACGCCGAGATGCGCGACCTCGCCTATGAGGAACGCGACGCGGCCCGGGCCGAGATCGACGAGCGCGCAAGAGAGATCCTGATCGCGCTCCTGCCCAAGGATGCCGCCGACGAGCGCGGCGTCATCCTCGAAATCCGCGCCGGCACCGGCGGCGACGAGGCCTCGCTCTTCGCCGGCGACCTCTTGCGCATGTACCAGCGCTATGCCGCCGGCAAGGGCTGGAGCGTCGACATCCTGACCGAGAGCGAAGGCACGGTCGGCGGATTCAAGGAAGTCATCGCCGAGATCGCCGGCAAGGGCGTCTATGCCCGGCTGAAATACGAATCCGGCGTGCACCGGGTGCAGCGTGTGCCGGACACCGAGGCGAGCGGGCGCATCCACACCTCGGCGGCGACCGTCGCCATGCTGCCGCTCGCCGGCGAGGTCGATGTCACCCTCGACGAGAAGGACCTGCGCATCGACACGATGCGAGCCCAGGGCGCCGGCGGCCAGCACGTCAACAAGACCGAGTCCGCTGTCCGCCTGACCCATATTCCGACCGGCATCGTCGTGCTGGTCCAGGACGAGCGCTCGCAGCACAAGAACAAGGCGCGCGCCTATGAACTGATGCGGGCCAAGCTCTACGACATGGAGCGCAGCCGCGCCGACGCCGAGCGCTCGGCCGACCGGCGCTCGCAGGTCGGCTCCGGCGACCGCTCCGAGCGTATCCGCACCTACAACTTCCCGCAGGGGCGCGTCACCGACCACCGCATCAACCTGACGCTCTACAAGCTCGACGAGATGATGCAGGGGCTGGTGCTCGACGAGATCATCGACGCACTGACGGCGCAGCGGCAGGCCGAGCTGCTTGCCGAGCAAGGCAGCGTGTGAAACCTTCGCCGCTCTCGCGCGTTCTGGACGCACCGACCGTTCTTCTTGGGGAGGATAGAGAGATGAAAGTCCTGTTCAGCGCCATTGCCCTCGCCGCCGCCGTCGCCTTCTTGCCGGCCTCGGCGGGCGCGCAGGAGCGGACCGCGAAGAAGATACTCAGCGGCCAGCCGGCGACGCTCCATAACGCCAAGACCGAGTCGCAGGCGCGGCGCGATTGCCAGCGTCAATTCCGGGGCGCTAAGGAGAGCAAGTCCGCACTGCGGATCAAGATGAAGGAATGCGTCCGCGAAGGGATGCAAGGCAACTGACCGGCACCATGCCGGGCCAAGGATATACTTGAGCGGCTCAGCCAGACCGACCGACGCGATCACGCCCGTTGCCATGCTGGCAGCGGGCGAAGCTGTGTCTACTGTCCGGAAAGCGATCGCGCTGGCGCTGAAGCGCGCCCGCATCGCCGACTTCACCTTCGAGGCCCGCATCCTGATCGAGGATCTCGCGGGTGGTAGCGATCCGATCGATGGAGTGGCTGCCGCCAGGTTGAACGATGCGCTGGCGCGGCGCCTCGCCGGCGAGCCGTTCTGGCGCGTCCTCGGCGCACGCGAGTTCTGGGGCCTGAGCTTTTCGCTCTCGCCCGGCACGCTGGAACCGCGGCCGGACAGCGAGACCCTGATCGAAGCGGCGCTGCGCCATCTCGCCTCGCGCCGGCATGACAAGCTGCGCATGCTCGACCTCGGCACCGGCACCGGCTGCCTGCTGATCGCGACGCTGCGCGAGTTCCCGCAGGCGAGCGGGCTCGGCATCGACCTGTCGCCCGATGCGGTCGGGACTGCGACCGGGAATGCCGCGCGCAATGGCGTCGGCGAGCGCGCCGCCTTCCGCCAAGGCGACTGGACAGCCGGCATCGACGAGCGCTTCGACCTCATCCTGTCGAACCCGCCCTATATCGGCAGCGCCGAGATCGCCTGTCTCGACCAGAACGTGCGCGAGCACGATCCGCTTCTGGCCCTCGATGGCGGGCCGGACGGGCTCGATGCCTATCGCGCTCTCGCTGTTGCCCTGCCCGGCCATCTCGCGCCCGGCGGCCTCGCCATTCTCGAGATCGGAGCCGGCCAGGAGGAGGCGGTCGTCGCGCTGATGAGCCAGGAGGGATTGCATCATCTCGACTCCCGGCGCGACCTCGGCGGCCATATTCGCGCCCTCGTCTTCGGGCATCATCCTTGAACGGTGCACAGCAAGCTGCGCGAATTTGCTTGGAAGAAGCGGCAAAACCCGCTATGCACGCATGGTCTTGAAGACAGTGTCGACAGCACATAACCTTTGGCTAGGTTCCGCGGAGCGGACCGAACCCTCGGATCACTGCCAGAATCGACGTTACTGACATAGCGAGACCGAGGCTCCGAATGGGCGAGATGCCGTTCGGAGGGGGAGCCGGCAAGGCTCCATTGGAAAGAGCGCGTGAAGACCCATACCGGCGCAGAGCCCTTCCAGGTCGAACTTTTCAAGCGCGGCGACGCAACCCGCCGCGCGACACGACGTGCATGACGACCTCAAGGTTGCTTCGAATGAACACAACGCGAGACAGACGCGAATGAGACCAGGTCAGAACCGGCGCATGCGCGGCCGCAACAACAACAATAACAATAACAACAATGGTAACCGGAAATCTCCTAACCCGCTGCAGCGGAGCTACGAGTCGAATGGTCCGGACGTCAAGGTCCGCGGCACGGCGCAACATGTCGCCGAGAAGTACCTGCAGCTCGCCCGCGACGCCCAGTCTTCGGGTGATCCGGTTGCGGCCGAGAACTATTTCCAGCACGCCGAGCACTACTATCGCATCCTGCTCGCGGCGCAGGAACAGATGACCCAGCAGTTCGGGCACACCTTCCAGCCGAATCGCGCCTTCGTCGAAGATGCCGACGAGCAGGAGGAGGAAGGCGACGAGGACGGCGGCTTCCAGGGCGGCCAGCCCCAGGGCGAGCGCCAGCACAACGGCGTGAACGGCCATGGCGGCCAGGCTGAGGACGGCGAAGGCGGCCAGAACAATGGCCAGCGCTTCGACCGACCGCAGCGCCAGGACCGGCAGGACCGCAATTTCGACCGCAACGGCCAGCGCCGCTTCGATCGCAACGATCGCCAGGATCGGGGCGAGCGTCAGGATCGCGGTGACAGGCAGGACCGCGGCGAGCGTCGCTTTGACCGGAACGAGGGTCAGAACGGCTCCTATATGCCGCGTCCCGAGGCCCAGCCCGGCGCCGAGCAGCCCGACATCGCGCCTGTGCAGCATCAGGGCGAGCGTCGCTTCGAGCGGCCGGAACGCCAGGAGCGCCCAGACAGGCCGCCGCGCGGCGAGCGTCCTTCGCGCCGCGACCGCGAGGAAACCCGCGCCAGCCAGGAGGAGCAGGATGCTCCGGCCGGGCTGCCGGCCTTCCTGACCACGCCGACCCGCGTACCGATCGCGATCGCCGAGGAAACCGAGGCTCCGGTCGCTGCCGCCGCTCCGGTGGAAGCTCCCGAAGAGGCTCCGGCCGAGGCGGCCGAGAAGCCCAAGCGTCCCCGTGCCCGCCGGCGTTCGCCGCGCGAGGTGATGGACGCGCTCGGCAACGACGCCGGCGAGACGCCGGCCGAGTAACCTCGCCGAATAGCTTGAATGATGCAGGGGGCCCGCAAGGGCCCTTTTGCTGTTTCAGGCGACGCCGAGCGCAGCCGGCTCGCTCGCCTCGACCAGGGTCAGCCGCTCGCCTTCGCCAAGCGTTCCGCCGGTAATGATCCGGCAATAGATGCCGCAATCGACGTGGCCATAGCCCTTCATCAGCGCCTTCGGGATCTGCAGGTCGCGGATACCGGTCACCGGGTCGACATTGGTGGCGGCGCAGCGCTCGATCCGCTTGATCACCTGGAGCCGCAGGCCCGACGGCGCGACCAGCTCGCGGTCCGCCAGGTCAAGCTCGGCCCAGGCCCGCAGCTCCTCGACCATGATATTGCCGCGGAAGCGCAGCGGATCGACGGCAACGCCGAGCCGGGTTTCCAGATCGGCGACGCTGGCGAGGTTGATGATCGAGACGAAGCCGGAGCGTGAATCGGTGAAGCGGTAGCCCTGCGGGGCCGTGAGCAGGCGCGGCTCGCCACGCAATTCGTCCGACATGAAGGCCTTGAAGAAGGCGCTGAGTTGTTCTCGTCCGGCGGCCGTTCCGGTCGCGGCGCGGGTCTCCGTACCGTCATGGCCGATGACGAGATCGCCGCTGGCATCGTCGTAACGCGTGCGCAGCCGCGCCAGCGACTCGTTGCGCATCAGCATCAGATATTTGATCTTGGGCTGGTGCACCGGCTCGGCCGGATCGAAGCCGGAAGGCCCGTTCTCAATGGCGAAGAGCCGGTCGCCGGGGAAATAGCCGCCGGTCGGCAATTCGGCCCGGCTCAGGCGCTCGGGCGACAGACCCTTGACCGGATAGCGATATAGCGAAGCGACGCGCATGGGCCCTGCCCTTCCGATTGCGAGGCGGCGGAACCTGCCATGACGGGCGGCGGGATGCTACCGCGAGTGCCGCCGCGGCCGATGAAAGGATTGCATCGATCCGATCAATACGGCTGCTCTGCGCCCTCTTCCGCCTCCTCGTCGAGGATCGAACGCTGGCAGCCCCAGCCGGAGAGCACGTCGTCAATCGCCTCGGCGACAAAGAAGCGGGCGGCATCGCGCTCATAGCCCTCGGCGAGCAGCCGGTCATAGTCGGTATGGCTGTGCCGGACATGAGATCCCAGCGCGAGCCAGAGCGCGGTCGAGGGCGGCAGCGCCTTCATCTGCACCCGGCCGGCCAATGCCAGCACCGTTTCGGCATCGGCCAGCGGGATGCCGGGCACGAGCGCCCGCAACGCCCTTCGAATCGCCTGTTGCCGCTTGGTGCCGACCATGATCGCAGGCTGGGCGCAGGCTTTGACAAAGGTCAACGCCAAAGCTGCGCCCAGCCCCTTCCGTTGCGGGAAAGCAACACTATCTCTTGGGGCGAAGGGCTGCCCATCAGGGGGCCCTATCCCATTGAAAGGCAGCCGGCTCCGCCGCTTCGGGGCGCGACCGGCGGGCGGAGGCAACTGAATGAACATCGAGAAATACACCGACCGGGCCAAGGGATTCCTGCAGGCCGCGCAGACGATTGCGATGCGCGACGGCCATCAGCAGTTCACGCCCGAGCATGTGCTGAAGGCGCTGCTCGACGACGGCGAAGGCATGGCTGCCGGGCTGATCGACCGCTCCGGCGGGCAGTCGCGGCAGGCCAGGCAGCTGGTCGACGCGGCCCTCGCCAAGCTCCCCAAGGTGAGCGGCGCGGGCGCATCGAGCCTGCACCTCACGCCTGCGCTGGCGCGCGTCTTCGACACGGCCGAGAAGGCGGCGGACAAGGCCGGCGACTCGTTCGTCACGGTCGAACGGCTACTGCTCGCGCTGGCGATCGAGAAGGACAGCGAGGCCGGCAAGATCCTGGCCAAGGCCGGCGTCACACCGCAGGGCCTGAATGGCGCGATCGAGGCGATCCGCAAGGGCCGCACCGCCGATTCCGCTTCGGCCGAGCAGGGCTATGACGCGCTGAAGAAATATGCGCGCGACCTCACCGCCGCGGCGCGCGAGGGCAAGCTCGACCCGGTGATCGGCCGCGACGAGGAGATTCGCCGCACCATCCAGGTGCTGAGCCGGCGCACCAAGAACAACCCGGTGCTGATCGGCGAGCCCGGCGTCGGCAAGACCGCGATCGCGGAAGGCCTGGCGCTGCGCATCGTCAATGGCGACGTGCCCGAGAGCCTGAAGGACAAGGAGCTGCTCGCCCTCGACATGGGCGCGTTGATCGCCGGCGCGAAATATCGCGGCGAGTTCGAGGAGCGGCTGAAGGCCGTGCTCTCCGAGGTCTCGGCCGCGGCGGGCGGCGTCATCCTGTTCATCGACGAGATGCACACGCTGGTCGGCGCCGGCAAGACCGACGGCGCGATGGATGCGTCCAACCTGCTGAAGCCTGCCCTCTCGCGCGGCGAGCTGCACTGCGTCGGTGCGACCACGCTCGACGAGTACCGGAAGTATGTCGAGAAGGATGCGGCGCTGGCGCGGCGCTTCCAGCCCGTCTTCGTCGACGAGCCGACGGTCGAGGATACGATCTCGATCCTGCGCGGCCTGAAGGAGAAGTACGAGCAGCACCACCGCGTGCGCATCACCGACTCGGCGCTGGTCTCCGCCGCGACGCTGTCGAACCGCTACATCACCGACCGCTTCCTGCCCGACAAGGCGATCGACCTCGTCGACGAGGCCTCGGCGCGCCTGCGCATGCAGGTCGATTCCAAGCCCGAGGAGCTCGACTCGATCGACCGCGAGATCGTCCGCCTGAAGATCGAGCAGGAGGCGCTGAAGAAGGAAAGCGATGCCGGCTCGAAGGAGCGGCTGAAGCGGCTGGAGTCCGAGCTCACCGAGCTCGAGGCGCGTTCGGCCGCGATCACCGCGACCTGGAAGGCGGAGAAGGACAAGCTCGGCCAGGCGGCGGAGATCAAGACCAAGCTCGACAACGCCCGCAACGAGCTCGCCCAGGCGCAGCGCAAGGGCGAATACCAGCGCGCCGGCGAGCTCGCCTATGGCGAGATCCCGCAGCTCGAGAAGGCGCTGGCCGAGATCGAGGCCAAGGGCGACACCTCCGGCATGGTCGAAGAGGCCGTGACGCCGGACCATGTCGCACAGGTCGTCTCGCGCTGGACCGGCGTGCCGGTCGACAAGATGCTGGAGGGCGAGAAGGAGAAGCTCCTGCATATGGAGCAGAGCCTCGCCAACCGCGTCGTCGGCCAGGCGGAAGCGGTCGAAGCCGTCTCCAAGGCTGTCAGGCGGGCGCGTGCCGGCCTGCAGGATCCGAACCGGCCGATCGGCTCGTTCATGTTCCTCGGGCCTACCGGCGTCGGCAAGACCGAATTGACCAAGGCCCTGGCCTCGTTCCTGTTCGACGACGAGACGGCGATGGTCCGGCTCGACATGTCCGAATACATGGAGAAGCACTCGGTCAGCCGGCTGATCGGCGCGCCTCCCGGCTATGTCGGCTATGAGGAAGGTGGCGCGTTGACCGAAGCCGTGCGACGCCGGCCCTACCAGGTCGTGCTGTTCGACGAGGTCGAGAAGGCGCATCCGGACGTGTTCAACGTCCTCCTGCAGGTACTCGACGACGGACGCCTGACCGATGGCCAGGGCCGCACGGTCGACTTCCGCAACGTCTTGATCATCATGACCTCCAATCTCGGTTCGGAGTTCCTGGTGAACCAGCCGGAAGGTCAGGACAGCGATGTCGTGCGCGACGAAGTCATGGGCGTGGTCCGCCACGCCTTCCGGCCGGAGTTCCTGAACCGGATCGACGACATCATCCTGTTCCACCGCCTGCGGCGGTCGGACATGGGCGCGATCGTCGACATTCAGATGGCCCGGCTCGGCAAGCTGCTGATCGACCGCAAGATCGTGCTCGACCTCTCGGAGGAGGCGCGCGACTGGCTGGCCGAGAAGGGCTACGACCCCGCCTATGGCGCGCGCCCGCTGAAGCGCGTGATCCAGAAGTCGGTGCAGGACCCGCTGGCCGAATTGCTGCTCGCCGGCACGATCCGCGACGGCGAGACCGTGCCGGTCACGGTCGGCCCCGCCGGGTTGATGCTCGGTGAGTTCACCGCCGCGAGCGAAAGCCGGCCGGCGGGTGTGGCGCTGAACTGAAGCGCATCACCATTGAAATGACGAAGGGCGCCGCTCATGCGGCGCCCTTTTCATTTTGGGTCGTCCCGGGCGACCGAAGGGAGACCCGGGACCCATGCCTGAGCATTCAGGAGCAAGGCTCAGGCATGGGTCCCGGATCGGCGCGGCTTCGTCGCTTGTCCGGGACGACCCAACCTCTTTGTCAGCTACTCCATCCGCGCGGCGGTCCGCATCACCGCCAGCGCCAGCGTCTGCGCCGCCGGGACGATGCTCTCGACCTCGAGGAACTCGTCCGGCGTGTGCGCCATGCCGCCGACCGGGCCGACGCTGCACAGCGTCGGGCAGCCCTGTGCCGCGGTGAAGCCGGAATCCGCGCAGCCGCCGGTGTATTCCGCGGTCACGGCGATGCCGAGGCCGGCCGCCGCCTCGCGATAGGTGTCGTAGAGCAGGAGCGAATCCGGCGTCTGCTCCAGCGGGTAGAACTCGCCCTTGATGATCAGCTTCGCCGAGGAGCCCTCGACCACCGGCGTCTCGACGATGTCGCGGATCGCTGCGATCAGTTCCTCGCGCTGCGCCGGCGTCTTGTAGCGCAGGTCGATCTCGCACCAGGCCGAGGGCGCGACGGTGTTGACGGTCTGGCCGCCGCCGATCAGCCCGACATTGACGGTGATGCCGGCGGCGAGATCGGTCAGCCCCTGCAGGCGCGGGATCTTGTGGCCGAGATCGACGATCGCCGAGACACCCTTCTCGTAGTTCGCGCCGGAATGGGCCGCCCTGCCGGTGAACTCGGCACGCATGAACACCCCGCCCTTGCGGCCCGAGGTGACGGATTGCTTGTGATCGCGGCCATAGTCGGTGCCGGTCGGCAGGCGGCTCGGCTCGGCGTTGAAGACGCAGCGCGACTCGCGCGCCGCCGCCTCGATCACCGGGCGCGAGGATGGCGAGGCGATCTCCTCGTCGCTGGTGGTCAGCATCATCAGCGGCGCCTTCAGGCCGCCATTGGCGGCGAAGGCGGCGGCGACGAAGGCCTCGATCACGAGTCCGGCCTTCATGTCGGCGACACCAGGGCCATAGGCGCGCCCGTCGCAGATGGTGAAGGGCCGGCGGGTCGGCTCGCCCTCGGGAAAGACCGTATCGCGATGGCCGAGCAGCAGGACCGGCCGCTGGTCGTTCGCGGTCGGATTGGGCAGGCGCGCCTTGACCGCGTCGCCATAGCGCGCATCCGGCACGATCTCGACCGAGAGGCCGTTCGCCTCGTGGAAGCGCGCCAGCACCTGCCCGGCCCGGTCGACGCCGGCCTTGTCGTAGGAGCCGGAGTCGGTATCGACCATCTCGCGCAGCAGATCGATCATCGCCTGCTTGCGCTCGCCGAGCCAGGCGAGGATGCGGGCTTCTTCCTGTGTCGTGTCGGTCATGATGGCCTTCCGGCTGGTGGTGTGGCGGCGAGCTTAGCCAAGCCGCGCGAGCGCCGATAGGAGAGGCACGCAAGGCCGGCAGACCTCCGGCGCGGCCCGGCCTGCAAGAAGCGATTTCGGCCGAAATCACCGGCTTGGTTAAGCGAAAATTCAGCCAGACCGGAGAGGCTGCAGAGGGGGGATTGGCCTGCCGGCTTGCATCGGCCGTCCCAAATCGGACGCTCACAGGCTATCGGCGCATGCAGACAGATTCCGCCGCGACCTATCTGACGCAGCTGAGGTTGCGCGTCGGCGGGGCCCTGACTCTGTTGCTCTGGCTCTTCGTGCCGGCGACGGTGCTGGCCTCGTTCGCAGCCGGCAGCGTCGGGCAGCTGCAGCCCCTGCTGATCACGATCGGGCTGGCAGCCTTCGCGACCCTCGTCTGGCGGCGCGACCCGACGGGCATGGCGACGCAGCTCATCCTGTCGCTGGGAGCAACCGGCAGCGCGCTCGCCTTCACCTATGCGCTGAAAGGCGGCGAATGGCACGAGGCCGGCCACGCGGTGCTCCTGATCATGCTGACGCTTTCGGCCGGATGGTGCGCCTGGCAGCCGCTGGTGGCGGTCACCATCATGGCGCTTGCCCACGTCGCCATTCTCGACTTCTCCCAGCCCCGGACGGGCTTGGTCCTGCATGAGGATGCCCTCTTCTTCGCCTGCGTCCTCATCCAGCTCGGCCTTCTGCTCTGGATCATCCGGCAACAGAGCAGGACGCTGGCGACCGCCGGAGACATGGCCAACGAGGCGCGCCGCGATGCCACGGCGCAAGCCGATGAGCTGCATCAGGCGCAACTGCGCGACATGGAGCGCGAGGCGGCCCGCCGCAAAGCGACGCAGGACATCATCGCCAGCTTCAACACGCAGTTCCTCGCCACGCTCGAGACGGTGCTGCAGGACATCCGCGACCTCAAGGCGCGCGCCGCCTCCCTCGACGACATCGCCAACATCGCCAACGGGGAGGTCACTGCCGTCGCCTCGACCTCGGAGCAGTCCTCGCGCAACGTCTCGGACGTCGCTGCCGCCACGGAACAGCTCTCGACCGCGATCACCGCGATCGACCGCCAGCTCGCCACCACCCAGACGCTGGTCGCCGACATGAATGGCAGCGCTCGCACCACCGCCGGCACGGTCAGCGTGCTCGACCAGGCGGTGCAGCGCATCGACGGCATCGTCGCGCTGATCCGCGGCATCGCCGAGCAGACCAATCTGCTGGCGCTGAACGCGACGATCGAGGCCGCCCGCGCCGGAGACGCCGGCAAAGGCTTCGCCGTGGTCGCCGGCGAGGTGAAGAGCCTGTCTCACCAGACCGCGATCGCGACGCAGGACATTGCCGGCCAGATCGCCGAGATCAAGCAGGCTACGGCCGGCGTGGTCGAGACGATCACCAGGCTGAGCGTCGGCATGGCCGACATGGACGAGCGCACGCTCTCGATCACCGCGGCGCTGGAGGAGCAGGGCCAGATGACCCATGTCATCAGCCGCAGCATCGCCGAGGTCGCGACCGGCACGGAATATCTGGCGCAGACCACCAACAATATCCGTGGCTCGGCCAACCAGACGCATGAGGTCGCGAATGCCGTGCTCGTCTCGACCACGGCGCTCGAGGGCAAGGCCGAGGAGCTGGAAAAATCGGTGCACCAGTTCCTGCAGCGCGTCGCCGCTGCCTGAGGCGCAACCCTTTCGGGGAGCGGGCAGCCCGATCGGTCAGATCCTTGCCGCACCCTCGCGCGCATGGGCGCTCAGATAGGCGACCGCAGCCGCGACACCGCCCTCGCCATGCGGAATACCCTTGGCCTGCAACGCCATCTCGACCGCGCTCAGGCTGCCCAGCACCATCGGCGCGTTGACATGGCCCATATGGGCGATGCGGAAGGCCTTGCCGGTGAGATCGCCGATGGCGAGGCCGAGCGTCACGCCGCAGACCTGCTGCGCATAGTCGGTGATTCCAGCCGGGTCGCCGTCGACCAGGATGGCGGTGACCGAAGCAGCGCGCTGCGACGGCTCGACGACGTTGAAGCTCAGCACCTGACCCTCCGCCCATTTCGACATGGCGGCCTGCGTCGCGGCCGCCAGCAAGGCGTGCCGCCGCCAGACGGCTTCGAGGCCCTCGGCGAAGATCATGTCGAGCGCGGCGCGCAGCCCGAACATCAGATGCTCCGGCGGCGTGCCGCAATGTTTCATGTAGAGCAGCGGGTCCAGGCGCGCGGTCCAGTCCCAATAGGGCGTGCGCATGTTGGCGTCGCGGTGCGACTGCAAGGCCTTGGCGTTGGCAGCGACGAAGGCGAGGCCGGGCGGGGTCATCAACCCTTTCTGCGAGGCCGACATCGCGACATCGACGCCGAAGGCATCCATCTCGAACGGCATGCAGCCGAGCGCGGCGACGCCATCGACCATGTACAGCGCCGTATGGCCGGCGGCGTCGATGGCGCGGCGGATCGCCTGGATGTCGTTGACCACGCCGGAGGCGGTGTCGATCTGGACGGTCAGGACCGCCTTGATCGCGTGCTCCCTGTCCTGCCGCAAGCGCTCCTCGACCGCAGCCGGATCGACCGCTGCGCGCCAGGAACCGGCGAGCACCTCGACATCGGCGCCCATGAACCTTGCCATCTCGCCCCAACCGACGGCGAAGCGGCCGCTGGCGAGCACCAGCACCTTGTCGCCGCGGGAGAGCACATTGGTGAGCGCCGCCTCCCAGCCGCCATGGCCGTTGGCGGCGTAGAGGAAGGTCTCGCCCGCCGTGCGGAAGACCGCCTTGAGATCGCCGAGCAGGCTTTCGGTCAGGTCGACGATCGTCTTCGAGGCGAGCTCCTCGGCCGGGCGCATCATCGCCTGGAGGACGCGGTCGGGAATATTGGTCGGGCCCGGCATGGCGAGCAGGACCCTCCCGTTGGCAACACTCATGGAATCCCCCGCCCTACGCTCCGGGCCGGACGCGCTGAGCCAGCAGCACTCCGACAGCGCGATCCACAAAGCCGATCAACAGTGCAGAAATGGTTGCCGCGGCAGTCAGCGACGCGCTTCGGCCGCCATGCGCAGCGCAAAACCGGCGAGCATCGTGCCCATCAGCCAGCGCTGCACCAGCGCCCAGAACGGGCGCGTGCGCAGGAACACGGCGATGCCGCCGGCGGCGAAGGTGATCAGCGTGTTGACGCTGACCGAGACGATGATCTGGATGAGGCCGAGGACGATCGACTGGGCCAGCACGCTGCCGGCGGCGGGATCGATGAACTGCGGCAGCAGCGCCAGGTAGAACATCGCGATCTTCGGATTGAGCAGGCTGGTGAGGAAGCCCATCATGAAGAGCTTGCGCGGCCCGTCATGCTTGAGCTCGCGGACATGGAAGGGCGAGCTGCCGCCGGGCCGGACCGCCTGCCAGGCCAGCCAGAGCAGATAGGCGGCACCGGCGAGCCTGAGCGCGTCATAGGCGAAGGGCACGGCGAAGAGTAGCGCGGTGATGCCGAAGGCGGCGCAGAAGACGTAGAAGACGAAGCCGAGCGCGATGCCGCCGAGAGAGATCAGGCCGGAAGCCGGCCCCTGCGAGATCGAGCGCGAGATCAGGTAGATCATGTTAGGCCCGGGCGTCAGCACCATGCCGAAGGCCAGCAGGATGAAGGCGATCAGGTTGCCTGTGTCGATCATGGCGTGCTCCGGCGGTAAGGTTGCGCGACCATGGCATTGCCGGCGAAACGCCCGCAAGACGTCAGCCCATGACGCGGTTGCATCGCCGCCATCCCGCGTTGAACGTCGTTGACAGGAGATGGCGGGAACGAGTCGCCATCTGCCGGGTTTCATGGCGCACGATCTCCGGGGGGAGTTGCACCATGACCCTGTTCAGCCGCCTGCTCTATTCGGCCATCGCCGGCGCCCTGCTGCTGGCCTCCATCCTGCTGATGGCGGTCGCGGTCTCACGCACCTTCACCGGTTTCTGGACCGGGGAAGGTGCGCTCGACACCATGCTCGACGGGATCGGGCTGGTAATCATCGCGGTCGCCGTCGCCGATGTCGGCAAGTTCCTGTTCGAGGAGGAAGTCATCGCCGACCGGGAGCTCCGCCGCCCGGCCGAGGCGCGGGGCTCGCTGACCAAGTTCATGACGATCATCATCGTCGCGCTCAGCCTGGAATCGCTGGTGCTGATCACCAAGGCGGCGCGCGACAAGCCGGCCGATATCCTGTTCCCGGCCCTGTTGATGCTGGTCGCGGTCGCGGCGCTGGTCGGGCTCGGCCTGTTCCAGAAGCTCAGCCAGCATGCAACGGCGGCGATCCCCGACGATGTCGGCGACGACGAGGAGGAGCCGAAGGTTCGACGGCCGTCAAAGCCTGGAAGGGCTGCGTCGCAGAGCCAGTGACCAGCGGGGAACCCTCTCCTGTAAGGAGAGGGCAGGGTGAGGTGTAGGCCCTGTGACCGCGATCGCTCATCGCGCGGTCGGGTTCAGACCAACGTTTCCGGTCCGAACACCTCACCCCTACCCCTCTCCTTCCAGGAGAGGGGATCCCGCGCTAGCCGCGGATGTCCACCAGCATCAGGTCGGTATCATCCGGCTTCGCGCCCGCCGCGGTCAGCATGGCATGAACCTGGCCGCGATGATGGGTCTGGTGATTGAAGACGTGCATGACGAGGATCGGCGCCTGCATCGTCATCTCGCTTCCCGTCAAACCGGAGAACCAGGTCACATTCCCCGACAGCCATTCCGGCGAGAGATCTTCCGCCCAACCCAGGATCGTCTTGTCGAAATCGCGGCGCGCGACCTTCAGCTCCTCCCAGTCCTCGATCATCCGCGACGACTCGCGATTGGGCACGCTCGGCTTCGGCGTACCGGCAAAGCGCGACAGCCAGGTCTGGTCGGCCCAGAGCAGATGGCAGAAGGTGCCGTGGATCGAGCGGAAGAAGGCACCACGGTCCTGCCGGCGCGCCTCGTCGGCGAGCGTGTCCGCCGCCTCGTAAAGGCTGCGGTTCTGCCAGCGGTTATAGCGCGCCATGGTCGTGACATAGGCCGTGTCGATCATGGATTGCTCCCACCAACGCTCATTCCCATGAGCCCTCATCCTGAGGAGCCGCGCAAGCGGCGTCTCGAAGAATGATCCAGCCGGTACCAGAGCCTCCTGGAGCGCCCTTCGAGACGCAGCCTGAAGCTGCTCCTCAGGATGAGAGCTCGCGAGATTGATATCAGATGATGTTGGCCTCGCGCAGGGGCTGGCCCGCGACGATGCGCTCATGGCCGAGGTCGGCGAGATCGAGCGTAAGGTAGCGGCCGTTGACGATGTGTTCGGCGAGGCCGCGGCCGACAGCCGGCGATTGCTGCAGGCCGTGCCCGGAGAAGCCGTTGGCGAGATAGAGATTGGGCACGCCGACGGCGGGGCCGAGGATGGCGTTGCCGTCGAGCCCGTTCATGTCATAGGGACCGGCCCAGGCGCGGCCGGGCTTGATCGCCTCGAAGGCCGGGACGCGATGGGCGAGCGGCGCCCAGACATATTCCTCGAAGAAGGACCAGTCGACATCCTCGACATCGGCGTCGGTCTCGACCCATTCGCGGTCGAGCTCTTCCGGCGGCGAGGAGCCGCAGATGAACATCTGGCCGTCATTGCCGCGCTTGCCTTCGGGACGGACATAGGCGCCGGAGGTGTCGATCAGCAGCGGGCAGTTGTCGACCTCACCCTTGCAGGTGAAGCTGAAGACATAGCGCTTCATCGACTTTACGGGGATGGCGACGCCGGCGGTCGCGGCGAGCCTGGCGCCATGGGTGCCCGACGCGTTGACCGCGGCGGCGCAGGCGATGCGGCTGCCATCGGCCAGCTCGACGCCGGTGACGCGGCCGCCTTCGACGACGTAACCGGCGACTTCGCCCTGACGGTATTCGACGCCGAGCGAACGCGCCTTCTTGCGGAAGGCCTGCAGCAGGGCCCAGCCGTCGAACCAGCCTTCGCCGCTGACGCCATAGGTACCGCAGAGGAGATCCGAAGTATTTAGCCAGCTGAATTTGCTGCGCAGCATCTCTGCAGCATAGAGCGCGACATCGGCGCCTTCCTGCTGTTGAAGCTTTTGATTCTGCTCGAGAACCTTACGTCCCTCATCACCGGCGACATAGAGGTAGCCGCCCTCGTGGAGATCGATCGACGGCGCCTCGCCATCGACCGAGAGGTGCCGGCCTATATTGCGCAAAAACTCGATGCCGAAGAGGGAGACGCGGATATTCACAGCGCTGGAGAACTGCTGGCGGATCGAGGCGGCCGAGAGCGCCGAGGCCGAGAGCCGATAGGTCGGGTCCTTCTCGACGACGATCACCTTGCCCTTGAAGCCGGGATCGCTGGCGAGGTGATAGGCGACGGAGGAGCCGATCGCGGCGCCCCCGACGATGACGATGTCGGCCGAGGCTGGAGCGGAAGACATGAGTGACCTGCGCAAGCGGTGGTTCGTGATCTTTGCGCATGAATGACGACTCAACCGGCGCTTGTCGAGGGCCTAGTTCATCCCCTCGCATTCACCGAGGAGCCAGTCGCGGAAGGCGACCACTGCCGGCAGGCTCGCCTTGGCCTCGGGATAGACGAGGTAATAGCCCTCGGGCCCGCGCACCGGCCGATCGACCGGAATGACCAGTGCGCCCGAGCGCAGTTCCTCCTCGACCAGGATGCGCGGCACGATGGCGACACCGAGCCCCGCCACCGCCGCCTGCGCCACCATGGCGAACTGCTCGAAGCGCGGCCCCATCAGCGCCCGCTCCGGCGGCAGGCCCTGCTGCTCCAGCCAATTGGCCCAGGCGCGCGGGCGGGTCGATTGTTGCAGCAAGGGCTGGCGCAGCAGGTCAGCCGCCTCCCTGATGCCGGCCCGCGCCACCAGCGCCGGCGCTGCGACCGGCACGACCTCCTCGCCCATCAGGCGGTGCAGCCGAGCCCCGGGCCAGACCGGGAGGCCGAAATGGATGGCGGCATCGGCCGGGTCATGGGCGAAGTCGAAGGGCACCAGCTTGGTCGAGAAATTGATGGTGACGCCGGGATGCGCCTCGGTGAAGCGCGGCAGGCGCGGGATCAGCCAGCGCGTGCCGAAGGTCGGCAGGATGGCGAGATGCAGCAGGCCGGCACCGCCGCGAAAGGCCATGGCGGAGAGCGTCGCAGCAGCCAATCGCGAGAGCCCGTCGCGCACCTCGGCGGCATAGGCGCCGCCGGCCGGCGTCAGGCTGACGCGCTTCTTCACCCGCTCGAACAGCTTCAGGCCGAGATTCTGCTCGAGCAGCGCGATCTGGCGGCTGACCGCCCCTTGCGTCAGGTTGAGCTCCTCGGCGGCGCGGGTGAAGCTGCCATGGCGCGCCGCCGCCTCGAAGGCGGCGAGCGCCGAGAGCGACGGCACCGAGAGGCGGCCGGGAACGATCTCCGAGGTCATGATCTCGACTCATCAAGTCGTGAGAACATATCGATTGCGGAGAGCGGCTGGAAGAGGGCATTCTACCGTTCGAATGCCGGGCTGCATGTCGTGGCCCGATACGAGCCCTCATCCTGAGGAGCCGCGTAGCGGCGTCTCGAAGGATGCCCCAGATTGCACCGTTCCGACGGGCTGGAGCATCCTTCGAGACGCGCTTCCTTTGGAAGCGCTCCTCAGGATGAGGGCTGTGGTTCGCCGGCGATCAGGATCAAAGCACCCATGACGACCTCCCTTCCGAACGACGCCCTCGCCCTGCTGAAGCGCCTCGGTGTGCCGGATAGCGCCTATGCCGGCGCCGGCCTTTCCGCCCGCTCGCCGATCACCGGCGAGACCGTCGCGACGCTGCGCGAAACCTCGCCGGCAGAGGCCGAGGCCGCGATCGGCCGGGCCCAGTCGGCCTATCTCGCCTGGCGCAAGGTGCCGGCGCCGCGGCGCGGCGAATTCGTCCGCCTGCTCGGCGAGGAGCTGCGCACTCATAAGGCCGATCTCGGCCTCTTGGTGACGCTGGAGGCCGGCAAGGTCACCTCCGAGGGCCTCGGCGAGGTCCAGGAGATGATCGACATCTGCGACTTCGCCGTCGGCCTGTCGCGCCAGCTCTACGGCCTGACCATCGCGACCGAGCGCCCGAACCATCGCATGATGGAGACCTGGCACCCGATCGGCGTCTGCGGCGTGATCTCGGCCTTCAACTTCCCGGTCGCGGTCTGGTCGTGGAACGCGGCGCTCGCCTTCGTCTGCGGCGACAGCGTCGTCTGGAAGCCATCCGAGAAGACCCCGCTGACCGCGCTCGCCGTGCAGGCCATCGTCGAGAAGACGATGAAGCGCTTTGGTCCCGAGGCTCCCGTCGGTCTCTCGGAAATCCTGATCGGCGGCCGCGAGCTCGGCGACATCCTGGTTCAGGACCATCGCGTTCCCGTCGTCTCCGCCACCGGCTCGACCCGGATGGGCAAGGAGGTCGGCCAGAAGCTCGCCGCCCGCTTCGCCCGCGCCATCCTGGAGCTCGGCGGCAACAATGCCGCAATCGTCGCGCCGTCGGCCGATCTCGACATCGCCCTGCGCGGCATCGCCTTTGCGGCGATGGGCACTGCCGGTCAGCGCTGCACCACGCTTCGCCGCCTGATCGTGCATGAGAGCGTCTACGACCAGCTCGTGCCGAAGCTCGCCAAGGTCTACGGCTCCGTGAAGATCGGCGATCCCCGCGAGGCCGGCATTCTGGTTGGCCCACTGGTCGACGAGGCCGCCTATCAGGGCATGCAGAAGGCGCTGTCCGAGGCCAAGGCCGAAGGCGGCAAGGTCCATGGCGGCGAGAAGGTCGATGTCGGCTCAGGCGGCTTCTATGTCCGCCCGGCCCTGGTCGAGATGCCCAGCCAGTGCGGCCCCGTCGAGCGTGAGACCTTCGCGCCGATCCTCTATGTGATGAAGTACAAGTCGATCGACGAGGCGATCGCCATTCAGAACGCGGTCGGCGCCGGCCTGTCCTCCTCGATCTTCACGCTCAACATGCGCGAGGCCGAGCTATTCGTCTCCGACGAGGGTTCGGATTGCGGCATCGCCAACGTCAATATCGGCCCGTCCGGCGCCGAGATCGGCGGCGCCTTCGGTGGCGAGAAGGAAACCGGCGGCGGCCGCGAGGCCGGCTCGGACGCCTGGAAGGCCTATATGCGCCGCTCCACCAACACGCTGAACTACGGCACCACGCTGCCGCTCGCGCAGGGCGTCAGCTTCGACGTCGACGCCTGATCAAGATCAAGGGGAGAGCATCATGGCCGAAGCCGCGCGCAAGACCGCCCATAGCCACAAGCTGGCGGAGTTCAACTGGGAAGACCCCTTCCTGATCGACGAGCAGCTCTCCGAGGATGAGCGGCTGATCCGCGACACGGCCCGCCAATACGCGCAGGAGAAGCTGCAGCCGCGCGTCGCCGAGGCCTATCTCGAGGAGAAGACCGAGCGCGGCATCTTCAACGAGATGGGCGAGCTCGGCCTGCTCGGCGTTACCGTTCCCGAGGACTATGGCTGCGCCGGCGCCAACTACGTTTCCTACGGCCTCGTCGCTCGCGAGGTCGAGCGCGTCGACTCCGGCTATCGCTCGATGATGAGCGTGCAGTCCTCGCTGGTGATGTACCCGATCTACGCCTATGGCGACGAGAACCAGCGCAAGAAGTACCTGCCCAAGCTCGGCTCGGGCGAATGGGTCGGCTGCTTCGGCCTGACCGAGCCGGATGCCGGCTCCGATCCGGCGGGCATGAAGACCCGCGCCGAGAAGGTCGCCGACGGCTACAAGCTGACGGGATCCAAGATGTGGATCTCGAACTCGCCAATCGCCGACGTCTTCGTCGTCTGGGCGAAGTCGGCCGCGCATGACAACCAGATCCGCGGCTTCATCCTCGAAAAGGGCATGAAGGGCCTCTCCGCCCCGAAGATCGGCGGCAAGCTCTCGCTGCGCGCCTCGATCACCGGCGAAGTCGTCATGGACGGCGTGATCGTGCCGGAAGAGAACCTGCTGCCGAACGTCTCGGGCCTGAAGGGTCCGTTCGGCTGCCTCAACCGTGCCCGCTACGGCATCTCCTGGGGCGCGATGGGCGCCGCCGAGGACTGCTTCCACCGCGCCCGCCAATACGGGCTCGACCGCAAGCAGTTCAACAAGCCGCTGGCCCAGACGCAGCTCTTCCAGAAGAAGCTCGCCGACATGGTCACCGAGATCACGCTCGGCCTACAGGGCTCGCTCCGCGTCGGCCGCCTGCTCGACGAGGGCAAGATGGCGCCGGAGATGATCTCGCTGGTGAAGCGCAACAATTGCGGCAAGGCGCTCGACATCGCCCGCCAGGCCCGCGACATGCACGGCGGCAACGGCATCTCGATCGAGTACCATGTCATGCGCCACGCGGCGAACCTCGAGACGGTCAACACCTATGAGGGCACGCACGACGTCCACGCGCTGATCCTCGGCCGGGCCGTCACCGGGCTGCAGGCGTTCTTCTGAGATATCCAACGCGTCATGCTGATCAACATCGTTGATGTCGAAGCGACCTGCTGGGAGGGGGAGCCCCCACCTGGCCAGGTCAACGAGATCATCGAGATCGGCATCTGCGTGCTGGATACGAAGACAGGGGCGATCACGCCGTCTCAATCGCTGATGGTCCGTCCCGAGCTATCGCAGGTCAGCCCGTTCTGCACGGAGCTGACCGGCATTCGGGCCGATGATGTCTCTGACGGCCTGCTCTTCTCGGAAGCCTGCAGCAAGCTGGTGATCGAGTTCGACGCGGCAAACCGGATCTGGCTGTCCTGGGGCGATTACGATCGCAAGCAGCTCACGCGCGATTGTGAGCACAAGCAGGTCGGCTACCCCTTTGGGTCAGAGCACATCAACGGCAAGGCGCTGCATGCACAGCTGACCCAACGCGGCAAGCAGATGGGAATGGCTCGCGCCTTGGAGGCCTATGGAATGCGCTTGGAAGGCCGGCATCATCGTGGTGCTGACGATGCACATAACATCGCGCGGATCGTGGCTCGGCTGATGGCCGATCATGGTCCGGCAATCCTTGGCGAGCGGAGCAGCGTAGTAGGATGACCCCTCCCCTCGCCGGCCTGCGCGTCCTCGAACTGGCGCGCATCCTTGCAGGCCCGTGGATCGGCCAGCTCCTTGCCGATCTCGGCGCCGATGTCGTCAAGGTCGAGGCGCCCGAGGGTGACGACACCCGCAAATGGGGCCCGCCCTTCGTCGAGGGCACGGGCGAGGAGCATCTCTCGGCCGCCTATTTCCATTCGGCCAATCGCGGCAAGCGCTCGATCACGGCCGATTTCCGAACGGCGGAAGGCCAGACGCTGGTGCATCGCCTCGCCGCCCATGCCGATGTGGTGATCGAGAACTTCAAGGTCGGCGGGCTCGTCAAATACGGGCTCGACGCGGCCTCGATGCGCAAGGCCTATCCGCGCCTGATCTACTGCTCGGTCACCGGCTTCGGCCAGGACGGGCCCTATGCGCCGCGCGCCGGCTACGACTTCCTGGTCCAGGGCATGGGCGGACCGATGTCGGTCACCGGCGAGCCCCAGGGCGCGCCGATGAAGGCGGGCTATGCCGTCGCCGACATCTATACCGGCCTCTACGCCACCACCGGCATCCTTGCCGCCTTGCGCCGGCGCGACGCGACCGGCGAAGGCGCTGTGCTCGACATGGCACTGCTCGACGCGCAGGTCGCCGTGCTCGGCAACCAGGCGATGAACTATCTCACCTCCGGCAAGGCGCCCTCGCGCCTCGGCAACGCCCATCCCAACATCGTGCCCTATGACGTCTTCCCGGTGGCGGACGGGCACATCATCATCGCAACCGGCAATGACGGGCAGTGGCGCAAGCTCTGCGAGGTGGTCGGCGATGCCGGCTTCGCCAGCGAGCCGGACTATATCGACAACCGCTCGCGCGTCGCCAACCGCATCGCGCTGACGGCGCGGCTCAACGCGCTGACCAGCCGCTTTGCCAAGCTCGACCTGCTGGCGAAGCTGGAGGCGGTCGGCGTGCCGGCCGGCCCGATCAACACGATCGAAGAGGTCTTTGCCGACCCGCAGGTGAAGGCGCGCGGCGTTCGCGTCGACCTACCGAACCCGGCAGCCAAGGCCGGCTCGACCCCGACAGTCGCCTCGCCGATCGTGCTCGACGGCATCCGGCAGGTCGCCAGCCGGCCGAGCCCACGCCTCGGCGAGCATGCCGACGAGATCCTGAACGACCCGGCCTGGGGAGGGCCGCATCATGGCTGAGCGCACTGGCGGGCAGATCCTTGTCGACCAACTCCTGATCCACGGCGCGACCGACGCCTTCTGCGTCCCGGGCGAGAGCTATCTCGCCGTGCTCGACGCGCTGCATGATGCCGAGATGAAGGTCACCATCTGCCGGGCCGAAGGCGGCGCGGCGATGATGGCGGAGGCTGCCGGCAAGCTGACCGGCAAGCCCGGCATCTGCTTCGTGACACGTGGCCCTGGCGCGACCAACGCCTCGCCCGGCATCCATATCGCCGACCAGGACTCGACGCCGATGATCCTGTTCGTCGGCCAGATCGAGCGGGGCATGCGCGAGCGTGAGGCCTTCCAGGAGCTCGACTACCGCGCCGTCTTCGGCACGATGACCAAATGGGCGACCGAGATCGACGATGCCGCGCGCATCCCCGAGATCATCAGCCGCGCCTTCCATGTCGCCACCGCCGGCCGCCCCGGCCCAGTAGTGATCGCGCTGCCCGAGGACGTGCTGACCGATCTCGCGGACGTGCCGGACGCAGCGCCCTATCAGGTCACCGAGACGCATCCCTCGCTGCTGCAGACGATCGACCTGCAGAAGCGGCTCTGGGCGGCGAAGGCGCCGATTGCGATCCTCGGCGGCTCGCGCTGGGACCCGCAGGCGATCGCGCGCTTCCAGCGCTTCGCCGAGCGCTTCGACCTGCCGGTCGCGGTCTCGTTCCGCCGGCAGATGGTCTTCCCGGCCGACCATCCGAACTTCGCCGGCGATCTTGGCATCGGCCCCAATCCGAAACTCCTGAAGCGCATCCAGGACAGCGACCTCGTGCTCTTGGTCGGTGGACGCCTCTCGGAGATGCCGAGCCAGTCCTACACGCTGTTCGGCATCCCCAATCCGGGCCGACCGCTGGTGCATGTCCATCCCGATCCGGAAGAGCTCGGCCGCGTCTACCGGCCGGAGCTGGCGATCAACGCCTCGCCGACCGCCTTCTGCGCCGCGCTCGAGACGGTGCATCCGCCGCAGGTGATCCCGTGGGCCGGGGCCGCAGCCGAGGCACATGACGCCTACCTCGCCTGGAGCGAGCAGCCGGCGCCGGTACCGGGCAAGTTCCATCCCGGCGAGATGGTGACCTGGCTGCGCCGCAACATCCCGGCCGACGCCATCATGTGCAACGGCGCCGGCAACTACGCGACCTGGGTGCACCGCTTCCACCGCTTCACCAAGTTCGCGACGCAGCTCGCACCGACCTCGGGCTCGATGGGCTATGGCGTGCCGGCGGCGATCGGCGCCAAGCGCATCTTCCCGGACCGCACCGTGATCGCCTTCGCCGGCGACGGCTGCTTCCTGATGAACGGCCAGGATTTCGCGACGGCCGTGCAATACGACCTGCCGGTCATCGTCATCGTCGTCGACAACGGCATGTACGGCACGATCCGCATGCACCAGGAGAAGCATTATCCCGGCCGCGTCTCGGCGACGACGCTGAAGAATCCCGACTTCGCCGCCTATGCCAGGGCCTTTGGCGGCCATGGCGAGCGGGTCGAAACGACCGAAGAGTTCGCGCCGGCCTTCGAGCGCGCCGTCACCAGCGGCAAGCCGGCGATCATCCATTGCCTGCTCGACCCCGAGGCGATCACCCCGGCGAAATCGCTCTCGACCATCCGCGCCGAGGCGCTGGAGGCTCAAGGCAAGGGCTGACCGCGGCCGAACCAGATCCGGCGCATCAGCCCGTCCTTCAGCACGAACTGGTGGAGCAGGGCCGCGCCGGCATGGATCGCGGCGAGCACGGCCAGCGCGAGGAAGAGCGCCTCGTGCAGGCGCAGCATCGCTTCATAGATCGCCTTGTCCGGGCCGATCGGGTGCGGCACGGCGATCCAGCCATAGAGCAGCGTCGGGATCTGGATCGGCGCGGCCGAGACTATCAGCAGGCCGGTCAACGGCAACACGATCAGACAGAGATAGAGGCCGGCCTGAACGCCGGCCGCTGCAAGGCGCTGCCAAGGCGGCATGGCGACCGGCTGCGGCTCCGACAGAACCAGCCGCAGCGCCAACCGTAGAAGGACGAGCGCCGCGACGCTGAGCCCGATGGATTTATGCCATTGGTAGAGCGTGAAGCGGCTGATGAGGTCGCGCGCCTCGTCGCGCATGACTTGCGCGAGCCCGAACTGTACGAGGATCAGCGCCAGCGTCAGCCAGTGCAGGGCGATGATCAGGGGATGCCAGCGTCTCGGGCGCATCGCAGATTTGAGCCCTCACCTGCTAGGACGAGCGCCGTTCAGCGCAGCACCTCGCCGCGGATCGCAAGGTCGACCTGATCGTCGACGACATTGACGTCCCGCCCGATATCGAAGGCATTGCGCGAGAAGGCCGTGGTCGCCCGGAAGGGCAGCCGCTCGCCGGGCCGCAGGCCCACTGGGTCGCGCTCGGCAATCGCGCTGACATTCACCGCCTGCGTGGCGCCGCGGATCGTCAGGCGGCCGCGGATCGTGAGGCTGCGCGCGTCGACCCGGCTGACCTGCTCGGAGACGAAACTCGCCGTCGGGTAATGGCCGACATCGAGCATGCTCTCGCCCTTGATGAAGCCATCGACCAGGGCAGTGCCGGTGTGAAGCGAGGTCGTCTCGATCGTCACCCTGATGCGGCTGCGCTCGGGATGCTCGAAATCGAGAGCAATGGCGCCGTCGACATGGTCGAAGGTGCCGGAGGCCGTCGGCACACCGAAGCGCTTGGCAGTGAAGGAGACCTCACCGGACCCCGGCCGAAGCGAGCCTGACGGCTCCGAGGATGCCGCCGTCGCGAGCGCGGCGGACAGGATGAGCGCGAGGAGAACACGGATCGCCATGACCGCCAGCCCAGCCTGTTTGGACGAGAGCTCCTCTCTAGGCTCCCGCCCCGCTCCTCGCCAGAGCACGCGCGCAATCGTGTACGCAGCGACCGGGGCCGCCGGCATGCGGCCCGGCGCAATGATGACGCAACGGAGAGATCGAACTTTCCCGCTTGTGCCTCGTTTGAGAGGAGCGGGCGCCTGCTCCAGTCGATTGCGGCGCTGACACGGACAAGCGCGACGCAACCGGGCGATGCACGAACAGGAGGTTCGGCCATGACACGACGGATGATCCTGGCGATCGGCCTTGCCGGCAGCATCGGCCTCGCCATGGCGCCGCAGGCCCAGGCCGCGGGCTTTCTCGACGATCTCACCCGGGCGATCTTCGGCAACCCGACGCCGCCCGCGGCGATCGGTGGGCCGGAAGGGCCGTCGATCAGGCCGAAGTCCCAGAAGCCGCGCGCTGTCAGCACGAAACCCGCCGAGCCTGCCGTGAAGCTCGACCCGGCCAGCGATGCCTATTGGTATCTACGCGATCCGACCTTGCGGAAGGGCGACATCGTCGTCACCCGCAGCGGCGTCGTCGTCTTCGACGGCCAGCGCGCCTCGGACCATGCGCGCAGCGACTTCACGGCGCTGGAAGACACCAGGCGCCTGCCGAAGGCGCAGCAGCAGACTCTGGAAGCGGCGGCAGCACGCGGGCGCGCCTATTTCACGCCCTCGACCTCGGCACCGATCGTCCCGCCTGCGCTGGAGGCCAAGTCCACTCTCGGCGCGACCGCACAGGCTCAGTAGGTCGCCCGGCTACCCGAAGCCGGGTTCACGCCGCCTTGGCTTCGTCGAGCTTGGCGGCGACGAGCTTGCGCAGGCTGCGCAGGTCCTTGACGAAACCGCGAATGCCTTCGGCGAGCTTTTCGGTCGCCATCGCGTCCTCGTTCATGGCGAAGCGGAAGGCCTTCTCGTCGAGCGTGATCTTCTTTGCGCCGTCCGGGAATGCGACCTGCGGCGAAGCAGCCGGCGACAGTTTACGCGGCAGATCGCCGGTTGCCGCCGCCAGCTCGTCGAGCAGGCCGGGGCCGATCGTCAGCCGGTCGCAGCCAGCCAGCGCCTCGATCTCGCCGGTGTTGCGGAAGGAGGCTCCCATGACAACGGTCTTGATCCCGAACGCCTTGTAATAGGCGTAGATGCTCTTCACCGAGACGACGCCGGGGTCCGTCTCGGCGGTGTAGGGGCCGCCGCCGGCCTTCACATGCCAGTCGAGGATGCGGCCGACGAAGGGCGAGATCAGGAAAGCGCCGGCATCGGCCGCGACAACTGCCTGCGGCAAGGCGAAGAGCAGGGTCAGGTTGCAGTCGATGCCCTCGGCCTGCAGCACACGCGCCGCCTGGAGGCCCTCCCAGGTCGAGGCGATCTTGATCAGGATGCGCTCGCGCCCGACGCCGCGCTCCTTATAGGCGGCGATAATCGCACGCGCCTTGGCGATCGTGGCGTCCGTATCGAAGGAGAGGTCGGCGTCGACCTCGGTCGAGACGCGGCCGGGGACGATCTTGGTCAGTTCGGTGCCGAAGGTGACGGCGAGCCGGTCGCAGACCGCTTCGACCGCGCCCGCACCGCCCTGGCGCTTGCCCCAGGCGATCGCCTCCTCGACGAGGCTGGCATAAGCCGGCGTCTCCACCGCCTTGAGCAGCAGCGTCGGATTGGTCGTGCAGTCGACCGGCTTGAGACGGCGCACGGCCTCGATGTCGCCGGTGTCGGCGACCACGGTGGTCATGGCGCGGAGCTGGTCGAGCTTTGAGGCAGTCATCACGTCATCCGTAGGGGTTGTTGTCAGCCTTGCCTCCAATATGAGGCCTGCCGGCCGCCATTGCGAGCGAAAGCGAAGCAACCCGGCCCTGCGTCAGCTCCGGCCGGGTCGCTGTCCACGCCTTCGTCAGCTCTTCACCGCGCCCGAGGTCAGGCCCGAGACCATGTTCTTGCGGAAGCCGTAATAGATCACTGCCGGCGGGATGGCGTAGATCAGGCCGGCCGTCATCAGGAGGTTCCAGGGCGCGTCGTCGGCCGAGAGGAAGAGGCCGAGGCCGACCGCGAGCGGCACCGCCTTCTCGCTGGAGAGCAGCAGGAAGGCGTAGAGGTACTCGTTCCAGGCCAGCAGCAGCGCGTAGATGCCGATCACCACCATGGAAGGCTTCATCAGCGGCAGGTAGACCAGCCGGAAGAGCTGCAGCGAGTTGGCGCCGTCCATGATCGCGGCCTCGTCGAGCTCCTTGGGCAGCTTGTCCGAGGCCTGCTTCAGCACCCAGATCGCATAGGGCGAAGCCAGCGCCACCATGGCGAGGACCAGCGCGACGCGGGTGTTGAGCAAGCCGAAGGTGCCCATCGCCTTGTACATGGGGATGGCGAGGAAGGCGGCCGGGATCAGATAGGTCGCCAGCGCGAAGTTCATGATCGAGCGGCCGCCCGGCGCCTTCAGCCGCGAGATGGCGAAGGCGGCGCAGGTCGCGATGAACAGCGTGATCAGCCCGGTCGCGATCGCGATCAGGAAGCTGTTGAACAGCTGCACCCAGAAGTTCGTCAGGTAGTAGTGCTGCTGGTTGAAGACGATCTGGAAGTTCTGCAGCGTCGGCTTTTCCGGCCAGAGCTTGCCGGCGAGCATCGATTCCTGCGTCGAGATCGACAGCACGAAGAGGTGATAGATCGGCAACAGCGTCCAGATCAGGACGGGAATGGCGATCAGGATCAGCTTGCCCTCGTCGAGAACCTTTTTCATCATTCGGCTCCCTTCGAGAGACGCTTCACCATGAACCAGACCATGGGCAGGATCAGCGGCATCGCGCAGATGATCGAGGCGATGCCGAGGTCGAGATTGTTGTTGCGCATATAGCGGATGCCGAGCGTCGCCAGCACGTGGTTGAGATCGCCCGGGCCACCGCCGGTGAGCAGGTAGACGCTGTTGAAGTCGCCCAGCGTCCAGATCATCGAGAGCAGGGTCGAGGTGACGTAGAGCGTCGCCAAAGACGGCCAGGTGATGAAGCGGAACTGCTGCCATTTGTTGGCGCCGTCGACGCTCGCGGCCTCATAGAGGTCCTGCGCGATGGCGAGCCGGCCGGTGACGAGGATCAACGTCCAGAACGGCAGCGACTTCCAGATATGGACGAGGATCGAGCAGGCGAAGGCGAGCGTCGGATCGGTCAGCCAGCCCGGCCCCTCGACGATACCGAACCAGTGGAAGAGCTGCTGGTTGATCATGCCGTTCTCGGGATTGAGCATGATCCGGAAGGACAGGATGGTCGGGATCGACGGCACCGCCCAGGGCAGGATGAACAGCACCAGGATGATACGCACCCAGGCGCGCTGCTGGACGAAGAAGCCCGACAGCATCATCGCGATGATGAACTTCAGGTTCACCGCGATGAACAGGAAGACGACGGTGTTGACCATCGTGCGCATGAAGATCGGGTCGGCGAAGAGCGCCTTGTAGGACTGCCAGTTGAGGCCGAGCCAGAGGCCATAGGCGACGGGGTAGACCACCATCACCGCGAAGACGAGGAGATAGGGCGCGAGCATGAGCACGCCCCAGAGCACGCGGTCGCGCGCCTGACCGGAGGTGGCATTGCTTGAAACGGTTGCGGGGGGAGCCATCGCTGCCGTGGTCATCTTCTTGTTCTCCTTGATACACCCCATCGCCGCAGACGCGCCGGCATCCCGCGGCGCCTGCGCCGCGGGATGCCGTAGCTGTCGGCTTGCGCTACCCCGGCGTCAGCCGGCGATCTGCTTGATGCGGGCGATCATCTCGTCGACCGCCTGCTCGGGCGAGATCTTGTCCTGGACGACGCGGTTGATCGCCTTGGCCCAGACGTTCTCGGCGTTCACCGTGGTGAACTTGTAGTTGTAGACGAACTGGAACGGCACAGTGCCGTCCGTGTACTGCTTGTAGACGATCTTGCGGTGCGGATCCGCGCCGGTCCAGAACTCGGCCTTGGCGGCCTCGATCGTGGTCGGGAACCAGCGGCCGACGGAGCCCTCGACGAAGGGACGCAGGTTCTCGTCCTTCATCATGAAGGCCATGAACTCCTTGCCGCGCTTCTTGTTCTTACCGTCGGCGAAGACGACGGCGGTCTTGACCGCGGCGAGATTGGTCATCGGCGAGCCGTCCGGCTTGTTCGGGAACTCGGCCGTGCGGATGTTGTCGTAATAGTTCTTCTTGGCCTGGTCGCGCTGTTCCTGCGTCAGGGCCTGGTTGTTCATGTCGTCGAGGTGCTTGGCCGCGATCGAGATCGTGGCGTTGTGGGTCAGCACCGTCGTGCGGTTGTGGAAGGCGACGTTGTTGTCCGGATCGAGCCAGTTCACCGAAGAGGGCGGCGTGCAGCCGCGCTGGGCGATGTTCGAGTAGTCCTTCACCGCCTTGACCATCGCCGCCTTGTTGGCCGGCTCGTCGAGCACGATCTTGCCGTTCTCGTCGACGATCTTGGCGTTGAAGGCGTTGGCGAAGGTCAGGAAGGAATAGAAGGTGTCGGAGGCGGCGACGCCCATCGGATGGCCGACCGCGTAGATGCGCTTGCCCTTGGAGCGCAGCGAGCCCTGGACCTTGTCACACCAGAAGTCCCAGTAGCCGTCCCAGCCCTTCGGGATGTCGCTTTCCTTGAAGCCGGCCTCTTCCAGCATGTCCTTCCAGTAGGTGATGTGCATCATCTGCTGCTGGACCGGGAAGGCGTAATAGGCCTTCTTCTTGGTCTTGTCGTTCATCAGCAGGGTCGTCGCCAGCGCCTGTGGCTGGATCTGCGCCTTGATCGGCTCCAGCACGTCGGTGACGTCTTCGAGCTTGCCTTCGAAGGCCCACTGACCGGTGGTGCGGAAGTCATAGGTGGTGCAGAAACCGACATCCGGCGGCGTGCCCGCCTGGACGGCGCCGACCGACTTGGTGACGCAGTCCTCGGTGGCATAGAGGGAGAGGTCGACCTTGACGCCCGTTGCCTTCTGGAATTTGTCGACGACAGCGAGCAGCGCGTCGTCCTCGCCCTTGTAGAAGCCCTTGGTGAACCAGACCGTCACCGTCTCCTGGGCAAATGCCGCTCCAGACCAGCCGGCGGCGATCGCGACCAAGGCTGCGCCGGCAGCCAGAGAGCGCATAGATTTCATGATATCCTCCCATTTAAAACGTTTAGATCGAGCTTTTTTGCCCTGCTCCTCATAAACACTAGTCGAAGAGCCCTGCAAGAAACAAGCGGCTGGGTTGCACGATTTTCATGCGATGTGCCGAGGGGTGTTCCGGCCAACCTCCCCCGCGAGCCCTGTGCAAATCGGCTTTGACGGCGCGGTGCCACCGCGTCAAAGAGAAGCTGTCACGGATGTGTCATGGGCGCGGCTTACCCCGCGCCGCACGATCATGTCCCGATGCCGGCGAGACTCAAAAGGGTCCGGCGGCAGAATCAACCGGAGTTTTCCATGCGCGCCCTCGCTATCGCCGCCCTCGCGCTCGGCCTGGCCCTGCCGGCGATCGACGCAGCCAATGCCGTCGAAGGCAAGCTGGTGCTCTACACCAGCCAGCCCAACACCGACGCGCAGCAGACGATCGACGCCTTCAAGGCGAAATACCCGAAGGTCGAGATCAGCTTCGTCCGCGACGGAACGCCGCGCGTGATGGCCAAGCTCCGGGCCGAGATCGAGGCCGGCGCGCCGCAGGCCGACGTGCTGCTGATCGCCGACGCCGTGACCATGGAAGGCCTGAAGAAGGAAGGCCGCTTGCTCGCCCATGACAAGGCCGACGTCTCGGCCTTCCCGGCCGGCGTGCACGATCCCGAGAAGATGTGGTTCGCGACCAAGCTGATCACCACCGGCATCGTCTACAACACCAAGGCAGGGCTGAAGCCGGAGAGCTGGCTCGACCTCGCCAAGCCCGAGGCGAAGGGCCAGCTCGCCATGCCGAGCCCGCTGAACTCGGGCGCGGCGATGATCCACACGATCACGCTGACAGGCAACCTGCCCGGCGGCTGGAGCTTCTACGAGAAGCTGAAGGAGAACGGCACGCTCGCCGCCGGCGCCAATGGCGACATCCTGCGCCAGGTCGCCACCGGCGAGAAGCTCTACGGCATGATCGTCGACTTCATGCCGATCCGCGAGAAGGCCAAGGGCGCGCCGGTCGAGTTCGTCTTCCCGAAGGAAGGCGTCTCGGCGGTGAGCGAGCCGGTCGCGATCCTGAAGAGCAGCAAGAACCCGGAAGCCGCCAAGGCCTTCGTCGATTTCCTGATCTCCAAGGACGGCCAGGAGCTGGCGCTGAAGCAGGGCTATGTCTCGGCTCATCCGGACGTCGCTCTGCCGGCCGGCTATCCGGCGCGGGGCGCGATCAAGCTGATGCCGTTCGACGCCGCCAAGGCGCTGGCCGACGAGCCGGCCGCCCGCAAGCGCTTCAGCGCGATATTCGAAGGCTGAGCCGGGGAAACCCGGCACAAGCGACGCCGCGATGACGCTCGCAGCCCCCGCAGAGCTCCGGCAGACCGGCATCCGCCCGGTCCTGCCCGGCTTCGCCTTGCCGACAGGCCTGACCCTGCCGGTACTGGTGCTGCTCTGCGCGACCCTGTTCGGCGCCCTGCCCTTCCTGCGACTGCTCGTCGCCGCCTTCGCCCCGGGCTGGCAGTTCGCGCCCGAGGCAGCGCTGGCCGAGATCAGCAGCCGCGCCGCTGTCAACGCGACCTTGCACACCTTCGAGACGGCCGGCCTGTCGGCGCTCGGTGCGCTGCTGATCGGCGGCACGGCGGCGATCCTGCTCGCAGTCACCGATGTGCGCGGCAAGCGCCCGCTCGCCTTCGCGCTGGTCTTCTCGATGATGATCGCGCCGCAGGTGGCGGCGTTGGCCTTCCTCAGCCTGCTCGCACCGAATTCGGCCCTGCTCGGCCTGGTCGGGCTGGCGCCGGCGCCCGGCACGCCCAATCCCCTGCTAGGGCGCGGCGGCATCATCCTGGTGATGGCGCTGCACCATGCGCCGCTGGTCGCGATCACGCTCTGGACCGGCCTGCGCAGCGTGCCACAGGCGCTGGTCGAGGCGGCGCAGATGGAAGGCGCGGCTCCGGCCACTATCGTCGGGCGCATCCTGCTGCCGGTGCTGCGGCCGCAGATCATCGTCGCGGCGCTGCTCGCCTTCGTCGCCGGCATCGGCAATTTCGGCATTCCCGCCTTGCTCGGCCTGCCGGTGAACTACCTCACTCTGCCGACGCTGATCTATCGCCGACTGTCGAGCTTCGGCCCGGCCGGACTGCCGGACGCGGCGGCGCTGTCGCTGCTGGTCGCGCTCGTCGCCGGCCTTGGCATCGTCGCCGGCCTGATCGCGACGCGCCGCGGCGGCGGCAAGGTCGAGATCGAACGACCGTTGCAGCCATTCTGGCAGCTCGGCTCCGCACGGCCCTTCGTCGCCATCGGGCTCTGGCTTCTGATCGCGATCAAGCTCGGCCTGCCGCTGCTGGCGCTCCTCGGCGAAGCGCTGACGCCGGCGCTCGGCGTCGCACTCACCTGGCAGAACGTCACCTTCGACAAGTTCGCCGAAGTGCTGCTGCGTCAGGACGTGACGGTGCGCGCCTTCCGCAATTCCTTCCTGTTCGCCGGCACGGCCGCGGTGCTGCTCGCCTTGATCTCGATCGCCTTCGCCTATGGGCTGGAGCGGCGCATGGGCAAGCTGCGGCGCGTCGTCGACGTGGTGATCGAACTGCCCTACGCCCTGCCGGGCGTCGTGCTCGCCATCGCCTGCATCCTGATGTTCCTGAAGCCGCTGCCGCTGATCGGCGTCAGCATCTATGCCACGCCCTTCATCATCCTCTTCGCCTATATGGCGCGCTTCCTGCCGCTGGCGCTGAAGGCGCCGGTCGCGGCGATGGCGCAGATCGAGGCGCATCACGAGGAAGCTGCCAAGCTCGACGGCGTCAGCCTGTGGCAGATGTTGCGCTTCATCGTCGCCCCGATCCTGGCGCCGGCGGCCGCCGTCAGCGGGCTGATGGTCTTTCTCGTGGCCTTCAACGAGCTCACCGTCTCGGCCCTGCTCTGGTCCTCCGGCACCGAGACGCTCGGCGTCGTGCTGTTCAGCCTGAAGGAAGCCGGGCTCGCCGGCGAAGCGGCGGCGGTGGCGATCAGCGCTTGCGCGGTGATCCTCGCGGTGATGCTCGGGCTCGACGCGCTCGGTCGCAAGCTGCCGGCCAACATCCTGCCCTGGCGGATCTGAGCGGCAACGCCGCGGCAACGCCGATAAGCGTCTCTTATCATGCAAGGGGGCGTCGGCGGGTTGGTTAAACCCAAATTAACGTTGCGGCAGGATGGTCGGCCGCATGGAGTTCGTCCTTTCGTCGCAAAGTAGAGCTCGAAACCTGCCGCATACCCTGCCGGCACCGACCAGGGACCCGTGAGCTCAATGGCCTATCGCGCAACCGGACGCCGTGAGAGCGAACCCATCGGCAAAGAGCTCAAAGTCCTCCTCGTTGAGGATTCGCGCACCTATGCGCTGGCGCTGTCGCGCCGCCTGGAAGCCGAGCTCGGCCTGCCCATCACCGTCTGCCAATCGCTCAACGAGCTGCACGAGGTCGTCACCGAGGATCGCGCCGCCTTCACCATGGCGGTGGTCGACCTGAACCTGCCCGACGCCCCACGCGGTGAAGCGATCGACTTCACCGTGCAGCGTGGCATCCCGACTATCGTCCACACCGCCAGCTTCGACATCGAGACGCGCAACCGGATCATGGAGCGCGAAGTCATCGACTATGTCCCGAAGGACAGCGCCTTCACGCTCGAGACGGTGGTCGCCACCGCCAAGCGCGCGCTCGCCAACCGGCAGACCCGCATCCTCGTCGTCGACGACACCGCGGCGACCCGCAAGCTGCTCGCCCACATGCTGAAGGTCCAGCAATACCAGGTGATCGAGGTCGGCTCCGGCGACGAGGCGCTCACGCTCCTGCAGGACAATCCCGACATCCGGTTGGTCGTGAGCGACTATTACATGCCGGGGATGGACGGCTACGAGCTGACGCGGCGCCTGCGCCGGCAATTCGCGGCGAACCGGCTGCGGGTGATCGGCGTCTCCTCTTCCAACGATCGCATGGTCTCGGTCGGCTTCCTCAAGGCTGGAGCGAACGATTTCATCTCGATGCCCTTCATCCCGGAAGAGCTGCAATGCCGGATCGCCAGCAATGTCGAGACGCTGGAGCAGATCGAGCTGCTGCATAATCTCGCTTCGCGTGACGGCCTGACCGGCCTGTTCAATCGCCGTCATTTCTTCGAAAGCGCCGACAGCCTGATCGCGGAAGCCCGGGCGAAGAACCTGACGAGCGCCGTCGCGATCCTCGACATCGACGATTTCAAGCAGCTGAACGACAGTCACGGCCATGATTTCGGCGACCGGGCCCTGGCCAAGGTGGCGCGCTATCTCGCCCAGTCGGTCGAAGGCAACGGCCATCTGCTGGCGCGGATCGGCGGCGAGGAATTCGCCATCCTATTCCCCGGCCTGAACGCCAAGGCGGCGCTGCGGCTCAGCGACCATATCCGGCTCGACATCTCGCATGAGACGCTCGAGGTCGACGGCCGGCAGATCACGCTGACAGTCTCGATCGGCGTCGCCGAGATCGATGGGCAAGGCAGCCTGGACCAGTATCTCGTCGCCGCCGACCGCGCGCTCTATGCGGCCAAGCACGAGGGCCGCAACTGCGTGCGCGTCGCGCCGTAAACGGGTCGGCCTTATCCCGCCGCGGCGAGGCGCGGGCCGCCGGCCCCCGGCAGCTCGCCCATCAGCAGCGCACGGTTGGCCTTCGACTCGCGCACGACGAAATCGACGACGGCACGGACCCGGGCGACGTCCTTGAGATCGGCGTGGACGAGCAGCCAGAAGGAGCGCGTGATCGAGACGCTCTCGGGCAGAACGGGCACAAGGCGCGGTTCGTCGACCGCCATGAAATGGTGGATCACGCCGATGCCGGCGCCGGCCGCGACCGCATTCATCTGCGCCAGCACGCTCGAGCTCTGGATCTGGGCGCGCAGGCCCTTGGCGACCTCGTCGAGATAATCGAGCTCGGGGGTGAAGATCAGGTCGTCGATATAGCCGACGATGCGATGGGCGAAGAGATCATCGGCCGCCGCGATCTTCGGCATGGCGTCGAGATAGTCCTGCGAGGCGTAGAGGCCGAGCCTGTAGTCGCAGAGCTTGCGGGCGACGACCTTGCCCTCCTTCGGCGGAGCGAGCGTGATCGCGACATCCGCCTCGCGCTTCGATAGCGAGAGCAGGCGCGGCATGGCGATGAGCTGGAGCTCGAGCCCGGGATAGGCCTTGGCGAAGCCGGCGAAGCGTGGCGCCAGGAAGCTCGAGCCGAAACCGTCGGGCGCGCCGATCCGCACGGTGCCCGACAGCGCCATGTCGGCGCCGCCGATCTCGCTCTGGATCGCCAGCGCCTCGGTCTCCATGCTCTCGGCCTTGGCCAGGAGCTGCTCGCCATGGCCGGTCAGCGCATAGCCCTGCGGGCGGCGCTCGAACAGCTTGGCCTTGAGCGATTCCTCCAGCGAGGTGATGCGGCGCGAGACGGTGGCATGGTCGGCGCCGAGCCGGCGCGCCGCGGCGGTGAGCCGGCCGGAACGGGCGACGGCGAGGAAGAAACGCAGATCGTCCCAGTCGAACCGTTCCATGGCGCTCCTCCCGTATCTGTGTTTTTGCACGACGTCGGTCGATATCCGCCTATAGCCGTGCGCAAACGATAATGATAGGGGTAGCATCAATCAGCGCTCACAGACTTTGGGAGGAGGACGCCATGCGTCAGATCGGGCACTTCATCGGCGGCAAGCATGTTGCCGGCACCTCGGGCCGCACGGCCGACGTCTACCAGCCGATGGACGGCTCGGTGATCGGCAAGGTCGCCCTCGCCTCGCAGCAGGAGATGCGCGCCGCCGTCGAGAACGCGCTCGAAGCCCAGCCGAAATGGGCGGCGGTCAATCCGCAGCGCCGCGCCCGCGTGCTGATGAAGTTCCTCGACCTGATCGCGCAGAACAATGACGAGCTCGCAGAATTGCTCGCCCGCGAGCATGGCAAGACCATTCCCGACGCCAAGGGCGACATCCAGCGCGGCGTCGAGGTCGTCGAGTTCTCGCTCGGCGTGCCCAATCTGATGAAGGGCGAGTTCACCGACGGAGCCGGCCCCGGCATCGACATCTACTCGCTGCGCCAGCCGCTCGGCGTCGTCGCCGGCATCACCCCGTTCAACTTCCCGGCGATGATCCCGCTCTGGAAGCTCGGCCCCGCCATCGCCTGCGGCAACGCGTTCATCCTGAAGCCGTCCGAGCGCGATCCCGGCGTGCCGATGCGCCTCGCCGAGCTCTTCGTCGAAGCGGGCGGCCCTCCCGGCATCCTCAACGTCGTCAACGGCGACAAGGAGGCGGTCGACGCCATCCTCGACGACCACGACATCAAGGCCGTCGGCTTCGTCGGCTCGACCCCGATCGCCGAGTACATCTACGCCCGTGGCTGCGCCAATGGTAAGCGCGTGCAGTGCTTCGGCGGCGCCAAGAACCACATGATCATCATGCCGGACGCCGACTTGGACCAGGCGGTCGACGCGCTGATCGGCGCCGGCTACGGCTCGGCCGGCGAGCGCTGCATGGCGATCTCTGTCGCCGTCCCGGTCGGCAAGGCCACCGCGGACGAGCTGGTGAAGCGGCTCATTCCGCGCGTCGAAAGCCTGAAGATCGGCCCCTCGACCGACACCTCGGCCGATTACGGCCCGGTCGTCACCAAGGCGGCGATGGAGAAGATCAAGTCCTATGTCGACATCGGCATCGGCGAAGGCGCCAAGCTCGTCGTCGACGGCCGCGACTTCAAGATGCAGGGCTACGAGAACGGCTTCTATGTCGGCGGCTGCCTGTTCGACAACGTCACCAAGGACATGCGCATCTACAAGGAGGAGATCTTCGGACCGGTCCTCTCCGTGCTGCGCACCGAGAGCTATGACGAAGCCCTGAAGCTGACCAACGACCACGAATACGGCAACGGCACCGCGATCTACACCCGCGATGGCGACGCTGCCCGCGACTTCGCCTCGAAGGTCCAGGTCGGCATGGTCGGCATCAACGTGCCGATCCCGGTTCCGCTGGCCTATTACACCTTCGGCGGCTGGAAGCGCTCCTCCTTCGGCGACCTCAACCAGCACGGCCCGGATTCGATCCGCTTCTACACCAAGACCAAGACGGTGACGGCGCGCTGGCCCTCGGGCATCAAGGACGGCGCCAGCTTCGTCATCCCGACGATGAACTGAGCCAGCGGCGAAGGAGATCGGATCGTGTTCTCCCTCACCGAAGACCAGATCGCGATCCGCGACATGGCCCAGGGTTTCGCTGCCGAAACCCTGGCGCCGCACGCCGTGCGCTGGGACGAGGAGAAGCATTTCCCGGTCGAGGAGATGCGCCAGGCGGCGGCGCTCGGCATGGGCGGCATCTATATCCGCGATGATGTCGGCGGTTCCGGGCTGTCGCGCCTCGACGCGGCGGTGATCTTCGAAGCGCTGTCGACAGGCTGCCCGACGGTCGCCGCCTATATCTCGATCCACAACATGTGCGCCTGGATGATCGACCGCTACGGGTCGGACGAGCAGCGCCATAAGTTCCTGCCGAAGCTCTGCAGCATGGAGCATCTGGCGAGCTATTGCCTGACCGAGCCCGGCGCCGGCTCCGACGCCGCGGCGCTGAAGACCAGGGCCGTGCTCGACGGCGACCATTATGTCCTCGACGGCCAGAAGCAGTTCATCTCCGGCGCCGGCGTCTCCGACATCTATGTCGTGATGGTCCGCACCGGCGAGGCCGGTCCGTCCGGCATCTCGACCATCGTCGTCGAGAAGGGCACGCCCGGGCTCTCCTTCGGCGCCAACGAGAAGAAGATGGGCTGGAACGCCCAGCCGACGCGCGCGGTGATCTTCGAGAACTGCCGCGTGCCCGTCGCCAACCGGATCGGCCCGGAAGGCATCGGCTTCAAGATCGCCATGGCCGGTCTCGACGGCGGGCGGCTCAATATCGGCGCCTGCTCGATCGGCGGCGCGCAGGGCGCGCTCGACAAGGCGCTCGCCTATGCCCAGGAGCGCAAGGCCTTCGGCTCACGCATCGCCGATTTCCAGGCGCTACAGTTCAAGCTCGCCGACATGGCGATCGAACTGGAGGCGGCCCGCACCTTCCTCTGGCGCGCCGCGGCGGCGCTCGACGAGAAGACGCCGGATGCGAGCAAGCTCTGCGCCATGGCCAAGCGGGTCGCCACCGACACCGGCTTCGAGGTCGCCAACCAGGCGCTGCAGATCCATGGCGGCTATGGCTATCTCGCCGATTACGGCATCGAGAAGATCGTCCGCGACCTCAGGGTCCACCAGATCCTGGAGGGCACCAACGAGGTGATGCGGATGATCGTGGCGCGCTCGCTGGTCGGGCGGGCCAAGGGGAATTGACGGGCGCGGGGAACCCTCTCCCATAGGGAGAGGGCAGGGTGAGGGGTAGGCGGCCGGACCAGCTCCGCGAGCGCTCGCCGCGCAGTCGGGTTCAAGCTAACTTTCCAGTCCGAACACCTCACCCCTACCCCTCTCCTTCCAGGAGAGGGGATCCCGCGCTCATCGACACAGGTTCAAGGACTTCAGGGAGAGAACGACCATGAGCACCATCGCCTTCATCGGGCTCGGCAATATGGGCGGGCCGATGGCCGGCAACCTGGTCAAGGCCGGGCACAAGGTCTCCGCCTTCGACCTGTCGCAGCCGTCCAAGGATGCCGCCGCAGCGCTCGGCGTCGGCATCGCGGCCTCGGCGAAGGAGGCGGTCGCGCAGGCCGAGATCGTCGTTACCATGCTGCCGGCCGGCAAGCATGTGCTGGGGGTCTGGGCCGACATACTCCCCGCCGTGAAGCCGGGCACGCTGCTGATCGATTCCTCGACGATCGACGTCGAGAGCGCCCGCAAGGCGCATGCGCTCGCCGCCGAACGCGGCTGCCATTCGCTCGACGCGCCGGTGTCGGGCGGCGTCGGCGGCGCCCAGGGCGCGACCCTGACCTTCATGGTCGGCGGCAGCGCCGAAGCCTTCAAGCGCGGCGAGCCAATCCTGTCGGCGATGGGCAAGAAGGTCGTGCATTGCGGCGACGCCGGCAACGGCCAGGCCGCGAAGATCTGCAACAACATGATCCTCGGCATCTCGATGATCGGCGTCTCCGAGGCCTTCGTGCTGGCCGAGAAGCTCGGCCTGTCGCATCAGGCGCTGTTCGACGTCGCCTCGACCTCCTCGGGCCAGTGCTGGTCGCTGACGACCTATTGCCCGGTGCCCGGTCCGGTGCCGACCTCGCCGGCCAACAACGACTACAAGCCCGGCTTCGCCTCGGCGCTGATGCTGAAGGACCTGAAGCTCGCCCAGGAGGCGGCGCAGGCGGCCGGCGCCTCGACCCCGCTCGGCTCGGCGGCGGCGCAGGTCTACGGGCTGCACAATGCCTGGGGAGAAGGCGGCACCGACTTCTCCGGCATCATCCACCTGCTGCGTGGGCGCGGGAACGGCTGAGCAGCCGGCGAACATTCGTATACGTATAATTCTGCATCCGCCCCGTTCCGGTCGGATCGAAAGGGGAGTAGGACGGGAGGCATGAACGACGCCTCCCGCCGCACCGAACGCTCAGCCCAGACCGGTTTCGCCACCAGCTCGCTCGACCGACGCGCCGATCTGCGCGACCGGCCGGACGAGGTCGCGGCGTTGCGAGCCCGCAGCGATACGCGCTTCACCGTCGTCGCCGGCGAGACGCCGATCCTGCTGCGCACCGGCGCCGAAACCCAGACCGTCTGGTTCGACGAGCGCGGCGCCGACGGCCTCGGCGAGGGACAGGAAGAAGTTTTCCTCGGGCTCGATCCGGACGGGGCGCCGCGCTTCGGCCGGCTGATCGACCGGGAGCTGCTCGACGGCCTGCGCGAGCAGGCGGTGCTCGTCGTCACCGATCTGCGCAGCGTCGCGCTGAAGCGGCTGGTGCCGAAGGAGGAGGTCGGCCCGCTCGGCGAGGCCAAGGCCCTGCTCGACTGGCATGCCCGCCATCGCTGCTGCGCCCAATGCGGGGCGCCGACCAAGCTCGGCTCGGCCGGCTGGAAGCGGCAATGCGAGGCTTGCGGCGCCCAGCATTTCCCGCGCACCGATCCGGTGGTGATCATGCTGGCGGTGCGCGGCGACAAGTGCCTCATGGCGCGCCAGGCGCGCTTCGCGCCCGGCATGTATTCCTGCATCGCCGGCTTCGTCGAGCCGGGCGAGACCTTCGAGGACGCGGTCCGCCGCGAGACCTGGGAGGAAGCGGGCCTGCGCACCGGCACGGTGCGTTACGTCGCCTCGCAGCCCTGGCCCTTCCCGGGATCGCTGATGATCGGCTGCATCGCCGAGGCGCTGAACGACGACATCGTGCTGGATGGCACCGAGCTCGAGGCCGGCCGCTGGTTCAGCCGCGAGGAGGCGCTGCAGATGCTCGAGGGCAAGCACCCCGACAATCTGTTCTGCCCGCCGCATATGGCGATCGCCAACACGATCCTGAAGGCCTGGGCGGTGGACGGCGAGCAACCCTGACCCGCCTGCCCTCTGGATCAGCAAGCAGCCTTTTGCGGAGCCCTGGATGACGGACCCGGTCAGCGCCTTCGTCCCCGGGCCGCGCGCCCATATCGCCGGCCGCCCAAGCGGCCCGCTCTCGGGGCTGAGCTTCGCCGTCAAGGACCTGTTCGATGTCGCCGGCCTGCCGACCGGCGGCGGCAATCACGACTGGGCCAAGGCGAATCCCATTCCGACCCGTCATGCCTGGGCAGTGCAGACCCTGTTGGACGCCGGGGCTGATTGCGTCGGCAAGACCATCACGGACGAGGTCTCCCTCGGCATCCTCGGCGAGAACGCCTTCGACGGCACGCCGACCAACAGCGCTGCGCCCGAGCGCGTGCCCGGCGGGTCTTCCTCGGGCTCGGCGGCAGCCGTCGCCGCAGGGCTCTGCGACATCGCGCTGGGCACCGATACCGGCGGCTCGATGCGCGTGCCCGCGAGTTTCTGCGGGATCTACGGCATCCGGCCGACGCATGGCCGGCTCGACCTCACCGGGCTGATGCCGCAGGCGCCGAGCTCGGACACCGCCGGGTGGTTCGCGCGCGATGCCGGGACCTTCGCCAAGGTCGGCACCGTGCTGCTCGGCGAGGCGCCTAAACCGCTGCCGACCAGGCTCCTGATCGCGGTCGATGCCTTCGGCTTCGCCGATCCCGAGGTCGCCGCGGCCCTGCAGCCAATGGTCCGGAAGCTGGAGCGGATCACCGGCCCGGCGCGTGAGGAGATCATGGCGCCGCAGGGGCTGTCCGTCTGGGCGCGGGCACAGCGCAGCCTGCAACCTGTCGAAGCCTGGCAGACCTTCAGGCCCTGGATCGAGCGGCACAATCCGCGCATGGCCTTCAGCGTCGCCGCCGGGCTGATCGCCGGCTCGCAGGTTGCAGCGAGCGAGCGCAACTGGGCAGCGCTGATGCGCGAGGAGGCACGGGCGCGGCTGCGCTATCTGCTGCCGCCAGGCACGATCCTCTGCCTGCCGACGACGCCCTTTCCGGCGCCGCTGCGCGGCCTGCCGACGCCGGAATTGCAGCCCTTGCGCGACCGTATCACCTGCCTCTGCGCCCAGGGCGGCCTCACCGGCTCGCCCCAGATCAACCTGCCCGGCATCAGCGTCGACGGCGCGCCGGTCGGCCTCTCGATCATTGGCGGGCGCGGCACCGACGCCAGCCTGATCGCCGTCGCCCAAGCCATGGAGGCCCTCTCGTGAGCGACCTGACCCCGAACCTGCCCGATGTCGTCGCCGAGATCAGCGCCCTGTTCGAGCGCTACGAGCAGGCGCTGATCGACAAGGATGTCGACGTGCTCGACGGCTCCTTCTGGAACAGCCCCCACACCATCCGCTACGCGCTCGGCGAGAACGGTTACGGCTTCGACGAGATCCATGCCCACCGCGTCGCCCGCCCGCCGGGCCCGGGCATCAAGGAGAAGCGCATCCGCCTGGAGATACTGACGCTCGGGCGCGACCTCGCCACGGTGAACCTGGAGTTCAAGGTACGCGGACGCGAGATCATCGGCCGCCAGAGCCAGACCTGGGTGCGCTTCCCCAATCTCGGCTGGAAGGTGGTCTCGGCCCATGTCTCGACAATGGAGGGGCCGCGCCCCTGGTGAGGGACAGCGGCCGATCCGGTCTCAGACAGGCAGGCCGCGCAGAACTTGCCAGACTGCGCTGCAGGTTTCGAATCCGATACCGGGCGCATCCGGCAGGCTCGCCCGGCCGGAGGCGATGCGGACGCCCTCGCCCAATCCTGAGAAGGGCTGGAAGGCGAAGGGATTGATCTCGGCGCCGCCGAGCCCGAGCGCTGCGACGACGTGCAGGCCGAAGAGATGGCCGCCATGCGGCCAGAAGGCCTCGTGCCGCCAGCCGGCCGCCGTCAGGCGGTCGAATATCCGCAGATAGCCGGTGAGCCCGTAGCAATGGACGGGATCGAAGACGAGGATGTCGAGCTCCGGACGCAAGCCGCCATGCCGGTGCAGGAGCCAAGCCTCGGCCGATGAGAACAGCGCCTCGCCGGCAGCGATCGGCGGGACATAGGCCGAGGCGATGCCGGCTTGCGTCTCGAAATCGAGGGGATCGCAGACATCCTCGAACCACCGCAGCCCGTACGGCGCCAGCCGAGCCGCAGCAGCGAGACCGGACACCGCGTCATAGGAATTCATCGCATCGACGGCGAGGTGTCCGGCCCCCTGGAGTTGCGCCGCCGCGGCCTCGATCCGCCGGCAATCCCGGTCGATGCCACTCGCACCGATCTTGATCTTGGCATGGCTGAAGCCGAGGTCGACGCAGGCCCGCATCTCGTCGGCGAGCCTGGCGAGATCGTCCTGCGGGTAGAGATAGCCGCCACCGGCATAGACGCGGACCTGCGTGCACGTCTCGGCCGTCTTGCCCACTCGCTCGGCAATGAAACGATGGAGCGGCAATCCGGCGATCTTGGCGGCGGCGTCCCAGAGCGCCATGTCGAGCGCGCCGACCGCGACACAGCGCTCGCCATGGCCGCCAGGCTTCTCGCCGCGCATCATCACGTCCCAGGCGCGCAGCGGATCGAGGTTGCGGCCCGCCGCATCGACCAGATCGCTCTCTGACGCAGAGAGCAACCGCGGCGCGAAGCGCTCGCGGATCAGGCCGCCCTGGGCGAAGCGGCCGACGGAGGCATAGCCATAGCCGACGATACGCCGGCCGGCCCGGACCACATCGGTCTCCAGCGCAACCAGGCTGGTGGTGAGGCCGCCCGAGGGAATGCCCGGGTCGGCATAGCGCGAGATGGCGATGGAGCGCTCGTGGATGTCGATGATGCGCATCCGCCGCTCTCCTCGCCGGCAGGCTCACTCCCCCGGTTCGGGGAAGCTGTCGCGGAATTCGTGCGCCGGGTAGACGCCGAGGATCTTCATCTCCTTGGAGAAGAAGGCGAGCTCATCGAGCGCGCGCTTCAGCGCCGGGTCGTCGGGATGGCCCTCGACGTCGCTGTAGAACATCGTCGCCGAGAAATGGCCGTCGACCATGTAGCTTTCCAGCTTGGTCATGTTGATGCCGTTGGTGGCGAAGCCGCCGAGCGCCTTGTAGAGCGCCGCCGGCAGGTTGCGGACCTGGAAGATCAGCGTCGTCACCGTCTTGCCCGAGCCCTGGCGGGCGAACTCCGGATATTTCGAGAGCACGACGAAGCGCGTGGTGTTGTGCTTCTCGTCCTCGATATCCTCCATCAGGATCTTGAGGCCGTAGACTTCGGCAGCGATATGCGGCGCGATCGCGGCGCGCGTCGGATCGCCGGCCTCGGCGACCTGGCGGGCGGAGCCGGCGGTGTCGGCTGCGACCTCGGCCTTGAGGCCGAGCTTGCGGATGATCTTCCGGCACTGGCCGAGCGCGTGGATGTGGCTCTGCACCGTCTGCAGCGTCGCCAAAGTCGCGCCCTCGACCGCCATCAGATGGAAGCGGATCGGCAGGAAGTGCTCGCCGATGATGTGCAGACCGGAGCGCGGCAGCAGGTGGTGGATGTCGGCGACACGGCCGGCGATCGAATTGTCGATCGGGATCATGCCATAGCGGGCGGAGCCATCCGAGACCGCGGCGAGCGCATCCTCGAAGGTCCGGCACGGCAGCAGCTCGCAATCCGGGAAGACCTGGAGGGCGGCCTGCGAGGAGAAGGCTCCGGGCTCACCCTGATAGGAAACGACGACTGACATTCTAGGACTTTCAGGCTCAGGCTTTGGATGTCAGGAACGCGCGGGCGCGGTCCAGATCGGGGGGCGTATCGACGCCGCGCGGGACGTGATCGATGATCATCGCGTCGATGCGCATGCCATCCTCGAGCGCCCGCAATTGCTCGAGCTTCTCGCGCAATTCGAGCGGCGACTGCGGCAGCGAGACGAAGCGATCAAGCGCGCGGCGACGATAGGCGTAAAGGCCGACATGGTGATAGAGCGGGCCGTCGCCATAAGGGGCGGTCGCCCGGGTAAAGTAGAGCGCCCGCATCCGGCCGGGCGAAATCTCGCTGCCGATCAGCTTGACCACGCTCGGCGCGGTCCTCTCCTCGTCCTCGGTGATCTCACCGGCAAGCGTCGCAATGTCGACCGCCGGATCGGCGAGCGGCTCGATGGCGGCGGCGATCGCGGTCGGCGCCAAAGTGGGGAAGTCGCCCTGGACGTTGACGATGATGTCGTGTGCGCCCTTCGGATCGACGATGTCGGCGGCTTCCTTGATCCGGTCCGAGCCGGTCTGGTGCGCCGGGCTGGTCATCACCGCGCGGCCGCCGGCCTGCTCGATCGCCGCCAGGATGCGCTCGTCATCGGTCGCGACCACGACCTCGCCGATACCAGCCTCGATGGCGCGGCGCCAGACACGGACGATCATCGGCTCGCCCAGGATGTCGGCGAGCGGCTTGCCCGGCAGGCGCGTCGCCTGCATGCGGGCCGGGATCAGGATCAGCGGATTGGGCATTGGCTGGGGAAAGCTCGCAGGGCGGCAAAAGGTCTCAAAGCGGTGCGTGCTTATACGAGTTGCAATGCAGCGCGCAAAGCGGTTAAGCAGCGACGACGTGCCGGCTCCCGCAAGGGTCCGGCCGCAGCGCTGTCTTGCTTCGCCGACGGGCGGGCCGGGGGTTGTGAGAGACGATGAATATCGAACTGAACAAGATCGCTGGCGCGGGTCTCTCGACCCTGCTCGTCGTGATGGCCCTCAACATGGGCGCCGGCATCGTCTTCGCCCCGAAGAAGCCGGCTGTCCCTGGCTATGACCTGCCGAGCCTCGAGCCGGCGGCTGCGGGTGGCGCGGGCGCCCCGGCGGCTGCGGTCGAGGAGCCGATCGCGGTGCGCCTCGCCAAGGCCGACGTCGCCAAGGGCGAGAAGGCCGTCGGCGCCTGCAAGGCCTGCCACACCTTCGAGAAGGGCGGCGCCAACAAGGTCGGCCCCCATCTCTACGACGTCTATGGCCGTAGCGAAGGCTCGGTCGCCGGCTTCGGCTATTCGGCCGCGATGAAGGGCCGCAACGACAAGAGCTGGGACGCCGACGCGCTCGACCACTTCCTGAAGAACCCGAAGGCCTACGTCCCCGGCACCGCGATGGCTTTCGCCGGCATCGCCCGGCCTGAGAGCCGCGCCGACGTGGTCGCCTATCTCAACAGCCTCGCCGATTCGCCGAAGCCGCTGCCGAAGCCCTGATTTGGCAGCGCTTCTCGCGCCGATGTGACGTCATGAGCCGGGCCGAAAGCCCGGCTTTTGCTTGTCGGCGCCATGCAATTGCCGTCACCATGACCGGAAATGTGCGCAGCGCTGGCGTTAGCTCAGCGTAACGACATAATCGGACGACGAATCGCAAGGGGTATCGCATGGCGATCCGGATCACCCGCCGCAGGCTGCTCGAAGCCGGCGGTGCAATGGCAGCCGCAGCCGCACTGCCGGCCTCGCTCACGACAGCGCTGGCGCAGGAGAACGAGGTCCATGGCCTCTCGACTTTCGGCGAGCTGGCGCTGCCCGCGGACTTCCCGCATTTCGCCTATGTGAACCCGAAGGCGCCAAAAGGCGGCTCGATCACCGTCCAGATCAAGCGAGCCGGCGGCAATCAGAGCTTCGACACCTTCAACACGCTGAATACCTATGTGCTGCAGGGCGACGGCGCCGCCGGCATGGATGCCTGCTTCGACAGCCTGATGGCCGGCTCGGGCGACGAACCGGGCGCGCTCTACGGCCTCATCGCCAGGAGCGTCGTGGTCTCCCCGGACAAGCTGACCTATCGCTTTCGCCTGCGGCCGGAGGCGAAATTCCATGACGGCTCGCGGGTCACCGCCGGCGACGCCGCCTTCTCGTTCAACCTGCTGAAGAGCAAGGGCCACCCGACCTACCGGCTGATCCTCGGCGAGATGGAATCGGCGGTCGCCGAGAGCGACGACATCCTCGTGGTCAAGCTCTCGGCGAAGCGCAGCCGTGACCTGCATCTCGTCGTCGCCGGCCTGCCGGTCTTCTCGGAGAAATACTGGTCGACCCGCAATTTCGAAGCCTCGACGCTGGAGCCGCCGCTGGGCTCGGGCGCCTACAAGGTCGGCAAGTTCGAACAGGGCCGCTTCATCGAGTTCGACCGGGTGCCGGACTACTGGGCCAAAGACCTGCCGGTGAATGTCGGACAGAACAATTTCGACCGCGTGCGCTGGGAGTATTTCCGCGACCGGCAGGTGGCGTTCGAGGCCTTCAAGAGCGGGGTGATCACCTTTCAGGAGGAGTTCACCTCGCGCATCTGGGCGACGGGCTACGACTTCCCCGCCATCCACGAGGGCAAGGTCAAGAAGGAAGCCTTGCCGAAGACCGAACCGATCGGCTCGCAAGGCTGGATCTACAATCTGCGCCGCGAGAAGTTCGCCGACCCGCGCATCCGCGAGGCGCTCGGTCTCGCCTTCGACTTCGAGTGGACCAACAAGAACATCATGTTCTCGTCCTTCTCGCGGGCGACCTCCTATTTCGAGAATTCGGATTCGAAGGCGGTGGGCAAGCCTTCGCCGGAAGAGCTCGCGCTGCTGGAGCCGTTCCGCGGAAAGGTGCCGGAGGAGGTCTTCGGCGAGCCCTTCCTGCCGCCGGTTTCGGACGGCTCGGGCAGCGACCGCGCTCTGCTGCGCCGCGCCGACGAGATGCTGCGCGCCGCCGGCTGCAAGCGCGATGGCAATGTGCTGAAGCTGCCGAACGGCCAGCCCTTCGAGATCGAGTTCCTCGACTCGACGCCTGCGCTGCAGCCGCACACCCAGCCTTTCCAGGCCAATCTCAAGCGGCTCGGCATCAACGCGACCTCGCGCATCGTCGACGGCGCCCAGTACCAGCGCCGGCTCGACGAGTTCGACTTCGACATGATCAGCCGGGCGATGACCGGCAGCGCCATCCCGAGCGACACGATGCGCGTGATCTACGGCTCGGAAGCAGCCAAGACGCGCGGCTCGCGCAATGTCGGCGGCATCGCCGACCCAGCGGTCGACGCGATGATCGAGACGATCGGCAAGGCCGACAGCTATGCCAAGGTGGTCGTAGCGGCGAAATGCCTCGACCGGCTGCTGCGGGCCGGGCGCTACTGGATCCCAATGTGGTGGAACGCCAGCGAATGGCTGGCCTATTGGGACATGTATGAGCGCCCGCAGACCAAGCCGAAATTCAGCTCCGGCGCGCCGGGCACCTGGTGGTACGATCCCGAGAAGGCCAAGCGGATCGGGAAGGCATAAGCGGGAATGCTGAACTACATCGCCCGGCGTCTGGCGCTGATGGTGCCGACCCTGTTCGGCATCCTGCTGATCTCCTTCGTCATCGTGCAGTTCGCACCGGGCGGGCCGGTCGAGCGGATCATCTCACAACTCAATAATCCCAATTCCGGCGCGGCCGAGCGCGTCGGCGGCGGCTCGGGCGGCGACGCCGGAGCACAGGCGATGGATGGAGCTTCAGCCTATCGCGGCGCGCAGGGGCTCGACCCGGCCTTCATCAAGGAGCTGGAGAAGCAATTCGGCTTCGACAAGCCGGCGCCTGAGCGCTTCCTCAAGATGCTGAAGGACTATGCCACCTTCGATTTCGGCCGCAGCTATTTCCGCGATGCGCCGGTACTGCAGCTGATCAAGGAGAAGCTGCCGGTCTCGATCACGCTCGGCCTGTGGATGACCCTGCTCTCCTATGCGATCTCGATCCCGCTCGGCATCCGCAAGGCGGTCAAGGACGGCTCGCGCTTCGATACCTGGACCAGCGCGGTCGTGATCATCGGCTACGCCATTCCGAGCTTCCTGTTCGCGATCCTGCTGATCGTGCTCTTCGCCGGCGGCTCGTTCTGGCAGATCTTCCCCTTGCGCGGCCTGACCTCGGAGAACTGGGCGCAGCTCAGCCTGATCGGGAAGATCGGCGACTATCTCTGGCACATCGCCCTGCCGGTTCTGGCGATGGCGCTCGGCGCCTTCGCGACTTCGACGCTTTTGACCAAGAACTCCTTCCTCGACGAGATCCGGAAGCAATATGTGCTGACGGCGCGGATGAAGGGGCTGTCGGAGCGCGGCGTGCTCTATGGCCATGTCTTCCGCAACGCCATGCTGATCGTCATTGCCGGCTTTCCCGGCGCCTTCGTGCATGCGCTCTTCGCCGGCTCGCTGCTGATCGAGACGATCTTCTCGCTCGACGGGCTCGGGCTCCTCTCCTTCGAGGCGATCGTCAACCGCGACTATCCCGTGGTCTTCGCCAATCTCTACATCTTCTCGCTGATCGGCCTCCTCGTGCACCTGATCACCGATTTGACCTATGCTTGGGTCGACCCGCGCATCGACTTCGAATCGCGGGAGGCCTGAGGTGTCCGACACGCTTCTCGACGCCCCGCCGCCGGCCCTGCGCTCCGCCGCAACCGCTGCCGCTCCCCCGCAGATGAAGCAGGGCTGGCTCAAGCTCTCGCCGATCAACCGGCGCCGGCTAGACAGCTTCAAGGCCAACAAGCGCGGCTGGTGGTCGTTCTGGATCTTCCTCGCGCTGTTCGTGCTCTCACTCTTCGCCGAATTCATCGCCAACGACCGGCCGCTGATCGTCCGCTACAAGGGCGAGACGCTGTTCCCGGTCGCGGTGAACTATCCCGAGGAGAAGTTCGGCGGCTTCCTCGCCACCACCGATTATCGCGACCCGACCATCGCCAGGGAGATCGCGGCGAATGGCTGGGCGATCTGGCCGCCGATCCGCTACTCCTACCGCACGCATAATCTCGACCTGCCGGTGCCGGCCCCTGCTCCGCCGACCTGGATGCTCAAGGACGAGCAATGCCGGCCGATCGCCGAGCGCACCGGCGGCATGACCTGCCGCGAGCTCGAGTGGAACTGGCTCGGCACCGACGACCAGGGCCGCGACGTGGTAGCGCGGCTGATCTACGGCTTCCGCATCTCCGTGCTGTTCGGGCTGATCCTGGCCTCGATCTCCTCGGTGATCGGCATCGCCGCCGGCGCGATCCAGGGTTATTTCGGCGGCTGGACCGACCTGATCTTCCAGCGCGTCATCGAGATCTGGACCTCGATCCCGGCGCTTTATCTGCTGATCATCGTCGCGGCGATCATCACGCCCGGCTTCTTCGTGCTGCTCGGCATCCTGCTGCTGTTCTCCTGGGTGGCGCTGGTCGGCGTGGTCCGGGCCGAATTCCTGCGGGCGCGCAATTTCGAGTATGTCCGCGCCGCACGGGCGCTCGGCCTCTCCAACCGGGCGATCATGGTCAAGCACCTGCTCCCCAACGCCATGGTGGCGACGCTGACCTTCCTGCCCTTCATCCTCAACGGCTCGATCACCACGCTGACCTCGCTCGACTTCCTCGGCTTCGGCCTGCCGCCCGGCTCTCCCTCGCTCGGTGAATTGCTGGCGCAGGGCAAGGCGAACCTGCAGGCCCCCTGGCTCGGCCTCTCCGGCTTCGCCGTGATCGCGCTGATGCTGTCGCTGCTGATCTTCATCGGCGAAGCGGTGCGGGATGCCTTCGACCCGAGGAAGACCTTCGCGTGAGCGCCCCCCTCCTCTCCGTCCAGGACCTCTCCGTCGCCTTCCGCCAGGGCGGGCAGGAGACGCTCGCCGTCGACAAGGTCTCGTTTTCGATCGCCAAGGGCGAGACGCTGGCGCTGGTCGGCGAATCCGGCTCCGGCAAGTCGGTCTCGGCGCTGTCGATCCTCAAGCTCTTGAACTATCCGGCGGCGCATCATCCGTCGGGCAAGGTGCTGTTCAATGGCCAGGACCTGATCGGCGCCGACGAGGACGCGATGCGCAAGGTCCGCGGCAACGACATCACCATGGTGTTCCAGGAGCCGATGACCTCGCTCAACCCGCTGCACACCATCGCGCGGCAGATCGGCGAGATCCTCGAACTGCACAAGGGCCTGCGCGGCGAGAAGGCGCGAGCCCGCACGCTCGAACTGCTGACGCTGGTCGGCATCCGCGATGCATCGAGCCGGCTCGACGCCTACCCACACCAGCTCTCCGGTGGGCAGCGCCAGCGCGTGATGATCGCGATGGCGCTCGCCAACGAGCCCGACCTCCTGATCGCCGACGAGCCGACCACGGCGCTCGACGTCACCGTGCAGGCGCAGATCCTGACGTTGCTGAAGGAGCTGCAGGCGCGGCTCGGCATGGCGATCCTGTTCATCACCCACGACCTCGGCATCGTCCGGCGCATCGCCGACCGGGTCTGCGTGATGCTCAAGGGCAAGATCGTCGAGCACGGGCCCGTCGCCGAGATCTTCGGCAATCCCCAGCACGCCTATACCCAGCGCCTGCTCGCCGCCGAGCCCGAGGGTCGGCCGGAGCCGGTGCCGGAGGGCGCTCCAATCCTGCTGGAGGCCGGGCCGGTCAAGGTCTGGTTCCCGATCAAGACCGGGCTGCTGCGGCGGACCACGGACCATGTGAAGGCGGTCGACGGCATTTCGGTCAAGGTCCGCGAGGGCGAGACGCTCGGCATCGTCGGCGAATCCGGCTCCGGCAAGACCACGCTCGGCCTCGCCATCCTCAGGCTGATCGCCTCGGAGGGGCCGATCGTCTTCCTCGGCAACCGCATCGACGGGCTGAAGAGCAAGGCCGTCAGGCCGAAGCGCAAGGATTTGCAGGTCGTCTTCCAGGACCCCTATGGCTCGCTCTCGCCGCGCATGTCGGTCGCCGACATCGTCGCCGAGGGGCTCACCGTCCAGCAGAAGGATCTGAGCTATCAGCGCCAGCGCGAGATCGTGGCGCAGGCGCTCGCCGATGTGGGCTTGGATCCGGCGACGATGGACCGCTATCCGCACGAATTCTCCGGCGGCCAGCGCCAGCGCATCGCCATCGCCCGCGCCATGGCGCTCGATCCGAAATTCGTCGTGCTGGACGAGCCGACCTCGGCGCTCGACATGTCCGTGCAGGCGCAGATCGTCGAATTGCTGCGTGGGCTGCAGGCCCGGCGTAAGCTCGGCTATCTCTTCATCAGCCACGACCTCAAGGTGGTCAGGGCGCTGTCGCACCGGGTGGTGGTGATGCAGAACGGCAAGGTGGTCGAGGAAGGGCCGGCGGAGGAAATCTTCCAGCGCCCGCGCGAGGCCTACACGCAGGCGCTGCTCGCCGCCGCCCTCAATATCGAGCCGGCGAACAGCGCCGCGGTGCGCGACTGATGGCGCGCGCCGTCCTGATCGTGCTCGATTCCGTCGGCTGCGGCGGCGCCGAGGATGCCGCCGCCTATGGCGACGAGGGTTCCGACACGCTCGGCCATATCGCTGCAGCCTGCGCCGAGGGGCGCGGCGATCGCGAGGGCCTGCGCAGCGGGCCGCTCCATATCCCCAATCTCGCCAGGCTTGGCCTGAGCCATGCATGCGAGGCCTCCACCGGCAGGCCGCTCACCGGCGTGGCACGGCCGGACGCTCCGCAGGGGCGCTACGGCTACGGCGTCGAGATCAGCCAGGGCAAGGACACGCCCTCGGGCCATTGGGAGATCGCCGGCTGCCCGGTACCGTTCAAATGGGGCTATTTCACCGCGCTGGAGAACACCTTCCCGCCCGACCTCGTCGCGGCGATCATCCGCGAAGGCGCCCTACCCGGCATCCTCGGCAACAAGCACGCCTCGGGCACGGCGGTGATCGACGAGCTCGCCGAAGAGCATATCTCGACCGGCAAACCGATCTGCTACACCTCGGTCGACTCGGTGCTGCAGATCGCAGCGCATGAGGAGCATTTCGGCCTGGAGCGGCTCTATGCGCTCTGCAAGAAGGTCCGCGTGCTGGTCGACCCGCTCAGGATCGGCCGCGTCATCGCCCGCCCCTTCGTCGGCACGACCGAGACCGGCTTCACCCGCACCGGCAACCGCAAGGACTTCGCCATCCCGCCGCCGGACGAGACCCTTCTCGACCGGCTGACGGCGCAGGCGAGGCCCGTCGTCACCGTCGGCAAGATCGGCGACATCTTCGCCCACCGCAACACCGGCGAGGAGATCAAGCCCTTCGGTAACGCCGCCATGTTCGCGGCGGCGCTGGAGGCGTTCGAGCGGTTGCCCGACGGCGGCTTCTGCTTCGTCAATCTCGTCGATTTCGACACCGAATACGGCCATCGCCGCGACATTCCCGGCTATGCGGCGGCGATTGAGGCCTTCGATCGCGAGCTGCCGAAGCTGGAGGCGCTGCTGCGGCCCGGAGACCTCGCCGTGATCACCGCCGACCACGGTAACGACCCGAGCTGGCCGGGCTCCGACCATACGCGCGAACATGTCCCGATCCTGGCCTTCGGGCCGGGCGTAGCGGCGGGATCGATCGGCCGGCGCGAGAGCTTCGCCGACATCGCGGCGACGCTCGGGGAGTGGCTGAAGCTCGGTGCGACCGGCCCCGGCCGAGCCTGGTAGTCGGAGCTTTGGCCTCGCTGCATTTCCTTCATGCGAATCGGTATCCGCTTCTCTCGAAAATGCTCCAGGGCGTTTTCCAGCTGGACTGAGTCGTTGCGGATTCCCAAGTGACAAGCGTCCCTACCAAAGATCGAAGGTCGACTGACATGACTCGCAGCTTGTCTCTCGGTCTTCGCGAACGCACTGACGGCGGCGGTTTCAAGGGGATGTCGCGTGCCAATAGCCTTTTCAAAGCTATCCGTTGAGCGAGCATTCCCTGGACGTTGGCTCAAGTCGACTAGACCCCTGTCTGATTTCGCCGGGCACCAAATCCGAGCCTACTTGCCGACGCCACCGCTGACGGAGGTGGCCGATACGGCTGAGTTAAGGAGGCTAACATGGGACGGCCACAGACAACCAAGAACTTCGACACCTCATCCGGCGAAAGGCTGGAGCGCGACGACTTAGTTCCGTCGCGCTACGCAGTGCGGATCGGCGAGATCGATGTGCTGGTGATCAGTGACGGCGTCCTAGAGCCGCCAGCCGAGTCGATGGCGACCAATGCCGACCCGGAGAGCCGGAATGCTTGGCTCGACCGGCTGTTCCTGGCGCACGATACATTCGATTGGGCGCTGAACGCGATCGTGGTTCGCAGCGGGAACCAGACCATTCTCATCGACAGTGGGATCGGTGGCGAGGTTCCGGACTTCACGCGGGCTGGGCTGTTCGGCCATCGACTGGCGGCCGCCGGCGTCGATCTAGCTTCCGTGACCGATGTGGTCCTGACACACATGCACTTCGACCATGTCGGTGGACTTCTTGTCGAAGGGGTGAAGGAGCAGATGCGTCCGGACCTGCGCATCCACGTGTCCGCCGCAGAGGCAAAATTCTGGGAATCGCCTGATTTCTCCCGCACCGGCATGCCGCCTGCTCTTGCGGAGATCGCCAGAAATGCATCGAAACGCTTCTTGAAGATGTACCACGCCGAGTTGCGCACCTTCGAGCAGGACCAGCAGGTTGCGCCGGGGGTGGTCGTCACTCGCACCGGAGGCCATACCCCTGGGCACAGCGTGGTTCGCATCGTGTCCGGCAACGACAGGCTGATGTTCGGCGGTGACGCGATATTCCCCGTCTCGTTTGACCATCCCGAGTGGCACAACGGTTTCGAACACGACCCTGAGGAGGCGACCCGCGTTCGGCTGCGACTGATGCAAGAATTGGCGACGACTGGCTCCTGGCTGGTGTCGACGCATATGCCATTTCCATCCGTCGGCCGCGTGGCGGTCGAAGGCGAGCTCTTTCGCTGGGTGCCTGCATGGTGGGACTACTGAGCAGCCGCTCGGGGCGGCACCGTCCCCGAAGCTGGCGGAGCCAGAGAGCAGAAGATCCGAGCTAAGCCTTGCGAGGTGCCTTAACGGGCGATCAGCGAGATTGCGCCGCTTCAAAAGCCGCGGAATTCTACCGAGAAAGAACGGAAACTGTTCTAAGCGGCAGCGACGCGCTCGCAGAACTCGGCGACCTCGCGGCGAATGCGCTGCGCCTGCGCCGCCAGATCGTCGGAGGAGCTCTGCAGGCTCCCGGCGGCGGCGTAGGTGCGCTCCGTCACCGTCTCGAAGCTCTGCAGGCTCTGGGCGCTGCGGCCGACGCCGTCGGACGAGATCTGGACCTCCTTGGCGATCTCCGCCGTGGCACGGTCCTGCTCGCCGACCGCATAGGCGATCGCGACCGAGACGGTCTCGACCTCGCCGATTGCCGCGACGATATCGCGGATCGACTTGAGCGAGCGCTGCGAGGCGGTCTGGATCGCCTCGATCGAGCGCGCCACCTCGTCGGTCGCGGTCGCGGTCTGGGCCGAGAGCGTCTTGACCTCGCTGGCGACGACGGCGAAGCCCTTGCCCATGGCGCCGGCGCGGGCCGCCTCGATCGTCGCGTTCAGAGCGAGCATGCTGGTCTGCGCCGCGATGCCGCGGATGATCTCGACCACGGCGCCGACGCTTTCGCCGGTGCGGGCCAGTGCCTCGATCTCGATGCTGGCGGCGCGCGCCAGCTTTGCCGCAGATTGCGAGCTGTCCGCGGTCTGCGAGACGTTGCGGCCGATCTCCGCGATCGAGGAGGCGAGTTCCTGGCTCGCCGCCGCAGTCTGCTCGATGCTGGTCGTCATCTCGTTCGAGTTGCGCGAGACGAGCGCGATCTGCTGCCGCGCCCGCTCGGACGCGCCGGTGAGGCCGCGGGCATCGACCTGCATCGCCTCGGACGCCTTGTCGAGAATGGCCATGGCGCCGTCCATCTCGTCGCGGAAATTCGCGACCATGGCCCGCAGGCGTTGGGCGCGGCCTTCCGCCTCGTCGGCGAGCGCCCGCTCGCGCTCGCTCGCCAGGCGCTCACGCTCGGCGACCTCTTCGGCACGGTGCAGATTGGCCTCGGTCTGTGCGAAGATGCGCGCGGTCATCACTGCGATCACTGCGAGGAAGGCGGTCTCGACCACCACGATCACCGCGTGCAAGAGCACCCGCAGCAGATTGCCGCCCTGGTAGAAGACGGCGCTTGGCAGCGCATATTGCAGCACAAGATGATGCGCGGCGGTGAGCGTGGCGCCCAGGATGATCGGCCGCCAGTCGCAGAAACCGGCGAGCAAGGCCAGCACGGCGAAGTAGTACATGTGCATGTCGGGCTGCCAGGGGTGGCCCGAGAAGATCGCAACCAGGAGCGAGACCTGGCCAATCAGAGCGACCGCGATCGCGCATTGCGCCGTGAGGGTCGCGCCGAAAGCGCGATAGGCGAGCAAGGCCGCTGCCGCCAGGAGCAAGGCGCCGAGTCCCGGCATCAGCCCGTCGCGAGCCTGCATCAGCGACACCATCGCGAGCAGCGGGATATGGATGAAGGCAAGGCTGATGAGGCAGCGCGCGACGAGGTCGCGAAGGCCAGGCAAAGTCAAAGTCATAGGCTGCTCGCTTCGGCCTCTGGTGAGATGATGCAACCGGTAAGTCCGTCAAGGCGCAGCATCAGCAGGGCGCCGACCGGCCTTGCTGCCGTCTCGGGCGCCAGGACAACGACGAAGGGAACCGCTCCCTGCCGCAGGATTCTGGCCCCGGTGGCCAGGCTGCGCGCTACGGCCTCATCGCCGGACATCCAGGGCGGGAAGATCGCCGCCAAGGGGACCGGAGAGCCGGCAGCCGGCCCGGGCAGGCTCGCCAGCGTGACCACGCCGGAGAAGAGCGCCAAGCCTGCGATCAATCCGATGTCGCGCCACTGCCGAAGCCGCCCGAAGCGGGAAGCAGCCGGGGTCGCGATCGGGTTCATTCTCACCTGCACCTTCGGCTTGGCTAACGCAACGTTGCCCTCACTCTAGCTCCTGGGCCCGGCCCCTTAAATTTCGATTAATCAGCCAATTTCGTTTCGGAGATGACCCCGGCCTTAGAATATAGTTTTTACGGATTATAAAGAGGGCAAGAGTACACTCTATGGTTGTAAATCCCCGTGGAGTGAACATGCCATGCGCTCGTTCATTCGTCGCCTACGGAGCGACAGCTCCGCAACCACCGCGGTAGAGTTCGCCTTCATTGCGCCTCTGCTGCTTCTCCTCCTGTTCGGGATCATCGGCTACGGTCACGCCTTTGGCGTGTATCACGGCGTCCAGCAGCTGGCGGCGGAAGCCGCACGCGCCTCCGTCGCCGGCCTCGACGATGCAGAACGCGAACGCCTGGCACGCGATTTCGTCACGCGCAGCGTCAGCTCCTACGCCTTCCTCGACCCAAGCAAACTGACGATGCGCACGACCGCGACCGGCGCGCCGTCGCCGAGCTTCGAGGTCGCGATCCTCTACGACTACTCGGACAGCACGTTCAGCCGCCTCAGCTCGATCGTCGCATTGCCCATTCCCGTGGTGGAGCGCCGGGCCGTCGTTCAACGCGGCGGCTACTAGACCGATCTCGGCAAGCGGGGGGAGACCGTTGCCCATGTCCAGCCTGTTGCGCAGATTTCTCGCGGACCGCCGCGGCGTTTCAGCCCTCATGTTCGCCGGCGCTTCCGTGGTCCTCTTCGGCTTCGGCACGATGGCCGTGGATGTCGGCAGCTTCTTCTACCAGAAGCGCCGGCAGCAGACTGCGACGGATCTTGCAGCGCTCGCCGCAGCAGCCGATCTCGGGCGGGCAGACGCCGCAGCGCGTGCGAGCGCCGGGCGCAACGGCTATTCCACGACCGCCGTCGAGAGCGTGCAGATGGGCACCTATACGCCCGACGCGACGCTCGCGCCCGAGCAGCGCTTCCAGCCCGGCTCCGGCACGGGAGCGAACGCCGCGCGAATCCAGATGCGCGCGACGACCCCGATGATCCTCGGCCGCGTTCTGACGGCCGGCAACGTTCTGGCGAACGCGGGTGATAGCGGCGAGGTTGCGATCCTGACGCAGGCAACCGCGGCGCAGGACATGCAAGCCGCCTTCGCCGTCGGCTCGCGGCTGGTGCGCATCGAGGGCGGCGCTCTCAACGGCCTGCTCGGTGCCTTGCTCGGCACGAACGTGTCGTTGACGGTGATGGACTATGACGGGTTGGCACGGGCGCGGATCGACCTGTTCGGCTTCTCCCGCCGGCTGGCGACGCGGGCTTCGATCTCCGCGCTGACCTTCGACGAGGTCGTCCGTGCCAATGTGCGCATCGGCGACGTCATCCTGGCCGCCCAGGATGCGGCTCGCGACCAGGGCGCAGGCAGCGATGTGATCGCGGCGCTGGGAAATCTGGCTGCGGCAGCCGCCAGCTCGAGCCAGCGCATCAACCTTCAGAGCCTCATCTCGTTCGGCAGCTATGGCAGCCGGCAGATGAACGAGGAGGTGCCGCTCAAGGCATCGCTCTCGGCGCTCGACCTCGTCTCGGCTACGGCCCAGATCGCCAATGGCACGCGCCAGCTCGACCTCGGCCTCGCGGTCAATGTGCCCGGCCTTGCATCGGTCACGCTGAAGCTCGGCATTGGCGAGCGGCCGGTCGGGACCAGCCTCGTGCGCGTCGGCCGAATGGGCGCGAGCGTCCACACCGCCCAGACGCGCCTGTTGCTGACACTGACGCTCGTCGGCAGCGGCCAGGCCTCGCTGGTCAAGCTGCCGCTCTATCTGGAGCTCGCTTCCGCCACCGCCCGCCTGAGCTCGGTCTCCTGCGGCACCGGCGACATCACCAGCGCCCGCGTGACGCTCGGCGTGACGCCGGCCGTGGTCGATGCCTGGATCGGGCAGGTCTCCAATGCCGAGTTCAGCAATTTCAGCACGAAACCGAACCCGCCTGCCGCGACGCTGCTCGACCTCGCCGGCCTCGCCAAGGTGACCGGCCGCGCGCATGTGACGATCACCAATACCAGCGAGACGCCGGTCAGCTTCAGCTATGCCGAGATTCAGCGCGTCGACAAGAAGACGACCTCGACAACGAACTTCGTCGCGAGCCTGCTGTCGCGGCTGGTCGGCGATCTCGACCTGCGTGTCGAGTTGCTCGGGCTCGGGCTTCCCATACCCGGGCTCGACGGCGCCGTCTCCGGCGTCATCGCCGGGGCCGCGACACCGCTCGACCAGGTGCTGAGCAGCCTGCTCAACACGCTCGGCATCGGATTGGGCCAGGCCGACAGCTGGGTCAGCGGCGTGCGCTGCGGCGGGGCCGTGCTGATCCAGTAGCTGACGTTCAGGACCTCAGCCGCGTCTTGATACGTTGCATCAGCCCGTCGCGGACGGCGCGATAGGCGTCGAGCACCTGCTCGCGCGAGCCCTGGATGATGGTCGGATCGGGCGTCGGCCAGTACTCGACATCGGCTGCGAGCGTGCGGGTGAGCTCCAGCGCCTTGTGGTGCGCCTCGGGCGAGAGCGAGACGATCAGATCGAAGTTGAGGCCTTCCCATTCCTCCAGCTCCTCGACCGTCTTCGGCTTGTGCTTGTGTGCGTCGATGCCGATCTCGTCGAGGACCGTCAGCGCGAACGGATCGAGCTCGCCCTTGCGCTTGCCGGCGGCGGACTGGACATAGATCGACTTGCCGAAGAAGTGCTTGGCCAGCGCCTCGGCCATGGGCGAGCGCACCGCGTTGTAGGCGCACATGAACAGCACGCTCTGGAGCTTGCGCGGTACGGGCGGCTCCAAACGCTCAGCCCTTCCAGTGCAGCGCGTAGATGAGGGTGAACAGCCGGCGCGCCGTCTCCTTGTCGATCTCGACCTTGTTCGACAGCCGCTCGACCAGGAGAATGGCCGCCTCGTCATGCAGGCCGCGGCGGCCCATGTCGATCGCCTCGATCTGCGCAGGCGTCGCCGTGCGGATAGCGGCGTAATAGCTGTCGCAGACCAGCTCGTAATCCTTGATGATGCGCTTCAGTGGCGTCAGCGAAAGATGATGCGTGACGAGCGCCGCTCCGTCGGCACTCTTCACCTCGAAGGCGAGCCGCCTTTCGATCAGGGCAAGGTGGACGGCATAGGGCCCGCCGTCGAAATCCGGCAAGGCGAAGTGGTTGCGCTCGATCAGGTCGTAGATCGCGACGGCGCGCTCATGCTCCTGGTCGGCACTGCCGCGCCCGAGCGAGGCCTCGTCGAGCGTGACGGCGACCAGATGGTTGCGTTCCGACATGTGCCCTCCGCCCAGCTCCGTGCAGGCGCAGAATCGCCAGCCTGCCGTCAGCCGTTGAGTCGGATCGTCACGGAACGCGCGTGAGCCTGCAAGCCCTCGGCCTCGGCGAGCTCTGTCGCGGCACCGGCGAGCGCCCGCAGCGCCTCGGGATCGCATTTCAGCAGGGAGGTGCGCTTCATGAAGTCGGGCACCCCGAGCCCGGAGGAGAAGCGGGCCGAGCGCGCCGTCGGCAGGACATGGTTCGAGCCGCCGACATAGTCGCCGATCGCCTCGGGCGTATGCCCGCCCAGGAAGATCGCGCCGGCATTGCGGATGCGCCTCGCCAGCCCTTCGGCATCGGCAGCGATGATCTCGAGATGCTCCGGTGCGAGCCGATCGACCAGCGGGATCGCCCTGTCGAGCGCCTCGACCAGGATGACGGCGCCGAATTCGCGCCAGCTCGCCCCGGCAATCTCGGCCCGCGGCAAGGTCCTGAGCTGGCCCTCGACTGCGCGCTCGACGGCATCGGCCAGCGCGGCATCGTTGGTGATCAGGATCGACTGGGCGGCGGTGTCGTGCTCGGCCTGGGCGAGCAGGTCGGCGGCGATCCAGTCGGGATTGGCGCCGGCATCGGCCAGGACCAGCACCTCGGAGGGGCCCGCGATCATGTCGATGCCGACCGTGCCGAAGACGCGACGCTTGGCGGCGGCGACATAGGCGTTGCCGGGGCCGACGATCTTGGCGACAGAGGCGATCGTCGCGGTGCCATAGGCGAGCGCCGCGACCGCCTGTGCCCCGCCGACCTTGTAGATCTCGTCGATGCCAGCGAGCTTCGCCGCGGCGAGCACGAGCGGGTTGCCCTCGCCGCGCGGCGTCGGCGCGACCATGACGAGGCGATTCACGCCGGCAACCTTGGCCGGCACCGCGTTCATCAGCACCGAGGAGGGATAGCTCGCTGTGCCGCCCGGGACATAAAGCCCGACGGCCTCGACCGCGCTCCAGCGCCAGCCGCTCTCGACTCCCAGTGCATCGCGCGACCAGGAATCGGCCGGCTTCTGGCGCAAATGATAGGCCTCGATCCGGGCGCGGGCCGTCTCCAGCGCAGCGAGCTGCTCGGGCGTGCAGGCGGCGATGGCCGCCTCGATCTCGCTTTGCGTGACGCGCAGCGTCTGCGGCGTCAAAGCGAGCTTGTCGAAGCGTTCGGTATAGTCGATCAGCGCCGCATCGCCGCGGGAGCGGACATCGGCGATGATCGCGGCAGCGACCTGATCGACATCCTCGGAAACCTCGCGCTTCATCGCGAGCAGGGCGGAGAACTCCCGCTCGAAATCGGCATCGCGTGCGTCAAGCCTGATCGGCATCGGATATCCTGACCGGAGGTGTGGTTCAGCCGGCGTCGGGGTGGGCGGGCGTGGCCACGGCTTCCCAGATCGGACCGAGATCCTTCATCTGCGCCTCGACGCATTCGACATCGAGGCGAATGGCGGCACCATCAGAGAAATGCAAGGTCACCTGCCCGGCCGGGTCGTCGCTCCCCGTGAAGGTGACCGCGAGCAGGCTGAGCACCGCATCCGCTGCCGCGATCTTCGTGCTGCGGGCCGCCGTGACGCGCTCGAAATGGAGCGCGGCGAGCCGACGGCGCTTCTGGCCTTGCGCCGCGCCTTCCCAGTCGAAGCGGCGCAGCGCCAAGGCGAAGCGCTTCTCGCCCGGCAGATAGGCGATGTCGCCGCGCTTCAGCACCGCATCCTGCAGATGCGCCGAGATCACCGACAGATCGTCGGCATCCAGGGCGACCAGTTTCAGCGGCTCGGCGGCGGGATCGGACATGGAGACTCTTGTCTTATCGCATTTTCTTCACGCGAACCGGTGTCCACTTCGCTCGAAAATGCTCCAGGCCCTATCTGGCGGCGGCGCCGCCCATCGTCAACCGCTGATGCGCTCGACCTGGGCGCCGCAACGGCCGAGTTTGGCCTCCAGCGCCTCGAAACCGCGATCGAGATGGTAGACGCGGTTGATCATCGTCTCGCCCTCGGCGACGAGGCCGCCGATGACGAGCGAGACCGAAGCGCGCAGATCGGTCGCCATCACCGGGGCGCCGGTGAGCTTCTCGACGCCGTCGACATAGGCGGCATCGCCGTCGAGCCGAATTTTGGCGCCTAGGCGGGCCAGTTCCTGCACATGCATGAAACGGTTCTCGAAGATGGTCTCGCGGATGCGCGAGGTGCCCTTGGCCTTGGTCATCAACGCCATGAGCTGGGCCTGGAGATCGGTCGGGAAGCCCGGGAAAGGGTCGGTCGTGACGTCGACCGGCGCGAGCGCCGCGCCATTGCGGCGGACGCGGACACCCTCATTGGTCTCGGAGACGTCGACGCCGGCCTGGCTCATCACGTCCAGCGCCGCCTGCAGCAGGTCGGCGCGGGCACCTTCGAGCAGCACGTCGCCGCCGGTCATCGCCACCGCCATGGCATAGGTGCCGGTCTCGATCCGGTCCGGCAGCACGGCATGGTGAGCACCGCCGAGGCGCGAGACGCCGCGGACGGTGATGGTGGAGGTGCCGGCGCCCTCGATCTTCGCGCCCATCTTCTCGAGGCAGGCGGCGAGGTCGACCACCTCCGGCTCGCGCGCGGCGTTCTCGATCACCGTGGTGCCGTCAGCCAGCACCGCGGCCATCAGCGCGGTATGGGTGCCGCCGACCGTGACCTTCGGGAAGACGATCTCGGCGCCCTTCAGCCCTTTCGGCGCCCGGGCGATCGCATAGCCGCCCTCGATGGTGATGGTGGCGCCGAGGCGCTCCAGCGCCATCAGCAGGAGGTCGACCGGACGAGTGCCGATGGCGCAGCCGCCAGGCAGCGAGACCTTGGCCTCGCCCATGCGGGCCAGGATCGGCGCGATCACCCAGAAGCTCGCCCGCATGGTCGAGACCAGCTCGTAAGGCGCGCAGGTGTCGACGATCTGGCGGGCGGTCAGCGCGACGGTCTGGCCGGTCTCGGCGCTCTGGCCAATGCGCTTGCCGGCGACCGAGCGGTCGACGCCGTGATTGGAGAGGATGCGCGAGAGCGCGCTGACGTCGGAGAGGCGCGGGACATTGGTCAGCGTCAGCGTCTCGTCGGTGAGGAGGCTCGCGATCATCAGCGGCAGCGCCGCGTTCTTCGCGCCTGAGATCGGGATCACGCCATTGAGGCGCTGGCCGCCGGTGATGCGGATACGGTCCATCGGGCTCGTCCTGGGGACGGCCGGCAGCGGCGCCGGCCGGAAAGGGTGGGGATCAGGACCGGGGAGAGTCGGCCTGGGCGGGCGGTAGCGGATCCTCGGCCGCCGTATCCGAGGCGCGCCTGGCCCTTGCCTGCGCCTTGCGGCGCTTGAGATTCTCGCGGAGGGCGGCGGCGAGGCGCGCCCTTCTCTCATCCTCGGCTTCGGTCTGGCGGCTCAAGGCGTCAGCTCGTCGGAATGCCCGCAACCCTGCGGCGCGGGCGTTGGTTCATGGTTAGCCGCTCGGCCAAGCCGGGACAAGACCGGCCTGCGGCACCACTCTCCTTGCACGACCGATTGCGGCACAACTGCGGCGCTGCCGGTCTCCGGATGGGACAGCCCTGTTTCGCATGCCCCGCCGGCCCCGACTTCCACGGCGACGGGCGTGCCGGCCACCGCCCCTTCCGGACAGACCGGAACTCATCCCAAAGCGTTGCCTCGATTGGTAAAATTTTCATTATCTCGGCAACCCTGACCGACAAGTGGTATGCTGGCACGCCCATTGCGTGCATCGCGAGCAGCGATAGCGGCGCCAGCGGAACAACCGATGGATGCGTTTCGACTGATGAACCAACTTTGGACGCAACGAATAAAACTTAAGGAAATTAACCATTTCCGGCAGTTTGCGTTTACAGATTATTAACTTTGACTACCCTCGGCGGCGTCGAGGGGTGCGAGGCGGAGACGAGACGATGTTCCAGAGCTATGCACCGACGGCAGAGGTCGCCGAGGGAGAGGTGATCGAGGCGATCCGCCATCACGCCGGCTTCCTGCCGGAGGTCCAGCTCGCCTATGAGCCGGAGCTGCGCCTGCTCTGGGTCACCATCAAGCCGGAGCTGAAGCCGGTGTTCACGCTGCAGCTGCTCGAGAGCCTGGGTAAAGTGCAGCAGGCGATCATCGACCTCTGGGGGGCGCCGGAGCAGTATCACAACGCCCCGGTGCGCTTCCTCGCCTTCCGCGGCACCGGACCGTTCTTCACGCTCGGCGGCGACCTCGACTTCTATCTCGACTGCCTCGCCAAGAACGATCGCCCGGCGCTGGCGGAATACGCCCGACTCTCGGTCGAGGACGCGCTGCGCAACGCCAGCGGCCTCAACGGCATGGTCGTCACCCTCTCGACCATCCATGCCAAGGCGATCGGCGGCGGCATCGACGCGCCGCGGTCATGCAACGTCATGATCGCCGAGGAGCAGGCCTCGTTCGTCTACCCCGAGATCAAGTTCAATCATTTCCCGATCACCGCCGTCGGGCTGCTGTCGCGCCGGATGGGCCAGCGCGCGGCCGAGCACATGCTGCAGTCGGGCGAGGAAATGAGCGCGGCCGAGTTCCTGGCGGCGGGCGGTCTGGAGGCGGTGGTGCCGGCCGGCACGGGCGAAGACTGGATCCGCAAATACGCCGCCGACTCGCTGCCGATCCACGCGGCCCGCACCGCCCTGTTCTCGGCCTTCAACCGGCGCACCGGCAATCTGCGCGAGGAGCTCGAATATCTCGGCCAGCTCTGGACCGACTGCATGCTGCGCCTGCACCCGAGCGCGATCTCCAAGCTGCAGCGCATCGCCCAGACGCAGGACCGCATGCTCTCCCGCGTCTACCAGCAGCGCGAGCCGGAGGAGAGGCTCGCCGGCGCCGGCGCCGCCTGAGCCCGCTGCGTTACGCGGGCTTTGCCGGGGCTCGCGGTGATCGCGCGACTCTACCGTGTAACTCTCATGAAACTTTTACCTTTCCCTCCTATAGCCGTTAGGTACGGGGCGTAGGATAGGCCGTTCAGCCGCCTCTCCGAGACCGTCAAAAGGCAGGAGTGGATGGCGGGAGTGCCGAACCGGTTGCGCAACGCCAGCGCAGACAGGACGATCGCGGAACTGCCGGCCGAGCATGACGGCCGGAGCGCGGTCGACCTTGCCGATTATCGCCTGCTCGTCTCCTCGCTGTTCTCCTCCCCCGGCTCAATCATCCCCGGCGGGATCGCCGGCATCCTCACCCCTTTCCTGTGCTGGGTCTCGACCAGCGCCGAGCTGTTCATGGTGCTGACGCTCGGCGTCGCGCTGGTCGTCGTCATGCGGATCATCACCGTGGTCCGCTATCGCCGACTCGACCATTCCGAGGATACGCTCGCGCTGACCGAGCGCTGGGACCGCGAATATTTCCTCGGCGCCACCGTGTTCAGCGCCGTGCTCGGCTTCAGCTGCTACGCAGCGCTGGCCTGGACGGACGATCCCGCCGCCCATATCACCTCGGTGTCCTCGACGATCGCGCTCGCCTCCGGCTATGTCGCACGCAATGCCGGGCGGCCGAAATTCGTCGCCGTCCAGCTCCTGACCTTCTGCGTGCCGATGGCGATCGGCCTGATCCAGGCGCACAACCCGTACTACCAGTACATCGGCTATTTCGCCTTCCTCTATGTCGGCGCGAACATAGCGATCACCAACTCGCTGCACCGCAACCTGCTGGCACTGAGCGACGCTACCAAGCAGTCCAAGGCACTGGCGACGGCGCTGCGCTCGCAGAACCTGACGCTCGACGCCGCGCTCAACACGATGATCCACGGGCTCGCGATGTTCGATCGCAAGCTCGACCTCGCGGTCTCGAATGCGCCGCACGCGGCTCTCTACGGCATTCCCGAGACCCTCGCCCTGCCGGGCACGCCGATCAGCGCGATCGCGCGCTTCCTGGTCGAGCGGCAGGTGATGACGCAGGAGCAGGTGCGCGACATCAAGGCGGCCCTCGACGGCGTGCAGGCGACGCAGCAGGCCGCCGTCTACGAATTGCAGTCGCGCAACGGCCGCATGCTCGTCGTTACCATCGCCCCCGCGGCCGAGGGCGGCGTGCTGATGCTGACCGAGGACGCGACCGAGCGGAAGGCGACCGAGGCGCGGATCGAGCAGATGGCGCGCTTCGACGAATTGACCGGGCTCGCCAACCGCTTCGAGTTCAACTCGCAGCTGGCGGAGGCCTTCCGCCGGCAGGAACGGACCGGCGAGACCTTCGCGCTGCTCTATATCGACCTCGACGGCTTCAAGCAGGTCAACGACAATCTCGGCCACGACATCGGCGACCGGGTGCTGATCCAGACCGCGGCGCGTCTGAAGAGCGCGATCCGCCACAACGACCTGCTGGCCCGTTTCGGCGGCGACGAATTCGTGCTGATCCTGCCGGCGACCGATGTCGCGACGGTGCAGATGATCGCCCAGCGCATGATCGAGTCGATGGACCGCGCCTTCGAGCTCGAGACCAAGACCGTCTACGTCACCGCCAGCATCGGCATCGCGCTCGCTCCCGCGGACGGGGCGACGCCCGCCGACCTGCTGCGCCATGCCGACACGGCGCTCTACAAGGCCAAGGCTGCCGGCCGCAATACCGCGACCTTCTTCGACCCGGCCATGGCCGAGGAAATGCTCGAACGCCACGAGATCGAGGTCGATCTGCGCCAGGCCACGGCCGAGGGCGCGCTGGAGCTGTACTATCAGCCGATCATCGACCTGCGCACGCAGGAGATCGTGACGCGCGAGGCGCTGATGCGCTGGCGGCACTCGTCGCGCGGCATGGTGCCGCCCGGCGTGTTCATCCCGATCGCCGAGCAATCCGGCCTGATCGCCGGCATGGGCGACTGGGCGATCCGCCAGGCCTGCCGCGACGCGGCGAAATGGCCCGGCAGCATCGGCGTCTCCGTCAACATCTCGCCGCTGCAGTTCCGCGAGCCGGGCCGCATCGTCGAGACCGTCAAGAACGCGCTGCTGCTGAGCCATCTCGCGCCCGGGCGCCTGACGCTCGAGGTGACGGAATCGCTGCTGATCGAGGACAACAAGACGACGCTCGAGGTCATCAACGAATTGCGTGCGATCGGCGTCAAGTTCTCGCTCGACGATTTCGGAACCGGCTACTCCTCCCTCGCCTATCTCTCGACCTACCCGTTCTCGCAGGTGAAGATCGACCAAAGCTTCACGCGCGAGGTCAACAGCGACGAAGCCTCAAAGGCAGTGATCGAGGCGGTCTGCCAGCTCGCGCGGCGCCTGTCGATGAACGTTGTCGTCGAGGGCATCGAGACCGAGGCACAGCGCATGGCGGTGCAGCTGCTCGGGGCCCAGCGGGCGCAGGGCTACCTGTTCGGCCGGCCGCAGCCGGTATCGGAGTTCCACAAGGGCGACGAGCCGCGCAAGATCGCCTGAGGCAAGACCGCCTTGGAGGCGGGCACACCATCCTCCTGCCGAAATCGACTGCTTCCACCCGGTTATCGCAGCAGCGAGCTTGATTCCGCCGCAACGGCAACGCATCTGCACGAGCACGACAGCGACCGGGAGACGCGGCGTGAGCCAAACCGCCAGCCCAGCAGCCAGCAAGGAGCCGCTGACGCCGGACATCTGCGTCATCGGCGATGGACCGGGTGGGCTCGCGGTCGCGACCGCCGCCGCGCTGTTCGGCGTCCGGACGGTGCTGGTCCGGCAGAGCGGAGACGCGCACGCCGTCAATCAGGGTGCGCGCGGCCAGGCCCTGCGCGCCGCAGCCGACCGGGCGCGGATCGTCGCAGGAGCCGCGTCCTTCGGTATCGCGACGGAGGCTGGCCCGATCGATTATGGCCGCGTCCGCGCGCATCTCGACCTAGTCGCAGCCAAATCGGCGACGAACGAGTCGGATGAGCGCCTCGCTGCGCTGGGCGTCCTCGTCTTCAAGGGCGAAGCGCGCTTCCAGAACCGCCACCGGGTCGCCGTCGGCGAGAGCGTGATCAAGGCGCGGCGCTTCGTCGTCGCAACCGGCTCGCTGCCGCTGATGCCGTCCCTCCCCGGCCTCGCCGACCTGCCGTGCCTGACCGAGGACAGCATCTTCGAGCTGGCGAAGCGGCCGGACAGGCTGATCGTGCTCGGCGGCACGGCCGCCGCCGTCGAGCTGGCGCAGGCGATGCGCGCGCTCGGCAGCGAGGTCGCGCTGATCGCCCGGGAAGGCCTGCTGCCGGACGAGGATCCGGAAGCGGTCGGCGTGCTCAGGCGCAGCCTACTCGGCGAGGGCATCGCCTTGCATGAAGGCCGGCCGATCCTGCGCGCCGAAAGCCATCGGCAGCGGCCGCGCCTCGTGCTCGACGGCGACATCACGATCGACGGCACGCATCTGCTGGTCGCCGGCGGGCGCGAGCCCAACATCGCAGGGCTGGAACTCGATCTTGCCGGAGTCCGCAGCGACGAGACCGGCATCATCGTCGACGCCTCGCTGCGCACCGCCAACCGCAGCATCTATGCCGTCGGCGCTTGTGCCGGCGGCGCAGCGGCGGGGCCGGCGTCCAGCCATGCCGCCGAGCATCAGGCCGGGCTCGTGCTCCGCAACGCCCTCTTCCGCCAGCCCACCCGGTTCCGGCGCGAATTCGTGCCGCGCATCGTCCATGGCCGGCCGGAACTGGCGAGCATCGGCCTGAGCGAGGCGCAGGCGCGGGCGCGAGGCGAGATCCGGGTGCTGCGCTTTCCCTATGCCGAGAGCGGCCGTGCCCAGGCCGAGCGACAGAGCGACGGGTTGATCAAGCTGACGACCGACCGCAAGGGCGGCATCCTCGGCGTCGTCATCGCCGGGGCGCAGGCGGCCGAGCTGATCGTGCCCTGGAGCCTTTCCGTGCAGAAGCGGATGAACGTCAGGGAGATGGCCGGGCTGACCGCGCCGGGCCGGAGCCTGTCGGACTTGTCGCAGAAAGCGGCGCTCTCCTTCCAGGCACCGCTCGCGGCCAGGCCGGGCATCCGCCGCCTGATCGGCTTCCTGCGCCGTTTCGGATAGACTGGCTGTTGATGTCCGAGAGACGGTTCGATCCCAACACCCTGTCGATCAGCGTTGCACGCGGGCCGACCCAGCTCGGCCTGTCGGCCAAGCTGCTGGTCCTGACCATCCTGTTCGTGATGCTGGCCGAGGTGCTGATCTACCTGCCCTCGGTCGCGAACTTCCGACGCAACTGGCTGAACGACCGGCTCGCGGCGGCGCAGATCGCCGTGCTCGTGCTCGAAAACGCCCCGGCAGAAGGCCTGCCCGAGGGCAGCGAGGAGCGGCTGCTCGCCGGCGTCGGCGCCTCCGCCATCGCGGCGCGCGTCGGCGGGGCGCGCCGCCTGCTCAGCCTCGATTCGATGCCGCACGAGGTCGCCAGGACAGTCGACCTGCGCGACCAGAGCTGGATGCAGTCGATCGTCGAATCGGTGGCGACGCTGGTCAGCTCCTCGCATGAGATGCCGATCCGGGTCGTCGGGCAGGCGGTCGGCGCCGCCGATTTCGTCGAGATGGTGATCGACGAACGGCCGCTGCGCCACGCCATGCTGAAATTCTCGGTCAACCTGACGCTGGTCACGCTGATCATCTCGATCCTGACGGCGGGACTGGTCTATCTCTCGCTGAACTGGCTGATCGTGCAGCCGATCCGGCATCTCGCCGCCAATGTCATGGAGTTCGAGCACGATCCGGAGAATCCGCGCCGGATCATCGAGCCGACGCAGCGCGTCGACGAGATTGGCGAGGCGCAACGGGCGCTGGCGCGCATGCAGGCGACGCTCGCCGACGATCTTCGGGCCAAGAAGCACCTCGCCGAGCTTGGCCTCGCCGTCAGCAAGATCAATCACGACCTGCGCAACATGCTGGCCGCGGCGCAATTGATGTCCGACCGGCTGACCGAGACGCGCGACCCGAAGATCAGACGCTTCGCACCGCGACTGATCGCGACGCTCGGGCGCGCCATCGATTTCTGCCAGGCGACGCTCGCCTATGGCCGGGCGACCGAGGCGACGCCGGCCCTGCGCGACGTGGTCCTGCGTCAGCTCGTCGCCGAGCAGGCCGAATTGCTCGGCCTCGGCGAGAACGGCGCGATCGCCTTCACCAACGAGGTGCCGGCCGAGGTGATCGCGCCCTGCGATCCCGACCAGATGGCGCGCGTGCTCTCCAACCTGATGCGCAATGCGATCCAGGCGCTGGACAGCCTCGCGGAGGCGGGCGAGCGGGCGCCGGTGCTCCGGATCAGTGCCGGCCGCCGCCATGAGGAGATCGTGCTGCGCATCGCCGACAACGGGCCGGGCGTACCGCCACGCGCGCGCGACAACCTGTTCCAGGCCTTCCGCGGCTCGGTCAATCCCGGCGGCACCGGCCTCGGCCTCGCCATCGCCGCCGAGCTGGTACGGCTGCATGGCGGGATGATCGCGCTGGAACCATCCGAGGTCGGCGCCGTGTTCACGGTGTCGCTACCGACGCAGCGGATAGCCGCCTGACCGCGCGCCTACTGGCTCGCCCAGATCACCCGCGCCATGAAGGCGATCTCGGAGAGCGCCAGCACGCGGTCGGCATGCTCGGGATTGAGCGAGGCGAGCTCGACCGTCTTCGCCGTCTGGCGCCTGAGCTGCTTGGCCAGCACCTCACCGTCGACGGTCTTGACCACGACGCGGTCGCCACGGCGGATCGCGGCGCCGGGCGAGACGATGATGGTGTCGCCGTCGCGATAGAGCGGCAGCATCGAATCGCCGGCGATCTCGAGCGCATAGGATTTTTCGTCGTGCAGGCCGGGAAAGGCGACCTCGTCCCAGCCGGAGCCGGCCGGAAAGCCGCCATCGTCGAAGAAGCCGCCGGAGCCGGCCTGGGCGAAGCCGATCACCGGGATCGTACGGGCCGGCGCCGCCCCGCGCCGGACGACGTTCATGAACTCGTCGAAGGAGGCGCCGGTCGCCGAGAGGATCTTGGCGATCGACTCGGTGGAGGGCCAGCGCTCGCGCCCGTCGGCACTGAGGCGCTTCGAGCGGTTGAAGGTGGTGGCGTCGAGCCCGGCCTTGCGGGCGAGGCCCGACGGCGTCAGGCCATAGCGCTGGGCGAGCGTGTCGATCGCGCTCCAGATCTGGTCATGGGACAGCATCGCGGAGAGGCCTCGTTCCTGATGGTGCCGGCGCTAAGCGGGGATAAGAATAGGAAATATACCCTATTCGATAAGAATTCAATCTGATTCGCGTCTTGAATCGGCTGCCGAAGCCGGATTTTTTGGCCGGCGGCAGCCCCCCGGCCAGTGCGAACCGACATCCCGGCAAAAGAAATCCGCCACGGCACTCGCCCGGCACGCGGTTTCCGCTTTTGCCGGAGCCGCTCCGGCGATATGTCCGGCGCCATGCCGCTCATCTACAAGATCTGTCCCGCAGCGCTCTGGCGCGAAGCCGAGACCAAAGGCCTCTTCCAGGGAGCGCCGGTCGACCTCGCCGACGGCTTCATCCATTTCTCGACCGGCGCACAGGTCCGCGAGACCGCGGCCCGGCACTTCACCGGCCAGAGCGATCTGTTGCTGATCGCCTTCGACGACGCCGTTTTCGGCGCGGCCCTGCGCTACGAGCCCTCGCGCGGCGGGGCGCTGTTCCCGCATCTTTATGCCACGCTCGTCCCGAGGCAGGCGCGCTGGATCGCGCCCCTGCCATTGGGCGCAGGCGGCCATGTCTTTCCAGAGGATATCTTGCCGGAGGATATCGCGTGATCGGAGCGCTGTTCGGCCTGGCGCGGCCGCTGATCCACAAGCTCGATGCCGAGCAGGCGCATAGGCTGACGATCGCTGCGCTGGCGGCTGCGCCGCCGCTGCGGCCGGCAGCCGATCCGCCGTCGCTGGCGGTCGAGGCCTTCGGCTTGCGCTTTTCCAATCCGGTCGGCCTCGCCGCCGGCTTCGACAAGAACGCCGAGGCGATCGACGGGGCGCTCGGCCTCGGCTTCGGCTTCGTCGAGATCGGCGGGGTGACACCACTGCCACAGCCGGGCAATCCGCGCCCGCGCGTCTTCCGCCTGCCGGAGGATGAGGCGGTGATCAACCGCTACGGCCTCAACAGCGAGGGCATGGAAGCGGTCGCCGTGCGGCTGGCCGCACGGCGGAAGAAGGGCGGCATCGTCGGCGTCAACCTCGGCGCCAACAAGGACTCGGCCGATCGCAGCGCCGATTATGCGGTGCTGGCGGGCAGGCTCGCGCCGCTCGCCGATTTCCTCACCGTCAACGTGTCCTCGCCGAACACGCCGGGCCTGCGCGACCTGCAGGCCGAGAGCGCGCTCGACGACCTGATCGCGCGCACCCTCGCCGCCCGCGACGAGGCCACCACCGGGGGCAAGCCGACGCCGGTGCTGATCAAGATCGCGCCCGATCTCTCCATGCCCGAGCTCGACGGCATGGTCGCGGTCGCCCGGCGCCGCAAGGTCGACGGCATGATCGTCTCGAACACCACGATCGCCCGGCCCGACAGCCTGCGCAGCGGCAACAAGGCCGAGACCGGCGGCCTCTCCGGCAAGCCGCTCTTTACGGCCTCGACGCGCATCCTGGCCGAGACCTTCCTACGGGTGGAGCGGCAATTCCCGCTGATCGGCGTCGGCGGCATCGATTCGGCGCAGAGCGCCTTCGCCAAGATCCGGGCTGGGGCGAGCCTGGTGCAGTTCTATTCGGCGATGGTGTTCAAGGGCCCGGGGCTGGTCGGCGAGGTCAAGCGTGGGCTCGACATGCAGGTGCGCAAGGCCGGACTGCCGCGGCTCGACGCGCTGGTCGGGCGCGATGCCGAGGCCATAGCACGCGGGGAGATCGGCTGAGGCCGCAAGCACGCCCGCTATCGGTGGCGGCAGACATTCCGCTTGACGATGAATGTGGCTGGCGACAGTGTCGCAGGACATGCTCAGGAACCAGCCCCTTTTTGATCGACGCCGACGTCGCTGCACCCCAGCGGCGGCTTCTCGTGCTGCGCGTCGATCAGCGTCCTTCCGCATGGTGACTGCCTCACTGTAGGCCCGCCCGCCGAAGCGACCTTCAGACCCGCGTTCCTGAACCCCCGCAGCCCTCGGCTCCGGGGGCTTTCTTTTGCCCGATCCCCAGGAGGACACCACCATGAGCATTCGCGTCGGCATTGTCGGCATCAGCGGTTTTGGCGGGGGCGAGGCGCTGCGCCTGGTCGCGAGCCACCCCTCTTTCGAGCTGGTCTACGCTGCAGGCGAAAGCAGCGCCGGCAGCCGTCTGGTGGACCGCTTCCCCGGTGTGCCGGCCAAGCTGGCCGAACTGGTGATCGAGAAATGGGATCCTGCGGCCCTGCCGAAGCTCGACGTGCTGTTCGCGTCGCTGCCCACGGGCGCCTCGGCCGAGGCGTTGGCGCGCGTCCCCAGGCACGTGAAGATCGTCGATATCGGCGGCGACCACCGCTATGTCGAGGGCTGGGCCTACGGCCTGGCCGACATCTGGCCAGCCCAGATCGAGGGTCAGACCCGCGTCGCCAACCCCGGCTGCTTCCCCGCCGCGGCGCTGACTGCGCTGGCGCCGCTGCTGGCCAACGGGCTGATCGAGCCCGGCAATATCGTCATCGACGCCAAGACCGGTATCTCCGGGGCCGGCCGCGGCGGCGACAGCAAGTTCGGCTATGCCGAGAGCAACGAGAATCTGGTGCCGTACGGCCTGCTCAAGCACACCCACATGCCCGAGATCGCCAGGACGATCGAGCAGCTGAGCGGCGGCAGCGCGGCCGGGCTGGTGTTCACGCCGCATCTGGTGCCGATGACCCGAGGCCTGCTCGCCACCATCTATTGCCGCGGCCGCGCTACCACCGATCAGTGCCTGGACGCGGCGCGGCGCTTCTACGCCGGGCGCTCTTTCGTTCGCGTAACCGAGAAGCCGCCGCAGACCAAATGGGCGACCGGCTCGAACCTCGCATTCGTCAGCTATGCGGCCGATCCGGAACGCAACCTGGTGATCGCGATGGGCGTGGTCGACAATCTCGGCAAGGGAGCGGCAGGCCAGGCGGTGCAGAATGCGAACCTGATTTGCGGCCTGCCGGAAACCGCGGGGTTGGACGGCGTACCTGTCTGGCCATGACAAAGGCAGGCCTCCACGCGGCCACTCAATCCGGCGTGGAGGTCCACAACGGGTCGGAAGCCGACATCCCCAGCCGGCTTCACGCCAGGGTCTGGGCGGCGAACACCTTTTGGACGATCTGCCAGCGCCCGTTGAGATAAAAGCACGACAAGAGGTCGGTCACCTCGCGGGGCGGTATCCGCAAGCGCAGCTTGAGCAGCGCCATGTCACCGGTCATGGCGATGGAGAGGATCTGGTCGGCTCGCACACCGCCTGCATCCCGCGGTGAGATTAGGCCGCGGACCACATCGAGCCAGGCGGCGATGGGCGTGACCACGACGCTGTCGCCGTCACCGCGCCGGGTGACGAGGGCGGCAGGGTCGAAGATGGTCGCGAAGCTGCCGGCATCCATCGCATAGGCGGCATCGAAATAGGTTTTCGCCAAGGCAACCAGTCCGTCTATGCTTGCTTCCGATGTTGTATGCTGCAGCGTCACGATGCTTCCTTTCAAATTAAATGCACCTCAGAGTATAAACATTTGGCAGAAGCATTTAATCAGAACGCACTAATCAGCCTTATAAGCTGATCTAAGCAATCGAAAGCAACCATGAAATCTCCCCTTCCATCCGCCGGAGACTTCAACCAGCTGCGTGCCTTCGTGGCCGTCGCCAGCTCGCTGAACTTCAGCCGGGCGGCCGAGAATCTCGGCGTGTCATCCTCGGCGCTGAGCCAGATGGTCCGCGCATTCGAGGAGCGGGTCGGGGTCAGCCTGTTCAACCGCACCACCCGCAGCGTCTCCCTGACCGAGGCGGGGGCCAGGCTGTTCGAACGAGTGCGGCCTGCCGTCGAGGAGTTGGCGGGGGCATTGGGCGAGACCCGCGAGCGCCGCGCCCACCCGGCTGGGACCGTGCGGATGCACTGTTTCCGGACGGCGGCCGACCTCTACCTCACGCCGATCCTGCGCGCCTTCAGCGACGCCTATCCGCAGATCGTGCTCGACATCACCCTCGACGATGCCGTCGTGAACATCGTGGCCGAGGGCTATGACGTCGCCATCCGCCTGGGCGAGGTGATCGACAAGGATCTCATCGCGGTGAAGCTCGGCCCGGAGCTGCGCCAGACCGCGGTCGCCTCACCCGACTACCTGTCCCGGCACGGGACGCCGGCGCATCCGCGCGACCTTCTCGCCCATCGCTGCATCGGCTGGCGCTGGCCAGGCCAGAAGACGCCGCACAAATGGGAGTTCATGGAGAACGGCAAATGGTTCGAGGTCGCCGTCGACGGCCCCCTGATCTCCAACATGAAGGATTTCGGGGTGCAGGCGGCGATCGACGGGGTTGGCATCGCATTCGCCAGCCAGCAGCTGATCGCGCCTCATATCGCCGAGGGCCGCCTCGTCGCGCTGCTCGAGCGCTGGTCGGCGCCCTTCCCCGGCTATTATCTCTGCTATCCCGCCCAACGGCAGATGGCGCCGCCGCTTCGCGCCGTGATCGACGCCATCCGCGGCGGCTCGCGCGAAGGCGATGGGGTCGAGGCGGCACGGAGCAGCGCGGCTACGCGCCTATCGCTTGGAGGCGAAGAGGCGGCTGATCAGCCAGAGCGGCACGACGATCAGCGCGCCGGCGAGGGCCCAGCCGCCGACCTCGCGGACCGCGTCGAAGCCCATATCGGTGATCGAGCGGACGAAGCGCAGCGCCGATTCCCAGAGGCCGCGCGGCGACAGGCCGAGGAAGGCCATGGCCGCGCCGACCAAGAGCGAGATCAAGAACAGGCGCACGAGAACGCTGAGGAGAGAACCGCCGAGAAAACGCTCGGTGCCACCGCCATTGGCCATGCGAATCCCCTTCGGATCGACGTGCGAGATAAATCAGACCCTGCTTGAACCGGGCCTGAACGCCGCCGTCAACCGCTGCGCGGCTCAGCCCGTCGCCGAAGCGCCCTGCGCCGCCCAGCCGGCACCGGCGATCTTGGCGGCGGCGATCACGGCCTGGGTGCGGCTGTCGACATTGAGCTTGGTCAGGATCGCCGAGACATGCGCCTTGACCGTCGCCTCGGAGACGCCGAGCTCATAGGCGATCTGCTTGTTGAGCAGGCCCTCCGACAGCATCATCAGCACGCGCACCTGCTGCGGCGTCAGCGTCGCCAGGCGCCTGACCATGTCGGCGGTTTCGTGATCGACCGGAGCGGAGAGATCGACACCGGGCGGCGTCCAGACGCCGCCGTCGAGCACGGCCTGGATCGCCTCGCCCATCTGCGCGACCTCGGCGGTCTTGGGCAGGAAGCCGAGCGCGCCGAACTCGATGCAGCGGCGGATCACGGCCGGATCGTCATTGGCCGAGACGACGATGACCGGGATCTCGGGATAGGACGCCCGCAGGAAGAGCAGGCCGGAAAAGCCCTGCACGCCGGGCATGGAGAGATCGAGCAGGATGAGATCGATATCGGCGGTTTCGGCCAGCGCCTGGCCGAGCGCCTCGAGCGAGCCGACCTCGCTGACCTCCGAGCCGGCGAGCCCATGCGAGACCGCCTGGCGCAATGCGCCTCGAAAGAGCGGATGATCGTCCGCGATCACGATCCGTGTCATCTTGCCCTCCGCACGCCGCAGCCCCAGCAGGATGCCGGCGCGATTCCCCCTAAAATTTCAAGCGCCCGCTGTCTTGCCCTGTCAATGCTCCAATCGTCAGGAGCCACAGGCGATCGCTAGTTTGCCGGCAGCAACGCTTCCAGCGTTTCGATCCGGTCGGCCTCGCCCGGCGGCTTGTCCCAGCGGATGCGGTTGATGCGGGGAAAGCGCATGGCAATGCCGGATTTGTGCCGCGTCGAGCGCTGCAGGCCCTCGAACGCGACCTCAAAGACGAGCCCGCTCGTGAGCGTATGCGTCACCTCGCGCACCGGGCCGAAGCGGTTCAGTGTGTTCTTGCGGACATAGCGGTCGATCTCGAGCAGTTCCTCGTCTGTGAAACCGAAATAGGCTTTTCCCACCGGAACGAGCTCTTCCGTGCCCTCTTCCCCGGCTCGCCAGACGCCGAAGGTGTAGTCGGAATAGAAGGAGGAGCGCTTGCCATGGCCGCGCTGGGCATACATCAGCACGCAGTCGACCAGCCGGGCATCGCGCTTCCACTTGTACCAGTAGCCCTTGGGTCGACCGGGCAGATAGGGCGAATCGAGCCGCTTCAGCATGCAGCCCTCGACCGCCTCGGCATCGGCGCCAGCCCCGGCAGAAGCCGGATCGGCGCGAGCCTCGGTCAGCTCGTCCCAGCTCGAAAAGGCGATGCGCGGCGAGAGGTCGAAGCGGGCGCTGTCGAGCCTGCCGAGGAAGGCCTCCAGCCTGGCCCGCCGCTCCGTATAGGGATGTGCGCGCAGATCGTCGTCGGCCTCGGCCAGGAGGTCATAGGCGCGGATATGGGCCGGGAACTCCGCCAGCATCCTGGCCGTGACCTGCTTGCGGTTCAGCCGCTGCTGCAGCGTGTTGAAGCTCTGGACGGCGCCATCACGCATCACCAGCAACTCGCCGTCGATCGCGCCATCCTCGGTCAAAGCCTCGGTCACATCAGGAAAGGCGCCGCCGATCTCCTCGCCGGTGCGGGAATAGAGGCGCACGACCCGGCTGCCGTCGGCGCGCGTGCCGGCGACGGCCTGGACGCGAATGCCGTCCCATTTCCATTCGGCGGCGAACTCACCGGCATCGAGCTTGTCGAAATCGCCGTCCTCGATCGCATGCGAGAGCATGACCGGGCGGAACGGCGCCGGATCGGTCGCCTCCGGTCGCGGCGCCCTGCCCTCCAGCCAGGCGAAGAGCGCGGTATAAGGTGGCTCCAGCCCATGCCAGACCTGCTCGACCTCGTCGGCCGGAATGCCGCCGAGGCTCGCTGCCGCAGTCTTGGCGAGCCGTGCGGAGACACCGATGCGCAAGGCGCCGGTGATCAGCTTGAGCAGGGCCCAGCGCCCGGTCTCGTCGAGCGCATCGAGCCAGGAGGCGATCAGGCGCGGCATCTCGGTCTTGCCGGAGTTGCGCAGGCCGGCGACGACATCCGGCAGATGCGGCACATCGTTCGCGCCATGCCGCGCCGGCCACATCAGTGCGACCGTCTCGGAGAGATCGCCGACATAATCGTAGGAGAGTGCGAACAACACCGGGTCGGTGCGCTCGGCGATCAAGGCGCGGATCAGGCCGGGCTTGGCGTTCTGGAAGACCAACCCGCCGGTCATCGCCGCCAGCGCATAACCGCGATCGGGATCGGGCGTCGTGCGCAGATAGTCGGCGATCAACGCCAGCTTGCCGGTGCGGCGCGGCTCATAGGCGAGGCGGTCGAGCAGCCAGGCGAAGCGATTCATGGCGAAACCTCAGCCGGCTTGGCCTCAGCTTCAGCCTCGCCCTCGTCACCATAGCCGACCAGATGCAGCGGCGTGCCCTTGAGGCCGACCGTGCCGCACCAATGCGCCAGTGCCTCGGCCTCGCCATGGGTGATCCAGATCTCGCTGGCCTGGACCTCGCGGATCGTTGCCTGGAGATCGTCCCAGTCGGCATGGTCGGAGATGATCAGCGGCAGTTCGACGCCCTTCTGGCGGGCGCGCGCCCTGACCCGCATCCAGCCCGAGGCGAAGGCGGTGACCGGGTCGGGGAAACGGCGCGACCACAGGTCCTGGATCGCGCTCGGCGGGCAGATGACGATCTCGCCGGCGAATGCCTTGCGTTCCTCGCCCTTGCGCTCGCCGGGCTCGACCTTGCGGATCTCGCCGAGCGGGATGCCCTGCGCCTGATAGAACCTGGTGATCGTCTCGACCGCGCCATGGATGAAGATCGGCCGCTCGTAGCCGGCCTCGCGGATCAGCGCCATCAATCGCTGCGCCTTCCCCAGCGAATAGGCGCCGACGATGTGGGTGCGATCGGGAAAGAGCCGGACGGAATCGAGCAGCTTGGCGGTCTCGGCATGGGCCGGCGGATGGCGGAACACCGGCAGGCCGAAGGTCGCCTCGGTGATGAAGACATCGCAAATGACAGGCTCGAAGGGCGCGCAGGTCGGGTCGCGCTCGCGCTTGTAGTCGCCGGAGACGACGATGCGCAGCCCCCGGTGCTCGACGACGATCTGGGCGGAGCCGAGGACATGGCCGGCCGGAACGAAGCGGAAATCGACCGCGCCAATGCGGACGGTTTCGCCGGGCGCCGCCACCTGCTGCGACCCGGTGAAGGCCTCGCCATAGCGCAGCGCCATGATCGCCAGCGTCTCCCGCGTCGCCAGCACGGCGCCATGCCCGGCTCTCGCATGATCGGAATGGCCATGGGTGATCAGCGCCCGCGCGACCGGGCGAACTGGGTCGATGTAGATGTCGGCCGGTGGGCAGTAGAGCCCGGCCGGGGTCGGCGTCAGCAGATCGGAAGGCTTCATCGTCTGGCCAGTGTCATCTGCCTTCGGTAAACCCGCAGCATGATCGAAAAGGGCAGCAGCGTGTACTCCGCCAGTTCCGGGGATGAACGTCTCGACCGTCGCTATGCCTGGGCCGAGGCGGCATTGAAGGATGGCGATCCGCAGGCGGCGATCGACATCCTCGATCAAACGCTCGCCGAGAATTACGGTTTCACCGCCGCCTGGCATCTCTATGGGTTGGCCCAGGAAGCGCTCGGCCACAATGAGGAGGCAGCGACCGCCTGGCGGCAATGCCTCGACCTCGACCCGAACGACCATGTCGGCGCCAAGCTCGACCTCGCCCGCATCGGCGCGCTGCCGGCCGAGCAGGCGACCTCGGAGAATTTTTCCGGCGCGCTGTTCGACGGCTATGCCGAGCGCTTCGACAGCCATCTCGTCGGCACCTTGCAGTACCAGGCGCCGGCGCTGCTGAAGGAGGCGCTGGCGCGCCATTGCAAACAAGCCGGCCGGCCCTTCCAGTTCGAGACGGTCCTCGACCTCGGCTGCGGTACCGGGCTGATGGGCGAAGCGATCCGGGCAGAGACCGACTTCCTCGCCGGCTGCGATCTCTCGCCGCGCATGATCGCCAAGGCGCAGGCCAAGACGCGCGAGGGCAGCGGCCCGCTCTACGACAAGCTCGCCACCGCCGGCCTCACCGCCTTCCTGGCGAGCCGGCCCGACGCCTCGGCCGATCTCGTCATCGCCGCCGACGTCTTCGTCTATCTCGGCGATCTAGCGCCGTGCTTCCATCAGAGCGCGCGGGTGCTCAAAGCGGGCGGCCTGCTCGCCTTTACCGTGCAGAGCCATGAGGGCGAAGGCATCGCCGTCGGCCAGGACCGGCGCTTTGCCCATGCCGAGAGCTGGCTCAGGGAGGCGCTTGGCGAAACACGGCTGACGCCGGTGCTGGTCGAGCCGCAAAGCACCCGCATCGATCGTGGCGAGCCGGTGCCGGGGCTGATCGTCGTGGCAGAGCGCTGAGCGCGCGAACCGCCACGCAGACCCCCTCTCCTGGAAGGAGAGGGTCCCCCGCGCCCCTGCTTCCAGCGCGAAAACGACATCTGTTCCCATTTCGTTCGGCAGGGCCTATCTCTGTCCTCCGATGGATGCGCCCTCGCCTCTCCCGCTGGCTTTCTCCGCCTGGTTCGCCAGCCGCGGCTGGAGCGTGCGGGCGCATCAACTCGCTTTGCTGGAGGAAGCCCGGGCGGGCCGCTCGACCCTGCTGGTCGCGCCGACCGGCGCCGGCAAGACGCTCGCCGGCTTCCTGCCCTCGCTGGTCGAACTGACCCGGCGCGGCGGCGAGCGCGAGGGGCTGCATACGCTCTATGTCTCGCCGCTCAAGGCGCTCGCTGTCGACATCGCCCGCAACCTGGAGACGCCGATCCGCGAGATGGGGCTCAACGTCAAAGTCGAGACCCGCACCGGCGACACCTCTCCTGCCAAGCGCGCCCGCCAGATCGAGCGGCCGCCCGACATCCTGCTGACCACGCCGGAGCAGCTTGCGCTCCTGGTCTCGCATCGCGACGCCAAGCCATTCTTCGCCGGGCTTCGCCGCGTCGTGCTCGACGAATTGCATGCGCTCGTCACCTCCAAGCGCGGCGACCTGCTCTCGCTCGATCTCGCCCGCCTGCGCGCGCTGGCGCCTGAGATGAGCGCGGTCGGCCTCTCGGCGACGGTGCGCGAGCCGGCTGACCTGCAGGCCTATCTCGGCGGCGCCGGCACGCCGTCCGGCCTCGTCACCGTGAAAGGTGGCGCGAAGGCCGAGATCGGCATCATGGCGACCAGCCGCAGGCTGCCGCTGGCTGGGCATATCACCGCCCATGCCGTGGATGACATCTATGCCGCGATCCAACGGCACAAGCTGACGCTGGTCTTCGTCAACACCCGCATGCAGGCCGAGTTCATGTTCCAGGCGCTGTGGAGCGTGAACGAGGAGACGCTGCCGATCGCCTTGCATCACGGCTCGCTCGATGTCGGCCAGCGCCGCAAGGTCGAGGCGGCGATGGCGGCGGGCAAGCTCAAGGCCGTCGTCTGCACCGCGACGCTCGATCTCGGCATCGACTGGGGCGATGTCGACCTCGTCATCAATGTCGGCGCGCCCAAGGGGGCGAGCCGTCTGATGCAGCGCATCGGCCGCTCCAACCACCGCATGGACGAGCCCTCGCAGGCGCTGCTGGTGCCGTCGAACCGCTTCGAATTGCTCGAATGCCGGGCAGCGCTCGATGCGGTGGCGGAGGCGGCGCAGGACACCCCGCCGCCGCGGATCGGCGCGCTCGACGTGCTCGCCCAGCATGTGCTGGGAGTTGCCTGCTCCGATGGTTTCGAGCCCGATGCGCTCTATCAGGAGGTCCTGACGGCCTCGCCCTACGCCGACCTGGATCGTGCCGATTTCGACGCCGTCGTCGATTTCGTCGCGACCGGCGGCTATGCGCTGAAGAGCTATGAGCGCTTTGCCAAGCTCAGGCGCAGCAAGGACGGGCTCTATCGCGCCAGCAATGCCCGCGTCATCCAGCAATACCGGATGAATGTCGGCACCATCGTCGAATCGACCATGCTCAAGGTCCGGCTCGGCCGCTCCAGGCCGGCGCGGCCCGGCGGCCAGCAGATGCTCAGCCGCGGCGGGCGCGTGCTCGGCGAGCTGGAGGAGTATTTCGCCGAGACGATGACGCCGGGCGACACCTTCATCTTCGCCGGCGAGGTGCTGCGCTTCGAAGGCATCGTCGAGAACGAGGTGGTCTGCTCGCGCACCGCCGCCGGCACCGACCCGAAGATCCCGTCCTATAATGGCGGCAAGTTCCCGCTCTCGACCTTCCTCGCTGCGCGCGTGCGCGCCATCCTCGCCTCGCCGGGGGAATGGACGAAGCTGCCGGACGAGGTCTCGTCCTGGCTGCATGCGCAGCGGCTGAAATCGCGCCTGCCCAAACCAGGCGAGCTGCTGGTCGAGACCTTTCCACGCGCAGGCCGCTTCTTCCTCGTCGCCTATCCATTCGAGGGCCGGCTCGCCCACCAGACGCTCGGCATGCTGCTGACGCGCCGGCTGGAGCGGGCGCGATTGAAGCCGCTCGGCTTCGTCTGCAATGATTACGGTCTTGGCGTCTGGACGCTGGGAGACATGGCGGCGGCGATCGCGCGCGGGGCGCTCTCGCTCGACGATCTCTTTTCGCAGGACATGCTCGGCGACGATCTCGAGGAGTGGCTGGCGGAATCGGCATTGATGAAGCGGACCTTCCGCTCCTGCGCCGTGATCGGCGGCCTGATCGAGCGCCGCTTTCCCGGCCAGGAGAAGAGCGGGCGGCAGGTGACGATCTCGACCGACCTCGTCTACGACGTGCTGCGCCGGCACCAGCCCGACCATGTGCTGCTGCGTGCCGCACGCGCCGATGCCGCGACCGGCTTGCTCGACATCGGCCGTCTGGGTCAGATGCTGACACGGATCAGCGGGCGAATCGTGCATCAGCCGCTCGATCACGTCTCGCCGCTCTCGGTCTCGGTCATGCTGGAGATCGGACGCGAGGCGGTCCATGGCGAAGCGGCCGACGAGATCCTGGCCGAAGCGGAAGCTCAGATGCTCGAAGAGGCGATGGCGTGAACCTGGCGGCGAAGGACACGAGCGAGGTGGCGGCCGAAGCGTTCATGCTCGGCCGGCTGGCTGTCGTGCCCGATCTCTCCGGCGCGCTCTATCTGCCGGATGAGCGCACGCTCGTCGTCGCCGACCTGCATCTGGAGAAGGGCTCGGCCTATGCGGCGCGGGGCGTGCTGCTGCCGCCCTATGATTCCGCCGCGACCCTGCGACTGCTCGGCGCGGCCATCCTGCGCTACCAGCCGGCGCGCGTGATCGCGCTCGGCGATTCCTTCCATGATCGCGGCGCCGAGTCGCGGATTGACGATAGCTGCCTGGCGACTCTGCGCGCTTTCCAGGTCGGCCGCGACTGGCTCTGGATCAGCGGCAACCATGATCCGGCGATCTCGGCCGCGATGGGCGGCACCGTAGCCGACGAACTCGATCTGCGCGGCGTCAGGCTGCGGCACGAGCCGAGCCCTGCCGGTGCGCTGCCGGAGATCGCCGGGCATCTGCACCCTGCCGCCAAGGTGCGGATGCGCGGCCGGGCGCTGCGCCGGCGCTGCTTTGCGCTCTCGCCGAGCCGCTGCGTCATGCCGGCCATGGGCGCCTATGCCGGCGGGCTCAATGTCCGCGACGCCGCCTTCCGGCCGCTGTTCGGCCTCGGCTTTTCCGCCCATATTCTCGGCGACGGCAGGCTTTTCCGCATCGACCAGCGCCTGCTGCTGCCGGACTGAGGGCGGAGATCGCGGGACGTAGAGCCCTCAATTGGTAATGGAGTGGTCGAGCGCCCTTCATTTTCATGTGCAGGGATATGTGCGTAACAGGTTGCGTCGGGGCGGGGCTTGTGGCATCAGGACGCCGCTTCGGAACGGCGCGGCGCCTTCCGGGTCCTTAAGTGACCTGAAACGCCAGCATATCCCGGTCCTGCTGCGGTAGCTCAGTGGTAGAGCACTCCATTGGTAATGGAGAGGTCGAGAGTTCAATCCTCTCTCGCAGCACCAGCCATTCTCCCGATAACCAGGGAGTTTCCGACGGGGCAGAAAAAGCGCGCATTCAAAGCGACTTGGTGATCCTGCTGCCACCGAAAGATCGCGGATCGCGTGTCCCGAACGGACGGCCGACCAGGCCTCTGTCTCTCAAGGCAGTTTCGGATTTTCCGACGGGTCTAGCGGCGTTGAACCCGAGACGAGTTAACGGTGGCAGGAGACGGGTTAGCCATTCAGCTTGTCCGCATCTGGCGCTGCGCAGCCGTGAGTCCTGTCCGCGCGGAGCAGCCAGTTTGGGTGATTTGCTGACGCCTGGAGCGCCTACCCATACGCCATTGTTGCATCTCTTTTGACGTGACCGGTTGAGTACCGGGAGTTCGCCTATGCCGTCGTCTCCACAGCCAGCCATGCTCGCCGCCCGAGCGATGCTGCTTACGTTCGAAGAGCGTCTCACTGGGGCATTTGCCACTGTTGGTTCGTCAGCTGTCGCCCGCGAATGCTTAGCCTCGCGATAATCTGGCCTCAGGAAGAGCGATACGAACAAAAGCTGACAATGCCTGTGGCCAGCCTGAAAGTGCAATGCTAACGGTATCAATCATCAAGTCTCATGTCATTTGATGCAATTGAATCCACTTCTCCACGCTGAACTGGTCACCGGGCGAAGACAGTCAGCTCTCATCGACCTTTGGTCGACAACCGGCTTCGCTGCGGCCGTGAGTGAAGTCACGGGTCCACATCTCTACGAGTTCGGCGAGCTGCCGGTCCCGACGGTCGCGATCACGCTCTACGACGTCCGCCGCCATGTGCTGATCGAAAACGGCAGGGTCCGGCGCGACGCCCCCGTCCATGCGGGGCGCTTCCGCATCGGGCAGCCGGGGCGCAGCGTCGTCGTGGATGCCGTGCCCGAGGTTGGTTCCGGGAAGCTGCTTCTGCTCTATCTCGGCAAAGCCCTGCTCAAGGAGGTCGGCGCAGCGCGCGGATCTGCGGACCCGATTGCCCTGATGGACATGGCTTGGGACACTGAAGATTTGCTGCTGGAGATGTCGGCCCGGCGGCTGGTCGAGGCGAGCGACAGCGGCCAGCGGCCCAATGCGCTATTGGCCGAGCAGGTCGCCTACACGCTCGCGCTGCACCTGTCCGACCGCTACGCGGCGCTGGGCTCCCCGAAATCAGAGCCTCTGCCGAGCCTGAACGAGACGATGCGTGCGCGCGTCGCCGAGTTCGTCCGGGCCGATCCCAGCGCTCCGGTCACGTTGGCGGCGATGGCGCAGGTGGCGGGCATGACCCCTTCCAGCTTCGTCCGAAGCTTCAAGCGCTCGACCGGCCTCACCCCGCATCGTTTCGTGGTCGAGCAACGTGTTCTCGCCGCCCAGCGCCTGCTTGCGACCTCAGACCTGCCGATCGTCGAGATCGCACTGTCGGTCGGCTTCTCCTCGCAATCGCATTTCGGCGTCGCCTTCCGCGCGGTGATCGGCGAGAGCCCCGCACGCTATCGCCGCCTGCAGCGCGGGCACGGATAATTTTTCGACAAAACGCCGGACGCCAGGGAGTTGCCGGAGAATATTCCGGCAGACGTCGCCGCCGGTTTCGGAGACCTCTTCCTCAAGCTGATCGCCCAAGGAAGGCGATGCGAGGGAGGTTACGAATGGCGACATCTTCAAGCACGATCACGCCGGTCGAGGATACCAGCCTGACCGGCTTCTACAGGGACATGACCGTTCCCGAGAAGCGCACCTTCTGGGCCTGCGCGACGGGCTGGGCGCTCGACGGCATGGACTTTATGATCTACCCGCTGGTGATCGGCACGATCATCATGCTCTGGCAGGTCGATGCGGGTACTGCGGGCCTCGCCGGGACCGTGACGTTGCTCGCCTCCGCACTCGGCGGCTGGGGGGCCGGCTATCTCGCCGACCGCATCGGCCGGGTCCGCACGCTGCAGCTGACGATCATCTGGTTCTCGTTCTTTTCGCTGCTCTGCGCATTCGCGCAGAATTTCGAGCAGCTGCTGATCTGTCGCGCCCTGTTGGGCCTGGGCTTCGGCGGCGAATGGGCGGCCGGCGCCGTGCTGATGGGCGAGACGATCCGCGCGCAATACCGGGGCCGGGCCGTCGGTTCGGTCCAGTCGGGCTGGGCTGTCGGCTGGGGGCTCGCCGTGCTGGCGCAGGCTGCGCTGTTCTCGCTGCTGCCGGCCGAGCAGGCTTGGCGCTGGATGTTCGCGATCGGAGCGCTGCCAGCGCTGCTGGTGCTCTATCTGCGCGCCTATGTGAAGGAGCCGGAGGTCTCGCTCGAGGCCCGCGCCAAGGTTGCAGCCACCGGCGACCGCCCCTCGATCCTCGAGATTTTCCAGGGCCCGATCCTGAAGACGACGATCCTCGCCTCGCTCGTCACCACCGGCTGCCAGGGCGGCTACTACGCCATCACCTTCTGGGTGCCGCGCTTCCTGACGACGGAGCGGAAACTCTCGATCGTGAGCTCGACCGGCTATCTCTCGGCACTGATCATCGGCTCTTTCGCGGGTTATCTCGTCGGCGCCTGGTTCGCCGACAAATATGGCCGCCGCAGCCTGTTCCTGACTTTCTCGCTCGGGGCCATGGTGGTCGTCCTCGCCTATACCCAGCTTCCGCTGTCGAACGAATTGCTCTGGCTGCTCGGCTTTCCGCTCGGCTTCTTCGCCTCCGGCTATTTCTCGGGCATGGGCGCCTTCCTGACCGAGCTCTATCCGACGAGGCTGCGCGGCTCCGGCCAGGGCTTCTGCTACAATTTCGGACGGGGCGTTGGTGCGCTCTTCCCCTTCCTCGTCGGCTACCTCTCGCAGATGACCTCTCTGGCCAACGCGATCTGCCTCTTTGCCCTGTTCGCCTATGTGCTGTTCTTCCTGGCCGCCTATGCGCTGCCGGAGACACGCGGCAAGGTGCTGCACGCCGATGCGTGAGGACGCTTCCGCAACCGATCAGGCCCCGGCTTGCCCAGGGCCCGATCCCCGCCCGCACGGGCCGACGCGCTTTGCCGTGCCGTATGGGGCAGTCGATGCCCACGCCCACGTCATCGGGCAGCCCCCGCCCCACCCTTTCGTGATCGAGCGCAGCTACACCCCGGAGCCCGCGACGCCGGAAAGCTACTTCGCCATGCTGGACGCGACCGGCATGACCTATGGCGTCCTCGTCCAGGTCAGCGTGCACGGCACGGACAACGGCCTGATGGTCCAGACCCTGAGGGCGAACCGCGACCGCCTGCGCGGCATCGCCGTCATTCCCCTCGGCTTGCCTGACAAGGAGCTGGTAGCACTCAAGGAGGCCGGCGTCGTCGGTCTGCGCCTCAACATTCTCTATGGCGGCGGCATCGGCTTCAACCAGCTGGGCGATTATGCGGCCCTCGCCAAGGAGATGGGCTGGCATCTGCAGTTCCTGATCGATGCCAGGGACCTGCCGCCGCTACTATTACTACCTGACAGCCGACGAACGCATCGGCGACATCATGCGGGAACTGCTGGATGCCGACGCCAGCCTGGCTGCCGTCGACCCGCTGCGCAAACGCGCCGGTGCGCT